>WNFD01001598.1_pt1 | contig 23800 bp, 25 predicted proteins | sample 5400491 | NCBI WGS metagenome assembly WNFD01 (sample SAMN13153343, study PRJNA577476) | soil metagenome | isolation source: 120 cm saprolite under Douglas fir tree site 2 hole 2 replicate 2 | place: USA:California | collected 2015-04-18
GCTACGCCGCCCGGACTGTCGCGAGAAAACTCTCGACCTCTTGCTTTAAGCGCTCGGACTGCTTTGCGAGTTCGCCGGCCGAACCGAGAACCAGTTCGGCGGCGACTGCTTTACCCGTTAAGCCTTTATTGCAAACGACGTGCGGTTATGCCGGAACGGGCGTCATGCGCCGGCGCTGACGCGTCCAGCGCATTGCTCCACTTCGATATCGTCTGACCTCGCGTCAGCTTGATCGTCCTCGGCAAACTTCTCGATCTATTCATGAGCGTCACGCCAAGGGCCCGCGCGCTTTCTATTCATGATTTCTTCTCATGATTTCTACGCGTGGCCCGCCGAGCTTTTTCCATAACCAGACAACATGACGCAGCATGGGAACTTCGGCGCCGCTTTCCGAGTTGTTCCCCTGAGGATAATGACAAGCCGAGACAGGATCACCGATCGATGAGCCACGCGCGCCTTGTTTCGATGTTCGCTCGCGGATGGATGACCGGCAGAGCGGCGTTGCTTACGGTTGCGGTCCTGTGTCTTCTGGCTGTGCCTTCGAGATCGCCGGCCCAGGATGCCGGTGTAAGCGGCATTCCTCCGGGACCTGGGAATGCGCGAGGACAGAACGGCTCGGTCAGCGATCCCAGCGGCATCGGCAATGCGGCCAAAGTGCCGGCGATACCGCCGCCGGCCATAAGCCCGGTTCCTATACCCACCTTATCCCCTCCCACGGCTGCTTACCGAACGTTCCCGGCGCAACGAGCCGTCAAGATGAGACAAACGCGACTTGCGGCATCCAGATCTCATCGCCCGGCAAGCCGAGCGGCCGTCAGGGAGCAAGACAAGCTGCTCAACGGCAAGATTCCAAGTATCTGCAGGGGATGCTAATCCTCGGACTGGCTTGCCGGATGGCAAATACATTCCCAAAGGCGCAGTATGGTGTGCGCGCCAGCCCTCTTCTGAGAGGCTGGCTTTCGGTCATGAAGCGATCTGATCGAATGAGGCGGCTCGACGCGGCGGTTTGACCCGATTAGAAGCGCGGTGTTTCGGTGACCCATTCGGTCGCAACACATGGTTCGGGTGCCCATGTCAATCTAGCTGGTCTTTTCAGGATCCAGTCCAATTATGGGCCCCCCGAGAACGGTGATGCTCGCCTCCAGGAAGGCAAGATAGTTTGCATGGGAAATCAAAAAGCCAAGACCGACGAGTTCAAGCGCAGCTTCCGATGAACTCCCTCCCACTGGTCTCGGTCGCGCACCTCCATCAATAACCAAGGGTCGGAAGCTGCGGGCGTGCTGCCGGTGCTTTGCTCCCGGCCGGATGTTGTTCGAGCAATGGATCAATTGCAGACGTGGCTTCGACATAGCTGTGCTGCCTTTCGGTTATCCAGCAAGCGTAGTCATGGAGCGATGGATCGGACCATTGAACGGTGGTTGATCCATACGTTACATTTGGTTGAGAAGAATAATACCCAGGTTTAGGGTCGACTACCTTGGGCGCTCGCGAGTGATGACGCGCCTCGTTCGGCGGCTATCTGGCAATATCGGGCGATCAGCCCCGTGACGCTGTTGGTCGCCAAGTGCGCTCGCCGCGTATATCGCGGTGCATCATATCCTCCAGACCGTGAAAAGCTGCTAATGTGCAGTCTGTTAGGAGGGCGACGTTGTCGCCGCTGATGATAGCGATCACCTAGCGACGCAGCGCGGGCCCGAGACGGCCGAATGCCTAGTGCTGCCGATGATGCGTAACCAGACGATGAAATCCTGGCGCTCGGCCGAGCAATGGCTGCTCGGCAGCATGGTACTGGCGTTGGTGGCGGCGGCTTGCATTTGGCTCGTGCTCGGTCCCGCACCGACGGCCCCTGGCTATTTGCTTGCCATCGTGCTGCTCATCGCCTTGCTTCTCGTCTCGTTGATCATGATGCGCATGGTAGCGAGTACCCGCAGCCAGATGGCAGCCGCGCTCCAGGGTCGAGCAAGGGCCGAACAGCGTGCGATAGAAGCGTTGCGCGACACTGAGGCGCAATGGAAGGAGGTCTTCGAGCACAACCCGGTCATGTACTTCATGGTCGATGCGACCGGCACCGTCCTGTCGGTCAACACTTTTGGTGCCGCGCAACTCGGCTATTCGGTCAGCGAATTGCTTGGGCAATCCGTGCTGCAAGTCTTCTTTGAAGACGACCGAGACCTGGTCCAAAAAAGTGTTGCCCTCTGCCTGGAAAATATCGGCCAAACGCACAGTTGGGAAATCCGAAAGATCCGCAAGGACGGTTCAGCGCTTTGGGTTCGTGAAAACGCCAAAGCCGTGCGGCGGCTGGATAACCAGCTGATTGTGCTGATCGCATGCGAGGACATCACCGAGCGCAAGCAGGCTGAAAATGCCCTGCGGCAGAGCGAAACGTATTTAGCCGAAGCACAGCGATTGAGCCACACCGGCAGCTTCGGCTGGCGCGTCGCCAGCGGCGAAATCATTTGGTCGGAGGAAACTTTCAGAATATTTGGCTACGACAAGGCCCCTTCCGTCACGCTCGACACGGTCTTTCAACGCATTCTTCCGGACGATCGTGCGCGCGCGAAACAGACCATCGACCGCGCGTCCAGCGACGGCAACGATTTCGATCACGGATATCGACTGCTGATGCCCGACGGCTCGATTAAATATGTCCATGCCACGGCGCATGCTGTAAAGGATGCATCGGGCGGCATCGAGTTCGTTGGAGCGGTGACGGATATCACTGCGCGCAAGCGAGCCGAGGAGGAACTGCATGAAGCGCAGGCGAACCTCGCGCATATCACACGCGTGACGGCCCTCGGGGAGCTGGCCGCGTCGATCGCCCATGAAGTGAGCCAGCCGCTCGCCGCCATCGTCACCAACGCCGCGGCCTGCCTGCGTTGGCTCGACCGCGAAACTCCTAATCTGGAAGAAGCGCGCGGCACAGTGCGGTCGATTATTAATGACGGCAGTCGGGCTGGCGAAGTGATCCAGCGCGTCCGTGCACTCGTGAACAAGACTGCCGGTCAGAAAGTGCCGCTCCACATCAATGAAGTCGTCGACGAGGTTATCACCTTGGCGCAGCATGAATTGTTCAGCCACCGGGTGCTGCTGCGGTTGGAACTCGCCCCTGCTCTGCCCCTGGTCCGCGCCGATCGGATCCAGCTTCAGCAGGTGATCCTCAACCTGATAATCAACGGCATTGAAGCGATGCAAGCGGTCACGGACCGGCCGCGCGAACTCGTGATCCGAACGCACCAGGACGAAACCTGCCAAATTCTGGTCACGGTAAAAGATTGCGGTATCGGGATAGCCGCAGACAATGCCGACCGGCTGTTCGACGCCTTCTTCACCACCAAATCCAGCGGCATGGGCATGGGCCTCTCGATCTGCCGCTCAATCGTCGACGGTCACGCAGGACGACTGTCAGCCTCCGGCAATATCGGGCCGGGTGCAACGTTTCAGTTCACTTTGCCATTGCATCAGGAGAACAATACGCGGTGACCGGACGCCCAACATTGCCGCGCAACCTCGCAAGCGCCGAGGAACCGATCGTCTTCGTCATCGACGACGACGCACCGATGCGCGAAGCGCTCGGGAATCTTCTCCGGTCAGTGGGCTTGCAGGTCGAGGTGTTCGGTTCGGCTTCCGAGTTTCTGCAGAGCAAGCTTCCGGATGTTCCCGGTTGTTTAATCCTTGACATCAGATTGCCTCGACTGAGCGGCCTCGACTTTCAGGCAGAGTTGGCGAAGGCGGGCATTCACATTCCGATCATCTTCATGACCGGTCACGGCGATATCCCGATGTCGGTCAGAGCGATGAAAGCCGGAGCTATCGACTTTCTGACCAAGCCATTCCGCGATCAGGACATGCTGGATGCCGTGACGACGGCAATCGAGCGCGACCGCGGTAGCCGCAATGAAGCAAGGATCCTCTCGGATTTGCATGCCCTTTTCGCAACCCTGACCCCTCGGGAGCGGGAGGTGATGGCTCTGGTCACTGCCGGACTCATGAATAAACAGATCGCAGCCGAAATCGGAATTGCCGAAATCACCGTGAAGATACACCGCGGGCACATTATGCGGAAAATGGCGGCGAAATCGTTGGCCGATCTGGTGAGGATGGCCCAGGCGCTCGGACTACGGCACGCGGCATCGTAGCGTGCAATTGCTTTAGGTCGAATCGCATTCCGCTGGCTCTTGCAAACCTAAGTATGATTTTCCGGTCCTGTTTTGCGACGCACTCTGCCGTCAAGCGGCTGTGCAGCAAGAGGCATTCCGTTTGCACCTCCAGGAACGACCGTGTTGTCCTACCCACCAGTAATTTCAATTATTGACGATGACGGATCCGTTCGCGCCGCGACCCACAATCTCGTGAGGTCGCTTGGGTACGTCGTCCATACATTCGCGTCGGCCGAAGAGTTCTTGCGGTCGCCCCACCTGAATGACACCTCGTGTGTGATAGCAGATGTGCAAATGCCGACAATGAGCGGTGTCGAGCTGCAAGCCCACTTGCTGACCAAGGGACACCGCGCGCCGTTCATTTTCATCACGGCCTTCGCCATCGAGAGCGCTCGCGCGCGAGCTCCGCAGGCGGGGACGACCTGTTTCCTGACCAAGCCCTTCGACGGAGAAGCTCTGGTCAAATGCCTCGACGCCGCTCTCGAGCGACACGGCGAAGGAACGAGCATTTGATCCAATTGGCTGGCGCCGCGTCTCGCACTCCGCGATGCCGATCAGTGAATGCGTTCTACGAGCGTGGCGTGCTGCTGGCGGGTTATACGTAAGGATGAGCGCACCAAACATCTAGACGAGTTGATAATGGAGGGGGAGGAAACGAGACTGGAGGCATCGTCGCCCTTCGAGAGCACGAAGGCGAAGTAACGCAGCACACAATGATCGGTAAATGGCAATTCCTCGGAAAGGAGGTCGCCATGCGTAGAGGCCCACGTTGTTCCGAGTGCGACAGTGAAGATCCCAAAATAGTCTCTCTGCGAAATCCTGTGCGTGAACATTACTGCGGGCGCATCTGCCTTGACGAAGGGCAGGAGAACTTCATTCGCTGGACACGGCGAACGAACGCGGAGGCTGCGTCATGACAAATCGTTGCGGCAATCCAGACTGCAACCATCCCTTCGGGTTAACCCGATGCAGCTGGCGCTTCGTGCAGTTTTGCTCGACCAAGTGTCGCGAGAGTTACAAGCGTCAGCGGGAACGCAATCGGGAACGCAACATAGCTTACTGGAGATGGCTCTACAAAGCTCCTGAGTCGTCTGCCGCAGAACAAAATTGATCCGGTGCTGCAGCTTCCCCACACCGGACACTTGCCCCCTGCCGCTCGGGGGCATTTTTTTGACAGTGCCAAAGTGCGAAATGCCAGTGGCGCGTCAAAGAACCGCGGTGCGCCTTCAATCGCGTTCCGTGTTTGACGCAAATCGAGCTGGTTGACTGTTGAATTAACGATTGCCGACAGAGCGAGCGAGATACTCAAGGAGCCATCATGACGACACTACAAGCGATGCTGCTCGGAGCGATGATCGTGTTGACGCCTTCGCTTCTCGTGCTCGCCTTCGTCCTGCGGGGCATTCCCGACGCACCCGGTGAAGACCCCGATTGGCTTGAAGTCGATCCAAGCGAACATCGCGCCGACGTGCCAGCACGTCTGAAATTTGACGCTGAACGGACACGGGGCGCTGTCAAACGGGATTGAAAATTGCGCGCGCAAGTTCGTTATTCGATCGGCTTCAGCCCGGCTTCGATTTGCGCGCGGCGCGGTTCCAGGAACGGCGGCAGCGCCAGTTTCTCGCCGAGCGTTTCCAAGGGCTCGTCGGTCGCAAAACCCGGTCCATCGGTGGCGATCTCGAACAGGATGCCGTTGGGCTCGCGGAAATACAGGCTTCGGAAATAGAACCGGTCGATCTCGCCGCTGTTGCGGATGCCAAGCTCGTTCAGCCGTTGCGTCCACGCATGATATTGCGCTTCGTCCGGGGTGCGGAACGCGACGTGGTGCACGCCGCCGGCGCCCTGCCGCGCTTCCTGCAAATCCGCACTCTCGATAACGTGCAGCTCCGCGGCCGGACCGCCCTCGCCCATCGCAAACACATGGATCTGCGCCCCGTGCGCGGCATAGTCGCGCACGCGGCGCATGTTCATCACGCCGGTCAGGACCTGCCCGGTGCGGGCGAGATCGTGCACGGTGAGCACGATCGGACCAAGGCCCCTGATCTGGTGCTCCGCCGGCACCGGGCTCTTCTCCCACGGCGAGGCTGGCCCCGCGCCGCCGTCATCGACCAGCACCAGCCGCTGGCCTTCGCCGTCTTCAAACGGCAGCGTCAGACGGCCGTCGACTTCGGTGACCTCACGCGTATGGCCGCCGGCTTTCTTGAGGCGGTCCCTCCAGTAACCAAGGCTTTTTTCGCCGGCGACGCGCAATCCGGTGCGGGAAATGCTGTTGGTGCCGCGCTGCTCCGGTGCTGCCGGGAAATCGAAGAAAGTAAGGTCGGTGCCGGGATTGGCGTTTCCGTCGGCGTAGAACAGATGATAGGCGCTGACGTCGTCCTGATTGACGGTCTTCTTGACCAGCCGCATGCCGAGCAGGCCGGTATAGAACGCCAGATTCTCCCGCGGTTTCGCGGAAATCGCTGTCAGATGGTGAATCCCGGTCAACTGCATCGAATTATCCTTTAATCCTTCAGACCCCTTCCGGGGAAAATCAGCGGAGGCATTGGGGCCCCATCGCGGATCATGTAGGATATGGCCGGGAGACTCGCCAGCGGCCCCTTTGCCGCTTGGGTTCTAAGGACAAGTTCATGACCGGGCACCTGATAGTCACCGACGAGGACGCGACGCGGGTGATCACGCTGCGGCGGCCCGAAAAGAAGAACGCGATCACGCAGGACATGTATCGCGCCATGAGCGATGCGATCGACACCGCGCAGAACGACCCGGCGATCCGCTGCATGATCATCACCGGCGGGTCGGGCGTATTCACCGCTGGCAACGATCTGGAGGATTTTCTCAAGGACGGCACCTCCAATACCGACATGCCGCGCGCGTCCAATGCGACCAAGTTTCTCTATTCGCTGGCGCACAACGTCAAGCCGATCATCGCCGCGGTCGACGGCGTGGCCATTGGCATCGGCACCACCATGCTGTTCCACTGCGATTACGTTCTCGCCAGCAAGACCGCGACATTCTCGACGCCGTTCATCCATCTTGGGCTGGTCCCGGAAGGCGCCTCCAGCCTGCTGATGCCGCGCACCATGGGATACCAGCGTGCGTTCGCCACATTGGTGATGGGACGCACGGTCAGCGCCGACGATGCGCGCGTCGCGGGCTTCGTCAACGTGGTGGTGGCGCCCGGCCACACCGAGGCCGAGGCGCGCAAGGTTGCGCGCGAGATCTGCGCGTTGCCGGCCGAAGCGGTCGCGATTTCGCGCAAGCTTCTGAAACTGCCGCCTGAAGATCTGACCCGCAGGATCGACCAGGAAGGCCATCTGTTTGGCGAGCGGATGCGCTCGAAGGAAGCGGTGGCCGCGTTCAAGGCATTCTTTTCGCGCAAGAAGGCCTGAAGTCGAAGCTTCGTGAAATCGTTATGCTGGACGCTCTATCATAAAGCCATGAGAACGCCGCTTCTGCCATCCCTCGCGGGTGCGCTGCTTCTGGTGCTGGCGCAGCCCCCGCGCGCGGCCGCGCAGGCTGCGCCGCCGATCGATCTGCGGATTCTCGCGATCAACGATTTCCACGGCAATCTTCTGCCGCCGCCGGGCGGGATCAGGATCGCCGATCCCGACGACAACACCAGGAAGATCAGTGTGCCGGCGGGCGGCGCCGAACACATGGCGACGCTGGTCAAGCAACTCCGCCAGGAAACCAGGAACACGATCTTTGTCGCGGCCGGAGATTTGATCGGCGCCAGCCCGTTTCTGTCGGCGATGTTTCACGATGAGCCCACCATCGAATCGCTGTCGATGATGGGGCTGGAGGTAGCCTCGGTCGGCAATCACGAATTCGACGAGGGCAAGGCTGAATTGCTTCGGATGCAGAATGGCGGCTGTCATCCCACCGACAAATGCCTGGGGCCGCACCCGTTCCGCGGCGCAAGATTTCACTACCTTGCCGCAAGCACGATCGAGACCGCTTCCGGGAAGACCGTATTCCCTCCCTACGAAGTGAGGGAGTTCGATGGAATTCGCGTCGCCTTCATCGGCCTGACACTGAAGGGAACGCCCAACCTCGTCTCCCCGGTGAGCGTCGCAGGTCTCGAATTCAGGGACGAGGCTGACACGGTGAATGCGCTGGTGCCGGAGCTGAAGGCGCAGGGCATCGAGGCTATCGTGGTTCTGATCCACGAAGGTGGCTTCCCGGCCGGCGACTATAATGAGTGCCCGGGCATTTCCGGACCGATCGTCGACATCGTCAGGAAATTCGATCGCGCGGTCGACGTGGTGATCAGCGGTCACACCCATCAGGCCTATGTCTGCGCGATCGATGGACGACTTGTCACCAGTGGCGACAAATACGGCACCGTCGTCACCGCGATCGATCTGAAGCTCGATCCCGCGACACGCGACGTCGTCAGCGCCAAGGCGGACAACGTCATTGTCCGCACCAGCGCTTATGCCAGGGATCCGGAACAGACCGCGCTGCTTGCCTCCTACGATAAATTCGCAGCCCCGATCGCCAACCGGCCGGCGGGGTCGATCAGCCAAACGCTGTCGCGCACGCCAAACGATGCGGGCGAGAGCCCGCTCGGCGATATCGTCGCCGATGCCCAGCTGGCCGCGACGCGCGCCGACAAAAACGGCGGAGCCGTGATCGCATTCACCAATCCGGGCGGCGTCCGCACCGATATTCCGAAGAAGGCGGAAGGCGGCGTGACCTACGCCGATGTATTCGCCAGCCAGCCGTTCCGGAATCAGCTGGTGACGCTGACGCTGACGGGAATGCAGATCAAGAACATGCTCGAGCAGCAATGGCTCGATCCAAAGCGGCCGCGGGTTCTGCAGGTTTCCAAGGGCTTCAGCTACGCATGGGACAACGCCAAGCCCTATGGCGACCGCATCATCGCCGATCGCATGTCACTGAACGGGCAACGCATCGATCCCGCGACGAGCTACCGCATGACGGTGAACAATTTTCTCGCGGTTGGCGGCGACGGTTTCACGGTATTGAAGGAAGGCTCAGCACAGCAATTCGGCGTCTACGATGTCGATGCCTTGTACGTCTATTTCCAAGCCAACGGCCCGCTATCGCCGGGACAGCCCGACCGCATCATCCGGCTGAATTGAGGTGACCGAATCCACTCTTTCGGAACGCGCGCCAAACAACTAGGTTATCCTCGTTTCACAGCGCTCAAGGGGGCCGGATCCCTGCATGACAACACTTCTGCTGACGCATCGGGCAAGCCTCGACCACGCCACGCCGCCGGGGCATCCGGAGCGGGCCGACCGGCTGCGCGCGGTCGGCGAGGTGCTCGCGGAAGACCGCTTCAGCAGGCTGGTGCGCGGCGACGCGCCGGAAGGCAATCTGGATTCGGTCACGCTGTGTCACAACGAGCATTACGTCGAGGAACTCCGGCACATCGCGCCATCCAGCGGTCTGATCTATCTCGACGGCGATACTTCGATGTCTCCCGGCACATGGGAGGCGGTGATGCGCGGCGTCGGCGGCGCGGTCGCCGCCACCGACCAGGTGATGTCAGGCACCCACCAGAATGCGTTCGTCGCGACCCGCCCTCCCGGCCATCACGCCGAGATCAACAAGCCGATGGGCTTTTGCTTCTTCGACAACGCAGCCATCGCCGCGCGTCACGCCCAGCGCAAATACGGCATAGCCCGCGCAGCCGTGGTCGATTTCGACGTGCATCACGGCAATGGCACCCAGGATATTTTCTGGGCCGATCCCACGGTGATGTATTGCTCGACGCACCAGATGCCGCTGTTTCCCGGCACCGGCGCCAGCGGCGAGCGCGGCGAGCACGACACCATCGTCAATGCGCCGCTGGCCTCGGAAGACGGCAGCGCCAAATTCCGCGCCGCCTTCGAAAACGTAATCCTGCCGCAATTGCAGAAATTCAGCCCCGAGCTGATCATCGTCTCCGCCGGCTTCGACGCGCACTACCGGGATCCGCTGGCGTCGCTCAATCTCAAAGCGGAAGATTTCGGCTGGGTCACGCGCAAACTGATGGATGTCGCCGATTCGAGCGCGGGGGGGCGAATTGTGTCGGTGCTCGAGGGCGGCTATGACCTGCAGGGCCTGAAGGAATCGGTGGCGGCACACGTCACGGCATTAATAGGCGGGTGAATTCCCGCCACAATACGTCCGCAAAAATATCTCTGAATCGGCTCCGGCGAGGGCGAATCCTGGGAAAGCGACATGGCTGAAGATACCCAAATGGACGTCAAGAAGCTGAGCTTCGAACGCGCGATGGAGGAGCTTGAGTCGATCGTAACGAAGCTTGAGGGCGGCAAGGTGCCGCTGGAGGAATCCGTCGCCATCTACGAGCGGGGCGAGTCCTTGAAACGGCGGTGCGAGGAACTGCTGCGGCAGGCGGAGGTGCGGGTCGAGAAAATCACCATCGACGCCAACGGCGAGGTCAGCGGTACGGTGCCGCTCGACGTCCAATGAGGCCCGACCGCCGGGGTGCGGCTGCTCGTCGCTCCCGGGCAACAGATAGCAACATTAGGTAAAATTAGGCGAATTCGACACCAAGCGCGCCCGGACGAGGGCTGAAATAGCTCTTGGCGCGTTACGCGGCCTGTTATATTCCCCGCCGCTAGCGCCCCGTTTTTTTCGAAGTTTGTGATACCTTGCGGCAATTCTCTGCCACGAGCTTCGGAAACCAAGGGGCGCTGGTAATTCTATATTTCTCTAGTTCCGCACTTCAATTTGAAGTTCCTGCTACGATCTTGCGGCAACCAGTGCAGGAACTTCAAATCGGCGGCACTAGTCCGGGGATCACCAGTAAGTGCGCGTTCAGCACCGCCATATCATCTATGTGCAGGGATACGATCCGCGCGGCCTAGCGCAGTATTACCGCATGTTTCGAACCGAACTGCGGAAATTCGGCCGGCTGTATCAGCTCAGTGCCACCATCAGCCGTCCGCAGGCAGCCCCCGACGGCGAGACCGCATCCTGGACCATCGAGACCAAGGCCAGCGACTGGCAGACCCACACCCGATACGATTTCCTGCGATGGGAAGACCTGATCCAGCACGACCTCGCCTCGCCGATCTGGCGCACGGTTTTCCACGCGATGTGGATCTATTGGCGTATGGTCTTCGGCGGCACCGTCGCGCGATTCTGGAAAGCGCATTGGCGGTTTGCGACCTTCATGAGTTACCCGCATTACCTGCTGTTCAATGAAGCCCTGTTGTCGCTGGGCATTGCGTTCGGCTTCGCCAAAGGTATGGAAGCGCTCGGCATTCCCGGCCCGTTCAGTATCGCCGCGGCCACGGCCGTGTTCGTCGCCGCACTCGGCACCATGCTGAAATATACGGAAAACCGGACCTATTTGCTCTACCTGTTGTCCGACACGATCTGGACCTGGGAATTCTCTCACCGCCGCCGCCCGGAATGGGACCAGCGCATCGACCGATTTGCGCAGCACCTCGCCAACGTCGCACGCAGCAGCGACGCCGAGGAAATCATTGTCGTCGGCCACAGTTCGGGATCGTTCCTGGGGGCCGAGATTCTGGCGCGCGCGCTCAAGCTTGATCCCGATCTCGGACGGCACGGTCCGCGCATTGTCTTGCTCACGATCGGCGGCAATTTCCCGATCGTCGGTTTCCATGCCGCTTCAAAGGATTTCCGCGATCACCTCCGCCTGCTGGCGATCGAGCCTTCGATCGACTGGATCGACTGCCAGTCGCGCAAGGACGTGATGAATTTCTTTCCGTTCGATCCGATCGCCGGCCACGGCATCGATGTGGGCGCCTCCCGACGCAACCCCACCATCGTGCCGGTCCGGTTCCGGGAAATCATCAAGCCCGAGCACTACAATGTGTTTCGCTGGAAGTTCTTTCGGGTGCATTTCCAGTTCGTGATGGCCAACGAACGCCCTCATGCCTACGACTTTTTCATGATCGTCTGTGGGCCGATACCGCTGATCGAGCGCATGGCTTGTCCTGAGGCGGCGCTGGCGGTTGCAACCGGCGACGCCGCTGCCCGTGAATGGGCCTGGAAAAGGCTCGAAACGGCGACCGTCGATCAGGTCGATGCCGCCGATTTAGGCGAAATGGAAGCCGAGATGGAACCAACGGCGCGGCGCAGGGTTTGAAATTCGGCTTTCCGCCGTCCCTATCCGTCGCGTGCCGGAACCCGGTGGGTTGGCTTTGACGGCAGCTATGGTGTAAAGCTTTCGGGGCTTTGGGCTGTTGAAAGCCGCCTGCCGTCGATTCCTAATGGTGGTAAGCGCTTGAAATGGCTGAATAAATTACTTGAGAAGGGGCTGAGCCGCCGAGGTGATACCTATCACAGTGAACAATCCGAAGCGCATCTAGGCTTTCAACTCAGGCTTCGGCTGCCCAAGTGGCATCCGGCGTCTAGGTATTCGCCGCGCTGACATCGCGCGCCCCGTCTCACGTCGGACGTTCGTCCCGACCTGCAAAATTGGAACATCGCCGTGCCCGTATTCAGTAAAACGCCGCTTCTCGACACGATCCGCACCCCGGACGATCTACGCCGGCTCAAGGTGGAACAAATCCGGCAAGTCGCCGATGAACTGCGTCAGGAAACCATCGATGCGGTTTCGGTCACCGGCGGGCATTTCGGCGCTGGCCTCGGCGTCGTCGAATTGACGACGGCATTGCACTACATATTCGACACCCCGCGCGACCGTTTGATCTGGGACGTTGGCCATCAGGCCTACCCGCACAAGATCCTGACCGGCCGCCGCGACCGTATTCGCACCCTGCGCACCGGTGGCGGGCTGTCCGGCTTCACCAAGCGAACCGAAAGCGACTACGATCCGTTCGGCGCGGCCCACTCTTCGACCTCGATTTCCGCGGCGCTCGGCATGGCCGTGGCGCGCGATCTCTCCGGCGGCAAGAACAACGTCATCGCCGTGATCGGCGACGGCGCGATGTCCGCAGGCATGGCCTATGAAGCCATGAACAATGCCGGCGCGATGAATTCCCGGCTGATCGTCATTCTCAACGACAACGACATGTCGATCGCACCGCCGGTCGGGGCGATGTCGGCCTATCTGTCGCGGCTGTATTCAGGCAAAACCTATCGCTCGCTGCGCGAAGCCGCCAAGCAGCTCGGCAAGCACTTGCCGAAGGTCATCGCCGACCGCGCCAACCGCGCCGAGGAATATTCGCGCGGCTTCATGGTCGGCGGCGGCACGCTGTTCGAAGAACTCGGCTTCTACTATGTCGGCCCGATTGACGGCCACAATCTCGACCACCTGCTGCCGGTGTTGAAGAACGTCCGCGACATGGAGACCGGCCCGATCCTGGTTCACGTCGTCACGCAAAAGGGCAAAGGCTACGGCCCGGCGGAAGCATCCGCCGACAAATATCACGCGGTGGTCAAGTTCGACATCGCCACCGGCGCGCAGGCCAAGGCCAAGCCGAATGCGCCCGCCTATCAGAACGTGTTCGGCCAGAGCCTCGTCAAGGAAGCGGAGAAGGACGAAAAGATCGTCGGCATCACCGCGGCGATGCCGTCGGGAACCGGGATCGACATTTTCAACAAGGCTTTCCCCGACCGCACCTTCGACGTCGGCATCGCCGAGCAGCATGCGGTGACGTTTGCCGCCGGTCTCGCGACCGAGGGCTACAAACCGTTCTGCGCGATCTATTCGACCTTCCTGCAGCGTGGCTACGACCAGATCGTCCATGACGTGGCGATCCAGAGCCTGCCGGTGCGCTTCGCGATCGATCGTGCCGGCCTTGTCGGCGCCGATGGCGCTACTCATGCCGGCTCGTTCGACAACGCCTATCTCGGCTGCCTGCCCAACTTCGTCATCATGGCGGCATCGGATGAGTCCGAACTGGTGCACATGGTTGCGACCCAGGTCGCGATCAACGATCGTCCCAGTGCGCTTCGCTATCCGCGCGGCGAAGGCCGCGGCATCGAGATGCCCGAATTCGGCGTTCCCCTCGAGATCGGAAAAGGGCGCATCGTTCGCGAGGGCAGCAAGATCGCATTGCTGTCATTCGGCACCCGTCTTGCCGAATGCGAAAAGGCCGCGGACGAACTGGCGGCGCACGGACTGTCCACCACCATTGCCGACGCACGCTTCATGAAGCCGCTCGACGTCGACCTGGTGCTGAAGCTTGCGCGCGAGCACGAAATCCTGCTCACCATCGAGGAAGGCGCGATCGGCGGTTTCGGCTCCCATGTCATGCAGACGCTGGCAGAGCACGGCATGCTCGACGGCGGCTTGCGGATGCGGTCGATGGTGCTGCCGGACGAATTCCTCGATCACGACACGCCGAACGCGATGTATGCCCGCGCCGGCCTCGACGCCAAGGGCATCGTCGCCAAGGTGTTCGAAGCGTTGGGCAAGGATTTCAAAACCGAAACGGTAAAGCTGGCCTGACAACTCGGCCACCGCAGGTGACATTTGTCTGAACCTGCGGTTGGCTTACGACTTTGCGGATTGGCGCTTTGCCAACCCTGTTTTGCCACCTTGCTCAGACATTGCCGTCGCAAGACCTTCAATCGTGCGCAGAATCCGCGCAATTGGAAATGAAGATTTACCTCGCCGGCCCCGACGTTTTCCTGCACGACGCCGTCGAGATCGGACGGCGTAAGGTCGAAATGTGCAAGCGTCATGGACTAATCGGACTGTATCCGCTGGACAATGCCATCGATCCCGCAGCCGAGGATGCTTCTTTGCGGATATTCCGCGGCAACGAAACCATGATGATCGAGGCTGATGCCATTATCGCAAACCTCACTCCGTTTCGCGGTCCGGGCGCGGATGCCGGCACCGTCTACGAACTCGGCTATATGGCTGGACGCGGCAAGCTCTGTCTCGGCTATTCCAACAATCCCTCGTCGTATGCCGATCGGGTGCGCGAGTTCACCGATGTGAATTCGCGCGATGGACGCTTGATCGACGCACTAGGCTTAACCGTGGAGGATTTCGGGTTGACCGATAACCTGATGATGATTCACGCGCTCGATCTGCATGGCTGCGCGCTGGTGACGCCACGGCAAACACCCGCGGACATCTGGCACGATCTGACCGCGTTCGAGAGTTGCGTGCGCATGGCCGCCGGGCGGCAGGCCTCTGCGCACGCGCGCGCATCGAATTGAACTTGGCGAGCCGCGACCGGAACATGCCCCCTCCCCGCAAGCGCGCGGACCTGCTGCTGGTCGAGCGCGGTCTGTTCGAAAGCCGGGCCCGGGCCCAGGCGGCGATCGAAGCGGGCCTGGTCATGGCCAATGACAAACCGGTGTTGAAGCCATCCGAAGGCGTTCCTGCCGACGCCGTGTTGTCGGCGCAACCCGCCCATCCCTTTGTGTCGCGGGGCGGCGTCAAGCTTTCGGGCGCGCTGGACCAATATCCGATCGAAATCGAGAATCACGTCTGTCTCGACGTCGGCGCGTCGACCGGCGGCTTCACCGAGGCATTGCTCGCCAACGGCGCCAGTCTGGTGTTTTCAATCGATGTCGGGCGTGACCAGTTGCATCCGTCGTTGCGCGGCCATCCCAAGGTCGTTTCCATGGAGGAGACCGACATCCGCGGATTTGAAGGCAAGCGTCTGCCGATGCGGCCTGACGTCGTCGTCATCGACGTCAGTTTCATCTCGTTGAAAGCCGTGCTGCCGGTTGCACTGTCGCTGGCGGCCGCGCCGATGCATCTGCTGGCATTGATAAAACCGCAATTCGAAGCGGCGCGAAAGCATTCCAAGCGCGGCATCATTCGCAACGCCATGGTGCACCAGGAAGTCTGCGACGACATCGCGGCGTTCGTGGCGTCGCTCGGATGCACCGACATCCAGATGTTTCCGTCGTCGATTGCGGGCGGCGACGGCAACATCGAATTCTTCATCGGCGCGCGCCGTGGTTGAACGCCTCGTTATCGATCACGTCGGTCATCGCGGCGACGGCGTCGCCTTTGCCGACGGACAGAGCCTGTATGTGCCGTATACGCTGGGCGGCGAGACCGTCGAGGTTGCACCGGTACCGGGTCATCATCCTGACCGGCGACACCTGCTGCAGGTCGAGCGTGCCAGCCCGGAGCGGGTCACGCCATTTTGTCCGCATTTTGGAACTTGCGGGGGATGCGCGATCCAGCATTGGGAAACCGAACGCTATCGCGCCTGGAAACGCGATATCGTCATCGAGACGCTGGCGCAGGCAAAGCTCGCCTGCGACGTGTATCCGCTGATCGATGCCCATGGCCTGGGCCGCCGGCGGATTACCCTCCACGCCCGGATGGGCACCCACGATGTCCTCAAGGTGGGCTTTGCCGCGGCAAATTCGCACGACATCATTCCCGTGGATCGCTGTCCCATTCTCGATCCGGGCTTGAGCGGCGCGCTCGATGCGGGGTGGGCCGTGGCCGAGCCGCTGATATCAATCGGAAAGCCGCTCGATATCCAGATCACCTCAACCGACAGCGGCCTCGATATCGATGTGCGCGGCTCGGGGCCGCTGCCGGCACCGATGATCGCAACGCTGTCGCGCGTTGCGGAACAGCATCGCCTGGCGCGACTGACACGACATGGCGAACTGGTATTGATGCGGACGCCGCCGACGATCACGATCGGCACGGCACAGGTAACGCTGCCGCCGGGCTCGTTCCTGCAGGCCACAGTCGCCGGCGAGGAAACGCTGGCGGCGCTGGTGGCTGAGCATTGTGGGCGCGCCAAACATATCGCGGACCTGTTTTGCGGGGTCGGACCATTCGCGCTGCGTCTTGCGGCGAAGGCGCGGATTGCGGCCTTCGACAACGATGAGGGCGCGGTAACGGCGCTGCAGAAGGCGGCGACATCGACGTCCGGACTGAAGCCGATCAAGGCCACGGCCCGCGATCTGTTCCGGCGTCCGCTGATGCCGCAGGAACTGCGCGACTACGAAGCGATCGTGTTCGATCCGCCGCGCCAGGGCGCGCAGGCGCAAGTCCTCCAACTCGCGGCCAGCAAAGTTCCTGTGGTGGTTGCGGTGTCATGCAACGTCGCGACCTTTGCACGCGACGCGCGGATTCTGATCGATGGCGGCTACCGGCTAGAGGGCGTGACGCCGGTCGACCAGTTCCGCCACACCCCGCATGTCGAACTAGTGGCACGATTTGTGCTGAGACGTTGAACCTCCCTTGCAGCCGGATGACATACCGGAACGAAGGACTGACAGAGGCGATCTGTCTTTATTCGAGCGACCGCGCTGCCGGTCGTCCGCACCACGCGGACACGCCACCTCATTGAAGATGTCTGACATTCAAGGGAGGCCATCATGGACGTCAATCCTGACAAGCTGAATGCGCCAACGACAAGCTCGAACAATATCTCAACCCGGTCGGAAGTCTTTTCTATGCGGCGTCCACGATGATCTGCACGCCGGCCTCGATGGCGCAGGAGGTCGGTCTCGCGCTCGGCGCGCAGGCCGGCGAAGCCCGGCTTCGCGAGGTGGCCAACAAAGCCGGCCTGACACGATTCCGTCGCGCCGCCGAAACGCCGTTCAATCTGATCCTGGAGGCGCGGGCCTAGAGCAGGATGACTTTTCTTCGAATCGTCATCCCGCTCTATCTTTTTGTTTGAGCATGATCTTTTCGGAAAACCGGTGCCCACTTTTCCGGATCATGCTCTAGGCTTATCGGACAGGCTCACCTGCCCCACCTGTCCTGCCAGATTTTCTCGCCGATCAAGCAGGGCACGCGCGGCTCCTTCTCGGTCACCGGGACGATCCGGCGCTCGGGCGTCCGGCCTGCGACCTCGAGCAGCAGCTTGGTCCGGATCGCCTCCTTGAACTTTTCGCGATCCTTGATCGTCACCACGAACGAGCCCGGACCGCCGATGACGCAGTCCTCGTAATAGAAGTCGAGATTGTCGATATCCATCGTCGAGTAGGATGGCTCCTTCACCATGATCGGCAGGCCGTTGATGGTGATGCCCTTCTCCAGCGCCGCGTCGCGGGCGACCGTGACCGGCGAACCGTTGTTGTTGGGACCGTCACCGGAAATATCGATGACGCGTCGCAAACCCCGATACGGGTTCTCGTCGAACAGAGGCATCGCGAAATTGATCGCGCCGGAGATCGAGGTGCGCGACGCCCGGCGGATCGGCGTTTTCATGATCTCGTTGGCGACGGCATCCGCGGTTTCCGGACCGTCGATCACCCGCCACGGGATGATGATCTTCTGGTCGCTCGACGCCGCCCATTCGAAATAGGTCACCGAAATCTTGCCGTTCGGACCGGTCTTCAGCGCCTGCAGGAATTCCTTCGAGATAATGGCCTGGGCGTACCCCTCGCGCTGGATCGCCAGTTCATCCATATCCATCGAATAGGAGACGTCGACGGCGATGACCAGTTCGACATCGACCGACGGAAGATTCTCGGACAGTTGAGGGCCCGCTTGATTCCCGGGGTTCGGCGCGGCGATACCCGCGATGTCGCCACCGGCCATCGCCCCCGCGACAAACACCGCCCCGATCGAGACACACCAGCGCATAGCGGCCCTCCCGTCCTGAGACGCGATGGTGACACGCAAACAAGCCTTCGAAAAGCAGGAACATGGATTGTTCTTCACATTCAAGTTAGCGCGATTGCCTTAATTTTCACCCAGCCTTCCGCTGTCACGGGGTTGAACCGGCAAACCTCAACGCGGCGTCACGATCATCGGCATCCCGCCAGCAGGGCGAAGCGTGATGCGCGCCTCGGGCGAGACCGACTGCGCGTCGAGCAGACGGAAATGGAACATCGGCAGAATGGTCGCGAGCACGACCAGAATTTCCTGAACGGCAAAACTCCGACCGATGCAGACGCGGGGACCCAGACCGAACGGAATGAAGGCGCCGCGCGGAATATCGCGATCCTTCGGCGGCATGAAGCGCTCGGGACGGAAGTCCTCCGGATCGTCCCAAAGCCGGCGATGGCGGTGCACGATCCATGGCGAAATCAGAACCTGCGTTCCCTTCTCGATTCGGCGTCCGGCGAGGTCGTCGCGACCCAGCGCCTCGCGGCCCATGAACGGCGCCGGCGGATACAGCCGCAGCGCTTCGTTGACGACGGCGCGCGTGAAGACGAGGTTGTCAAGTGCCTCCCGGCGTGACGGGCGATCGCCGACGACCGACAAGAGCTCGTCGGTGACCTCCTCCTCCGCGTCGGGAAACAGCGCCAGCAGATAGAGAATCCAGGCCAGCGCGTTGCCGGTCGTTTCGTGGCCCGCGGCCAGAAATGTCAGGACATTGTCGGAGACGGCGACCGGCGTCATGACCTTGCCGGTCGCCGGATCGGGCGAGCGCATCAGCCGGTCCAGCAGATCGGACATCTCGCGGTCCGGATCATCGACGCGCTGCGCGACGACGCGATCGACGATGGAACGAAACACGGCCAGCGCAGGGCGGGCGCGCAACGCAGCGGTCGTCGGAACCCACGCCGGTAGATTGAACAGGCTGGCGAGGTCGATCCGCCCAAACGTTTCGAAATAGATCGCCATGTTGGCGTGGACGCGGGCGCGATCCTGGTCCAGCGCGCCGGAGAACACGGTGCGGGAGACTATTTCGTAGGTAAGCCGCTGGAATTCGGCCGCCAGGTCCAGCGGCCGCCCCGGCACAGTGCGGTCGAGCCAGCGGTCCCGCATCACGGCGGCCGCTTCCTGCATATCGTCGAACAACAGCGCAATGGACTTCGGATTGAACAGCGGCGCGGCGATCCGCCGTGCCGCCTGCCACGCCGCGCCTTCGGCCGTCAGCAGCCCGTCGCCCAATGCGGGCTGCAGCCGCCGCTGCTGCTGCACGCTCTTGCGATAATTACTCGCGTTGCCGACGAGCACATGCTCGATCTCGTCAGGATCGTTGACCAGCACCACGCTTCGCAGGCGGCCGACCTCCAGGATCGGCGCTTGATAAGCTTCCTCGGGGAAGGCCGTGATGGGATTTGTCCGCAGCGCCCGGATCGTCTCGAACAGCCCCAATCGCTCCGGATGTGGTCGCGGCGCGGCCGGTCGCGGCCCGGTCGCCGCTTGCGATGTGACCGGAGGAATGGGGTGATGCTGGACAAGGGACAGCGTGGTCATGACGATCCTCCTATTTCGGCATTGCGCCGGCTGCGGCGGCGCTGTTCTTGAGCGCCTCGGCGCGCGGCATGGCCTGGCCGCAGGCGGCGCTGAGCTGGCCCGCATGGTTCTGCAAGCAGGCGAGGACGCGCCCGCCTCCCGGCTGCACGCCGCCGCAGAGCCGGTCGTAGTCGCCGCGACAAACCTGCATGAGTGACATGGCTTCGCTGCGCATCTGAGGCGACACCTGTGCGTGGGCGATCGACGTTGCAATCGCCGTCACTGCAAACAGAACCACGGCCAGAGTGCGAAGCAGCGGCGACGACTTGAGGAAGCGGGACATGGTTATTTTTCCTGATCTGAGGGGAAGCCCGGTGACGCCACCACCCGGACCGAACCTGGCCCGAGCGGCGGCCTGCACCGTCGTCAGCGCGAGATCGAGCCCTGGCGGGTGTAGCTGTTTCCGGCCGGGCCGGTGCGCGTGGCCGAGCGGGAGCAGGTGCCGTTCGCGCAGCTCCCGGACGCCTGGAGGCTCGACGTGCCGCGCGGGCCGGTGGACGTGGCGGAGCGGGTCCAGGCGTTGGCGTCTGCGACGGCCGCGACCGACAGCGAACCGATGACGGCTGACATGAGGAAGAGCTTTTTCATGGTGGTCTCCTTGACTGGTGAAGGCTGCCGTTGCGGTAGCCGTGCGAAGGAGAATGGACGGGTAATGTCAGCGCGGTTTTGCTGGAGAGAAACGATTTTTGTCGTTTTGTCGGCCCCGCGTAACACTGTGTAACAACGGCGTGGCAGGCCTCGCGCCATGCCGGGCGTCGTCCGGAATGCGGCCGTCGCAGAATGCCCGGTTCCAAGACAGGCCGGGAGTCTGTAAACTGATCGAGACGGCCGCCAAACGCGGCGATCGGGCGTTGGCGCGGCACCTGGCGGAATGCCGCGCCAACTGGTCGAAGCGCGCGCCGCCGTCAGGAGGCGCCGCTGGAATGATCGATACCGTCACCAAGCCGCAAACCAAGGTTAAAACCAAGACCGAACGGCCGCGCCTGCACAAGGTCATCCTCGTCAACGACGACTTCACGCCCCGCGAATTTGTCGTCACCGTCCTCAAGGCGGAGTTCGGCATGACCGAGGACCAGGCCCACAAGGTCATGATCACCGCGCACCGCCGCGGCGTCTGCGTGGTCGCGGTCTTCACCAAGGACGTCGCCGAGACCAAGGCGACCCGCGCCACCGACGCCGGCCGCGCCAAGGGTTATCCGCTGCTGTTCACCACCGAGCCGGAGGAATAGCGGGCCGCAGCGATGCTCATCGTGCAGTGAGCTGATTCCTTGCGATGATCAATTGCTGGATCTCGCTGGTGCCGTCGAATATCCGGAACGCGCGCGAATGCCTGAACAGACGTTCCACTGTCGTCACGATGCCGGCTCTTCATCCAGCAGCCCGTAGACCCGCTCGGCCTTTGAAAAGCCGGATATCGGAAACTCGCCAAGCTCGGTCCAGCCGCCGGCGCATATGCCGGCGAATCCCGCCGAAGCCACGATCGTGCGGTTGAGGCGGCCGGCGATTTTTTCCAGCCGCGCCGCGAGATTGACGGCGGGACCGATGCAGGTGAAGTCGAGCCGGTTGCCGCCGCCGATATTGCCGTACAGGATTCGCCCCACATGCAGCGCGACCCCGAAGCGGAAGCGCTCGACGGCATCGCCAATCGGGAAATGCATCGCTTCCACGCTGGCGCGGGATTCGCGCGCGGCTTCCAGCACGCGCGAACAGACCTGCCTGACATCGCCGACATACTCATCGATCGGAAACACCGCGAGCAGCCCGTCGCCCATGAACTTCAGGACTTCCCCGCCATGGGTTCGGATCGCGGACACCTGGCAGTCAAAATAGCAATTGAGAATCTCGACCACGGTCTCGGCCGGCAGCCGGTCCGACAGCGCGGTAAAGCCGCGCAGATCCGACAGCCAGATCGCGGCATCCATGGTATCGGTGTGGCCGCGGCGAATTTGTCCGCCGAGAATCCGCTCACCGGCGCGGTTGCCGACATAGGTGTCGAGCAGCAGCGAGGCGGTGCGGCGCAGGCTGACGATTTCGATCACCCGCGCCAGCGGCGCGATCAGCGACCGCAGCGCGCTCAGTTGTTGGTCGCTGAAGCCGCCCGGCTGTTTGGTGGTCCAGCTCGATGCGTGGATCGAGCCGTCGATGAACAGCAACGGCAACGCGATGTAGTCGGTGACGCCTTCGGCATGCAGATCGGCGAAAATCGGAAAGCGTCCGCTCTGCAGTTCGTCGAGGCGGCCCCTGACCTCTTTTCCTTCGATGAAGACGATCGCCAGCGGACTGCTCGTGAATCCCGGCGAATCCAGCACGTCGAAATCGGCCGTGCTCATTTCGACCTCTTCGCCCAATCGCCAGATGAAATTGCGGCCGAAAATATCGGGATGCAGCGTCTGGATGAAGACGCCGACCCGCCACAGCGGCAAGCCCGCCTGCACCATGCGCTCGCAGGTTTCCGCCATCATCCGGGGCGAATTGGCCGCAGACCTCGCGCCATCGACCAGCCAGTCGGTGAGTTTCTGCAGATCTGAAATGTTCATGGGGACATTTGCGGCGCAAGTTCGTGAGACGTCAAGGCGCCGCGACTGGTTGAATGGACCAACAAGTCGTTACCCCGCGCATGCGGGGTGTCCATACGCTGCGGCTTCTCGATTCCATCACTGACGCCTCGTCATCGGGCGCGCATTCGCGCGACCCGTTGGCTCACACGGGCTACACTTGCTGGTCTTCCGCCTCGACTCACGCGAGGTTAGCTTTGCTTTGTGGGCACGATGCCATGCGGCGAAGGCCTCGATGACCCGGTTGAAGAAACGCGGCGGCAAGAAGCCGTAGTCATAGCGATCACCGCGGCCGATTTTCCGAAGGTCATAGCCCGGCCAATCGAATTCGTTGCCCTCTGCAACAACGATCCAGGAACGTTCGTCATCAAGTCCGAGATGCCGTTTGACCGCGGCGGGAATTTCAACTGCGCTAGCGGGATCGGCGGGAGGATTATGCGTGATTGGCAGAACCACAACGACCGTTGTGTCATTCACGGGGCGCTCAACCGCAAGCACGATCACGCTCGGGCGATCTTTGCACCCTTCTTCCTGACCGGCTTGGTGTTCATGGTGCCACAGATAGGCGTAGGATATGACAAGGCCCGGTTCAGGCGTAGGGATCGGCATGCGCCTTCGTTATTTCGGCTTAATCACGGCATCGAGATGCGCGTGTCGCTCGTCCATGCGTGAGGAGCCGATTGCCTGAGCTCTCTCGTCGGACAGATCAGCGGTCGCGAAGCTGCGGCGGCGCTGCTTGAAACGGCGGAATTCTTCGTATTCGTTCGGCGCAACAAAATAGCCCGTAATTGATCCGTGGCTCGAGACTGCCACGGCCTCTCGTTGGGCGAGCATTCGATAGCGACCAAAATTCCGGGTGAACTCCGAAGCCGGGATGGTGTCAGCCATGTGTCCTCTCTTTCGAACTTCAATATACGTAATTTACGTGAAAAGCGCAATTTGCGTATTTAGGCTGCAGGACTCTACGACATAACTTATTGATAATACTAAATTTTTTTCTTTTGTCTGTTCGGAGCCATTAAACTGGAAGATCG
>WNFD01006509.1_pt1 | contig 23798 bp, 26 predicted proteins | sample 5400491 | NCBI WGS metagenome assembly WNFD01 (sample SAMN13153343, study PRJNA577476) | soil metagenome | isolation source: 120 cm saprolite under Douglas fir tree site 2 hole 2 replicate 2 | place: USA:California | collected 2015-04-18
AGACGAGTTGGCCAAAGTCCTTGTCCTCGGTGAGGAGAACCCGGTCCTCTCGGCGGGCCCACAAGGCAACGTCTTCGTCCGACAGGCGAGGGGAGATCTCTGACACCGCCAGCACATCGTGACCGTTCGCCCGGAGGATGCGTACTACGCCGAAGTCGCAACTCTCGTCGGCGAGGAATCGCACCGGGATGCTACTCGGGAGTTGCCTCGCGCGGGGTCAGAAGGAGCGTCTCCTCGTGGGCGAGAACGTCGGCTGCGTACCCGATTGCCGCCTGAATGTCCTCCCGCTTGAGCCTTGGGTAGGCGTCCAACAGGTCGGTCTCGGTGGCTCCTTCAGCGAGTTTGCGGAGCAGCAGTTCGACCGGGATCCGCGTGCCGCGAATGATGGGTTTCCCCATCATCACCTTAGGATTGATCTCAATACGCTCGGTCACGGTCATGACATCCTCCAGGGAGCGCTCGCGTCAGCGCAAGTATATCACCCACCACGTGAGGCCGGACTCCGGCTCATCGCGCGGGCCCGTAGCTCATGCCCGACTCCCGTGCTTCTACCGGTCAACTCGAGAGTCTCGTCTTCAGCAACTCGCACACTCCTGACCGGTGTTCGGGACGAGGGCTAGTCGCGGGGTCTGGTTCGGAGGTGCTGCTGCACGAAGACCGCTGCCTCGGCCTTGCTGACCCTACCACTGGCCACACCCTGTACGAGGCGTTCGACGTCCTGGGATTCGGCGTCGAGCCGCCGCGAGTTCAGACCAAGGAAGGCCAGCAACATCACGAGTCCGGCGCGCTTGTTTCCGTCTACGAAGGGGTGGTCTCGGACGATGTGGAAGAGGTAGGCCGCGGCCATCTCTTGGAGACCTTCGTGGAGGAATCGTGCCTCGAAGGTGGCCGAGGGAACTCCTCGCGCTGACTGCAAGAGGCCGATGTCGCGGATGCCTGGTCGCCCTCCGTATCGCTCAATCTGGTCTGCATGGTGGGCGATCGCCTCATCGAGCGTGAGGAAGACGACTTTCACGAGTCCGCGAGTCGCTTGAAGACGCCTCCGTACTGCCGGTGTGCTTCAGCAACAATTCGCTTCAGACGAGATGTCCGCCGACGGTCACGCACTGGCGAGATTACGATCACATCCCCGTCAGTGGAGACCTCGAGGGGGGTGTCGGCGTCGATCTTGGCCTGGTCGAGGAGAGGCTTGTCCAACACCAGTGCCAGGCTATTCCCGGTCTTTGTCAGTTTCTTGATCATGATTTGGCCGTACGAACAATGTGTCATAGCCGTACGTACGAGTCAAGAACCCCTGCGAGCGGTCTTGTCCACCGAGTGTACCCGGTCCACCGCTCGAGCTTCCGGTAGGGCTCGTGCAGGACGTGACCAACGCCGTACTGGAATATTTCCGAGAGCAGGTGGACAAGGCTGGGGGCGGGAACTATCAGACCTTGATCAACGACGCTTTGCTCGAGCACATTCACGGGCGCTCCGCACTGGACGTTGTGCGACAAGTACTGCGGGAGGAGCTCGCAGCGTACCGCCCAGGGAAACGGTTAACCTCGCGCTCCCGCGGCGGCGCCTCGCGCGCGGGTACTCGTGGAGACTAGCGGCCCTTGGCGCGCTTGAGGCTTCTCAGCCAACACTCGGACCTCTTTTCGAAGACGGGCACCCAGGCGGTCCTTCTCTGTTTCTAGGTCGTGTCGAGCCCGGAGATTCAGCCAGAAGCGCTCGGAGGTGCCGAAGTACCGGGCCAGCCGCAATGCAGTGTCGGCCGTCACGGGGCGCTTGCCGAGGACGATTTCGTTGATCCGCCGAGGCGGCACGCCGACATCCTTGGCGAGCTGGTACTGGCTGACCTCGAGCGGCTTCAGGAACTCTTCGAGGAGAACCTCACCTGGCGTAGTGGGCGGCAGCTTCTTTCTCGGCATCAATAGCTCCTAGTGATAGTCGACGATCTCCACATCGTGCGCGTCGCCAGACGGGCGCGTTCAGAGCGCTCTATCGAAGGGCCAGCTGGTAGGTGCGGCGATGCTCGGAGACGGACGGTGGCCCGCCTGAGGGTTCTCCTCGCAGAATCGCCTCAATCTGTCTCCGCAGAGCCGGCACTCGCCGTTCAACCGTCACCCACACCTCCTCCAGGTCGATCGCGAAGTACCCGTGGACGAGCACGTTGCGCGTGCCGATGACCCGTGGCCAAGGAACCTCGAGATGATGGTCTCGCAACGCTGATGAGAGGCGGGCGGCCGCCTCACCGATGAGGGTGAGGTGATAGATCATCCAGGACTGAACAAGCTCATCGCCGTCGAATGCCGGTCGGCCGCGCTCCGAATAACGCGCGATGGACCCGATTGCGCTGAGGATATCTTCGAGCCGGGCTCGGTCGTCCCTCAAAGGGGAATCGCTTCCTGAAGGACGCGATCACGGAGGTGTGGACGAAGCCCGCGGGCGCTGACCACGTCGACCTTTCGGCCGAGTAGGGCTTCCAGGTCAATCTGGAGCTGGGCATGGTCGAAGAGGCTCCTGCCGAGCTCGAGGTCCACAAGAATATCGACGTCACTGTCCGGACCTGCCTCGCCGCGGGCCACGGATCCGAACACGCGGACGTTGCTGGCGCCATGGCGCTGAGCGATCGCCAGGATCTTGTCCCTGTGGATTTTCAGAAGCGCGTCGATACTCATCGTGGCCCTTTTTCGATCCTACCAAAGCTGCTTGGCAGGCCCGAGACTTCATTCTTACAGTAGCAGGTCCACCCGACGGTAGCAGGTCCACCACGGCGATATGGGCGGGGGGGAGTGCCAGCGGGCTCACGGACTCGCCTGCTCGTCGCGTCACGACTGAACCGTACCGGAAGCCATACGGAGTGGCCAGATCGACGGTGGGCTGTCGATAGACTTCCAGCACATGATCCGGGAGGTTGACGAGCCAGTAGTCCGGAACCTGCGCTCGGGCATACAGGCTGCGCTTGTGGTGGCGATCGAGCGGGAGCGTGGCTTCGGCCACCTCCAGTACCAGCGGAGGACAGGAAGGATGAGCGACCAGGTAGTCGCGGGGACCTCCCGACACCACGGCGATGTCCGGCTCCGGCTTGCGCTGGGGGACAATCGTCTATACACTGACTTGTGCGGTTCGAATGGTATCCGCCGAAGGCGGAGGCGAACCTGCGGACTCACGGGGTGAGTTTCGCAGAGGCCGTAACGGTCCTGGAGGACGACTTTGCACTGACCCGTGAGGATCCCGATGCGGCCGAGGAGGCGCGCTTTGTTACTCTGGGTCTCAGCAGCTGGGGGAACTTGCTCGTCGTCGTGTACACATACCGAAGGCGCGACATCATACGTCTGATCTCCGCCTGGAAGGCGAACAAACGCCAGAAGGCGCTCTATGAAGAAGGCCGCAGCTGATCGGTATCGAGACATCGACTTCTCCCGCGCCAGGCGCGGTGCCGTCGTCAAGCCTGAACCGGGAAAGACGAAGATCTCCATACGCCTGGACAAGGCCGTACTGGAGTATTTCCGAGATCAAGTGGACAAGGCTGGAGGTGGGAGCTATCAGACCTTGATCAACGACGCGTTGCTCGAGCACATTCACCGGCGCTCCGCACTGGACGTCGTGCGACAAGTGCTACGCGAAGAGCTGGCATCCTACAGCCCGGGACAACGTCCAGGCTCGCGCTCCAGTGGTCGCGCCTCGCGGGCTGCCCGCAGACGTTAGCGAGGTAGACCCGGCGATACCCCCAGCAGCTCCACCGCTTCCCGCTGCCGCTCCGTGCTCACGTGCGTGTAGATCTCCGTCGTCGCCAAACGACTCGTGGCCGAGCAGCTTCTGGATCACCCGTAGGTCCGCCCGGCGATTCAGCAGCTCGGTGGCGAAGGTGTGGCGAAAGAGGTGCGGGTGGAGCCTGCGCCCGATGCGACGGCTCACGCGCTTGCAGAGCAGCACCATGACCTGCTTGGTAATGCGCCCGCGCCAGCTCACGAAGAGCGGGTGCTCGGGTCCGAGCCCGCGCCGGGTCGCCAGGTAGGCGTCGAGCGCGGCCTGGGCGGTGGGGTGCAACGGCACGACGCGGTCTTTGTTGCCCTTGCCGTGCACCATCAGGCTGGGGGCCTCGCGTGAGTAGTCGGCCACGTCGGCGGCCATCACTTCGCCGCGGCGTAGGCCGCCGTAGGCCAGGACCGCCAGGATGGCGCGGTCGCGCGGCTTGCGCTCGCCGGCCACGATTTGCTCGACCTGGCTCCAGTCGAGCACGCGGGGCAGGCGCCGCTCGCGACGGGGCACGGAGATGCCGATCATCGGGCTCCGCTGCAGATACCGTCGCTCCACCAGCCAGCCGGCGAACCGGTTCAGCTCCACCAGACGCCGGCGCACCGTGTTGATGCTCCAGGTCTTGGTGGCCATGTGGGCCTGGTAGTCGCGGATCAGGGTGGTGGTGAAGGTGCGAAGACCTAGGGTCCCCTCACCCTGCCCTCTCCCCTGAGGGGTGAGGGTTCTGGAGCGGCGGCGGGCGAACTCGAGGAAGAGGCCGAAGTCGCTGCGGTAGGACTTGATGGTCATCGGGCGGAGCCGTTTTTCCACCGCGCAGTGCTGGAGGAAGCGCGCGTGCAGGGCGGCGAGTGTGTTCACGTGCCCGGAGGCTAGCGGCGGGCCAGGGGCGCGTCAATTGGAGGAAGCGCGCGTGCAGGGCGGCGAGTGTGTTCACGTGCCCGGAGGCTAGCGGCGGGCCAGGGGCGCGTCAATGTCGTGGAATGGAGACGCCGCTCCTCAGCTTGCCGCCATTCACCCTGCGCCCCTCACCCTGCCCTCTCCCCTTCGGTACGAGGATGGTCGAGCAGGCGCGTGGGATCGGCCTCGGGCTCGATGATGAAGGTGCAGAGCGACGCCGCCACCGCCAGCGAGAGGCCGCCGATGACGACCACGGCGAGCCGGTTGTCGCCGCCCAGCTGCACCACCAGCGCGCTCTCATTGGTGAGGAGGCGCTCCATGATCGTGCCGAAGCCGAGCGCGGCCAGGATTTCCGGAATGACGATAAAGAAGTTGAAGATGCCCATGTAGATGCCGGTCTTCCCGGCGGGCAGGGCGCCGGCCAGGATGGAATACGGCATCGCGAGGGTGCTGGCCCAGGCCACGCCCACGCCCACCATGGACAGGAGCAGCAGGTACTTGTCGTCGATGACGGCCACCGAGAGCAGGCCGATGGCCCCCATCAGCAGGCACAGGCCGTGGGTGAGGCGGCGGCCCAGCCGCCCGGCCACGGCCGGCAGCGCGAAGGAGAAGGCGAAGCAGACGGCCGAGTACATGGCGAAGCAGTTGCCCGCCCACGCGATGCCTTGCTCGTAAGCCGGCGTGCCGGGCGTGCCGCCGAAGATGTTCCGGGCCACCGCCACCCCGAAGTAGAGCCACATGCAGAAGAAGCCCAGCCAGGTGAAGATCTGCACCCAGGCCAGGCGCCGCATGGTCGGCGGCATGGCGAGCACGTCGTGGAAGATCTCGACGGCGGCGGCGCCGAAGCCGGCGTTCGCGGCCTTCATCCGCCGGAAGGCCTCCAGATCCTCCGGCGGATGCTCGTGGGTCGTGAAAATGGTCCAGAGCACGGCCGCCAGGAAGGTGAACGCGCCGAGATAGAAGGCCAGCCTCACCCCGAACGGTATGGTCTTGCCGGACGTCCCGCCGTCACTGCCGGCCGGGAAGAGGTCGTAAAGCAGCCAGGGGAGCATCGAGGCGATGACCGCCCCCAGCCCGATGAAGAGTGCCTGCATGGCGTAGCCGCGCGTGCGCTGCTCGGGCGGCAGCAGGTCGGCGATGAGGGCGCGGAACGGCTCCATGCTGATGTTGATGGAGGCATCCATCACCCACAGCAGCCCGGCCGCCATCCAGAGCGTGCCCGAGCTCGGCATGGCGATCAGCGCGAAGGAGGCGAGCAGCGCGCCGGTGAGGAAGTAGGGGCGGCGCCGGCCGAGGCGGTTCCAGGTGCGGTCGCTCAGGTGGCCGATGACGGGCTGCACGAGCAGCCCGGTCAGCGGGGCGGCGAGCCACAGGATGGGGATCTGGTGCGCGTCGGCGCCGAGGTACTCGTAGATGGCGCTCATGTTGGCCATCTGGAGCGCCCAGCCGAACTGGATGCCCAGGAAGCCGAAGCTCATGTTCCAGATCTGCCAGAAGCTCAAGGGCGGTCGCGGGCCTTCTCCAGCCATCTCGCGTTCTCCTCGGAGCCTACTTGGGGGACTACTTGATCAGCAGGACCTGCCCCTCGTGAGGGCCGAGCGCCAGCGGCAGCCGCCGACCGGGGCCCAGCTTGCCGTGCGCTTTCTCCGCGAGGAGGTCGGTGACCGCCCCGCCCCGCGGCGCGGTCTCGATCGTCACGGCCTCCCGGACAGCCGTCCGGCCGAAGTTGACCGCGGTGACCTGGGTGCCCGCGCCGGCGGGCAGGCGGTGGACCATGACGACAAGGCCACGGGCCTGCACCGACGGCAGCGCGAGCTGCTCGCTCTCGTTGATGCGGTACCGCGCGCGCACCCGCAGCATCTTGCGGAGCTCGGAGGCGAACGAGTCCGGGCGCTTGAGCTGCTCGGGAAGCGGGCCATAGAGGGCCTGGGCACGCGGCAGGTCGCTGGTCGATTTCGTCACGGCGGGGTGCTTGCCCAGCAGGTCGGAGGCGCCCCGGTTGATCCAGCGCGTGTCGCCCTCGGCGATCAAGGATTGCACGGACTCGGCGGGCAGGGTCAGGGCGCCCACCAGGTCCCAGCCGGAGAGCGCGAAGACGCCCGGCTGCATCGCGTTGTACAGGGCCAGGAGCAGATGCGCGCGCCGGATATCGTGCCGCTGCGCCTCGGTGAGCCGACCGACGTCGCGGATGCCGAGGGCGGCGGCGGCCACGGTGACGGTGGTGCTGGAGACGCCATTGGCCGCCTTGAGGTTGTAGGGCGCGGCGAGGCCCTGGAGGCGATCGTGCATCTCGGTCCGGATCGTCTCGCGCAGCGCGCTGCCTTTCACCGGCTTGCCGCGGAAGGGGAAGGTGGCGTCCTTGTGCCGGGTCCAGAAGTGCACCAGCTCGAGCGTGAGCTCGTCGTGGTTCTGGAGCGCGTGGACGAGAGCCGCGGGGTCGATCTGGTAGGCTCGCTGCAGGCGGAGCATGAGGCGCAGGAACTCGGCGTCGCCGGTGACGAGGGCGTGCTGGTAAGCCGGGCGGGTGATGAAGTCGTAGGAGAGATCCGGGCCGCCCTGGGACATCGCCTGGATGTCCTCGAGCGTCAGGTTGAGCTCCTGGAAGGTGAAGCCTCCGAGCTTGCGCACCAGACCGGCGATGAGCTGGTTGGCGGTGACCGAGAGCGGATGTCCTTCGGACCAGGCGCGGCCGTTGCTGGGGCCGACCTCGATGCCGAGGAAGCCGTTGGCGTCGAGGCGCAGCATGCGCTCGCCCAGGGTGGCCAGCGAGTGGATGGCGTCTCCCGCCACCAGTCGCGGCGCCGCGAAGGTGGGGTCGAGCCAGTTGAAGGTAGGCTGCCCTTCCTTGAAGTAGTGCAGGTACACCCAGCGCCGGCTCTTGCCGTCGGCGCCGACGACGGCGTCGGTGGCCGACCAGTCGGTCTCCTTGACGCCCGGCTCGTGGAAGATGGTGCGCGGGAGCTGCCCGACGATATAGCCTCGCGCCTTGAGGGCGTCCACCGCCGCGGGCCCCAGGTTGATCGAGTCCTTGCCGGCCGGCACCGCGGGGAGCAGGGTCCAGTCCGCCGGCCGCACCTCCACCATGTGGTAGAGGCCCGGGTAGTCGCCGTAGCCCCGCTCGGCCAGACGGAAGTCGGCGCCCTTGCCGCTGTGGCCGGGGATGACGTCACCGATGAGCACCGCGCCGTTGTCGCGCGCGTGCCGGACCATGGCCTGGTACTGCGCCAGGGTGCCGAAGCCCGGGTCGATCTCACTGCTGATGCGGTCGAAGTTGCCGTCCACGGTCGGCGTGTACTCGCGCCCGCGAAGGCCGCCGGACCGCTTCATGGGACCGGTGTGCATGCCGCCGATGCCGATGTCGCGGAAGACCCGCCAGAGCTCGGGGTCGCCCAGGCTCTCCAGGACCGTCTCGCCCGGCCCCGTGATCTGAGACGGCGGGTACGCGGTGAACCACACCGAAGCCAGCGCCGAAGCGGCGCGCGGCTGCGGCGCCGCATAGGGATGCTGCCAGAGCTGTCCCTGGCCCGAGTAGCGTCGCGCGGCCAGCTCTGCCTGGTGGAGCATGGAGCGCTCTACCAGCCAGCGGACGTAGATCTCGCCGGAGACGACTTCCGGCGCTTGCGCCGACGGCGCCGCAAGAGCAGGCGCGGTGCTGGCGGCCGGGGCAGGCCTGGCCGTGGGTGTCGGCTGGCAGGCGGGTCCGAGCGCTCCGAGGAGCGTGGCCAGGGCGAGGAGGACGCCGCGCAGGCGGGTCGTGGCTGCGGCTGCCATCATCGAGCACGAGAACAGAAGTCACCCTGACGGTCAAGCGCGGACCTCTCGGGGCGTACGCCGGCGGCGGAGGAATACGAGGAACTGGATGAAATCGCTGCGGTACGCGGCGATGGTGTGCGGGCGGAGGCGCTTCTCCACCGCGCAGTGCTGGAGAAAGCGCTGGTGGAGAGCGCTCAGCCTCATGGCGTGCCCGGAGCCTAGCGGCGGCCGGCGGGCGCGTCAATGTCGCGAGATAGAGACAGTTAGAGGCGAAAGCCGTCCTTCACCATGAAGTGATCAGCCTATCGCGTTGACGCACCGCGGGGGCCGGGCTAAAATTCCACATGGCGCCTATTCCTATTCCCGTCGATGTACCCGTGGAGGCGTGCGAGGTGGCGCTCGGTCCGAGCATGGACGGGGCCTCCCTCCGTCCGGCGGCGCGAGCCGCGATCAAGCGCGCCCCCCGTCACGTCCTCGGCATTGCGTACTGCACCGTGAGCTGCGCGGCCGCCGAGGCGCAGGACCTACTCCAGTACTTCCAAAGCACCGTGGACATCCTGAGCGCCCGAGGCGACGCGAGGGCTCCGGCCTGCGCGGTGGCCGTCGATAACCTCCGCTTGGCCCTTCGGCTCGCCGGGCTGTCATGAGCTCGGTCGTTACCCGCGCCGCTTGCGCTCCAAGAGCGCGGTGGCCTGGCGAGCGATCTCGGCCACCAGGTGCCCGATCTTGGCATGTTCGGGCTGCAGGTCGGGCTCGACGCCGTGTTGCTGAAGCGCCGCGGTCGTGATCGGTCCGATCGAGCCGACGACCGTTCTCCCTCGGAGCGATTCCCGCAGCGCGTCCGCCGCTCCGATCTCCGCGGCCAGGCGGAACACGTTGTCGATCTGCGTGGCACTGCTGAACAGCACCGCTTCCACCTCTCCCGCCACAACCCGCTCGATGGCCGCCCGCAGCGGGGCCGTGTCCTCCGGCAGCGCCCATCCGTAGACCGGGACCGTCGTGACGTGGGCGCCCCGCTGCCGCAGGCCGGCCAGGAGCTCCTCGTTTCGCGCCCCGTACTCCTGAACGGCCACGCGCTTTCCCGCGATCGCCAGCTTGCGGTCCAGCTCCGAGAGCAGATCGCGCCAGGTGTTCGGCTCCGGCACTGCGAGCGTCGGCACGAGGCCGATCTCCTTGAGCGCCGCGATCGGCTTGGGTCCGCGGCAAACCAGCGTGAGCCGGCCCAGCGCCGCCACCACTTCTTCTCTCGGCCGGCGCGTCGCGAGGGTGGTGATCAGCAGTCGGGCGCCGACACCGGTCAGCAGGATCAAGATGTCCTGGCCCCCCGCGAAGAGGGCCTCGCCGAACGCGAGCGCTTCGTGCTGGTCGGCCAGCGGGATCTCGCGCATTGACGGCGCCTGGATCGGCGCGCCGCCGTGGTTGCGGATCAATTCGGCCACCTCGGCCGACCGGCGGCTTTCGAAGCTCACTACCCGCAGGCCGGTCAGCCCGCGATGCATGGTCCGTTCTTGCCGGCCCGGCGTTCGGGTCTCATGGGAGAGATTGTATGCCTCGCCCCTCACCCTGCCCTCTCCCCAGCGGGGAGAGGGGGAGGTCAGGGCTACCGGCCGCGGGTAAGTTTTACCGCACGCGCGGAGGTGACGCCGTCGCGGCTCGTTCAAACTGTCTGAATTTGCGAACATCGCGTTGGGCGAGCCCGTGGCATGTTGATTGCCTATGAAAGCGTCAGGGAGGGCGTCCATGCGCCGTTCGCTGCTGCGGGGAGCGCTCGCGTGCCTGCTGCTCACACCGGTCACCGCCGGGTGCGTTGTCCCTCCAGAGCCGGGCTCGTCCGGTCCGCCCGAGGCGAAGGTGCTGCCGGCCGACGCCCGCGCGCTCGTCTACGGCCGCTCGGCCAGCGAAGTGCTGGAGAACCCCCAGCTCCGTGACAAGGTCCGCGCGCTGTTCGGGGCCGATTGGGCGCCGCCGACCCCGGGAGGAGTCGGCAAGCTGACCCTGGCCGCCCCGCAGTACTTCGAGCGGGGCGGGCCCCTGCGGATGGTCCGCATCGCAGACGCCGACTACATCGCGATCACGGGCTGCGCGGCTCAGGCCTGCGCGAGCCGCCGCGGGCTCTTGCTGGTCCGCGAGGGTGGCGAGCAACTGATGGCGCGGCTCGACGAGGGCGGCTTCTCACACCACCATGCGTACGGGCCCGGCGTGGTCGGCGGCCCGGGCGGCGCCGCGGTGGTGCTGGAGAGCGCCCTGCGCGCGCTCGAGCGCGCGTCCGACGGGAGCCCGTTCCCCCGTCCCGCGCCGTGAGGGCCCGGCCCGGGCGCGTCAACGCCGATACCCACAGGAGGGCTGGCGATGAAGAAGCTGCGCGAGATCATGCGGGCCGGATTTCTCTTCGTGGTGCAGCGGGGGGCGACGGTGAGGGAAGCGGTGCAGGTCATGACCGCCAACAACGTCGGCATCGTCCTGGTGCTCGAGGGCGAGCGCCTGGTCGGGGTCTTCTCCGAGCGCGATGTGGTGCGCCGCGTGGTGGATCGTGGGCTCGATCCCGACCGGACGCCGGTGGGTGACGTCATGACCGCGCAGATCATCGCCGGCGACCCGGACGAGGACTACCAGTCCGCCATGCGGAAGATGGATCAGGCCAATATCCGCCACCTGCTGGTGGTCGAGGGCGCGCAGATGCTCTCCATGATCTCGATCCGCGATCTGATCCGGGTGGACATGCAGGACAAAGGCGAGGAGATCCGCTACCTGCGGGAATACCTGTACCAGGTGCCTCCGGAGCCGGCCCGGCCGACGGCGCGCTCGTAGAAACCCGCGGCTGACCGCTCATCCGTCGGGCAGCCCGCGCGGGTGCTCGACGAGGTGCTGGAGGGCGCCAGCGCCTGAGCGGGCTAGCTGCGCGCGTCCGAGGGCGCGTTCTTCTCGATCCACTCCCGCGCGCGACTCACCTCGAAGGTCTCGGCTTCTTCCTCGGTGGCAAACCGCGTATCGGAGATGGGCAGATCGATATTGCGCTCACCGGTCGGGGTGGACTGCTGGATGGTCGACACGGCCGACCACTTCCCGTCCTTCATCCGCTCGGCGGCCACGGCAATGCTGTAGTCGCCCGGAGCCGGAAACCGCTTTCTCTCGACCATGAGTGGTCACCTCGCTGAAGGTTGGGTTCGCGGAAAGGCCTCGTCCGGCCACAGCCCCGGGACCACGGTCTGGCACGTGTAGCGACAGCGCGCGCACTCGAGCAGGGCGACGCTGGGCCGCCCGTACCGGCTCACCGTGTGAATGGCCCTGAGCGGCTCGCTGCAGCGGGGGCACAGTCCTTCGAGGGAGCTCGATTCGAGGATGCGGTTTCCGTTTCCGTTTCCGTTCCCCTCCATGGCGTGCCCTCCTTGGGAGGCAGTCAGGCATTAGGCATGCCGAGTGCATAAGTGCGGATTGACGCGATGATATGGAGCACCGTCCCGGACGGCTCGGTAAGAACGTCGTGTAATTTCTACAAGCTCGGGCCCTACCAAGCTCGAGCCCGAGAGGAGTGAGCCATGCGCAAGCGTGTGACGAGCCCGGCGTCCCCGAAACCAGCGACCCCCGAGCCGGAGTGGCTCGACCTGGAGCAGATCGCCCAGGTCGAGGTGACGTCCGAAGACATCGCCTATCCCATCGAGTCCGCGCTCGTGCCCGGCGAGGAGTCCGGGTGGCGGGCCGCGCAGCCGGGCGAGCAGACCATCCGGCTCATCTTCGACCGGCCGCAGCGCCTGAGCCGCATGTGGCTGCTCTTCATCGAGCCGGACACGACGCGCACGCAGGAGTTCGTGCTGCGCTGGTCGCCGGACGGCGGGCGGTCGTTCCGGGAAATCCTCCGCCAGCAATGGAATTTCGGGCCGCCGGAGACGATTCGCGAGGCGGAAGACTATCGCGTCGAGCTCGCCGGGGTGACGGTCCTGGAGCTGGCGATCCTCCCCGACAAGAGCGGGGGAGAGGCGCGGGCGTCGCTCGCGCAGTGGCGCCTGGCCGGCTAGCCGCGCGTTGACGACGCCCGCGTCCCGCTCGCTACTTGCCCGCTCGTTACTTGGCTAGGTGTTGGGTGGGGCCGCGGAGATGTCGGCGAGCGCCGAGCCCGGGTCACGGTCGAGGGCCAGGTCGCCGATGCTGACGATGCCGACCGGCTTTCCCTTGTCGACCGCCGGCAGCCGGCGGATCGCCTTGTCTCGCATGAGCTGCACCGCGCGGTCGACCGGATCGTCGGGCGACACTGCCGTCAGATCGCGGCTGGCGATATCGCCGATCCGGGTGGTGCGGGGATCGCGCCCCTCGGCGACGACGCGCACGACGATGTCGCGGTCGGTCAGGATGCCGGAGAGCTTGCCGTTGTCATCGACGACGACCACGTCGCCGATGTCGTTCGCGCGCATTGCCTCCGCCGCCTCCCGCACGGTCGTGCTCTCGGGCAGCGTCTCCGGGTTCGTGGTCATCACGTCCTGGATGCGTTCGGCCATGGGGAGTCCTCCTTGCGCATGCCGGCAGCAAGGCGTGTGCCGCGGGCAGATATCCGGGCAATCGGGGTGCCACGGGGAGGATGCACGCCCGACCTGGCGCGAGGACGGTAGAGAGTGCCGGGTCGGTGTTACCGACCGGCCCCTCACCACCGGCCCCTCACCCTGCCCTCTCCCCAGCGGGGAGAGGTGTGTGGGTCAGGCGCGGGGTTGCAGGATGCGCTTGATGGCGCGGCGCAGGGCGCCGACCTTGAACGGCTTGGGCAGCAGGGGGGCGTGGATGACCTTCAGGAAGCCCTCGTAGGCGGAACTGTTGCCGAGCCCGGAGACGAACAGGAAGTGCGGGGAACTGCTCGGCCATCGGCGCATGACCGCCGAGTAGAGACTCGGCCCGTCGAGCTCGGGCATCATCAGGTTGGACACGACCAGGTCGTAGCACTGCCGGCCGAGCAGCCGGAGGGCCTCGAAGCCGCTGCCGCTCGCGTCCACGTCGTGGCCGTCGGCGCGCAGGCTCGAGACGATGAGGTCGCGCTCGCCCGGGTCGTCGTCGACCACGAGGATGTGTCCGGTAGTGATGCTCACGCTCGACTGGAGACCCATCGCGTCGTACTGAGTGCATCGGGGGTGCCAGGCCGAAAAGGCCATGGCCAGGCGGACTTGCGCCGCGGCAGGGCCGGAGTTGTTTTGCGGGTGACGCTTCTGGTCTGTAGAAACTACCCGGCCCGGCCGGCGGCGCGGATCGCCTGCCAGACGCGCTCGGGCGTTACCGGCATGTCGAGGTGCCGGACCCCGAGCGGGGCCAGCGCGTCGTTGACCGCGTTCATCAGGGCGGGGAGCGCCCCGACGGTGCCGGCCTCGCCCACGCCCTTGGCGCCGAGCGGGTTCACCCGGGTCGGCACCTCGTGGGCGTCCACGTCGAAGAGCGGCACCTCGTCGGCGCGCGGCATCGCGTAGTCCATGAAGGAGCCAGAGAGCACCTGGCCCGCCTCGTCGTAGGTGAGCACCTCGGCGAGCCCCTGGCCCAGGCCCTGGACGGCGCCGCCGTGGATCTGCCCCTTGACCAGCAGCGGGTTGATCATGCGGCCGACGTCGTCCACGACGGTGTAGCGGACCACGCGCACCGCGCCGGTCTCCGCGTCCACCGCGACCTCGCAGACGTGGCAGCCGTTCGGGAAGGTGACCGCGGGCGGCGTGAACGCGGCCGTCTCGCTGAAGCCGGGCTCGAGGCCGGGCGGGAGCTGGCGCGGCTGATAGGCGGTGCGGGCCACGCGGCTCCACGCGACGTCCCGGTCGGTGCCGGCGACGACGAAGCGCCCGTCACGGAGCGTGACGTCCTCGGGCGCCGCCTCCAGCAGGTGCGCGGCCACGCGCCGCCCGCGCTCGATCACCTTCTCGGTGGCGCGCAGCACCGCCGAGCCGCCGACGGAGATGGCGCCCGATCCGCCGTTGCCCCGGCCCGCGTCGAGCGCGTCGCTGTCGCCCGAGAAGACCTGGATCCGGTCGGGCGGCAGGCCGAGCCGGTCGCTCACGATCTGGGTGAAGGCCGTCTCGTTGCCCTGGCCCATGGAGGTCGAGCCCGCGAAGAGCGAGACGGAGCCGTCCGGGTTGACGCGCAGCTCGGCGGTGTCGGGATTGACCGCGGTGTAGGGGCCGCCCGCGACCTCGATCGGGTTCGCGAGGCCGAGCCCCAGCAGCGTGCCGCGCGCCCGCGCCTCGGCCCGGCGCCGCTCGAAGCCCGCGCGGTCGGACTGGGTCAGGGCCATCGTCATGACCCGCTCGAAGTCGCCGCAGTCGTAGGTGAAGACGAGGCCGGTCTTGAAGGGCATCGCGGAGGCCGGGATCAGGTTGCGGCGGCGCAGCTCGACCGGATCGATCCCGAGCTCGCGCGCCGCGACGTCGATGACCCGCTCGATCGCGTACGTCGCCTCGGGGCGCCCGGCCCCGCGGTACGGGCCGGTCGGCGTCGTGTTCGTGTACACGCCGGTGCTCTCGACGTGGATGGCGGGCGTGGTGTACACGCCGGCGAGCCCGCCCACGTTGTTGGTCGCGGGGCCCGCGCTGCGCGGCGTGAGGTAGGCGCCGATATCGACCTTCAGGGCGACCCGTAGGCCGAGGAAGCGGCCGCCTGCGTCGAGCGCCAGCTCGGCCGAGGACACGTTGTCGCGGCCGTGCTCGTCGCTGAGAAAGCCCTCGCGGCGGCTCGACGTCCACTTCACGGGCCGGCCGAGGCGCTTCGCGGCCCAGAGCACCAGCACCAGCTCCGGGTAGATGCCGCTGCGCATGCCGAAGCTGCCCCCGACCTCGCCGGTCACCACCCGGACCTGCCCGTGGGGCACGCGGAAGATCCGCTCGGCGAGCAGCGCGCGGAGGCCGTGGGGGCCCTGGATGCCGGTGTGGAGCGTGTAGCGCTCGCTGCGACGATCGAACTCGCCCACCGCGGCGCGCGGCTCCAGCGGCGCGGCGGCCACCCGCGTCACCACGAAGTCGAGGCGCGTGACGTGGTCCGCCCCCGCGAAGGCGCGCGCCACCGCGTCGCGCGAGCCGGCCTCCCAGACGAAGGCCACGTTGTCGGGCGCCTCGTCCCAGACCGCCGGCGCCCCGCCGTTCGTGGCCCGCGCCGCGCCCGTCACCGCGGGCAGCGGTGCGTAGTCGACGGCCACCAGCTCCGCGGCGTCGGCAGCCGCTTCCGGGCTCGTGGCCACCACGAGCGCCACCGGATCGCCCACGTGACGGACGCGGTCCCGTATCAGCGCGGGCCGCGGCGTGGTGAACGCGGGGGCCCCGTCCCGGCGCTTGCGCGAGGCGTCGGTCGGCAGGTTCCCGAGGCCGTCCGCCGCGAGATCGGCGCCGGTGAGCACGGCGAGCACGCCGGGCGCCCGGAGGGCGGCGGCGGGGTCGATGCCGGTGATCCGCGCGTGCCCGTGCGGCGAGCGCACCACCACCGCGTAGACCTGCCGCGGGAGATTCACGTCGTCGGAGTAGCGGCCGAGCCCCTGGACGAGGCGCGGGTCCTCCAGGCGAGACACGGACTGGCCTATCGCGAATTTCTGGACGGTGATCGGGTCGCTCATGGGGGCGGGCCGCTACTATGCCACGCGACGAGTAGGCGGGCAAACGCCGGCCCCTCCTCACCTCCTCACCTCTGGCCCTCCGCCCTAAAAACCCTCTCCCCTCTGGGGAGAGGGCAGGGTGAGGGGCCAGACAGCGGAGTGCTACGGACGGCCCGCTGCGCCGATCCACACGACGTTCAGCCCGGCTCGCTCAGCCGCCTCCCGCTGGCGTCTGTCCGCGGTGACGAATGGGACGCGGAGGTCCGTCGAGGTCTCGAACTCGAGAGCGGACGCAACGTGCAGCGCGTCGAGCGCCCGTAGCCCTTGCCCTCCCCAAGATCGCCGCAAAATCCGCCTCGGACAGGTCGCGGGTCTCGCGGCGCCGGCGGAGGGCGGCCAAGGCCTCTACCGGCAGGATGGCGGACGAGAGGAGCCGATGACGGCCAAGAAGGGCGCGGGACTGCCCTGCGCCATCCTCTTCCACATAGCGCTTCACCAGGACACTGGTGTCGAAGTACGCCCAGGAGCGAGCCACTAGCGGGTCTCGCGCTCCTCTTCGACGGTCTGCGCGAGCGGCGCGCCGCGTAGCCGGCGGGGGCGCCATGGAGGCATCGGGCCGCGCCGCGTAGCGGCCTGAAGAACCCCGGCGGCTTCAAGCTCCCGGACCACCTGTTCCGGGCCAGGGGCTTGAGTCAGAGGCTTGATGACGGCAATCGGTTTTCCACGGTCCGTCAGGACCACCTCCTTGCCGGCCTTGACGGCTCTGATCGCCCTCGAGAATCGTTGGTTGGCCTCGCGGAGGCCGATGCGTAGTGGCTTTGCCATGTAGTGACGTTACTACCTGCTATCGCGCCCGTCAATGTCCACGCTTTGATACGTCCAGGGGACGGCCCCTCACCCTGCCCTCTCCCCAGCGGGGAGAGGGTTCATGGGGTCAGCGGCGGGCGAGTCTTGCGAACGCGGGGAGATAGGGGCGCACGGCGGTGAGGCCCGTGCGGTCCGCCAGTGCGCGGACCAGCTCGCGCACGTCGCCTCGGGCGCCCGGGTCGTGCAGGCGCAAGGACAGGCCGGCGGAGGCCAGGCGGCCCACTGCGGAGAGCAGGAAGAGGACGTGCAGGTTGGTCCACGCCTCGCCGGCCAGCACGAAGTGAACCGGGACGAGCGCGGCGAGCTGGCCGGCCAGCATCGAGGCCAGGCCGAAGCCCAGGCCACCGGCGGTGGCGAAGGCGGCCAGGTAGAAGGGGCGCGAGGCGCGCGGGGCCAGCCCGATGGTCAGGTCGAAGGCGGCGATGTTGTGGCCCGACCAGAGAAAGGCGGCGAAGACGGCGTCCAGCGCGATCGGCCAGAGGCGGTCCGGCGTCACGAAGAACCAGGTGAGCGGCACGGCCGCGATGCCGAAGGAGCAGAAGACCACGACGGGACCGGCGCCGATCCGGTCCACCGCGTGGCCCCAGAAGCGGGCCGAAACGATGCGCACGACGGCCACGCCGACGCCGTGGGCGGCCACCACCAGGAAGCCGGTGTGGAGATTCGTCAGCATGTGGTAGGCGAAGAAGCTGGCCGAGATGCCCACCGCCGCGTTCCAGGCGAAGAGGTAGCTCAGGAAGGGCCGCGCGCGCCGATCGCGGAGCGCGAGCCCGAGCGCCTGCCAGGCGAGCACGCCGGGCTCGGCGGCCGGGGGCGGCTCGTGCTGGCGGAGCATCAGCACCATGCTGGCCACCCCGGCCAGAAAGGCGGCGGCGGTGAGCGCGGAGAGCGCGGCGCCGGTCCAGCCGATCGGCGCGAGCCGGTCCAGCAGGATCGCGGCGCCGAGGGAGGTGAGCGTGCCCGCGATGCTGAGGAAGATCGTCCGGCGGCCGAAGAAGCGCCCGCGCAGGCGGTCCGGCACGAGGTCGCCCATCCAGGCCACCCAGGCGCTGTTGCCGATCACGCTCGCCACCATGCTGATCGCGACGATGCCGAGGAAGAGGTGGAGCTTGGTGGCCGGCTCGGCATCCAGCGTCGGCAGTGCGAGGAGCGGGAGGAAAGTCAGGCGCGAGATCCCGACGGCCCAGAGGGCCACCGTCTTGCGGCTGCGCGCGCTCGTGAACCAGGCGGCGGGCAGGCTCGCCACCTGGGCGCCGAGCGGCAGCGCGCCCAGGAAGCCGATCACCGCCGCGCTCGCGCCCAGGTAGAGCGCCCAGCCGGTGATGACGGCCCCGGTGGCGCAGGCCGCGAAGATCTCGGCGAAGGCGCCCTCCGCCACCGCGGCATTCAGCGAGCGGCGCAGCGGGCGTCCGGGCGTCGGGGGCTGCCCCGGCGCGCGGTCCGACCCTGGCGCGCCGGCCAGCGCGGGGCTGGAGGCCGGGAGCGATTCGCCGGGTTGCGGGATCGAGAACGCGGAGGCGATGCGGGCGAGGGAGGCCAGCACGACGGAGGGGCGGAGCGTCTTCAAGGCAGGATTCGTAAATGCACGTCGCGGGCCATAAGGCGTGGCTTGATTCTTCGCGGGTTCTCGCGTGCGGCCGAGCTGGGACGGCCGATGGGACGACGTCCGATGTCAGCAGACTGACACGGATCGGCGGGAGCCGGGGTGCGGTACACTCCCGGCCATGCGCATGGGCGTCCTCATTCCCACCCGCGGGGTCGTGATGGAGTCGGCGCGGCGGCCGCCCGTCGAGACCTGCTGGACCATGGCCCGGCGGGCCGACCAGGCGGGCTACGACGCGGTCTGGGTGGGCGACAGCATCGTGGCCAAGCCGCGGCTCGACGTGTTGACGACCCTGGCCTACCTGGCCGGGATCACCACGCGGGTGCGCCTCGGGACCGCGGTCCTGCTCCCGGCGCTGCGCCACCCGGTGGTGCTGGCCCAGCAGCTCGCCAATATCGACCAGATCTCGCGGGGCCGGCTGGTGCTGGGCCTGGGCGTGGGCTGGAGCCTGCCCAGCGCCGAGCGGGAATGGGCGGCGTGCGGGGCCGACCACAAGGGCCGAGTGCGGCGGCTGGAGGAGCACATCGCGATCTGGCGGAAGCTCTGGACGGGGGAGCCGGTGACCTATCACGGCCACGACCTCGACCTGGTGGACCACACCATCGGGCCGCTGCCGTGGCGGAGCGAGGGCCCGCCCGTCCTGATCACCGCCGGCAACCGCGGGGAGCTGCTGCCCGCCCAGTTCGAGCGCTTCGGCCGCCTGGGCGACGGGATCATCACGACCTACGTGAACTTCGAAGAGATCCCGATCATCCGCGAGCGGGCGCTCGAGGCCCTCGCGCGGCACGGCCGGCCCCGCGCGGACTTCCCCCTCTGCGTGTACACGACGGTGCGGCTCGACGACGACGTCGCCACCGCCGAGCGCGTCACCACCGAGTTCCTGGCCACCTACTACGGCGGCGGGGTGCACGAGCGGGGCGCCATGGGCCTGGGCCCCGCCCCGATGGTGATCGATGTGCTCGCGCGGTACGCCGCGGCCGGGGTCACCGATCTCTGCATCCGCTTCATCGGCAACGATCAGCTCGCCCAGCTCGACCGGTTCACCACCGAGGTGCTCCCGGCGCTGCGGTAGCCCCTCACCCTACCCTCTCCCCAGAGGGGAGAGGGTTCTCGGAGGAGACACATGACCGAGTTCCCCAAGCTGACGTACGACGCGCTCACGGTCGGCGAGGAGTTCGTCTCGGACCCGCACCTCGTGACGCCGGAAGACGTCGAGGCCTACGCCTTCGCGGTGGACGATCACCATCCCTGGTTCGCGGGGCCGTCGCCGTTCGGGGGGCCGGTGGCGCATCCGACGCTCATGGCCAACCAGGCCCTGCATCTGCGCCACGGCAAGTACATCGTGCACGCGGGGCTCCACGCCAAGATGGAGTTCAACTTCCTCGAGCCGGTGCGGCCCGGCATGCGCGTGCGCTCCCGGGGTCGGGTGATCGACAAGTACGAGCGGCGAGGCCGGCAGTACATGGTCACCGAGTTCGTCACCGAGGACGAGGCGGGCGCGCCGCTCGTCCGGGGGCAGTTCACCCAGATGCTGATCCCGGAGGGCACGCGCCATGGCGATCGCTGAGGCCGTCGCGGTCGGGCAGGAGCTGCCGCCGCTCGCGAAGGAGCTGTCGCAGCGGCGGATCGACGTCTACTCGGGCGTGCGTCCGCGCTCGATTCATACCGACGAGGCGTGGGCGCACCAGAAGGGATTCCGGACCACGCTGGCGCAGGGCATGATGTCGACCGCCTACGTCTCGGAGATGATGACGCGCCTGCTCGGCGCGGGCTTCGTCCGGGGCGGCACGCTGTCGATGGCCTTCATCAAGCCGGTCTACGCGGGCGACCGCCTCACCGTGCACGGGGTGGTCAAGGAGACGCGCCCCGAAGGCGCGGGCACCCGCGTCGTCGTCGAGGTGTGGTGCCAGAACCAGCACGGCGAGAAGACCGCGGTCGGGACGGCGAGCGGGCTCAGACCCTAGCCCCTCACCCTACCCTCTCCCCAGGGGGGAGAGGGGATCCGCGCTCCACCCTCTCCCCTTGGGGGAGAGGGTAGGGTGAGGGGGTTTAGATCGCGAGGACGTTGCGGCCGAGGGGGCGGCCTTCGCGGAGGGCGGTGAAGGCCTCCTCGATGTCGGCCAGCGGGATCACGCGGTCCACGATCGGCTTGATGCGCCCGCGGGCCACCAGCTCCATCGTCTCCGCGAGCTCCTGCTTGCTGTTGGCACGGGAGCCGACGATCTCGAGCTCGTTCCGCACCAGCTCGTGGGGCATCACCGGCAGCGGCAGCCCGGGCGTGTAGCCCACGAAGACCAGCCGCCCGGCCCGCTTCACGCTCTGGTAGCTCGACGGCAGCGTCTGCTGGTTGGAGACGAACTCCAGCACCACGTCCACGCCCTGGCCGTCGGTGAGCTTGCGCACCGCCTCGTGGAACGGCACGCTGCGCGCGTCCACCACCGCGTCGGCGCCGAGGCTCTTGGCCAGCGCGAGCCGCGCCTCGCTGACGTCGACCGCGATCACCCAGCCGCCGGCCAGCCGGGCCATCTGCAGCGCGTGCAGGCCCACGCCCCCGACCCCGATGAGCGCCAGCGTCGTGCCCGGCCGGACCTGCGCGCGCTTGGTGATCGCGTGGTAGGCCGTGGCGACGGCATCCCCGAGGATGCAGGCGCTCTCCAGGGAGACGTGGTCCGGGACCTTGCACAGGTTGATGCCCGGTGTCTTGAGATACTCCGCGAACCCGCCGTCGATGGTGAAGCCGTGCTGGCGGACCTCGGGGCAGAGGGTGTCGCGCCCCACGCGACAGAACTGGCAGCGCCCGCAGGTGATGTAGAAGTTCACGATGACCCGGTCGCCCGGCGCGAAGCCGCGCACCTCGCTGCCGACCTCGGCCACCTCGCCCGCGATCTCGTGGCCCATGATCAGCGGGATCACGCCGAGCCCCATCCGGTCGGCGCGGATCTTCACGTCGGTGCCGCAGACGCCGACGTTGCGCACACGGACCAGCGCCTCGTGCGGGGCGATGGCGGGCGTGGGGACATCCTTGGGGACGAACGGGCCGCCGAACTTCTCGAGGACCAGCGCGCGCATGGGGCCGTCGCAGCTACACCTGCTGCAGGGCCTCCGTCCGCGGCGCGTCGGGCGCGAGCAGCGTGCGCCAGTCGGTGTCGCGCGGGATCACCGCCTCCGCCGGCTGCAGGACGTAGTATGTCGGCTCGACGCCCGGGGGGATGCCGCCGGCCTCGACGGTCCGCGTCGCCTGCAGGAGCAGCCGGCGCGCCTGGATCACGGGCCGGTCGGCGGGGCCCAGGTGCTCGCGGCTGCGGTCGACGACGGGCCCCATGCTCTCCTGGACCGCGCGGTCCTGGGCATTGATGCCGTCGATACCCGTGAAGGTCTCGGTCTTCTGCACGCGGCGATCCAGCAGGTAGTCGTTCTCACGATTGCGCTTCGAGCGGAAGGTGCGCTGGTCGACGTCGAGGGGGCCGTTGCCGAGCCGGCGCTCGAGGCGGTCCTCGTCGGTCAGCGGCTCGGTCGTGCTCTGCTCCCAGTTGTAGACCATGGTGGTGTCGTCATCGATAGGGACCCAGATGTGGCCGGCCGCTCCGGAGAAGCCGCGGGTGGAGCCCCCGTTGCGAGCGGGACGGATCTGGTGGAAGGGCAGGATGAAATGGTAGGCGCGGACGTGCGTCTCGCCGCCCTCGAGCGGCCGCAGGCCGGCGTACCGGTACCCGTAGTCCGTGACGTCGAGCTCGATGACGGGGGCCTTGCCCCGGACGAAGGGGTCCGTCGGCTTGAAGCCCGGCCGCGCGGAGTCGGCGGCCAGGACCCGGTGCAGGATGGGGGCGTGCGAGGTGTCGATGCCGCCCTCGAGGCCCTGGAGCCAGTTGGTCTCCTGCAGGACCTTCGAGACGTGGCGATGCGTCGCGGGCGCCTGGGTCCAGGCGAAGCGCGGCACCGCCGGGCGGAGGTCCGCGGATCCTAGATAAGCCCAGATGAGGCCGCCCATCTCGACCGTTGGATAGGCGGTGGTCCGGATCTTGTGGGCGAAGGCCTGCTCCTCGGGCTCGTTCATCATCTCGACGCACTGGCCCTCGACGTCGAACTTCCACCCGTGGTAGACGCAGCGGAGCCCGCACTCCTCGTTGCGGCCGAGGAACAGGGAGGCCTGCCGGTGCGGGCAGCGCTCGGCGAGGAGCCCGACGCGGCCGTCGGTGTCGCGGAAGGCCACCAGCTCCTCGCCCAGCAGCTTGACGCGCACGGGCGGGCAATCGGGCTCGGGCAGCTCCCACGCCAGAAGCGCGGGGATCCAGTACCGGCGCATGGCGGTGCCCATCGGGGTGCCGGGGCCGACACGGGTCACTCGGTCGTTGTCGTCGCGTGCCAGCATATTCGGACCTCCTTGCTGGATCGAGCCCGTCGCGGCGAGGATGTACCGAATGCGGGCGCCGGTCAAGGGACCCGGCCCCTCACCCTGCCCTCTCCCCAGAGGGGAGAGGGTGTGTAGGCCCCCAGAGGGGAGAGGGTGTATCGGCCCCCGGAGGGGGAGTAGGCTCGGGGGATGGAGCGGGCCAAGCGGGCGATCGAGCTGGCCGAGGCGCTGCTGCGCGAGGCGCGGGCCGGGCAGACGTCGGAGGAGCGGGGTCGGGCAGAGCGCCTCGCCCGCCTGATGGAGGACCCGCGCGGCAAGGAGCTCACGATCGCGCTCACCGACCAGTGCTTCCGCAGCCGGCGGCCCGAGCGCATCGCCGACCAGCTCCACTACCTGCTGGAGCGCTACGGGGCGCCGCGCTTCATGGAGTGGTGGGAGCGCATCGGCCTCACGCTCGGCGCGCTGGTGGGCCAATACATGCCGAGCCTGATCGTCCCGCCGATCGTGGCTCGCCTGCGCCAGGAGACCGAGGCGCTGATTCTCCCCGGCGAAGCCGCGGACCTGCGCCGCTACCTGGCCGAGCGCCGCGCCGACGGCATCCGGCTCAACCTGAACCAGCTCGGGGAGGCGATCCTGGGCGAGGAGGAAGCCGCGCGCCGGCTCGAGGCCTACCTGGCGCTCCTGGCCCGCCACGACGTCGAGTACATCTCGGTGAAGGTCTCCTCGGTGTCGAGCCAGATCGAGCTCACCGCGTTCCGCCACACGGTCCTAGTCGTGAAGGACCGGCTCCGCGCCCTCTACCGCCAGGCGCTGCGGCATCACTACCGGCATCCGGACGGGCGTGTCACGCCCAAGTTCGTCAACCTCGACATGGAGGAATACCGCGACCTCGCGCTCACGGTCACCGCCTTTCAAGAAGTCCTGGACGAGGACGAGTTCATGGGGCTGGCGGCCGGCATCGTGCTCCAGGCCTATCTGCCCGAGTCGCACCGCGTGCAGCGCGGGCTCGTGACCTGGGCGATCGCGCGGTGCGAGCGCGGCGGCGC
>WNFD01001470.1_pt1 | contig 23795 bp, 19 predicted proteins | sample 5400491 | NCBI WGS metagenome assembly WNFD01 (sample SAMN13153343, study PRJNA577476) | soil metagenome | isolation source: 120 cm saprolite under Douglas fir tree site 2 hole 2 replicate 2 | place: USA:California | collected 2015-04-18
CGACGGTAAGTTCCAGCACGTCGCCATCGACCTGCTCGACGGAAACTGCTTCAGGCGCATCCACGAGGGATTTCACAATCCCCTCGATCAGCGTGCGCACGTCTCCAGATGGTTCAGTCATGGTCAGTTACTCATTGTGAAATCAAGAAACAAGGTTGAGGGGACGGTCCCAGTATCAGAGCGACCAGCAGCCGGGCGAATGCTTACGCTGCGGAACCTGCGCTGGCCGGAGCCGGAACCGGTTTCGAGAACAACTTATTGACTCGGTCCGACATTTGAGCGCCCTTGGAGACCCAGTATTGAACGCGATCGCGCTTCAGTTCGACGCTGGCAGGATTGGTGCGGGGATTGTAGGTCCCCACCACTTCCACCGGGCGGCCGTTGCGCGCGCGTTCCTTCTCAATTACCACAATGCGATAGTGCGGTTGCTTGCGCGCACCCATGCGCGACAGACGAATCATTAACACAGACAGGTATCCTTTAATTCCGGAAGAGTCCGGTGAGGTCAAGACAAACTCTTATTATGCCGGAGGTTAGACGGAATGGCAAGCGCCCCATGCCAGCAGAGAGGACATTCGATATCCTACCTGTGATACAATTGATGAGGTGGGGAAACATGCGAGACCCGCGCGAACCGCGTCGTCCATCAACATTAGTCACCTCACCGGCAAACGGCGAGGAGCAATCGTAAAAGAGGAGGTTGTGCAATGCGGCACCGAGGTAGTGAAGTACAGTCTGGCCTATATAAATCCACGTGTTTGCGCCGTCGATAATGGCCGAGTGCTAGGCTACGACAACAGCCACGGACGTCACCATCGCCATCACATGGGCCAGGTTTCATCTGTGAAGTTCCCCGGCTATGAAGGACTCGTGCAGCGGTTTCGACAGGAAGTAAACGAACTCTGGAGACGCGAGGATGAACAAAAACGCTAGAGTACGCGTGGTCACAGACGGCATTGAAGGATTCTTTAGCCGCGCTCGTGAGCATGCCCGCAAACTGGATCGCGGCGAGAAGTTGGAGTCCGAACTGGTGATTTCATTCGAAGACGCGAGTGAAATGATGAAGGTCCTGTCCGCAGAACGCTTGCGTCTGCTACGAGCCAGCAAGACGGCGACTCCGGTGTCTGTGTTGGCCGGCGCCTTGAAACGGAACGCGCGCGCGGTGAGCCGCGATATCAATCTACTGGAATCGTTTGGCCTTCTCCGCACGCACTACGTGCCAAACCCCGGTCACGGGCGGCGGAGAATTGTGGAATCCAGCGCAGAGAGGTACCAACTGATCGCAAGTATCTGAGGCGCTCTGAAAGCCGATCGCCGTAGAGAAGAACATTACTCTGCGGTTTCAAAATCGGTTTCGCCAGACTAACCTGCCTTCCAGATTCTTTTTCCATCCTGCTAGACTCAACTGTTTGGAGGCCACAGTTTGCTGGGCGTCTACATTCTCTCGGCCGTGCGAACGCCGATCGGTAAGTTCGGTGGATCATTAGCCTCTCTGACCGCTGCAGACATGGGAGTGGTAGCGGCCAAGGCAGCGATAGAGCGCGCCGGAATCCAGGCCGATCAAGTTGAGGAGACCATCTTCGGCAACGCACGCCAGGCTGGAGGCGGGCCCAATCCAGCTCGGCAGATTTCCATTCGCAGCGGCGTGCCGCAGGAAGTTTCCGCTTTTACCGTCAACAAAGCTTGCGCATCGGGGTTGAAGTCGATTGCACTGGCCTACCAGGCCATTCTGCTCGGAGATGCCAACTGCATCTTGGCGGGCGGCACGGAATCGATGTCGCGGCTCCCTTACTACCTTGATGGCGCGCGCTGGGGATACCGGCTGGGCAATCAGGAACTCGTCGACGGCATGTATCGCGACGGTTTCTTCTGTCCCATGGCAAAGATGGTTATGGGCGAGACGGCCGAGGTGCTGGCAGAGCCGTATAAGATTTCCCGCGACGAACAGGACGAATACGCACTGATGTCGCAGAATCGTGCGGCACGCGCCATTGCTGCCGGACGCTTCGGCGATGAAATTGTTCCGGTGGCCATCGAGGGCAAAAAGGGAACAATCACATTCAGCCGCGACGAGCATCCGTTCCCTGACGCGAGCATAGAAAAGCTGGGCAAGCTGGCAACCGTGTTTTCGAAAACCGGAACCGTCACCGCGGGCAACTCTTCGGGAATCACCGATGGCGCCGCGGCCGTCGTGGTCGCGGGCGAACAGTTCGTGAAGCGCAACAACCTGAAGCCGCTGGCGCGAATCTCGGCCGTGACCTCGGCCGGCGTCGACCCGCGCACGATGGGCATCGGCCCCGTCCCTGCTCTGCGGAAGCTCGAACGGAAGCACAATCTCAAGGTGCAGGATTTCGGCCTGATCGAGCTGAACGAAGCCTTCGCCGCACAGGTGCTCGCCTGCGATCGTGAATTAAATTTCAACTGTGACCGGCTTAATGTTAACGGAGGAGCTATTGCGCTGGGGCATCCCATCGGCTGCACCGGCACGCGGATCACTGTCACGTTGCTGCACGAAATGCTGAAGCGCAACACCAAGCGTGGCGTGGCTACGCTCTGTGTGAGCGGCGGCATGGGGATGGCACTCGCGCTGGAGAATGTGGCGTGAGCGAACCGTCATTTCGTCGAGCAGAGGAGTCCGATCTCGCAACCCTGCTTCAGTTCATTCGCGAGTACTACGCCTTCGATGGTCACGCGTTCAATGAAGAAAGAACTCCTCTGGCGCTGGTTGCCTTGCTGCGCGATCCCAATCTCGGACGGGTGTGGCTCATTCTTGATGACTCCGTCCCCGTAGGCTACGTGGTACTTTGCTTCGGCTACAGCCTGGAGTGGCTCGGCCGCGATGCCTTTATCGACGAGTTTTTCCTGCGGGAGGAATTCCGCAACCGAGGCTGGGGGCGCAAGACACTGGCTTTCGTGGAAGAGGCCGCGAGGTCATGCAATATCAGGACGCTTCACCTGGAAGTCGTCCGGCAGAACGAAGCCGCGTTAAAGGTCTACCGCAAGTTGGGTTTCCGTGAACACGAGAGCACATTCATGTCAAAATGGATCACTCAGGATTTTGCCAAGTCCAAGGGGCGAACTGGCCACTGAGCGCGCCCGGCAATCCAGTGGTGCAGATGACTGCTTTGCACCCACGTGTTCCAATTTGCCGACTTCTGGTATGCTTCCACCGCTCTCCCCCGCCTTGCAAAATGGCGCCGGCTCCGCCGGACGCTGCATATAAAGGAGACTGCCGTGCATCGATTGATTAGCCGCAGTGCGTGTTTGTCTGCGCTCATCCTGGTGGCCAGTTTCGCGCTGGCTCAGGCCGAGTTCTCCGCCGACATCGTGGATTTACAAAAGCAGGACAGGCAGACCCAGGCCAAGATTTATTTCGCCAAGGACAAACTGCGCATCGAGTCGCAAGAGCAACGCAATCCTAGGGGATCGGGGGTGTTCATCATGGATCTGGCAAACCAGAGCTCCGTCGTCCTGATGCCACAGCAGCACATGTATATGCAAATGCCGGCTCAGTTGATGGGACAGCGGGGACTGTACTCTTTCTTTCGAACCGGAGACGTGGAGAATGCGTGCACCGATTGGCAAAAAATGTCACACAATCAGGGCGGAAGCTGTCACAAGGTAGGTAACGAGACGGTGAACGGCCGCACCACGGTCAAGTACGAAGGCACGAACAGCAGTGGCGATCCGGACCAGGTCTGGCTCGATCCCAAGTTGCGTTTTCCGGTGAAGTGGCAGGGCAAGAACCACGGCGGCGAGTTGCGCAACATTCAGGAAGGTGGGCAGCCGGCCAGTCTGTTCGAAATCCCCGCGGGCTACACCAAGATGGATCTGGGCGGCATGATGCAGCAACATCAGTAGTAATAGCGCGATTTCCGCGTGCTCGCGTTGCGCTGCCCAAATGCGGCTACTATACTTGGCTCTAGTGGTTCCTCGGGCCGCTCCGGAGAAGGAATGCCTTTATCGGCGGTAATCGTGGACGATGAACAGCTCGCCCGCGACGAACTCGCTTACTTGCTCAAGAGTGCGGGTGACGTCGACGTGGTCGCGCAGGGCAAGAACGGTCTGGAAGCGGTAAGCCTCATCAAAGAGCACACTCCCGATCTGGTTTTCCTCGACGTGCAGATGCCCGGTCTCGACGGCTTCGGGGTGATCAAAAAACTGCTGGACAAGAAAATCCCGCTTCCCAAGATCGTCTTCGCTACGGCATTTGACCAGTACGCCGTCAAGGCGTTCGAGGTAAACGCGGTGGACTATCTGCTGAAGCCGTTCGACAAGAAGCGTGTCGCGCAGTCGGTGCAGAAGGCCCGGGCTAAACAGGAGGGGGACGGAATACCAGCGGAGAAAATTGAGAGTCTGGTTCGGATGCTGGAGGCGCAAAAACCCCAGACTTCCAAAATCCTGCTCAAATCGCTGGGACGCATGCTTCTGGTGGACCAGCGGGATATCTGTTACGCCTCTATCGAGGACGGTGTCATCACGGTTGTGACCGGGGGGGCGTCTGGCATGGAAGGTCAGTCGAATTGCCGGACGCTGGAGGAACTGCTTGACAGTTTGGATCCAAGTCTATTCTGGCGGGCGCACCGTTCTTACTTGGTGAACATCAATCGCATCCGCGAGGTCGTTCCCTGGTTCAAGAGTTCCTACCAGTTGCGAATGGACGATCGGAAGCAGACCGAAGTCCCCGTTAGCCGCGCTCAGACCAAGCGGCTTCGGGAACTGTTCGGTCTGTGAGACCGCGCGCTCCATGATTCGTGACATCCTCTTGGAAGCCATGCGCGCCGGAAAAGAATTTCATCTCCTGGGTTGCCAGTCCGGCTTGCGCGGCGCGTTCCGCCCGCTCCACCAGTGCGAGTAAATCGTTAATCAAGGTACCTGTATACATTCGACCTTCGCTTTACGGGAGGACAGCTGAACCGCGGCCGCCCTCCCACCGGGGGGAAGTCTAGACCGCTAGTGCCTCCAGCGCTGTCCGGTTCTTAATGACAAGCGTGGCTCCATCCAGGCGGATCAGCTGTTTTCTCTTTAGGTCGCTGAGCAACCGAGTGACCGTTTCCCGTGAAGATCCGATTCGCTGCGCCATCTCTTCATGTGTCATGATGGAACGCAGACGGACTTCGTCGGCGTTGGAAAGCTGGTTTTGGGAAAACGAGAGCAGTAACCTGGCCAGTTTTCCGGACGAAGATCGTGCCAGCACCAGGTCGTGCATATCGCGATAGGCGGACTGGAACTCCAAGCTCAGGGATTGCGCGGCGTGCATTCCTACTTCGCTGTGGGATTGGAGAAGACTTAGCAGCGACTTGCGATCCACGAAGTTCAAATGACAGGGAGTGGCAGTCTCGGCGGTCATTTCGTAGCTCTGTCCGGAAATGGCAGCGCTCAGCCCCAGGGCTTCTCCGGCCTCAGCCGTCCTAAGAATAAGAACTTTCCCATCGCGTGAAGTCGTTGAAAGTTTAACCTTGCCGGAACAGAGGACGAAGAGGCCGCGGGGCATTTGCCCCTCGACAAACAAGATCGCTGCGGCGGGCAGAGTGCTGCGATGGCTGGACAGGTCTACGGCCTTCGCGACCTCCTCGGAAAATGCACAGAAGAATCCAGGTTTGCAGCGGGTACAGTCCGCGCAGCTTTCGATGATTTCAAGCCCATAGGGAACTTTCATATTGGCCTCCGCCGCTGACCTCTTGGACTTGACCGCGTTGCATGGTGCAGGTGACGGCACCTTGTGGGAACTGGACAGCAGAGCCCGGGCTTGTGCCCGCGTGTCAGTGCCACCGGTCTGGGCAGCCGCAATCAGTTCCCACGCCGCGCTTGGCTCCGAACGCCGTTCCCACTCCACATGGCAGGCGAACAGATACAGCGGGTCCACGTTTCCGAATTGGGGATCTACACTTGCTTGAATCTCCAGCTTTTCTGTGTCCCCGAGTCCAATCAGGACTGGGGGCCATCGTTCCTCACATGCCGGCGTGGTCCAGCTTGAGAACGCCCCGGCGGGGGCTGGCTTCGCCCAGGAACGAAATCGTTTTGCGGGTGTTAACTCTTTCCCTGGAGCACACCCAAGTCTGGGCTCGACGGGTTGCCATCTGTTTGACAGTAGCACTTGTCCGCTCCGTTCAGTGCGCACCGCAACTTTGATTGGGGGAGGCTGCAGCGCCCTTACTCCGCAAGGTCAATTCCAACTATCTTGCTAGACCGGAGGAGAGAAATTGCCAGTGCAAGTGTTGTTCCACAATGGTTCGAGATGAGGAATAGCCAAACTTCCCTGTTTGGCACAACTTCCGAAACGGATACCGCAACCCAAAACAGAACGATGACGAGGGTTCGGCAACGTGCCGATTAGTCGGCACTTACTCGCGGCTTGAGCATCCCCGGTGGTCATTCGACTTAGGGTGTGTAGTAAGGAGCGGGTCTTCCGCGGTCGGTCAAGGCGGAAGGTGGACAGCGATTGCTTTCCGCAAGCATGCGGCATGCTCCGATACCGATCGAGGGTTTAAGCGATCCTCTAGGACTGTTTCGGACTGGAGAGGTCTTCGCTGGTGATCTTCAATCGCTGTATCTTGGATTGCAGCGTAGTCCTTTTGACACCGAGACGGTGAGCCGCTCCTGCAGGTCCTGAGATAACACCCCTGGTCTGCCTCAGCACGCGGATGATGTGCGCGCGCTCGGCATTCTCGAGAGTATGGTCGGCGGTCGCGGTCCGGTCCGCCGCTAGAAGTTCGGATAGGGGGACACGCAGAGCGGGACCTTCGCTCAGGATGACGGACCTTTCCATGAAATTTTCCAGTTCGCGCACGTTGCCCGGCCAATGCCAATTGATGAGGGCATTAATGGTGTCCGTCGGAATGGTCTCGATGTGCCGGTCCATTCGGCGCGCATACTTCTGGACAAAGTAGTGCACCAGCATGGGAATATCTTCGCGGCGATCGCGCAAAGGCGGCATACGAACTGGAAACACATTCAACCGATAGAAGAGATCGCTGCGGAATTGGCCATCAGAAACGCTTCTTGCCAAGTCGCGGTTCGTCGCCGCGATCAAACGTAGATTCACCTTGATGGTCCGCGTGCCCCCGAGGCGCTCAAACTCATGATCCTGCAGGACACGCAGGAGCTTGGGCTGCAATTCCAACGGTATTTCTCCCACTTCATCCAGGAACAAAGTGCCTTGGTCGGCAAGTTCCATACGCCCGATCTTCTGCGAGACGGCTCCGGTGAAAGCCCCCTTCTCGTGGCCGAAGAGTTCGCTCTCCAGCAGCCCGGTCGGGATGGCAGCACAATTTACTTTAATAAAGCCCTGATCCTTACGGCCGCTCATGCGGTGGAGCGCGCGGGCGATAAGCTCTTTGCCAGTACCCATCTCCCCGAGGACGAGAACGGTGGCGTCGCTGCTAGCGACAGTTGCCGCCTGCTGCAGGACCTGTTTCAAGACCGGACTCTCGCCCACGATTTCCTCGAAGTTCATTTCCGTGCGGATTTCCCCTTCGAGGTACTTCTTCTCCTCCGCCAGCCGCTTCTTGAGTTCATGAATCTGGCGAGAAGCGTGGGCATTTTCCAGGGCGATCGCGAGCTGGGCTCCCACCTGATTGAGCAATGCCAAATCCTCAGGCTGGAAAGCATCCGACCGCGTACTGGCCAGGGACAGAGCTCCAACGGTCCCGCTTGGGCGAAGTAACGGCACGCAACAGAGAGACTTCAAGCCCTCTCCCAGATAACTGTCGGCGATCCCGGCCGTTGAGGGCTCTGCCCGGAAGCCGGCGAGGTCTTCTTGAGAAAACGTAACCGCCTGGCGTTCAGCCACTGCCCTGCCTTGTGGTCCACCGCTGGTGACGGGTGTGGCGGCGGAAAACAAGCCCTTGCCGAGGGGGAAGTCCAGAGCCCTGCGCACAAATACCCTCTTCTCTTCGTCATACAGGCCGAAAGCTGCAAACTCATGTCGCAAGACGCGGCGAAGGAGAGCCGAGATTCTGGGGAATATCCTTGGCACGTCCCAATTTCCCTCCAATACCCGGCTTAACTCCAGAAGCACATACAGCCGCTCCTTCTCCTTCTTCAACGTCGCGGTGAGAGTACGGAAGGATTCTTCGAGCTTTTTCTGCTTACTAGTTTCAACTGCGACAACGGCGATTCGATTTACTCTTCCGTCCGTACTCTTAATGGGAAAATAGTGCTCGACCCAATGATTGATCTCGTTCCTGGCGGGCAGCGCGGCGCTCAGTTCGAAGTTCAAAACCGCCTGTCCGGTGGACAATACGCGTTGGAAGTGTGGATCAAGCGTTTTCGCAACCTCGCCGAGAACTTCATGGGTAGTTTTTCCCAAATGCGCCTGCACCGGTATGCCATTCATTTCCGCGAGTGCCCGGTTGATGGCCAGATACCGGAATTCCGAGTCCAGGATACAAAGACCCACGGTGGAACCACCGAAGTAGGCATCGATTAACTGTTCCGGGTCATCGAGACCTTCTGGGAGAGCAAACGAGATCGGAGTATCGAAACCCTGCGCCGCGCGATTCGCCGGTGCGGTGGAACCTCCTGGCGAAGCGGGATCGGAACTCCAAACTGGAAAATCAGCGATACTCAGCCCGCCCGCATTGGCGAGGAGCAGTCGGACTCGCTCTCTTTCCTCGGCGAACGTGGCCAGGACCAGCCCTTTATCGACGCAAAGGGCCACAATCTCCGACACTCGCTGCAGGTATCGAACCTGTCGCGGGGTAAATGCGCGAGGCCGCTTGCTGCCGAAGCCGAGCGCTCCAAGGTTCGAGTTTGGCGTGCCTAAGGGCAGCACCGTGTAGGAAGACAACTTATAGTCGCGCAGCCATTCCAGTCCCGAATGGAATGTTGTCTCCCGCTCAAGGTCATCAATGGTGACTGACTGACGATGCTTCCAAACCCAGCCCACCACCGAATTGTCAATAGCAACTTCCAAAGGCCGCTCCGGCCACTCCGCACCATCCCACACGTAAAGCTTCATCAGGTTTTCGGTAGAATCGTGCAGCGCAAAGTTGAGGAAATCGAAGGGAACCACAGCGCGGAGACTGGGAGCCAGTCCGCGAAAAAGATCGCTGGGCTCATGGTGACGCGACAACAAGTCAGCCATTTCCAGCAGAGCAGCGTGGCGCTGCAAATCAAGCTCTAAGCCTGGTGCGCTTAAGGGGTACATCGAGCCCACACTTTCGCGCCTGCCCTCCCCCTCCAAAGGGCAGACCACCCTCTATACCGCCAGCGATTGCGACATTATACTCATAGCTGTCAAGGGAATGACGGTTTTTTCTCCAGTATCGCTTTTTGGAACCAAGATGGTCCATCAATGAGCCGGACGTCACTCCCAATACAACGGTACAAGGGGGACAGGGGCCAAATCCATTGTGCGCTGGTGCAGGCGTCTTTACTTTCGTAAAGATGGCCTTGGCGAGGGTTTGTCGCCTTGAGCTTGATCGCTTTGAACCAAAGCGATACCGATTTTCTCAGACATCCTCACCAGCTCCGGCAGTGAGTCCGCAGCCATCTTTCTCATCAGCTGGCTTCGATGAACCTTTACCGTCGCTTCGCTGGTTCCAATTTCGGCGGCTATTTGTTTGTTGGGTCGGCCGGAAACAACCAGAGGCAGCACCTTCCGTTCGCTAAGTGTCAGCGATTCAAAGCGTTCCCGGAGTGTGGCAACTTCCGCCTCTTGTGCGCGTCTGGTCCGGTCTCGCTCCAGCCCCTGTTGAATCGCATCCAGCAGATCCTGATCACGGAATGGCTTGGTGAGGAATTCAACCGCTCCCGCCTTCATGGCCCGCACAGTCATCGGAATGTCCCCATGGGCAGTAATGAAGATGATGGGAATGTGAATGCCGGCCTCTGCCAGTTCGCGTTGGAAATCAAGCCCACTCATGCCGGGTAACCGGATATCCAATACCAGGCAACTAGCTACATCCGGACGTTCGCTGCGCAAGAACTCCTGCGCAGAACCGAACAGTTCGGCTCGCAATCCGACAGACTCGACCAGGCGCTTGATCGCCCGACGCACCGATGGATCATCATCCACTACAAAAACAACAGCGGCCGCCTCAGTCATGCAACACCATTGCCGGAGGGTGGCAAAGTAAACTGAAAGAGCGCCCCCTCGGGGCCGGATTCAACCCACAAACGGCCTCCATGGGACTCCACAATAATAGACCGGCTGATCGACTTCCCATTCCGATCCCCCCGGGCTTGGTGGTAAAGAATGGTTCGAAGATGTGTTCCGCATGGTCCGCATCGATCCCGGTTCCAGAATCTTGAACTCGGATGAGCACTTCACCATGGTCCCAGTCTGACCTTATGAGAAGGTTGCGTGGCCGGGTGCGCAAGCAAACGCATGGCTTCGATGCCGTTCATAACCAGGTTAATCACAACCTGCTGTAGTTGCACGCGATCGCCGCTCACGCGTGGAAGATTGTCGCCGAGATCAGTCCGCAAGGATACACGATTCCGGGTCGCTCATTGCGCAGGAGAATGGCGACCTCTTGAATGACCTCATTGATGTCCAGCTCTGTCCGGCTGGAGGCTCCCTTCATCAGCAAGGCACGAATCCGGGAAATAACCGCGCTCGCTCGCGTGCTGTTGTTCACAATCTCTGTAACTGCCGCCCGGAATTCATCGAGATTCGGCGTCACGCCTTCGAGACGGCGCAAGCAGAAGTTGCCGTGGTCACGATCGCGGTGAGAGTTGGTTGACTCAATCAACGGGTTGCGTCGCCATGGCAATAACCTCAGTCATGAAACTTCGTTGGGAGCGACCGGTAGAGCAAATTGGAACATCGCACTTTGGGAAGCTGGCACGAGGGACAATTGTCCCCCATGAGACTCGATTATCGAACGGCTGATCGAGAGCCCCATTCCGGTGCCTTCTGGCTTGGTAGTGAAGAATGGTTCGAAGATGCGGTCTGCCAGCTCCGCCTCGATTCCTGGTCCAGAATCTTGAACCTGCACCAAAACACCATCTGCGTTTTTTGCCGACCGGATCAGAATTTCCCGGCTACCTTCTATGGATGTACGCATTGCTTCGATGGCGTTCATGATGAGGTTAATCAACACCTGTTCCAACTGCACCGGGTCGCCGAGCAAGCGCGGCAGATCAGATGCATGCTCGGTACGTAAGGAGACACGGTTTCGGCTCAGCTCGTTGCGCAGGAGAACGCTTACATCCTGAATGATCTGGTTGATGTCGAGTTCCACCCTGCGGGGAGTCCCCTTCATCAGCAAGCCACGAATTCGCGAAATGACCGCGCTCGCGCGAGTACCGTCGTTCACAATCTCTATAATTGCCGCGCGTAATTCATCGGCATTCGGGGTCGCACTCGCGAACTGGCGTAAGGAGAAGTTGCCGTTAGTGATGATCGCCGTCAGGGGCTGATTGACTTCGTGGGCAATGGCCGCGGCCAGTTCTCCCATCGCCTGCACGCGTGTGACCTGAGCCAATCTGTTCTGCGCTTCCTGCAAGGCCTCCTCGGCACGCCTTCGGTCCTCGATGTCGGTAGACGTGCCATACCATTTAACGACGCTCCCTTGCTGGTCGCGCAATGGCACGGCGCGAAGCAGGAACCCGCGGTATGCCCCGTCCGCCTGCCGCAGTCGCGCCTCTTTCTCGAACGGCTGTCCCGCCGCAAAGGCTGCCCGCCATTCCTCCTCTGCGCGATCTTCGGGATGAAATGCCTTCATCATCCAGCCCCAGCCTAGTCCTTCTTCCACAGAGAGCCCCGTGTACTCCCGGAAACGTTGATTCAAGAAATCAGCAGAGCCGTCGGGCAACTTGCTCCACACCAGCGCCGGAAGTGTGTCAATCACGAGCCGCAGGCGGTCTTCGGCTACTTTTCGATCTCCAATGTCGGTGTTCGTGCCATACCATCTGACGATGCGTCCTTGTGAGTCCCTCAACGCCACTCCACGAGCTAAAAGCCAGCGATATTGCCCGTCGGCCCGGCGATGGCGCTCTTCCTGCTCGTAAGGCGTGCCGTTGGCCACGGACTCGCCCCAGGCTTGCAGCACCCGCTCCCGATCCTCGGGATGAAGCATACGTTGCCAACCATGCCCTTGCACTTCTTCCAGCGTGAGGCCCGTGTAGGAGCGCCATTGCGCGTTGCAGAAGTCCAGAGTGCCATCGGGCGGACCGCTCCAGATCTGTTGCGGGATTGTGTCAATCACAAGCCGGAGGCGGTCTCCACTTCGCCGCACGTCCTCCTCTGCCCGTTCACGCTCAGCAATTTCCTTTCTCAGCGATTGGTTGACCGCTTCCAGCTGCAAGGTTCGCTCGGCGACGCGACTCTCCAAGCCTAGGTTGAGCCGCCGGACTTCCATACCCGCCCGCCTGTCCACGGACGATGTCACGATGGCGGCCACAATCACGATTAAGGTCACAATGGCAATTCCATTGTTGGCAAGGGGAGAGATGCTCACCGCGTGGGAAAGGTCGTGAGGCGAAGCGGGGATGAACTTTGCGGCAGCCAATCCAGTGTAATGCATCGCGGAGATAGCGACGCCCATCACACTCGCGCTGCCGACCCTTCGCGGAACAGTCCATCTGGTCTCCTCGCGTAGACCGAATGCCATCAGCAGCGCAATTAGAGAAACCAAGATTGCGAATAAAACGGAAACGGCCACCAGCACGGGAGAAAACTGGGCGGTTGCAGGCAATCTCATTGCGACCATGCCGAGGTAGTGCATGCCGGCGATGCCGGCGCCCATAATGACGCTGCCGGTCAAGGCCTCAACCGGGCCCATTTTCCGCCGGCTTGCCACGTACAGCGCGACCGCGGACGCGAGAATGGCCACTAAGAGTGCTGCCAGAGCTGTGGGCCAGTGGTACTCGACGGAGACAGGCAGGCGGAAGGCCAGCATCCCCTTGAGGTGCATCGTCCAGATGCCGATGCCCATCGCAACAGCGCCGCCGCTCAACCAAGCCAGGCGAACCCGACCGGTTGCGGCGGTTACGCGTCCCGCAAGGTCGAGCGCGGCATAGGACGCAGCGATAGCTATAAACACCGAGCGCGCCACCTCGATGTAGTCGTAGGAACCGGGCATGACCGTGTTTGCGGAGACCATCACAACGGATCCCTCGCCGTTTTGCGTGAATCAAAACTTGTAGGCCGAACCAGAGCCTTGAAAACAATGGCCCGAAATACGTGACCCGCCCGAAATCTGACATCAGGGGAAACGGAAGCGTTTAACAGTGTACGCCCATCGCGTCAGGACCGGAAGCTGCCTCAAAAGAAGGTAGTGGTGCAGTTGGGCAAAAGATCCGTATCAGGGCATCGCTTCAGCGATGCCGCCAAAGGCGACAATTCTGAACGGCTTTAGCCGCCGGGGGCTTGCCCGTCACGGCACAGTGGCTAAAGCCTGCGCACTCTACCTGCTCTTGGCGGCATGCCTGAAGGCATGCCCTGATACGAGTCTCGCTTCAAACTGCACCATTACTCAAAAGAATGAGCATTAGAATTCACTGTACCTTGCAGCGCAGCGTTGCTGCGGCTCCGCGCGAGCCCGCCCGCGTATAATCTCAGTGTGGCACGTGGGTGGGAAAGCAAGGCGGTGGAAGCGCAGCAGGCGGAGGCAAGCGAGAAAGCCGGTACACGCCGGCCACCGATGACTCCAGCAGAAGCTGCGCGCCAGCGCGAAGTGGAGGGTCTGCGCCTTTCACGCCGGAGAATCGTCCAGGAGCTATCCGCCCAGCAGGATTCGCGACATCGCAAAATGCTCGAGGAGGCGCTCGCCCACCTTGAACGGAAGATCGCTAACTTGGCGGTCGCCGGCGAATGACTGAGCTGGATTCTCCTCAGTTCCCTTCTCCCTCTGGTTTTCGCCGCCGGCTATCCTTGTGCCCGATAGAGTGGACCGCATATTTTATTGACGTATAATGAGCTGTGCATGAAAGCCTACGTCTACGTATCTCTTAAGAAAAGCGTTCTCGATCCCCAGGGAAAGACTATCCAGGGTGCGCTGAAGAAAATGGGCTACAAAGGACTGGAGGACGTGCGCCAGGGCAAGTACTTTGAGCTGACCCTGGACGTCGAACTCTCGCGCGACCAAGCCCAGACAGAAGTCGAGCGCATCGCTCGCGACGTTCTAACTAACCCGGTGATCGAAGAGTTCCGCTTTTCCCTCGCTGACTAAGGAATCGATTGGGGTCTCCGCATGTGCGGCATCGTCGGTTATGTAGGTAAGAAGCGTGTCGTTCCCGTCATCCTGGACGGGTTGAGGCGGCTTGAATATCGCGGCTATGACTCGGCCGGGATCGCTGTGGCGGGCAATGGGGGTGGGTTGCAGATCTGCCGCGCTGAAGGCAAGTTGCGCAACCTCGAAGAAGCTATCAGGCTGAAGCCGATCGACGGCACCTACGGCATCGGCCACACGCGCTGGGCCACTCACGGACGACCTACCGAAGAAAACGCCCATCCGCACCGCGACTGCACGGGCAAAATCGTGGTCGTGCACAACGGTATCGTGGAGAATTACCTGAGCCTCAAGAAGAAGCTCATCGAGGAGGGCCACCGCTTCACGACGGAAACCGACACCGAGGTCATTGCGCACCTGGTCGAGAAATATTTGCTGAAGACGGGCAATGGGGACCATCCCTTGCTCGAAGAGGCGGTTCGCAAGACGGTGAAGCAACTGACGGGTGTATTCGCCCTGGCTGTGATCTCGGTGGATGAGCCGAACAAGATTGTAGCCGCGCGCAACGGTCCCCCTGCGGTCATAGGGTTAGGCAACGATGAATACTTCGTTGCTTCGGACGTGCCGGCGATCCTCTACCACACGCGGGATATTTTTTTCCTGGCCGACGGCGACCTTGCCGTAGTCACTCCCGATGGTGTGAAGCTTACCGATTTCGACGGCACGCCGATCCAGCGCCAGGTGCAGCATGTCACCTGGGACCCGATCATGGCGGAAAAGGGCGGCTTCAAGCACTTCATGCTCAAGGAGATTTACGAGCAGCCGCGCGCCATCCGCGACACCACGCTGGGCCGCGTGTCACAGGACACTGGCCAGATTTTCCTCGATCAGATGGAAATCAGCGAGGCCGAGTTTCGCGCGGCGAAGAAGATCAACATCGTCGCCTGCGGTACGAGTTGGCATGCCGGACAGGCAGGCAAGTTCATGATCGAGAGTCTTGCCCGTGTTCCGGTCGAAGTGGACTACGCAAGTGAATGGCGCTATCGCGACCCCATCGTCGGGCTGGATACTATCACGCTTGTCATCTCGCAGTCAGGTGAGACCGCTGACACCATTGCCGCCCAGCGTGAGGCCAAGGCCAGGGGCTCGAAGACACTGGCCATCTGCAATGTGGTTGGATCCATGATCACGCGCGAAGCGTCTGGGACGATCTATACCCACGCCGGGCCCGAAATCGGCGTGGCATCGACCAAGGCGTTTACCGGACAGCTCACCGCGCTTTATCTGTTCGCCTTGTACCTTGCGCAGGTGCGCGGCACGATGTCCACCGAGCAGGCACGAGCAGCGGTTCAGGAAATCACTCATATTCCCGGCAAGCTCGAACAGCTTCTGACCCGCGATGAACTGTGCGAAGAGCTTGCAAAACATTACCAGCGGGCACATGACTTTCTGTTTCTTGGGCGTGGCATCCATTATCCGATCGCGCTGGAAGGCGCCCTCAAGCTGAAGGAGATTTCCTACATCCACGCCGAGGGATATCCCGCTGGCGAGATGAAACATGGCCCCAATGCGCTGATCGACGAGAACCTGCCCGTAGTAATCATCGCCACCAGGGATGTGAACAATCCTGGCTCAATGGTGCGCTACGAAAAAACCATTTCGAACTTGAAAGAGGTCAAGGCACGTTCCGGAGTAGTGATAGCGCTGGCCACCGAAGGCGACGAGGAAATCAAAGAAGCTGCGGACCATGTTCTGTATGTCCCGCCGGCGACAGAAGAGCTATCTCCGATATTGGAGATTGTTCCGTTGCAGTTGCTCGCGTATCACATTGCGGTGCGGCGCGGCTGTGACGTCGACCAGCCCAGGAATCTGGCTAAGTCCGTCACCGTGGAATAGCGGTTAGCAGAGTGCCCATCCTCAGTGCGCGTTTGCTCCCTTGCTTCCGTCAATCTCATCTACATGATTGATGGCTCCCTTTCAAACCCATAAGGCCCGTCTGGTGCGCTCTACCCCTTTGTCCGACCTCACCAAGCATCTCGAATTCGAGCTGCCCAGCGTCCCCCGCTTCGGTTTCGTACCGGGACAGTGGCTCTCGTTCAAGCAGATCACACCCAGCGGCGAAGAAATCACGCGCGCATATTCGATCGCCTCCCCGCCCTCGGACGACAATCATTTCGCTCTCTGTCTCGATCGCGTGCAGGACGCCTTCATGTCGAACTTTCTATGCGACATGGAAGAAGGAGACGAGATTTCCTGCCAGGGCCCATTCGGCGATTTCATTCTGCGGCCTCCTCTGCACGACACGGTCTTTGTTGCAACGGGAACCGGTATCGCACCCTTCCGCTCCATGCTGCACTGGCTGCTGGAGGAACAATCGCGGCATCAAGACAAGCAGTTTTGGCTGTTGTTTGGCAACCGTCACGAGCAAGACATCTACTACCATGATGAATGGCAGCGTCTCGCTGCCGAACATCCTAACTTTTCATTACCTGCCAACGCTCAGTCGCGGCGGCACAGATTGGCAAGGCCTGCGCGGCTACGTGCGGGAGCACGTGCCGCGGATCGTGCATGGGCACACAGATATGCAAGCCTACGTCTGTGGCCTCGACAAGATGGTCACTGCGAACCGTGAACTGCTGAAGTCACTGGGATGGGACCGGAAGTCGATCCGTTATGAGAAATATGACTAGCCCTGCTCATTGGGTCTATTCAGCAGAGAGCGAGGCTGACCCTCTTATCGCTTTGCCTAGCTGCGGCAGAACCCAGGCCAACGCGGCGATTCCGGCGATCCAGACCGCAAAGGCGGCCTTCACTACCCAGCCCGGCACCGCTCCAACCCGCCGCAGCAAGAAAGGCAGAAAATTCCACGTAGTGATGTGGACGTAATCCCACGCGTCCTGCGTCATGGACTCGTTGTTCAATCCCCACGCATCCATCTTGCCCAAGGCAAAAGCCATGATGTTCTTGAAACGCAGAGCAATCACAAATGTCGGATGGCCCAGCGTCTCCATCTGGTAGATCTCCAGCGGCACCCAGAAGGCCAACGATGCGACTTGAATGACCAGGCTGACCGCAATGAGAGCCATTCCCGCGCGCCATATCCATTTGCTCAGATTCTCCCGATAGCGAAGCAGCAACGGGACTGCGATAAGCGCTACCAACTCCACCGCTGTTGAAACGTAACGGTCGCCCCACGCGAAGTCGCCCGCCCAATATGTATATCGGGCATAGAAACTAATGTACCCGAGCAGCAGCAGAAGTGACGTCACTCCATACGCTCGCACTTCCGGACTCAGCCGCTTCCACAACCGGACCAGCAGCAAGATCGCAAGGACCACCAGAGGATCGAAAAGAAAGATCGATTTCTCCGGCTTGAAAAGTGCGCCTAAAAATCCAATGTGAAAGGGCGTACTCCAAGGGAAATTTGGTGGCAGCGTCGGATCCTGAAGGCGTTGCTCGCGTGCGAAGAGCGACACATACGTATTGGTGAACGATCCGAAGCGATAGAACTGGTAGATCCGGTCGATCATGAAAAAAAAGGCATAGGCCGGCACTGCGATCTTTGAGTAAGCGAGGAAGCGCGGCCACAATTCGCGCCCGCGCACGTGCTCGAACCAGAGCACGGCTAACAGGAAGACGCCCGCGGCGATCAGATCCAAACCGGTGGTAAGGCGGGTCAGTAAGTTGAGCCCGAGCGCGGCGGAGCCAATGAAGAGCGCACGCCGATTGTCCGCCCGAAGCCACTCATACTGATATGAAAGCCCGACGAGAGTCAGGAGCATGATGTAGTTGTTCTCCATCATGTTGTGCGTATAGTGCAGGTGAGTAGTGCAGAACATCAACGCCAGCACCCCGGCGACGGCTTCTCTCGTGGTGAAGCGTAACTGGCGCAGAAGGCGGAACGAGATCAAGGCAGTCAGCACGTTGAGGAGAATATTGGTGATGTAGCTGACGACAATGCTGCGCACTGCGGGATCGTCGGTATAGTCCGAGAAAACTGGCAGGTGTGCGAGCCAAGTTCCAATCAGATCAGCGGGCAACATGAGCAGCGACTGTCCGATCCCATACCAACTGTAAAGGTGACCTCCGCGGCCGCGCAGACCGAATTCCGGATATTCGTTGGGGAACACCTGCGGCTGTGAAGTCCAGATCCAGTGTGTGGTTTGCAGGCGGTGCATGGTGTCGGCAGTTCCGAGCTCGCCCGATTGCACCACGAAGGCGAGCAGCCCAGCAGTCAAGCACAGAAGGAATAGAGGATCGCGGAGTCTGACGCTAAGACGCGAGGTCATCGCTCTGCATGGTAATACAGGCAAGGTTAGGCTTCCGGCTTTCGGCTCTCTGCTTCCGGCTCTTCGGCTTCCCGCGTTTCTCGCCGCGTTCTTCGCAACCCAGGACGCAAGCAGCAATTCTTCCGTGAATTCCACAAACCTTCGGGAAAAATTCATCATCATTTAACCTGCCCCGGCTTGCAGTTGGCAACCAACGCTAACCAGAATAGATTTTTCTGGCCTACCAGCAGCGGAGGGCTGGTTCTCTGCCTTCCAAAAAATCCACTTGTCCAGATGAGCTCGTTAGAGCTCCAGATTGGAGATCGTGATGGCAATGAATCGAAGAAAGTTTCTTGCGGGAGTTGCAGGCGCGGCCGGAGCTGTAGCCGCGGGTTCGATCGCTGGCTTGAATCCCCCTGGGCTGTTTGGCCGTCAGGCGCTGGATCCGTTCACGCAGCTTGTTGCGCCGAATCAGTCCGGCATTGAACACATCGTAGTCGTGACCATGGAAAATCGGAGCCTCGACCACTTCCTCGGTTGGCTGCCTGGCGCCATTGGCAAGCAGGCGGGGTTGAAGTACAAAGATCCAAGTGGAGTCGTGCACAAGACATACCGGTTGGCGCCTGATTTCACGGGCTGTCCCCACCCTGATCCCGACCATTCTTATAACGGGGCCCGGATCGAGTACGACAACGGACTCATGGACGGGTTCCTCCTCGACACTTCCAACGACGTATTCTCGATCGGCTACTACACCGCCGCGGATATTCCTTTCTATGCCGCTTTGGCCAAGAACTACACCACGCTCAGCAGTTACTTTCCGTCGATCCTGGGGCCGACCTTTCCAAACCGGCTGTTCTTGCACACGGCGCAGACTGACCGGCTCGACAACTCGCTCACGCCTACAACTTTGCCCACCATCTGGGACGAACTTGCAGCCGCCGGAGTCAGCGCAAAGTATTATTTCAACAACGTGTCGTTTCTGGCATTGTGGGGACTGAAATATGTCCCCATTTCCGATTCCTATTCGAATTTTCTCTCCGACGCAGCCAGTGGCAATCTGCCCGCTGTGTCTTTCGTGGATCCGATTTACACCATCCTCGACGATGGCACGGGCAACGACGACCATCCCCATGCCGACATTCGCTACGGCGACTATTTTCTCTCACAAACGTTTCAGGCGGTCGCCAAGGGTCCGGCTTGGAACAGCACCGTGTTCATCGTCAACTTTGACGAGTGGGGAGGATTCTTCGAACACGTTCCCCCGCCACGCGCGGCCGCCCCGAACACGGTCGACCCCGACATTGTGAACGGCAAGACGCTGCTTGGCTTTCGAGTACCGACCGTGATCGCATCGCCTTTTACGCGGGGCAATCCGACGAATCCGCGCGTGGTCAATACGGTGTTCGATCACACCTCGGTCCTGAAGCTGATCGAATGGAGATTCGGTCTGTCGCCGTTGACGGCCCGGGATGCCTCATCCGACGTTGGCAACATTATGACGGCGCTGAATCTGACGAATCCGAATCCAAAGGTGCCGTCACTGCCAAATCCGAGTAAGCCGCAGACCAGCCCGTGCATCATTCTGCCGGCAGTTACATCCGCTCCCAGCGGGACCGCGTTTGGCAGGCTGGCGCAGTCGGAGCTTATGAGGGGATGGAACGTGCAGTAAATTCTTAGGGTGTTTTGTAAGAAGTCTGTCCGCTGCCGTGATGAGGGATGGTCACGGCGGCGGCCCTTTGTATCTGTGCGGAGCTTCGCGCTACAATTGGCCCGTCCTACCGACAGCCCAGCACATACGAACCAATGTGACGCGGGCCGAACCTTTCTGCTGGGCTGCCAGAATTTCACATCGAGAGGTGTCCAATGAAGAAAATGCTGTTAGGAACGGTGCTGCTCGCATCGGCGACGCTGTTTGCGCAAACTCCATTCGATGGGACCTGGATGACCAAACTGGACACAGCCAAGCTTCCCACCAAGCCGGACAAGTATTCGCTGAATAACAACATGTATGAGTGCCTGACCTGCGTTCCGAAGTACGCGGTGAAAGCCGATGGGAGCGATCAGAGAGTCACGGGACATCCGTACTATGACACGGTCGCTGTGCACGTCGTCAACGCCGGTTCAATAGAGATCATCCAGAAGAAAGACGGGAAGGTCATGGCTACGGACACGCAGACCGTCTCCGCTGACGGAAATACATTGAACGACAAATTCACGGACAATTCGGGAACGCAGCCTGTGACCGGGGAAGTTACGTCCAAGCGGGTGAGTTCGGGCGCGGCTGGTTCGCATGCGGTGTCGGGCGCGTGGCGTACGGAGAAGATTAACAGCATCTCCAACAACGGGCTTATCGTGACCTATCAAGGTACCGCCGATGGACTGAAGATGTCGGACCCGAACGGCTACAGCTACGACGCGAAGTTCGACGGCAAAGACTATCCGATGCAAGGAGACCCGGGCCACACCATGGTTTCGCTGAAGCGAATCGGAAATGACACGATCGAAGAGACCGACAAGCGGGACGGGAAAATCGTTGGGGTTTACCGTATGACCGTCTCTGCCGATGGCAAGACCATCAAGGCGGAGTACACCGATAAGCAGCGCGGGACCACGATGGCGTTCACGATGGAAAAGCAGTCGTAAGGTTGCGCGGGTGCCTGCATTCTATTTTGTCCAATCGCCCACCCTTCGAAAACCGCGAAGGGTGGGCACCCAGCCGGAGGGCACTATGGCAGAATCCTCAACGAACAGCTTTGGTTCACCCCTGCCAGTCTTTCGCGTCCAGAACGTGGACGCCAGCATCGCCTACTACCTGGACGCTCTTGGCTTCGAACTGCGATGGCGTGCGGACGACGGATTTGCCTGCGTCGCGCGAGAAGAGTGCTCCATCTTTCTGACCAATGACAACCAGAGCCAGCCGCGTATGTGGGTATGGATAGGCGTGGCGGATGTCCGCGCACTGCACGGACAGTATGTGACGTCCGGCGCAAAAATCAGAAACCCGCCCAACAATTTCGAGTGGGCATTGGAGATGCAGGTCGAAGACCTCGACGGGAACGTCCTGCGCATTGGCTCCGATCCAGAGAAAGAAAAGCCGCTAGGTGTATGGCGGGATGCAGACGGGATTCGTTGGAGACATCTGAGCAATGAAAGGTATGAGCGCGTCGATTGAAGGCCGCATGCGATGCGACTCGCCACGATTCTCCCTCAGTTGCTCTGTCATCCTGAGCGTAGTTGTCGTTCGCGAAGCGAGCGACGAAGTAGTCGAAGGACCCCTAGCACTCAAAACCGCCGATGCCATCTCAAGGAGTTCTCCCCAGTAGTTGGGGAGCACTGATGGAAAACTCCTTTCAGCGTTGGTGTCACTGCGGGCGGGTATGGGGTCCTTCGACTTCGCGCAGGATGACAGGTGGACGGGTGGTCGTGCGCAGTTATACCGACTTTGCTGTCAGTTTTGCCGGGTAAGCAGCGATTTGGTCTCCGGAGATTTCCTCCCTCAGGTCGCGTTGGTCGATGCCGCGCCGAGCGCCGCACCGATCCTGACGAATGTGGCTGACTTGGGAGTGATGCGCCAGCGCCATACTTGAACGACCCGCGATCATCTGGTGGTAGAATTTCCGGCAGATTATAACCCCTCATCCATGCGGCAATTGTACGACCTTGGGTCATCAACTTAGATAACGAAGTAGCCGCGGACCCGCCCTGGCAGTGAGGTCACCGCAAGCGAGAGCGAGCCGAGCGCTGCTCGGCCTGGACGGGCAAGAGTGCCCGTCCCTACACACCAAAAGCAACGCAACTTCCTTATTCCAACCGCATCTAAACCTTGACAGTGATCCACTCAAGTCTTATCATGCGGGTGGATACAACGATCATGACATTGATTCAAAAGCACTTATAGAGTGTGGAGGAACGCGTTATGGGCAAGATTATTGGAATTGACTTGGGGACCACCAACTCCTGCGTGGCCGTGATGGAGGGTGGGGAGCCTAAGGTCATCCCTAATGAAGAAGGAGGGCGCACTACGCCTTCCGTGGTCGGATTTACCAAGACTGGGGAACGACTCGTCGGACAGGTGGCCAAGCGGCAGGCCATTACCAATCCTGAGAACACAGTTTATTCGATCAAGCGGTTCATGGGACGGCGCTACGACGAGGTGACGGAAGAGATCAAGATGGTCCCTTACAAGGTGATCAAGTCGGGCGACCATGTGGCGATTCTGGCGCAGGGCAAGGAGTACACGCCTCCGCAGGTCTCGGCCATGATTCTGCAGAAACTGAAGAAGGCGGCGGAGGACTATCTCGGGGAGAAGGTGACCGAGGCGGTCATCACCGTGCCGGCGTACTTTAACGACGCGCAGCGGCAGGCAACGAAGGATGCTGGGCAGATTGCCGGGCTCGAAGTGAAGCGCATTATCAATGAGCCTACGGCGGCGGCATTGGCCTACGGGTTGGACAAAGGCAAAGACGAGACCATCGCTGTGTATGACTTTGGCGGCGGGACGTTCGATATTTCGATTCTGGAAGTGGGCGAAGGCGTCATCGAAGTCAAGGCGACCAACGGCGACACGCACTTGGGCGGCGATAACCTTGACCAGCGAATCGTCGACTGGCTTATTGACGAATTTAAGAAAGATGAAGGTCTTGACCTGCGCGGCAAGGGCAACGAGATGGCCTTGCAGCGTCTCCGTGACGCGGCGGAGCGGGCGAAGATCGAGCTCTCGACCACCATGGAGCATGAGATCAACCTGCCGTTCATTACGGCGGACGCCAGCGGACCGAAGCATCTGGTGAAGAAGCTGACGCGGGCGAAGCTTGAGGGAATGGTCGAAGACATCATCCAACGCTCGGTGGGCCCGTGCAAGCAGTGCATGAAGGATGCGGGCGTGGACGCCAGCAAGATCAACGAAGTCGTGCTGGTCGGTGGACAGACGCGTATGCCACGCATCCAGCAGTTGGTGAAAGAACTGTTCGGCAAGGAAGGCCACAAGGGCGTCAACCCCGATGAAGTGGTCGCGATCGGTGCGGCAATCCAGGGAGGCGTGTTGGGCGGCGAGGTGAAAGACCTGCTGCTGCTGGATGTGACTCCGCTGACGCTGGCGATCGAGACTCTGGGCGGAGTGGCGACTCCGATGATCCCGCGCAATACTACGATTCCGACGCGTAAGACGGAAACGTTTTCGACCGCGGCCGACAGTCAGACGTCGGTTGAGGTGCATGTGCTGCAGGGCGAGCGTCCAATGGCGGCGCAGAACCGGACACTGGGCAAGTTCCACCTGACTGGGATTCCACCGGCTCCGCGCGGCGTGCCGCAGATTGAAGTAACGTTCGACATTGACGCCAACGGCATCCTGAACGTGACCGCAAAAGATACGGCCACGCAGAAGGACCAGAAGATTACGATT
>WNFD01001473.1_pt1 | contig 23785 bp, 19 predicted proteins | sample 5400491 | NCBI WGS metagenome assembly WNFD01 (sample SAMN13153343, study PRJNA577476) | soil metagenome | isolation source: 120 cm saprolite under Douglas fir tree site 2 hole 2 replicate 2 | place: USA:California | collected 2015-04-18
CGGTCAGCCTTGGCGTGAGCGCGGTCATCGCTCGCTGGGTGTGCATCTGCTTGATGAACAGGGGGACCAGGATCAGCCGCATCAGCACGACCAGGACCATGATGGTCAGCAGCCAGGTCACGCCGCTGCCCTTGCCGAACACGGGACTGAACAGGTTGAACAGCTGCGTAATGATCCACGCGACTGCGTTGTTGATCGGGGCGAGGATGGTGTTCAACGGGTCAGTTCCCTTGCTCTGTCGTCGATCGCGGCCGCTCCCGCGGCTGGCTGCCCGGCCTGCTGGCGCCGCGCGGGCGGCACCGGGTCCAGGCCACCCGGATGGAACGGGTGGCACCGGCAGATCCGCCGCACGGCCAGCCAGCTGCCCCGCCCAGCACCGTGCACCCTGATCGCCTCCAGCGCGTACGCGCTGCACGACGGGTAAAACCGGCATCGGGGGCCGAACAGAGGGCTGATGAACATCCGGTAGCCGGAGATCGCCCCGATCAGCAACCGTGCAGGCAGCGACCGCCACGCCTGCGCCATCCCTGCGGGGTTCCTCCGCTTGTTCACACCGCACCACCCTGCCGCCGAAGCAGTGACCGTACTACCAGGCCCAGCTCAGCGGCCAAATCCACCTGGCTTGCAGTCGCGGCCGGGGGGTTAGCGCGCAACACTAGAAGGCTACCCGCAGGAAGCGACTGCAGATACCCCACGGCGAGGTGCCGCAGCCGGCGTTTGACCCGGTTACGGACGACTGCAGGACCGACCGCCCGGCTCACCGTGAAGCCGATCCTGGGCGGTTCAGTGACCCCGTCCCGCAGCAGCAGGTGCCCGACCAGCAGCGGCCGCCCCACCCTGCTGCCCGAGCCGATCGCAGCACTGAACTCCGTGCGGCGGCGCATCCGAGCGGCCGATGGCAGCATCGGGTATCACCGCCGCGCTGACGACGGCAGCGCCGATCAGACGCTGACTCGCGCACGGCCCTTACGGCGTCGTGCCGCGAGCACTGCGCGCCCGGCACGGGTGCGCATGCGCAGCCGGAAGCCGTGCGTCTTCGCGCGACGGCGATTGTTCGGCTGGAACGTGCGCTTGCTCACAGAAACTCCAGATGCGGGTAAAAGTCCTCAGGCAGCCGCGAACGCGCGGCTACCGCCACAACACAAGGTTAGCGTGCGATGCACCCTGCCGGAGGCGCGCGCACCCGGAACCCCATCGCGAGAGCCCGCGATGCCCTGCCGGGACGGCCGCCACGACCTGACCGCCGGAGCGCGCCACGCCAGCTCACCCCGGCGGGCGCGCGACGCCGAAATGTCCGTAAGCACATGCAGCTGACCTTCGGTGATCATGCGCGCTGTGTCATGACACTAGCCGTTTCCCGAACGTACTCCCCATGCCGCGCCTAGGCTGTGGAAAGCTCAGCTGACACGTGTGGACCGGCTGAGCCCGGCGGCGCCATAATCTCCGGGCACCACGCCGGGTCGCAGCGTTGCACATGCTGTGGAAAAACCTGTTGAACACACGTTGGGGGGCGCGAGGTGATCAGGCTTTGAGCGAACCGGACCTCGCCGAGATCTGGGCCAGGTCGCTGAATGACCTCGCCGACATGCAGATTGAGCCGTACCAGCGCGCCTGGCTCCAGCTGACCAGGCCCCTCGGCCTGGTCGAGAACACAGCACTCATCGCGACGCCGAACGAGTTCGCCAAGGACCAGCTCGAGAACAGGCTGCGGGTCCTGATCACCAATGCCCTGTCCCGTGAGCTCGGCCGCAACATCCAGCTCGCCGTCATCATCGATCCCGCGGTCACGGCGTCCCTGCCACCAGGCGACGACGCACAATTTGCGGCCGACCCGCTTGGCATCAGGATGCCGTTCGGCACCGATCGCCCGGACGTCCAGCCCGGAAGGCCGGCGGCCCACCCCAATCAGCACGACGGTCGGCGGGCTGACCTCGGCGGAGCCCAGCCCGGCCGGACGAGCCAGCAGTCCGATTTCAGCATGACTCAGGTCCCGCCGCCGCAGCAGCCGGGGCCAGCCGGTCTGCCGCACCTTCCTGGTCGCCGGGCCGGCGACGCGGCGGACGGCCTCGACGACGTGGACGAAGCTGGCCACGGAGCCGGCCTGGGCCCGGGCTTCGGGAGGGACGCGCGGAGCCGCGCCGACAATGGCCAGCACGCCGACGGCATGCCTGACCTGTCCCAGCCGAACGGGCTGTCAGGCGGCGGCAGCCTGACCGGCGGCTCGGGCCTGAGGAGCGGAACCGGCCTGCCAGGGAACTCGGGCATGCCACCGAACGGCGTCGCCCGGCCGACCCAGACGAGGCTTAACCCGAAGTACACGTTCGAGACGTTCGTTATCGGCTCAAGCAACAGGTTCGCGCATGCGGCCGCCGTCGCCGTCGCCGAGGCACCAGCCAAGGCCTATAACCCGCTGTTCATCTACGGCGACTCCGGGCTCGGCAAGACCCACCTGCTGCACGCCATCGGGCATTACGCGCAGAGGCTGTACCAGGGTGTGCGCGTCCGCTATGTGAGCTCGGAAGAGTTCACCAACGACTTCATCAACATGATCAGGGACGGTAAGCAGGACGGCTTCCGCCGCCGCTACCGGGACGTCGACGTCCTGCTGGTCGACGACATCCAGTTCCTGGAGAATAAGGAAGGAACCCAGGAGGAGTTCTTCCACACTTTCAACACGCTGCACAACGCGACCAAGCAGATCGTGATCTCCAGCGACCGCGCCCCCAAGCGACTGGTCACGCTCGAGGACCGGCTCAGGAGCCGATTCGAGTGGGGATTGCTGACCGACATCCAGCCGCCCGAGCTCGAGACCAGGATCGCGATCTTGCGCAAGAAGGCCGTGCAGGACCGGCTCAACGCCCCGCCCGAGGCGCTGGAGTACATCGCCAGCCGCATATCCACCAACATCAGGGAACTCGAAGGCGCCCTGATCAGGGTCAGCGCGTTCGCCAGCCTGAACCGCCAGCACGTCGACCTCCAGCTCGCCGAATTCGTGCTCAAGGACCTGATCCCCGAAGCGCAGGGACCAGAGATAACGGCCTCCACGATCATGGGCCAGACCGCGTCTTACTTCGGCCTGTCGATCGATGACCTGTGCGGCACGTCCAGGTCCCGGGTGCTGGTCACCGCCCGCCAGATCGCCATGTACCTGTGCCGTGAGCTCACGGACCTGTCGCTGCCCAAGATCGGCCAGCATTTCGGCGGCCGCGATCACACCACGGTGATGCACGCCGACCGCAAGATCCGCTCGCTTATGGCCGAGCGCCGATCGATTTACAACCAGGTCACCGAGCTCACCAACCGGATCAAGCAGCAGGCCCTGCCGAGCTGACCGAATCCGCGCGGCCGGGTTTCAGCCGAGCCGCAGCCCCCGCGCTTCCGGCACGGCGACCGCGGCCACGACACCTAGCGTGAACAGACACCGACACAACGCTGGCAGTTATTACTTTCCGTACACACAGGCTGTGGATGATCCTGTGGATGATCCTGCGGATAGGTCGGGCCGGACTGGGACTTGCGGGGGACAACCTCGCCCCCCACGGCCGCCCGCCCGCCCGTCGTGCACAGCCGACGGGTCACCCGGCCGGCTTATCCACCCTGGCTGTGCACGATAGAGCGGCCCTGACCTGCGCAGACGTCATTGTCCCCAGAATCCACCGCACCTATTACGACTACCACTCATCTTTATAGCGAGATCAAAGAGCCAAGTAGCTCGCCCGCCAGATGCGCTCAGCTACGTCACGCCAGCGCCCCCCTCACGCCCGGCGAGGCCTGCGTAGGCGAAGCCCACGTACGCCGGTCACCACTCAGGCTAGGCTTTCACGGAGCGTCAACGGCCCGCCTGCCAGCGGTGCCGAGCCTGAACTCGCCTAGCGCCCGCCTGCCCTGCGGCGAGCGAGAATGAAAGGCGGCCTGCCTGTGCAGATCCACGTCGAACGAGATGTCTTCGCCGATGCGGTGGCCTGGACGGCGCGCGCCCTGCCTGCCCGTCCCACCGTGCCCGTGCTGGCCGGGATGCGGTTGCACGCTTCCGGCGACGAGCTGACCCTGTCCAGCTTCGATTACGACGTCTCTGCGCTGGCCAAGATCGCCGTGGACACCCAGGCCCCGGGCAGCGCGCTGGTCTCCGGCCGGCTGCTCGCCGAGATCAGCAGGAGCCTGCCCGGCCGCCCCGTCCAGATCACCTCCGACGGCGGCCGCGCCATCCTCACGTGCGGCAGCGCCACCTTCAACCTGCTGACCATGCCAGAAGATGAGTACCCGGCCCTGCCGGAGATGCCGCCCGCGGCGGGCACGGTCGGCAGCGACGCGTTCGCCACCGCCGTGAGCCAGACGGCTGTCGCGGCCGGGCGTGACGACACGCTGCCGTCGCTGACCGGCGTGCGGGTCGAGATCGAGGGCGACACCCTGACGCTGATCTCGACCGACCGGTACCGGCTCGCCGTGCGGGAACTGCGCTGGACTCCGGCGCGGCCAGACCTGTCCGCGGCCGTTCTGGTCCCGGCCAGGGCGCTGACCGATACGGCCAAGTCGCTGACCACCGCCGCCGAGGTCTCCATCGCCCTCGCGCTGCCGGGTGAGGACGCTGGCGCGCGGAGCCCTGGGCAGATCGGCGTCAGCCCGCACGGCGGTGACGGCATGATCGGGTTCGAGGCTGCCGGCCGTCGCACCACGACCAGGCTGCTGAGCGGCGAGTTCCCGCGCTACCGCACACTGCTGCCCGCAACGCTGAACGCGACGGCCGAGGTGTCCACCAGCCTGCTCGCCGAGTCGGTCCGGCGCGTGGCCCTGGTCGCCGAGCGCAACACGGCCGTCAGGCTCAGCTTCAGCGCAGGCCAGCTCACCCTGGAAGCAGGAACCGGGGACGAGGCGCAGGCCGACGAGGTGATCGAGGCCAGTTTCGACGGCGATGACCTCACGATCGCGTTCAACCCGAACTACCTGCTCGACGGGCTCACCGCCATGGACAGCGACACCACGAGGATCGCGTTCACCGAGCCGGGCAAGCCGGCCCTGCTGACCGGCAAGCCAGGACCGGACGGCACCCCGGACTACCGCTACCTGCTAATGCCGTTCCGGCTGAACAGCTAAGGCCCAGGGGACCCAGCCAAGACGGGACAGCGAGAACCGGCGGCGCGAGGAGTTAGTCTGCCAGGCGTGTACCTGGCCAGGCTCGCGCTCACCGACTTCCGTTGCTACGAGTCGGCCGACCTCAACCTCGCGCCTGGAGTCACCACTTTCACCGGCCCGAACGGGGCAGGCAAGACGAACCTGATCGAGGCCGCCTACTACGTCGCCACGTTCGCGAGTCACCGCGTCGCTGCGGACGCCGCCCTGGTCAAGTCGGGCGCCGACCGGGCCATCCTGCGGGCCTCGGTCCGCTCTGGGTCCAGGGACAGCCTGGTCGAGATCGAGCTCAATCCGGGCCGGGCGAACCGGGTACGGCTCAACCGGGCCCCCCTCACCAGGCCAAGGGATGCGCTCGGCACTTTGCGGTGCGTCCTGTTCGCGCCGGAGGACCTGTCGATCGTCAAGGGTGATCCCGCCGAGCGCCGCCGATACCTCGATGACCTGCTGGTTGCCAGCCGGCCGCGGTACGCCGCCGTGCGGGCCGACTACGAGCGGGTCGTGCGGCAGCGCAGCGCCCTGCTCAAATCGGCCAAATCCGGCTTCGGCAGCGCCACCGGGCGCGGCACGCCGGCCGGCCTGGACGTCTGGGATGATCAGCTCGTCGCTCACGGAACCGAGCTCACCGCGGGCCGGCTGCGGCTCGCCGCAGAGCTCAGGTCCCTGATTGCCGGGCGCTACTCCGACGTCTCGGGCGACTCACGCGGCGCGTCGATGAGCTACCGGCAGGGCTCGGAGCGGTCCGGGGTGCTAGACCCCGATCTCGAGCCGGCCAAGCTCGCCCAGGCCATGCGGGACTCGATCGACCGCCTGCGCCGGGCCGAGCTCGAGCGCGGCGTCTGCCTGGTCGGCCCGCACCGGGACGAGCTCGAGCTGCGGATCGGGGATCTGCCCGCGCGCGGCTACGCCAGTCACGGCGAGTCGTGGTCGCTGGCCCTCGCGCTGCGCCTGGCCGCCTTCGGCCTCTTGCGCGCGAACGGCGAGGATCCCGTCCTCCTGCTCGACGACGTGTTCGCCGAACTGGACACCGGCCGCCGGGACCGGCTCGCGGAGCTCGCGGGCGACGCCGAGCAGGTGCTCGTCACCGCGGCCGTCGCGGCGGACGTGCCGGCGCGGCTGGCCGGGACCGGCTACACCGTCGCGAAGGGGGTGCTGAGCGATGCCGCCTGACCGGCCGACCGCAGCCGGTCGCGGTGACTCGGATCCGGCCGAACCCGACCGAGTAGCGCTCGCGGCCCAGGCCCTGGCGCAGGCCAAGGCGGACGCCGCAGCTCGCGGGAACCGTCCGTCGGCAGCGGCCGAGGATTCATTTGCCCAACGAAAAGCCAACGCGCCAGTGCCCGCAGCTAGCCAGCAGGTGGCACGCGGGCGCCGGGAAGACCCGGCACCGCTCGGTGCCGCGATCAACGGCCTCATTGCCGAGACGGGCTGGGAACTGGCCGTGGCGGCCGGGTCGGTCTTCGGCCGGTGGGCGCAGATCGTCGGCCCCGATCTGGCGGCCCACACCGTACCGGACGGCCTCGCCGACGGCGAGCTGACCGTTACGGCTGACTCGACGGCGTGGGCGACCCAGGTCCGGCTGCTCGCAGCCGAGCTTGTCCGCAAGCTGAACGCGGAGCTCGGCGACGGTGCAGTGCGCCGGGTGAAAGTGCGCGGCCCTGGGACGGAGCGGCGACGCCCAGGCGAGTGGCGGGTGCGGGGCAGCCGGGGTCCGCGCGATACCTATGGCTAAGACCTGTGCTGCGGTCACCGCGGGCGGGCCAGAGATACGCCTGATGTCCGTGATGCGGCAGTGACGATCAGCGCGACGCGCGCGACTGACGCCGGCATAGTCGCTCTGGCGGCCCTGTACGGCTGAGGCTGACGGTCCAAGCAGGTAAAATAGGTAAGCGTAGAGGGACATCAGCAGTCGGGCAAGAGCCGTCGGGCCGCCCGTGCGTATGTCCCGCTTTCAGGAGGAGCGAACCGTTTGTCTTACGACGCACGCTCGATTACGGTCCTTGAGGGCCTGGAGGCGGTTCGCAAGCGCCCGGGCATGTACATCGGCTCGACCGGCGAACGCGGACTGCACCACCTGGTCCAGGAGGTTGTCGACAACGCCGTCGACGAGGCGCTGGCCGGCGAAGCCGACCGGATCGAGGTCACTCTGCTCGCCGATGGTGGTGTCAGGGTATCCGACAACGGCCGGGGCATTCCGGTCGACAACCACCCGGTGGAGAACCGGCCAGCCGTCGAGGTCGTGCTGACCACCCTGCATTCGGGAGGCAAGTTCGACAGCCAGTCCTACGCAGTCTCGGGCGGGCTGCACGGCGTCGGCGTCTCTGTGGTCAATGCGCTGTCGACCCGGCTGGACGTGGAGATCCGCAAGGACGGCCATGTCTGGCGGCAGTCCTACGCGTACAGCGAGCCGGCGGGTCCGCTTGAGAAGGGTGAGCGCACCGACAAGACTGGAACGATCATCACGTTCTGGCCCGATCCGGACATCTTCGAGACCACCACGTGGAGCTTTGAGACGCTGTCCAGGCGGCAGCAGGAGATGGCGTTCCTGAATCGCGGGCTGACCATCATCCTGACCGACGAGCGGCCCGATCACATCAACGGCGAGCCGAGGGTGGTCAGCTACCGCTACGACGGCGGCATCGCCGACTTCGTCCGGTACATCAACGCCTCGAAGGAGGCCGCGCACAGCTCGGTGATCGAGTTCGGCGACGAGGAACCGGGCATCTCGGCCGAGATCGCGATGCAGTGGAGCGGCTCCTATTCCGAGTCGGTGCACACCTTCGCCAACACCATCAACACCGCCGAGGGCGGTACCCACGAGGAGGGGTTCCGCGCCGCGCTGACCACGATCATCAACAGGTACGCCCGCGACCAGAAACTGATCAGGGAGAAGGAAGAGAACCTCACCGGCGACGACGTCCGTGAGGGCTTGACCGCGATCATCCACGTCAAGCTCGCCGAGCCGCAGTTCGAGGGCCAGACCAAGACCAAGCTCGGCAACACCGAGGCCAAGTCGTTCGTGCAGCGGGTCTGCAACGACCACTTGCGCGACTGGTTCGAGCGCAACCCCGGTGAGGCCAAGTCGATCGTGATCAAGGCCACCCAGGCGGCCAGGGCGCGGATCGCAGCACGCCACGCCAGGGACCTCACCAGGAAGGGCCTGAGCGGCGGATCCGGGCTGCCGGGCAAGCTGGCCGACTGCCAGTCCGGAGACCCCGCGCAGTGCGAGGTCTATGTGGTTGAGGGCGACTCAGCGGGCGGCTCGGCGAAGGGCGGCCGGGATCCGATGTTCCAGGCGATCTTGCCGATCCGCGGCAAGATCCTTAACGTCGAGAAGGCCAGGATCGACCGGGTGCTGAAGAACACGGAGGTCCAGGCGCTGATCACGGCCCTCGGGACCGGCATCCACGACGACTTCGACATCACCAAGCTCAGGTACCACAAGATCATCCTGATGGCCGATGCCGACGTGGACGGCCAGCACATCACGACCTTGCTGCTGACGCTGCTGTTCAGGTTCATGAAGCCGCTGATTGAGGCGGGCCACGTGTACTTGGCTCAGCCGCCGCTGTACAAGATCAAGTGGGAGGGCCGCGGAGTCGCGCCGGACTACGCGTACTCCGACCGGGAGCGGGACGCGCTGATCGAGGCCGGCATCGCGCAGGGGCGCAAGGACCCGAGGCCGCGCGACGGCATCCAGAGGTACAAGGGCCTCGGCGAGATGGACGCGCCCGAGTTGTGGGAGACAACGATGGACCCGATGCGGCGCGTGCTGAAGCTGATCACGCTCGACGACGCGGCCCAGGCGGACGAGCTGTTCACCGTGCTGATGGGCGAGGACGTGGAGGCAAGGCGGGCCTTCATTCAGCGCAACGCCAAGGACGTCCGCTTCCTGGACATCTAGCTTTACTGGCCGGCGGGGGCGCCGCGGCGCCGCCGCCGGATGCGCCACCTGGGATTGGTGATCGCGGTCGCTTGTCGGTCGTAATGACTGAGGGAAGCCCGCGATCATGGTGAAGGAGAGATCTGCATGAGCGTGGACACGCCAGAGGCTTCGACTGGCGGGCCCGAAGGCCCTGGAGGCCGGCTGGAGCCGGTCGACATCCAGGTGGAGATGCAGCGCAGCTACATCGACTACGCGATGTCGGTTATCGTCGGCCGCGCCCTGCCCGACGTACGGGACGGCCTCAAGCCGGTGCACGTCCGGGTCCTGTACGCGATGTATGACGGCGGGTACCGCCCGGACCGCGGCACCTTCAAGTGCTCGCGCGTGGTCGGTGACGTGATGGGCCAGTACCACCCGCACGGTGACTCGGCCATCTACGACACGCTGGTCAGGCTCGCCCAGCCGTGGTCCATGCGCATGCCCCTGGTGTTCGGGCAGGGGAACTTCGGTTCCCCCGGCAACGACCCGGCCGCCGCGATGCGGTACACCGAGTGTCGTCTCGCGCCGCTGGCAATGGAGCTGCTGCGCGACATCGACAAAGATACCGTGGACTTCCGCCCGAACTACGATGGCCGCTCCGCCGAGCCGGTCGTACTGCCCGCCAGATTCCCCAACCTGCTCGTCAATGGGTCGGAGGGGATCGCGGTTGGGATGGCCACCAAAATCCCGCCGCACAACCTGCGCGAGGTCACCGAGGGCGTGCAGTGGTACCTCGAGAACTTCGACGCGTCCGATGAGGATCTGCTCGAAGCGCTGATCCAACGGATCAAGGGGCCCGACTTCCCGACGTACGGGCAGATCGTCGGGCGCCGGGGCATCCAGGAGGCCTATCGCACCGGCCGTGGCTCGATTACGATGCGCGCGGTCATCGACATCGAAGAGGATCGCAAGGGCCGGACCAACCTGGTCGTCACCGAGCTGCCCTACCAGGTCAATCCCGATAACCTCGCCGCCAAGATCGACGAGATGGCCAAGGACGGCCGGATCGCCGGTATCGCCGCCGTGCAGGAACTGAGTAGCGGCCGGACCGGCCAGCGGCTGGTCATCGTGCTCAAGCGCGATGCCGTCGCCAAGGTCGTGCTGAACAACCTCTACAAACACACCCAGCTGCAGGACACGTTCGGCGCCAACATGCTCGCGCTGGTCGACGGGGTGCCGCGCACACTGCGCCTGGACCAGATGATCAGGCACTGGGTCGCTCACCAGATCGAAGTGATCGTGCGGCGCACCCAGTACCTGTTGCGCAAGGCCCAGGAGCGAGCTCACATCCTGAGCGCGCTGATCAAGGCGATCGACCAGATCGACGCGGTGATCGCGCTGATCAGGGCCAGCGAGTCGGCGGCGGTGGCCCAGCAAGGCCTGATGCAGCTGCTCGACATCGACGAGATCCAGGCGCGCGCGATCCTGGACATGCAGCTGCGCAAGCTCGCCGCGCTCGAGCGGCAGCAGCTCATCGACGAGTACGACGAGCTGATGGCGCAGATCGCCGATTACGAGGCAATCCTGGCCTCGCCGGAGCGGCAGCGTCAGATCATCGGCACCGAGCTCGGGGAGATCGCGGCGAAGTATGGCGACGACAGGCGCACGGAGCTGGTCGCGTACGACGGCGAGGTCTCGATGGCCGACCTGATCGCCGAGGAGGACGTGGTCGTCACGATCACGCGCGGCGGCTACGCCAAGCGGACCAAGACCGACCTGTATCGCGCGCAGCGGCGCGGCGGCAAGGGGGTGCGCGGCGCGCAGCTGCGGACCGACGACATCGTCGAGCACTTCTTCGTCACCTCGACGCACCACTGGATCCTGTTCTTCACGAACAAGGGGCGGGTCTACCGGGCGAAGGCCTATGAGCTGCCCGAGGCCGCGCGCGATGCGCGCGGCCAGCACGTCGCCAACCTGCTGGCCTTCCAGCCGGATGAACGGATCGCCGAGGTGCTCGCGCTTCAGGACTACGAAGTGGCGCCCTACCTGGTGATCGCGACCGCGTCCGGGCTGGTGAAGAAGTCGCGGCTGAGGGAGTTCGACTCGCCGAGGCAGGGTGGCATCATCGCGATCAACCTGCGAGAGGACGACGAGGTGATCGGGGCCAGGCTGGTCTCCCCCGATCAGGACCTGCTGCTCGTCAGCCGGCGTGCGCAGGCGATCAGGTTCCACGCCAGCGATGATGTGCTGCGGCCGATGGGACGGGCCACGTCCGGTGTCATCGGCATGCGGTTCACCAATGGGGATCAGCTGCTCGGCATGCACGTGGTCGAGGTCGGCACGAATGCAGACGTCCTGGTGGCGACCGGCGGCGGCTACGCCAAGCGGACGCCAGCCGACCAGTACCCCGTCAAGGGCAGGGGCGGCCAGGGCGTGGTGACCGCGCGGATCGTGGACGCACGCGGCGAGCTGATCGGCGCGCTGATGGTCGGCCCGGACGACGAGGTCTTCGCGATCACGTCCGCTGGCGGGGTGATCAGGACCACGGCGGCGGAGATCAAGCAGTCCGGCCGGCAGACAATGGGCGTCCGGCTGGTCAATCTCGCGTCCGGCCAGACTCTGGTCGCGATCGCGCGCAATGCGGAGGAGCCGGAAAGCGTGATCGGCGAGCTCGTCGGCGCGGACGAGCCCGTCGGCCTGGAGGAGCCTGCCGACCTGGAGGAGCCTGCCGACCTGGAGGAGCCTGCCGACCTGTCATCCGATTCGCCGGACCCGGGAAACGCGGACTCCTGAGTCGCTACGTGACCCGTGACGTGCGCGGATGCGGCGGAGCTGATTGCGGCGAAAGCGGTTGGTCTGGGCTTTCGTGGGCAGAAGCTGCCGGTAACCTGGCTCGTCACGGCAACTATTCTGCCAATTGGGACGTCTCACTGGTGTCACGAGTGTGGCGATCGGGCCATCAAGGTCCAGGCAAAGCTAGTGGCGGATAAGGTCGTTGCTAGCGACTTCACAGGAGGATGGGTGGACAAGCAGGATCCAGCCGCGCAAGTAGCCGATGAGGCAGGCGGCCCGGCTCCCGAGCTGGACCAGACCGTCCGGAGGTCAAGCAAGGGCAAAACTGAGCCCACCAAGAACTCCCCTTCGCAAACGGCTGACTCGCGCGCCGACGATGCTCAGGGCAAGGGCCACAACAGCACACCACGCTCGCAGAGCATTGCCGAACCTGAATCCGATGCAAAGGCGGCCGACGCCAAGCGCTCCGACGTCACGATCCCGCGAGGGCCGGCGCGGCCAGGCGATCCTGGGCCAGAAGGAAACGGCAAGCCTCTCGGGTCGGCCAATCCGGACAGCGTTTTCACGCCAGCGGGAGTCACGAGGCCGCACACTGTCCCTAAGCCTGAGACCCGGCCGACCGCGGACCGCGCCGCGAAATCCGGTAGCCCGTCGATCCAAGACAGCTCCGCAACGTCGGCTGGGGGCGCCAGGCCCGGTGGGGGAAATGGGGGCGCGGAGCCAGCGGACTCGGCGGGACCGGGCAGTCAGCAGCGGCCTGCTACGGCGGGCGCGCCTGCCTCGGCTACTGGCAGCCCGACCGGTGGCAGGAACGGATCGCCGGCCTCCCGGCCTCCCGGCCCTGGCGGGTCAGAGCGCGGCGGGTCAGAGCGCGGCGGGTCCCAGGGTGGGGGGTCCCAGGGTGGGGGGTCCCAGGGTGGCGGCTCGCAGGAGGAAGCCACGTCAACGCTTGCGGCCGCTGCGCTCACGCGAGAGCTGACAGGAGCGGGCCTTGCCAGCCCGGGATTCACGAGCACCGGACTTACAGGCAGCGACGTGACGCGGCAGGCGAGTGCGCCGCCCTCCCCTGGCGCATCGACGGCTGCTGGCCCGTCGTCCCCTTCCGCAACGCCCTCATCCGGTGGCCCTGCGCGCGCCGCCGGCACGTCGTCGACCGCGACCACCAACATTGGCTGGAAGTCCCCTACAGCAGCCTCAGCAGGGCCTGCAGCCACCGCAGCGCCGACGGCTGCGCCGACGGCAGCCACCGCTAAGCCTGCGGCTCCAACAACGGCGGACCGGACTCCTCCCGCGGCCGGGTCATCAACTCCGCGGTCGCAGGACCAGACTGTCGCTCCCGCAGGATCGGCGGGGCGGACCGGCCCCGGCGGCAGCGTCTTTGATCCTCCGCGGAAGCCTGCATACTCACCGGGCGGCTCAGCGCCAACCACCGCCGGGGACCGCGTGGGCGCAGCTTCAGGCCGCGCTGCGCCGGCAGCCGCGGCGGAAATGTCGTCTCCGCCTACGGTTGGCGCACAAATGCCGTCGCCGCCGCCGGTCGCTGCGCACGAACCAGAGCAGGTTCAGACTCCCAATCCGGGATTTGCTGCCGCTGAATCTGTACGATCGGATGACCAGAAGTCACAGGTCGCGAGACCATTTACAAGACCGGGGAAGAAGAAGAAGCTAAGGCCGAGTGCGATTGGGAAGCCAGGGGGCGCGATCGGCAATGGCAGACCAGCAGTGACTGTCAAGAGCAGGCCGACGGCACCACGCCGCCCGGCCGCACAACTTTCGACCAAGGGCGTCAAGTCCGACGGAACCGAGCCGCGCGACGCACAGCTTGTGCTGTCCAGGATCGAGCCATGGTCGGTCATGAAGTTCAGCTTCATGGCGTCGCTCATCGGCTTCGTGATCTTGTTCGTCGCCGTGGCCGTGCTGTACTTTTTCTTTTCGGCGCTCGGCGTGTTCTCGAGCATCGAGCACACGATCCACCTCGTCACCTCGTCGGGCGGCAATGCCGGGAGCAACGCGTCCAGCTGGTTCTCAGCGGGAACAGTGCTCGGCTACACCATGCTGGCCGGGACCATCGACGTCATCCTCATCACGGCGTTGTCGACGGTCGGGGCCGTCATCTACAACGCCGTGAGCCACCTGTCGGGCGGGGTCGAGATCACGCTGCGGGAAGCCGACTAACCAGGCAACCGGCTTCGCGCAACGCGCCGCGGTGCGGTAATCTATCCCGGCACGCCCAGACATCTGGGCGGCCATCCCTTGGCCTGCTGCCTGGCCTGGCGCGCGAATCGGTGACATCCAGCCGCGCTCGAGTTCGTGCCGGTCAGCGGGCTGCTGAAGGGCCTGTAGCTCAGGCGGTTAGAGCGCTTCCCTGATAAGGAAGAGGTCCGAGGTTCAAGTCCTCGCAGGCCCACCCAGGTATTAGCAGGTCAGCGCCGTGACATGCGGTCATGCCCGCTTGCCCTGGTCCGTTTGTCCCTATTCCGGGAGCGGCGGTGTCCGAATTTGGGAGCCGATCTTGGTCGCGGGCTCCCGATGGCCTGAACATCGAGGGGACAAATCGAGTGAGCCAATGGCCGCGGGGGTACGGAGAGACGTCTCCCGGGGCTCCCGCGGGCATCGCCTTCAGGTCGGCCTGCAGGGCCGGGCTGATGTGCCTGTTGACATCTCGATTGGGGGATGCGTGCCTCCTCCATCCAGGTCCGGTGGCCGTGCCGCATGCCGTGCGGCGTAAGCCTGGCCAGTATCTGGCAGCGAGCAGCCCGCGACATTGTGTGAGACCAGGACTCCGTCGCGGCGACGGACGTTGCGGGGACGAGATGACCGGTGCCTGCGAAAGTCACAGCTCCAACGGCCGCGCGAGACGGCACAATCGTCACCTAACGTTACGGAGGAAAGGCTCAGAGGAGCGCGCCGAGGGCTCGTTCGATGCGCGAACTGAGCACTGGGGTGGGGGTGCGAGCGTGTGCCAGAATCGGCCGATCTGTATGTCCGCACAGCCAACTACGAACATCCGCTCATGCGTGTTCTCTGAACTACCGGGCGTCGCTGCAGCTCAGAACCCCAAGCGGCCACGACGGTCGACGGCCACTCTGACCGGGATGTCGCTGTCGGTAGGTCGGGACGTCAGGTGGCCTGCACCCCGGAGCCACAGCAAGCGGACATCCGGTGCTTAACGGCTCGCCCAGCTTCTCCTCGTTGCCGCTTGCTGACACCAGCGCCTGACAGGCCTTTAACCGTCTTGACCTGCGAAGACATCCGAACCTTCAAGTGCACATTGACAGTTCAGAGAATGCCGATGTGCGGATGTACTCGGGCAGGCCTGTGTTCGCCGTAGCATCGGCTCATGTCCCGTTGCACAGCACCCGTCTATGGCCATCGCACGGCCAGCGGTGCCGCAAACTGCCCTGCGTGCGGATCCCGGTCGTACTACCGCTCCCCCTCCTACTACACCCCGCCGACCAGGCCCTCCTGGAGCGGTGGCGGTGGGTCGTCCAGTGGTGGGTCGTCCAGTGGTGGGTCGTCCGGCGGCGGGAAGTCTCGACGGTTGCGTGGAGGGGGGGCCGTCTCGTACACGGCTGCTGAATGGCGAACGATCGAGCCCCTCGCCCGCCAGGCCGAGGAGCAGGCGCGGGAACACCCGGAGCGTCGCGACCTCTTCCTCTGCCACGCCTGGGACGACCGGAAGGGTGCCGCGAGAGAGATGTGTGACCTGCTGGTGTCCCTCGGCGCGACGGTCTGGTTCAGCGAGAAGGACGTCGGCCTCGGCAAGTCGTTGCTCCGCGAGATCGACAAGGGGTTGGCGAACTCCCGGATCGGCATTGTGCTGGTGACCCCGGCGCTGCTCAAGAGCCTGGCGGCCGAGGGGATCGCCGACAAGGAACTTTCCGCGCTGCTCGCGACCGACCGGGTCATCCCCGTCGCCCATGGCACGACCTTCGGCGCCCTCCGGGACGTCAGCCCCCTGCTCGCCGCACGGTCCGGCCTGAGCACCGGGGACTCGTCGATGCGGGACGTCGCGACCAAGGTCGCCGCCGCGGCGGCCGCCGAGGACGACATCTGACGGGAGCGACGACGCCCCGGCCCATTCGGTGCCGGGCGTCGTGCTGCCGGTGCGCAGCCGCACAGCATCCGACGAATCCGCGTGATGATTGAGCCGAGACCTCTGACGGGAGGGCCGGGTCCGAACTACCCCCGCAACCCCAGAAGGTCCCAACGCCCGCACATGCCGCGATGAGGCACGTCTGCCGTCGGCTCACGTGCGCAGAACTGACGCATCTGCGTGGGGTCAGCCATCCAGGAAGGCTCGGCGCTGCACCTAGAAAATGGGCAGCGCGGACCCGGCAGCCCCGGGCCAGCACATCTGATCACATTCCGTGATAGGCCTCGGAAGCGGCGAGTGGTCAAAGGCCAGGCACTGACGGCGTTCAGAACGTCAACGGCCTCGGAATTGTTCGCGGTCTGAGCGCCAGCCGTCATCAATCAGCGTTGCAGTTGATCATCGACCTGTGGCCAGAAAGACATGCCGGTAACAAGAGTCCGATTTTCAGGAGGCTTTGCTCGTCCACGCCGTTCCATCACTGGCCGGCTAACGGGGCCATACGGCGCGCGGGACCTTGTTCGAGTCCAAGCCTTACCCCACGCTTCCACAGCTGTTGTGCGCTGCGTTAGCAAGGTCGTTAAGTGGCGGCGAGGTGCGTTGGGCCGACCGTCGCGGTGTCGTCCACGGACATAATCACTCGATGTTCGCACTGATACTTGACAAGTCAAGAGTGGAGCCGCGCCTCAAGGTGCGTCCCCGGCTGGAGGACATCCGGAGCGGCTGGTCTGGGCCAGTCTGACGAGGAGACATGACATGGCTGGATTCGATGACGCCCTGCGTGGTTACGCCTATCCCATCCATCGCCGCGACGGCTTCCGGTGCCGGTACTGCGGGCTCGACGGTAGTAAGTCCTTCGCCAGTTGGCTATCGCTGCACTGGGATCACTTGCTGCCCAAGGGCAACCTTCATCGAGACGAACCTGACTTCATCGTCACGGCCTGCATGTTCTGCAACATCGCCGACAACAGATATTTCGACCTGGTTGAGAAACGGGGGCTCCGCCTTGATGGCCTCTCCCCCGACGAGCTGGTCGCCCAACGACTGCGGTACGTCGAGGCGACGCGTCAGCGATACAAGAAGTTCTGGGCTACGAACGTCGAGCGGTCGGCTGAATTACCGACTGAGAGGACTGCCTACCTTGGCGGAGCCATTGGAGATCATTGTGTTCTGGGTTCGCGAAGATGGAACGGTCGGTGGGCAACACCGTGCGGATTAAAAGCTTGAGCGCAGCGGGTTCGCCATAGTTTGCAGACGGTCGTGGCGCAGATCAGGGCGCGTGTGCGTACCTGGCTGAACCGGATCGGATGGCGCTGAACTGCAACCCATATTGCAACCCTCCGCTCCGTCTCTGTCGGCTTGGCTTGCACGATGCGAGGGGCCGGGTTTGGTGGTTGTGCCGTCGATGCCACGGGAGCAACGACCTGCTGGTCTCCGACGTTATCCGCACCGGTGAGATGCAGGCCTGGTTCATCGCCGAGCACCTGGTCGACACCCCGCTGGTGCGCGCCTGAACGATCGACCGGGAACCGTACGAGCCTGGCCATGTCGTTCTGGCAGACTGCATCTCGATGAACGGCAACGCACCTGACCTGCACATGCTCAACATCGTCGTCGGTGACATGGCGACCAGCCCGGACTTCTACCGGCGGCTGGGCGTCGTGTGCCCGATGTCCAGAACGCGGGCGATGTCCACGTGCAGCTCAAGATGCCAGGCGGCTTTAGCCTCGAGGTTGACACCGCCACATCCGCCAGACTGTGGCACGCGGGCTGGCGCGCTGACGCGGCGAGCGCCCGCGTCGTTGGATTTCTGCTGCCGAGCCGCGAGGCGGTCGACGAGCGCTATGCCGAGGTGACGGGAGCGGGCTATGCCGGGCGGCAGCTGCCTTCGATGTCTTCTGGAGCGCCCGCTACGCGATCGTCGCCGATCCCGACGGCAATGATGTCGGCCTGATGAGCCCGATCGAGGATTCACGCCGCACGTGGCCACCAGCGGAGGCGCCTGCCCCTTGAATGAGCGCTCTGCGAGGAGCGGTCCGACGGCCCCCGACTCGGCGGGCACCGCAGGGCTGCAGGCGACATCATCCGTCGTCATTCTCAGTGCTGCTCGGGCCTGCCACTACCGGCGACGCGTCCTCTCGGTTCCATTCGTGGTGACATTTCACGGGCCGAAGCGGGCGCGAATCGGCCAGGGTAGCGTGGACTGCTGCCAGATCGCGGCGATCTTCCCGGTCCGGCTCTCGCCCAGGCGAGCCGATTCGCCGTCCGCGGTTAGGGTGAACAGTCGTCCGAACGTTCCTGACGCTGCAGCGAACCGGCGCGCGTATATGTGCGTCAATCCGTTGCCTGTGCTGCCTGGCAAGGGGAGCGGCGTTGACTGCCAAGCGACGAGCCCGGCGCCTGCCGGGTCGATGGTGATCGCCGGGGCGTAGCCGATTCCGAGCCTGACGACGGGTCCGAGCGCACCGGCCAGGGAGACGCGGCGGCCGAAAGCGACCTCGGATTGAGTGGAACTGTCGTAACGGGTCCACGCCACAATCGAATCCCCCGTCGCGTCGGTGGCCACTGCGACGTCAGACACCACGGTCTCCTGGTTCCGCGCGACCTGCCGGGCGGGGTCGAGCCTGCCACCGCTACGCCACACTCGCTCCAGCAAGGTTGACTGTGAGGTATTGATGGCGAACACCGTGTCGCCGCTGGAGTCGTCGGCGATCGATCCAACACCGTATGTCCTGGTGGCAGTGGCGGGCATGATGACCCGCAGCGCCGAGACCTTGCCGGGCGTGACCCGCCGGGCTACTACCCGCCTGTCAGGATCGGTCCAGGCCACGGTGGCCGTGCCCGTGCGGTCGATGGCGATGGCGGGCCATGCAGGCACGACCGCGCCCAGCGTGATCACCGGGCCGAGCGACCCGTTCTTGTGAATGTATCTGGCCATGATCTGCTGGCTCACGTCGCGGAGCTGCGTCCACACCGCCAGCGCGGCGCCTGACGGGGCCATCACCACGCCCCAGGTCTCGGGGGCCGTGTCAGGCGCCGACAGCACGCGCAACGGGCCGACCGACCCGGAGGCTGACACGCGGCGACCCTGCATCTGGCTGCTATTCGCCCAGATGAACGCCCGATCGCCAGTCGCGTCAACGGCTGCCTTCGGCCATGACTCCCAGCCAGTCAGCGGGGACAATGCCTGGATCGGCCCCATCCTGCCGGTATGGGACCTGATCCGGGTCTGCACCTGGAGACGGGTGCCGCAGTGGGGGCACCCATAGCCCACCCAGGCCAGCGTCGTGTTCCCGTTCCCGTCGACTGCCAGGGACGGGGTGTCCTGGCCCTGCCACCCGGGCGGGGAGACCAAAACCACGGGAGTCCAGCTAGCCTCAGCCGCTGGCATCATCGCAAGCCAGCCGCCCATCGCCACGATCAGCGCGACGAGTGCGAGTATCAGATTCCGACTCCGGGTCCGGGCGGCGCCTGGCACTCTGCTGTCCTTTCGGCTGACGTTGTCCCCGCCCGCGAACGATTAGCGTGCCACAAATTCCACCGTGGCGGCGTGCGGATAGCCCGGCGTGATTGCGGACGTATATGGAGATGGTTGTGCCGTGGACTTGGTGAGGACCGGCCGCCGCCTCAATGTGACCGACCGCTCACGGTAACGCCGAGGCATCTGGCTGGCCTTTCCCCCGTGCGAGCTGCTCGATGCGGGAGCCAGCCCATCATCTGTGGCCGAGGCCTACCGTCTCCTGAAGGCCATCATGACCACCGCGGCCGATGATGGCATCACCCGTAGGAATCCTTGCCGCATCCGTGGCGCAAGCCAGGACCGCTCACCCCCCAGGCAAATGCCGGCGACGAGGATCTCGCGTCGTTGCTAGCCGCTAGGCACTCGAATAGTTGTTCGATTACGCTTGGCCGGCGTGAGCGACGCTGACCAGATCCTGTGCGCGATGATCGAGGGAACCGCACGCGGACTGGCGACCGACAAGGAAGTCGCGGAAGCCGATGCAGTCAGGAAGCTCCGGGCGCTGGCCGCTGGCCGTGCCGACCAGCTTGCTGAAGCTACGGGCGTCTCACTCGGCTTCAGTGGTGACGATCTGACCAGGTGGGCCATGCGTCGGGGCGGTGAGCTATGCGTTGCGGCAGGAGCGGATCAGGATCAGCTAGAGCACTGGATCGCTGTTGGGCAGCACCGAGCCGAGCTATCGAAGGCAGTGCCAAACACGTACAATCACCGCAACCATCATCCCTAATGGGAGGCCCTGAGCGCATGCGGCGACGGACGATCGGCGCAACGCTTACGACCGTCGGCGTCTTGGTCCTGCTCTTCGAGCCCGTCGGGGAGTCGCCAGCTGCCCGGACCCTGGATTTTGCAGTGAGCAAACGTACCGCCTGTTTTTCTTGATCAGTTAGCCTGCGGGGTGGTGGGACAGGCTCGCCCTCCCGCAGTTGATCATCGGCGTCGCGCTTTTGGTGACCGGGATCGTGCTCATGATCAATAATCGTCAACTGGCCTGGGCTTACCGCTCCGTAGGCGGTAGGCGGCGAGTCCAGTTCATCGACCTGAGGTAACAACTGTGGCTAATCAGGATTCGGCCCGCGCCCGGTCCATATCTGCGGAGTTCGCTGAACTGCTGCCCTGGCTGAGTTCCAGGGCGATAGAAGCGTTTTTGCGAATCCATTTGACTCGCCGTTCGACCATGGTACTTACAACGAAAAGCGGGCCGGGGGTAAGAACACTGACCCAGCTCAGTGCCTGCCAGGCCGCGTGGTGGCTTTGGACAAGCAGCCCTCCCGTGGCAGCCAGCCCGACGCCTGCGAGGACAGTGACCCACCACAGCGCCCGGTGCCCCGGCAGCACCTTGATCTCCTTGCTGAGCAACTTGGTGGCAAGATCGCTTGCAGCGGCTGCCAGTGCTGGGCTACTGACCTGACGGCCCTCAAACACTGCAGCCCGGACCTGTTCCTGCTCGGGCGGCGGCAAGCCGTGGTGCTGCAAGAGCCAGTTATCGACCTGGTTGCGTCCTGGGCCAAGTGGGGTTCCCGCACGACGCGGACTTAAAAGGGCCCAACTCCAAACACCAGCTGAAATCCCCGTGCCAAGCAGCACGAACGTGGCCACCACCGCGACCATCGCCTCATGCCTCCCATAGTGCCCCGGCTGGGATAGCCGCGAGTCGGTCTACTTGGCCAACCTGCGACGCAGCGCACGGTGACCGACTCTACCCCGAATGCTCGGTCTTTCCCCGTCCTCTCGACTGCTGCCGATCTTGCCGTGGAACTCGCAGTCAAGAGTCTGCCCGGAGCGAAGCGGAGGGACGCGGCCGTAGGCTGCGCCCTTGACTGCGAGCTTCGACGGCGACAGGATGCCTGGCGCGAGGAGGACGGCTCGGCCGCTCTTGCAGGCGGCCACCGGGGATGCGTGACGGCGAGCGGTCGTGCCGGTGACGGGTGCGGGGAAACGGCGCGGCGGCAGCGGCCCGCGCCGTGCGTCCCCACGCAAAGGCAGCGGGCCAAGCTGCCGCCCCACAACGGCGAGACCCCGCGACTCCAGCCACCTATGGCGCGGCATCCTTCTGCCGTCCCAACGCAACCTCCCGTATCCTGCCGCGCCTGCTGCACGAGCCCGACCAGGGCCGGACGGCCCGGCGCGCCGAAGGCGTGCCCTTGAAGACGTACTGAAAGTTCTCACCGAACGATCTGGGCACGGTCTGGACAGGTTGTTCAGTTCCACTTGATATGGGACACCGCGGCCTCACTTGAAGCGTCATAGGGTCCGATGCCGCAGGTCCACGTTTTGTGCTGGTGAGGCCCTGCCAGGTGCCGGTCATGCCGATGAGCGTGCCCGGCCTGGCCGGGAGGGCAACCTGCTGCGGGGCGTCTTCAGGCGCCGGGACGTGTCTTCCGGCAAGCAGCCTCGCGGAGCATCGCGTCGATCTTGGGGTCGTACCCGAGCTCCCATATCTCCTGGTCGCAGCGACACGCGGCAGCCCACTTGGCTGCCCATGTCTCCGCCTCCTCGCGTGAGGGCACGTCGATCACCGTGAGTCCGCCGACGGTCACCTGTGGGCCTTCCCTGATCGTCCCGTCGGCCGACACGATGCTTGCCTTCTGGTCTTCCAGTCCACTACCGCACACCCACACGCCAGCGTCAATGGCCTCCTGGCTGACGGCATGCGCAGCCTTGTCAATGTCAGGCATGTCCTCATCGCGGAAGTGGTCCATCGCGTGGGCATCCAGAATCAGCACGTACTGCGGCATCGCACGACTCCTCCCGGACCGCCTCCCTTCGAGGCGGCCTACCCGTTCAACGAACGGTAACCCCGCAATCCGACAATCCACCGCACTCATCTGCCGCGAGTCGTCGGCACTCGTCAGCCAGCGGTGACCGCTTCAAGCACCGCGTGGAAGCGCGGGCTGACATGGATCGACACAGACCCTTCGTCATCGATGCGGGTGAGCTGTTCATAGGAGCTCCCGTTGCACCAAAACACGTGTGGGTTGAGCGGCCCCGGCGAATCGCCGAACCCCAGGCGCGTGAAGTACGTCATCGCCTGAATAGCGGGGACGACTGTGTCGTCTTTGATCACGTGCCATACGACTTGGTGGCGGTTCGGGACGCTCATCAGCCAGCCGTGCTCGTTCGGAGCGTCGCCGCTCAGGGTTGTAGCCAGCGAGGGAAGGAGAAGCGCTCGGCTGGCCGTGTATACGGACTCTCCCAAGAGCGCGTGGAACGAGCCGCCGCCCGCCGTGGGCAGCGTTTCGAAAGATTCGACGGGCAGTTCCTCCAGATTCGCGACCCCGCGACTGCGCAAAGCGGCGAACCCGCCCAAGTGGCGCACGTCTTCGTGCTTGAAGATCGCGGCGGCGTCCGGCAGATCCAGGGCGAGCATCTCGACGATGCCAGGCGCGAACTCCTGGTGCGGGTACTTCTCCAGGCTAGGCACGCTCGCTGCGTCGTAGAGCCGGCTGTACGTCCTGTACTCCGCTTCAGCTTGATCGAGTCCGTCGAACGGGCTTGGAGCATTCATCGCATCGAGCACTGTCGTCAGATGCTTCAAGAGCGTGTCATGCCATTCGTGGCCCGGTTGCTGTGCACACAAGGCAGCAACGTTCCAGAATCCGAACTGGCGCCCGGACTGATCGACCGCGTGGTCCGGATGGATGACGACTCGCACACCGATATCTGCGAACACCCTGGCTGCAAGTGAGCGGAACTCATTGGCAGCAGAGATGGAAAAGAACGTCAGAGCAAGGTCGTTCGGCTCGGCGACCACGGTCCGCTTCCTAAAGAGCGCCATGTCCGGATTCTCCCTGTTGCCGGCCACAGTCGCGACGCTTCCCCGGAAAGATGCCACCGAATCGATCAGCCACGCAGCCAAAGCAAACAACGCACTGATCTGCGCGCTGCGTGGTGCCAACGAGCGTCGCCAGGCACGTTAACCTCGTCCGCATGAACGCTGGTCTGGAGCCGCCCGAGCCATGGTTTCGACCAGATCCACAGTTCGCGGCGGCGCTGGTTCGCGAGGCGCGGGCAGAATTCGGAGCCGATCACGAACTCGCTGCGCATAACCTGACGGCAGTCGTCAAATGTGCTGGCTGCGATGAGGTGATCTTCAGCGTCGATGACGGTACCTTCGCCCTGGTTCACCTGACATGGGCGCAGCATCCGGAGTCGGCCTCGTGGCCCGCCACAACGCGCCTTGGCGGATTCATAGCGCTGGAGACGGCGATCGACAACCATCATCACTAGGCCGTAGTGAACCGTCCCGGGTTTCGTGCATACTTCCTAAGTTGGGAAGGATGTCACGTTCATGCCAGTCAAGTACGATCAGGACACGAAGGCGAAGGCGGTCCGGCTGGTCCGCGAGTTTACCGACCGGCCTGTAGCCCGTCCGGGACGTCCGGCGAGC
>WNFD01004511.1_pt1 | contig 23785 bp, 24 predicted proteins | sample 5400491 | NCBI WGS metagenome assembly WNFD01 (sample SAMN13153343, study PRJNA577476) | soil metagenome | isolation source: 120 cm saprolite under Douglas fir tree site 2 hole 2 replicate 2 | place: USA:California | collected 2015-04-18
GGCCACGGCGGCCACCTGCTGATCTCGTCTTCTCACACAGCATGATCATCCAGGTGGCCGTCCCGCGCTCAAGCCCGGCATACCGCGCCGATCAGGATTGCCCAGGCGTCAGGTCACAAACCGGGACTGTAGTACCGGTCTGCGGTGACCGCGATCAGCTAGTTGCGGCGAGTTTAAGGACCCGGCATTTTTTAAGGGCCCGGCATTCCACCCTGTGGAACGAACCGCTTGTCACCGATTCGCCCGGAGGGAGACAATGATGACATGGCGGATACATCGTACACCCCGGTGTCCCCGCCGCACGCCGCAGGCCATGTCAGCTCCGACACGAGATGCGCCTTTTCGCAGACACACTTATCCGTACTCTCGTGCTGCTGCCAGAAAAGGAGGCCCAATGGCGGGCAATTCAGCAGAGCCTGGTCGGTCGGTGACCAGCAAGATCGTGGCGATCTTGCTATCATTCCATGACGGCAACGAGCACTCCCTCACCGAAATCGCCCGGTTGACCTGCCTGCCCGTTTCGACGGCCCATCGGCTGGTTACCGAGCTCGCAGGATGGGGTGTCCTGGAGCGCACCGACGAGTCAAGGTTCCGGATCGGCCTGCCCATCAAGGCCATAGGCAGCAGAAGGTCCTACACGCCGGCGATCGTCGAGTCAGCACGGCGCGTACTGGAGGATCTGGTCACTGCGGCCCGGGCAGGCGCGCGGCTCGGGGTCCTGACCGGCACAGACGTCGCCTATATCGAGAAACGCTGCGATCACAGCCCGGTAACCACATTCGCGCAGACGTCGAGGCTGCCCGCTCATGCCACTGCCCTTGGCAAGGCGCTCCTGGCGTTCTCCTCAGCCGAGATACTCGACCGCGTTATCGTCAATGGCCTGAAATGCTATACCCCGAACACGGTGACCGATCCGGAGCGGCTCCGCCAGTGCCTGGCCAGCATCAGGCTGACCCGGGTCGCGGTTTCGCGGTGGGAATTCGAGCCCGGGGTTTCAGGGGTGGCCGTGCCGGTGTTCGGATCGGGCGGCATGGCTGTGGCGGCCCTCGGGCTCACCGTTCCCAATCTCCGCACCGACCTGCACATGGCAAGTTCCGTACTGACGATAGCCGCCCGCGGGCTTTCAAGAGAACTCGCTACCAGCACCCACGTCGGCTGCTTCGCGCTGATCACCGAGCAGCATGCGCCGAACAGGACCGTGCGCGAAGGATCGGACCGGCAGCGTTCCCTGGCCATAAGTGCTGGCCTGCACAACTAACGAGTTGATCGCCAATCCGGCGGCTCCGCTGCGGGCAAGTACTATTTCAATTGCTCGTGAGCGGTCTGGAAGTACGCTGCTGACATCTCGCGCATGAAGTCGGCATTAGTCGCTGCTAGCGTGTTTATCCATTCGATTTGCGTGGCGGCGGCGGCGCGCTCCTGAAGCTGCATCATCCTGTTAAGGATTTTCTCGTAGGCCTCTAGCCAGCTTATGCCGTTCTTCTTCGTTAGCTCGATCAGGCGATCGCTGAGTTCCTTAACCCGCCGCGCGGCCTCATCGACGTCTTGCGGCATGCTCGGTGTCGACATATCTAGTCCTCTCTTGGGCGGAACCGGCTAAGTTTGACGCAGTGGCTGGAGCGGAGACGGCCTCTCCTGCGCCGCCTGCTAGTTCCATCTGACGCCGCTGCTTCCGCGGGTGCAAAGGTGTCTCCCGCTAGATGGGATCGCGGCCCTGGTGAAGACTGCGCGCGCCGTAGCGACTGCCCTTCGTCACTGCCGTTAACTGGTTTTTCCGCCGGGGCCAGCAGGAAGGACGTAACAGCTTTAGCGAATTGGGCCGGCTCTTCCCAGAAGAACAGATGGCCAAGCCCGGGGAAGACCACTCCTGCGAGCTGGGGATGCGGCCGGCCAGGAGCTTGCTATTACGGGGGTCCACCACCGCATCGGCGTCACCGTACATAATCAGGGTCAGCGCGCGAATAAGCGACTGCCGCGTCCCGCCGGAATAGGTGGCGCCGGCGCTGGCAAGTGCTTTCCACGCAGCCGGATCGCCGGGCCTGGCTTTCTGGTTGCGGACGATACGCTCGACCAGGCCGGGATGCTCTTTGCGGGTGTCTGGTGACAGCGCGTTCTCCACCAGGCTTCGCTGCGCCGCCTCGACCGGCAGGCTGGCCGCCGCGGTCATCCGCTGCACCGAGGCGCGCGGCATGGGATAGCCATACGGCCAGCCGGGTGTCGTGCAGGCGAGTACCAGGCGATCCACGCGCTGCGGGTCCCTGATGGCTAGTTCCTGGGCCACCATCCCGCCCAGGCTGGCGCCGAGCACGTGAGCGCGCGCGATCCGGCTGCTGTCGAGCACGGCCGCCACGTCTGCCGCCATGTCAGCCACGGTGAACTTCCCGTCCCGAGTAGTGCTGCGGCCGCTGCCCCGGTTGTCGATCAGGACCAGGCGGAATCGCCGTCTGAGCGCGGAGATGACGGGTGCCCAGCCGGAACGGTCGAACCCGAGGCCCTGGATGAGGACGAGCCAGGGTTTGCGGCGCTCGAGACGGCCGCAGAGCTCATAGGCGATCCGCGACGATCCGTTGTCGGCGAACCGGTTACTGCGCAACGCGGCTCGCTGTCAGGAGAGCTCGGCGTCCCAGCCACGGTCCTGGATGGCATCGCGAATATACCGGAGGAACAGGGACGCGGTCGAGCCGTCGAAGGCGCGGTGGTCATAGGAGAAGCCCAGGACGCTCATGTGGTGAATGGCTATGGCGTCGCCCACCGCGACCGGGCGCCGGGCGATCCCGTCGGTGGACAGGATCGCCACGTTCGGCTGATTGATCACCGGTGCGGAGGCGTAGCTGGCGAACGGGCCAGGATTGGTGATCGTGAACGTCGAGCCGCTCATGTCGGCGGCAGCCAGCGTCCGGGCGCGTGCCCCCGCAGCGACCGCGGCGATATTCCGGGCCAGGCCTCGAATATTGAGCGAATCGGCGTTCTTCACTACCGGGGCCAGCAGGCCCTGCTCGCTGAGATCGACCGCGATACCCAGGTTCACGTAATGGTGCAATGTCATCGTCTGATTCTCGATGTCGACCGAGCAGTTCACCGCGGGGAACTCGCGTAGTGCGTCGCACACGGCCCGGGCGATGAAGGGAAGGTAGGTCAGCGACACGCCTTCGGTCTTCTTGAACTGTTCCCTGTGGCGTTGCCTGACCTGCTCGACGTGCTCGAAGTCCACCTCGACCGAGGTCCAGACGTGCGCTGAGGTCTTCAGCGACCTGACCATCAGGTCGGCGGTGATCAACCGCATCCGAGACAGCTTGACGACCTCATCGCCCGGGGACACGCTCGCGGCCGGCTTCGGGGCGGCCACGACGGGACCCGGCGCCGTGGCGGGTGCCGGGACGGTAGCCGGCGGAGCCGCTGCGGCGGCCGGCGGGGCCGCTGCGGCGGGTTGCGCCGCGATCGCCTGCTCTACGTCCTCGCGGCGGATCCGGCCGCCCGCTCCAGAACCGGGTACCGCAGTCAGGTCGATGCCCTTCTCGGCCGCCATCCGCCGCACGACCGGGGACAGCAGCACGCCGGGCTGGCCGTTGCCGGCCGGCGAGGCGGTGACCGCGGCAAGCTCGGTCGCGGGCTCGTCCGTTTCCGATACCTGCGCGGCCGCTCCGGCCGGCGGAGCCGAGCCTGGCGCCGCCACTGCGCCGGGCTCGCCAATCCGGGCGATGGGGGTTCCGATGGGGACCGTGTCACCGGCGTTGACCAGGATCTCGAGCAGGACTCCGTCGTAGGGGCTCGGTACCTCGGAATCCACCTTGTCGGTCGACACCTCGAAGAGCGGGTCGTCGAAGGCGACGGTGTCGCCGACCTGCTTCAGCCACTGGGAGACAACGCCCTCTGTCACGGTCTCGCCCAGCTTCGGCATCGTGACCTCGTAAACGTCAGCGCTCATCACATGTCTCCTAGGGCTCAGCCGTGCAGCGATCGGCCGGTAAAGGTGATCATCGTCTCGCCAATGGCCTCGGACAGGCTGGGATGCGGATGGATGAAGGCGCCGACCTCGGAGGGCAGGGCCTCCCAGTTGACCGCGAGGTACGTCTCGGCCAGAAGCTCGCTCGCCCACGGCCCGACCAGGTGGACACCCAGGATCGGACCGCCTTTCTCCGCCACCACCTTGACCATGCCATCGGTGTCACCGATGATCATCGCCCGGCCATTGCCCGCGAACATGTGCTTGTGCACTTCGATGTCCCGGCCCGCCGCCCGGGCCTCGGCCTCGGTCAGGCCGCTCCACGCCACCTCGGGGTGGGTGTAGACGACCCATGGCACCTTGTCGTAGTCGACAGGCACCGCGCGCTCGCCGAGGATCGTGTGGACGGCGACGATGGCCTCGGCGTAGGCGACGTGGGCGAGTCCGGGGGTGTTGACGCAGTCGCCGATCGCGTAGATGTTCTCCCGCGAGGTAGCCATGGTGGCCGGGTTGATGTCGATGAAGCCGCGATCGGACACGCTGACCCCCGCGTCGGCCAGCCCCGCGTCCTCGGTCACCGGCCGGCGGCCGATGGCCATCAGCACCTTGTCGACCTCGATCTTCTCCGCGCCTGTCTTGGTCTCGAACGAGACCAGGAGCCCGCCGTCGGTCCGCTCGAGGGGACTGACCCGGGCCCCGCCGTATAGTTCGGTACCCCGCCGCTTGAGCGCCTTGGCCAGGACATTAGCGATATCACGGTCGGGTCCGACGGGCAGCACGCTGTCCGGCAGGGCTTCCAGCAACGTCGTGGAGACCCCGAGATCGGTGAAGACCGAGGCGAACTCCGCTCCGATGACTCCCCCGCCGATCACGGCGATCCGTTCCGGCAGGGACGCGTCCGTGCTGTTGGTCGCGTGGTCGGAGCTGATGACGCGGTCCCCGTCGATCTCCAGCCCGGGCAGGGAGCGCGGCGCCGAGCCGGTGCAGATGATCACCGCCCGGGCGCTGGCGGTCTGGCCGTTGACCTCGACGGCACCGGCCGCGGTGAGCCGGCCGTGCCCTTCGATGATGGTGACCTTGCGCCTGCGCAGCAGGCCGGACAGGCCTGTGTGGAGCTGTCCGACCACGCGGTTCTTCCTGGCGTTCAGGGCCGGCCAGTCGGGCGTGGCGGTGGCGCCCTCGGACAGGCGGATGCCGAAATCGCCGGCGTCGCCGACGGTACGGAACACCTCAGCCGCCTGGAGCAGCGCCTTGGCCGGGATACACCCGCGATGCAGGCAGGTGCCGCCGACCTTGTTCTCCTCGATGAGGGCCACGTTGAGGCCGGCCGAGGCGCCGTACAGCGCGGTCGCGTAGCCGCCTGGCCCGCCGCCCAGGACGATCAGGTCGTGGTCGGTCATTCCGTCGCCACCTTCCGCACGGTTTCGGCAATCTGCGCGGCCTGGGGCACGACCGCATCCTCGAGCGGCGGGCTCGTCGGCGTGGGGGTGTTCCTCGCGCCGATTCGGGCCACCGGCCGGTCCAGCCACCAGAAGCACTCCTCCTGGATGACCGCGGCGATCTCGGCACCGTAGCCGAGCCGGACGGCTGCTTCGTGCACGACCACGGCCCGTGAGGTCTTCCTTACGGACGCCACGATGGTCTCCACGTCAAGCGGGACCAGGGTCCGGATGTCCACGACCTCGACCGAGATGCCCTCCTTAGCCAGTTCTTCCGCGACCGCCAGGCTCTCGGAGACATACGCCGAGTACGTGATGATGGTGACCTGACTGCCCTCGCGCACGACCTTGGCCTGCCCGAGCGGGATGGGATCCAGCGACAGCGGTTCCGGTGCCCGCAGGCGACGGTAGAGATACTTGTTCTCCAGGAAGATGACCGGGTTATTGTCGCGGATGGAGCTGATGAGCAGGCCGGCCGCGTCCTGGGGAGTCCCCGGCATCACGATCTTCAGGCCGGGCACATGGGCAAAATAGGACTCGACGCTCTGTGAATGGGTCGGCCCGGCCCGCAGCCGCGCTCCGAAGGGCGCCCGGAACGTCACCGGCATCGGATCGCCGGTCCGGTAATGGTGCCGCGCGCAGACGTTGACGATCATGTCGAATGCGGATGAGATGAAATCGGCGAACTGATACTCGACCACGGGCCGCAGCCCGACGAGCGCCGCGCCCGCGGCCAGACCGGTGAAACCTGACTCGGCCATGGGGGTGTCCACCACGCGGCGCGGTCCGAATTTGTCAAGAAAGCCTTTGGTCACCTTAAAGGCGCCGCCGAACTGGCCGACGTCCTCGCCGATGATGAAGACGTCCGGGTCCGCCTCCATCTCGCTCATGAGGGCCTGCCCGATGGCGTCGAGGTAGGTCGCCTGGCCGCTGTCAGTCTGCATAAAGACCCTGCTCCACGGTCGTCGGGTCGGGTAGGGGATCCCCGAGCGCTTTCTTGCGCGCCTCGATGGCTTTCTGGCGCGCGGCCTCGCGGATTTTACTTGCTGTTTCCTCGTCAATCACGCCGTGCTCGAGCAGGGTGCTCTCGTAAAGCGCAACCGGATCGCGCTTTTGCCATTCTTCCAGCATTTCGCGCGGCACGTAATCGGCTGGATCGTGCTCGGCGTGCCCGTGCATCCGCATGGTCACGCACTCGATGAGCGAGGGGCCCTCCCCGGCCCGGGCGCGCGCCGCCGCCTCGGCAGTGGCGTCGTGAACGGCTAGCACGTCGGTGCCGTCGACGGTGACCCCGGGTATCCCGTACGCCTGGGCCTTGACGCCGAAGTCAACCGATGCCGACTGCATACGCACCGGCGTGGAATATGCGTACTGGTTGTTTTCCACGATGAAAATGCACGGCAGCTTCAGGACCGCGGCGATATTGACCGCTTCGTGGAAGTTGCCTTCCGAGGTCGAACCGTCGCCGCAGTACGCGAGCGCCACGCGGTCTTCTGACCGGTACTGGTAGGCGAAGGCGGCCCCGGTGGCCACCGGGTAGTTATCCGGGATGTGGCTCGGCGGGTTGTAGACGTTCAGGTCGAGCCGGCCGTAGTGTAGCGTGCCGTCCCGCCCGCCGGTGGGCGAGGTGGCCTTGCCCATGAAACTGGCCATGATCTGCGCCGGATCCATGCCGCGCCATAGGTGGGCCCCGAGGTCACGGTGCAGTGGCGCGAGGAAGTCATCCTGGCGAAGCGCGGACGCGGTACCGACTGCGATGGCTTCATGCCAGTGCCCGGTGTACAAGGACCCCAGCAGATCGCCGGACCGGTACATGCTCACCATCCGATCCTCGGTGGCGCGCATCAGGACCATGGTTTCGAAGATCCGTAGCAGCAGTACCTTGTCGCGGCTCTCCACCGGCTCGCCTTTGCTACCCGTTTTCCGCCTGGCGCGGGTGGTTGCCATGACCGACTCTCCTAAGCTCCCGGGGAAGTAGCGCTAGCCGAGCATGCCTGCTGCTACTGTCGCCCGAAGTCGTCGTCACCTGGTCCTGTGTTCCCTGAAGTAATGCCTGGCCGCGCTTCCAGAACAGCGACCTTCCACCCAGCGGGACCCCAGGCAGCCGGGAACGCCAGCAGCATCACCTCTCCCAGGTCACTCCGGGCTAGGTGTTATAACGGAAGACGAGATCGGCCACGCAGCAGGGCTTTTCCTTGCCCTCGATCTCATACTCGAGGTGATAGACGACCTGGATCCCGTCGGCTATCTCGCGCATTTCAGCCAAAGATACGTGCATGCGGATGCGAGAGCCTACGGGCAGGGGCGCGGGAAACCGGACCCGGTTAAGCCCGTAATTGAGGATCATGCCGACGTCCTCGACGGTGAAAATGTCCCAGAGCAGGCCAGTCGACAGGCTCAGGGTAAAGAATCCGTGCGCGACCGTCGCCCCGAATGGTCCTTGCCTGGCCCGCTCCGGGTCGACATGAATCCATTGCCGGTCACCGGTGAGGTCGGCAAATGTGGTCACCATTTCCTGGTCCACGGTGACCCACCTGCTCGTCCCGAGCGATGAGCCTGCGCGCTCCCGCAGCCCGGCGACCCCATGAATCACGTAAGGACTTACCGGCTGGTCAGACAGGGTGTCCGTATTCATCGTTCCGCCTTTCACGCTGCGTCGCGGGCGCCTCTGAACGGTCGCGCACGCACCCGGTCCGTGTCTGCGGCGTTCTTGCTCAGTGGGATGGCGCGCACCACGGCTCGTTCGGCCCAAAGATCTTCCGGTTCTTCGCGACGGAACCGGACGCCCGGCCGTCCGCTGTGGTCCGCCCGCTCAGCGGAAGGCCGTTTGCCAAAACCCGCGCAATTGGCCAGGTTCGGTTTCATGACGCCGGTCGAGGTCGCTGAGGGGGTTTTCCTCCTCGCGCTGCCTCTCGGTATTCACCGGATTCCGAGCATCAACGCCTACCTGTTCGTCGATCCGGCCGGCGACACGCTCATCGACTGCGGCGTCTACGCTGGCGTGCCGCTCAGCACGGGCGAAGCTGACGACGGCACGGGGGCTGTCGGCGACGCACTGGCCAAATGCGGCCGCACGTTCGACGACCTCGGCCGGCTGATCATCACACATGCGCACATCGATCACTACGGGATCGCCGGGGAGGTGGTCAGGCGGAGCGGGGCGGATCTGTGGATGCACGCCCAGACCGACCTCGACCGGGCCAAGTACTCTCATCCCGACAGCGCGGTTGACCGCCGGAGCCTCATGCTCGCTGATCACGGCCTCTTTGGAGACACGCTGACCGCGGCGTCGACGGGCCTGCGCGACTGGATACCCGTCATGCCGTCTATCGGACAGCCGACGACACGGGTACACGGCGGCGAGAAATTCGACGCGGGCGGCCGATCCTGGGAGATCCTGCACACCCCAGGCCACTCCCCCGGTCACATCTGCATCTGGTCAGCCGAGGACCGCCTGCTGTGTTCAGGCGATCACCTGCTGAAGTCGATCTCACCGCCCGTTACCTTCGAACGCGGCTTCGAGCGTGATCCCATGGGCTCTTATCTCGAGTCATTGCGGCTGGTCGAGCTGCTTGAGCCGGCGCTCGTGCTGCCCGGGCACGGCGAAACCTTCACGGACGGCGCCGCGCGCGCCGCGAGCATCGCCGAGGGCAAGCGCCGCCGTCTGGGGCGGGTGCTGGCCTTGATCGAGTCCGGCCGCCGCACGGTGACCGAGCTTACGAGCGAGCTGTACCCGAAGCCGCTCAAGGGCGCGCAGCTGCACTTCGTCATGGCCGAGATCCTTGCCTATCTCGCCTATCTGGAAGTACGCGGCCAAGCCGAGCGGGTGCGGGCGTCCGAAGGGGTCTTCGTCTGGCGCGCAGTCCGGGATTGAGCAGCAGCGGGGCGACAGTCCGCATGTCAGGCACGCATAGGAAACCAGGATACTAACGACAGGAGTGGCATGACGACTGAGACGCCGGGAGAGCAAGCCGAGCACGCCGCCTCTGTGCTAGCCCCCGAAATCGACTTCCTGGCTGACCCGGATGTCGCCGGGCTGGGGCGGTCGCTGGCCATGGTACTCCGCGGGGCGATGGAAAACCCGGCCGCCGTGACCCAGGCATGGCTCCGCTACGCGCTGCACCTCGCGGAAATACCTCCGGTCGCGCTGTCGAGCTGGATGGGAACCGCGGCCACGCCGCCCGTGCCGCTCAACCCGAAGGATCGCCGCTTCGCCGACCGCACCTGGTCGGAGAACCCTGCTTTCTACTCGCTGCGGATGTACCACCAGGCGTTCGCCGAGTTCGTGGACCAGCTGGTCACCGCGGCCAGGCTCGAGCGAATCCAGGAGACGAAAGCACGCCTGCTGACCGGGCTGATGATGGACGCACTCGCCCCGACCAATTTCTTGCTGACCAACCCCGCCGCGCTTAAATACGCCGTCGAAACCGGCGGCGCGAGCCTGGCTAAGGGCGCACGCAACTTCATGGAGGACCTACTCGACAACAACGGCCGTCCCCGGCAGGTTGACACCAGCAAATTCACCATCGGAAAGAACCTCGCGGCCACGCCCGCCAAGGTCGTCTACCGCAACGACCTGATGGAACTGCTGCAATACTCGGCGCAGACGCCGCAGGTCCACTCGGCCCCGCTGCTCTGCAGCCCGCCGTGGATCAACAAGTACTACGTCATGGACCTCGCCCCGCGACGAAGCTTCATCGAGTGGGCGGTCCAGCACGAGCGGACCGTATTCGCGATCAGCTACCGAAACCCTCCGGCCGACATGTCCGGGGTCACGATGGATGACTATCTCATCCACGGGCCCAGGCAGGCGCTGGAAGTGATCCAGCAGATCACCAAGGCGGACATCGTGGACATAGTCGGATTGTGCATGGGAGGGGCGCTCACCGCGATAACCGACGCCTATCTCAGCACCACCGGCAAGGATGGAATCGGCAATCTCACCCTGCTCAATACGCTCCTCGACTACTCCGACCCCGGTGTTCTCGAGGCGTTCACCGACGAGGAAGCGGTCAGGCGGCTCGAGCGGAAGATGGCCAAGGAGGGCCATCTTGCCGGGGAGACCATGGCCGGGACCTTCGACATCCTGCGAGCCAACGACCTGATCTTCAGCTATGTCGTGTCCAACTGGCTGATGGGTCAGGATCCTCCGGTCTTCGACATACTGGCCTGGAATGCCGACAGCACGCGCATGCCCGGAGCCATGCACTCGTTCTACCTGCGTAATTTTTATGTGGAAAACCGCCTCGCCCAGGAGCGGCTGGAGATCGCGGGCAAGGTTGTGAAGCTGAGCGATGTTAAGCGCCCCACGTACATCGTCGGTGCTGAGAACGACCACATCGTTCCCTGGAAGTCCGCCTACGCCACGACCAGGCTGCTGTCCGGCCCGGTCCGCTATGTGCTGAGCAGCGGCGGCCATATTGCCGGCATCGTCAACCCGCCCGGCCCCAAGGGGTGGTACCTGGTGGGAGAGAACCATCCCGAGTCGGCGGACGAATGGCGCAAGCAGGCGACCCGGCATGACGGCTCCTGGTGGGAGGACTGGGCGACTTGGTCAGCCGAGAACTCCGGGCCGCTGGTGGACCCGCCGCCGACCGGGAGCAGGAAATACCACGTCCTTTGTGACGGGCCAGGCGATTACATTCACACCTGATGCCGCCATGCCGCACCCGGTCCGGGTTAGTTTCCGCACGGCGGAACCTTCGTTGTGACGCCCGCCCGCGCATGACAGGTATGTGGGGTGCAAAGTGAACAAGTTCTCTCCGAATTGGCCGATGGGCTCTGGCAGGCAGAGCAGACCGGTGTGGCGGTTGAGCCGCTGACCAAGCGTCATCCCGGCCTCGAAATTGATGACGCGTACGCCATTCAGTCATTGAATATCGACCGGCATGTCGCGCAAGGTGCCCAGGTCTGCGGCCGCAAGGTGGGCCTGACCTCGCTCCCCATGCAGGAACTCCTGGGCGTCAAAGAGCCCGATTACGGAGTTCTGCTCGACCACATGTTCGTGGAGGACGGCGATGAGGTGGCACTTGATCGCCTGCTGCAACCGCGGGTAGAGGCGGAACTGGCCTTTGTCATGGAGCAGGACCTAGCCGGTCCCGGTGTCACCGCGGCCCGCGCCCTGACGGCCATCGCCGGCGCGCTTCCCGCGGTGGAGATCGTCGACAGCCGGGTGGCGGACTGGCAGATCAAGCTCGTCGACACAGTCGCCGACAACGCGTCATCCGGCCTGCTGGTCGTGGGGGGCAACCTGCGCAAGGTGACCGACATTGACCTGCGGCTCGTCGGGGTGATGGTGACCAGGCACGGCGAACTGGTCGATACCGGCGCGGGCGCGGCCGTACTCGGCAACCCCGCCCGGTGCGTAGCCTGGCTGGCGAACAAGCTCGCGTCCTTCGGCGCGTCGCTGCGCGCGGGTGATGTCGTCCTGCCGGGAGCGGTCCACCGCATGATCAGCGTGACGCCCGGCGACGTATTCCGGGCTGAATTCGCCTACCTCGGCACCGTGACAGCACGGTTCTCCGGCGCAGGGAGTCTGACGTGATTGAGGCCAAGGACATGGCGTCCCAGCTCATTAAGGCCGAGGAAGCGCGCACGGCGATCTCGCCGTTCTCCGACAGCCATCCCGACATCGATATTGACACGGCCTATGCGGCGCAGTGGGCATTCGTGCAGTCCAAGCTGGACGCGGGCGAGCAGCTGACCGGCGCCAAGCTTGGCCTGACCAGCCGGGCCAAGCAAGAAGCCATGAACGTGGCCGAGCCGCTCTACGGCTGGATAACCAGCGGCATGATCGTCGATTACGGCGGGCCCGTGGACCGGAGCAGCCTGATCCACCCTCGCGCGGAGCCGGAAATCGCGTTCCTGCTTGGCCGCGACGTTACCGCACCCGCCACGGTGACCAGCGTGCTGGCCGCTACCGAAGCCGTCTTCGCCGCGGTGGACATACTCGACTCCAGGTACCACGACTTCCGCTTCACCCTGCCGGACGTCATTGCCGACAACGCCAGCGGCGGGCGGATCGTACTCGGTCCGCAGGCTCGGCGGCCCGATGAGCTGGTTGATCTCCGCTTGCTCGGCTGCGTGCTGAGAACGGGCGGTGAGGTGGTGGCCACGGCCGCCGGAGCCGCGGTCTCGGGTCATCCGGCGGCCGCGGTGGCCTGGCTGGCCAATCGCCTCGGCTCGCAGGGCAAGAGCCTGCGCGCGGGATGGCTTGTCCTGTCCGGAGGCCTCACCGCGCCGGTTCCGCTCGAGCCTGGTGCCGCCATCGCCGCCGAGTTCGATGGCCTGGGCTCGGTAGAGGTCTACTGCCGCTAGGGGAGCAAATGACTGACACCGAAGTATGGTCGATAAGCCTGCCGCCGCACCTCGATCACGAGGCACTAGGCCAGGCGCAGCGCGAGACGCTGGACACGCCGCGACGCGCGTACGGGCTGGACGCGAGGGTACTGTTCCGGCTGTTGGACGTCCTTTACGGGCGCAAGCGGACGCTGTCGAAGTTTAAGGTCCTCGAGCTGGTCGCGCGGGTTCCCTACCAGAGCTGGGAGCAGGTCGCCTACATCGCCATCACCCATGTCTCGCAGCGCGCCGGGCTGGCCCGCCGCATCCACGACCGGGTAGCGCAGGTTCGGGCCCAGCAGGACAACGAGCAATGGCACCTGCTGATCCTGGAGGAACTCGTTGCCCGCACGGGCAAAAAAGAGTCCCGCTTGCTTTACTACTGGACCCCGCAGTCCATCGCATTCGTCTACTACCAGCTGTCCTGGCTTCTGTACGTGCTCCACCCGGCCTGGTCCTATCAGCTCAACGCCGACTTCGAAGATCATGCCGAGCACGAGTACATGGCGCTCGTCGCCGAGCATCCGGAGTGGGAAGAGGAGCCCTTTACCTCGGCGTTCGAGGCCGACTACGGCAGCTTCGAATCGCTCGCCGACTTGTTCAGGCAGATCGGCCACGACGAGCGAGTGCACAAGCAGGAAAGCCTGGCCCAGATGCGCCAGCCCCATTTCCGCTGAGCCCCATGTCCGGTCAAGGGGGCAGCGCGCCGGCTTTCCGGCTGGTGCGTCAGGACGCGGGTTCGGCGCGGATGGCGGCCGCCTCGGCCACATGGGCGGCGGCGACGCGTGACCTGTCCGCGGGCAGCTCGAGGCCGGCCAGCTGCAACCTCACCTCGATGCTGCCGGAGTCCCGGGCGGAGGTTGACGGGACGTTCAGGGCCTGAAGCAGGTGGAGCATCGGCCTGTTCGAGGCCAGCACCACGGCCGTCAGCGATGTCATGCCACTCATCACCGCGACGTCCACCAGCCGCCGCAGCAGCCGCGTGCCCAGCCCTAGGTGCTGCAGCGCGTCGTCTACGATCAAGGCGATCTCCGCGTCGGTGCGGCCGGCCTGGCCTTCGTACCGGGCGACCCCGGCCAGCTGCCCGGTGCTCCGGACACCGACCAGAGCGAACCGCCATTCCTCGGCGATGCCGGTGAACCGCCGGATCTCGGCCGGGCTCAGCGCGGACTTGAAGCCGAAGTAGCGCCAGTAGATGCTGTCCGGCGACAGCCGCGCGTGCAGCCCGGCGACGTCGGCGAGCCGGATGGGACGGACCTGGACCCGCTCGCCGTCACGCAGCTCGAGTTCGTCGATGATCCGGGCAGCCACGAAAACACGATCGGCGTCCGCGCGGCGGGGGGTCAAGGCCGTTCCCGGCGTGCGGAACACGGCACGCTATCAGCCGCCGGCCTCAGCTGGGCTTATCGCTGAACGGAACGAGCCGGGGACCTGGCCAGGGAAGGATGCCAGACTGAACCAGAGCGGCACGAGGTGGTCGATGACAGCGGAGCACCCTTGAGATGGTTGGCCAACGAGTCGATGAGCAGCCACTGGATGCTGGAGCTTTCCGGCAGGTTATCGGCCGGTTCATGAGCGGCGTGGTGGTGATCACCGCGACGCATCAGGGCGAGCGCCGCGGGATGACGGTGAGCGCCGTCGCGTCCCTGTCGCTTGATCCTCCGATGATCGTGACGTGCCTGAACGCGGCGAGCTCCACGCAGGAGGTCGTCCGCCGGGCCGGCGCGTTCGCGGTCAACGTCCTGGCCGAGGACCAGGAACATCTGGCCGGGCTCTTCGCCCGGCCAGGCGCCGATCCATTCCTGGATCTGCCCTGCGAGCCCGGGATCACCGGCGCGCCCATCCTGGCGGGCGCGCTCGCGGTGCTTGAATGCCAGATCGCCCAGGAGGTACGGGGCGGATCTCACCGTGTCCTGCTCGCCAACGTCGTGCGGGCCAGCGCCGGCGAGGGCTCGCCGCTGGCCTACTTCCGCGGCCGGTTCGGCCGGATTGAGCTCATCCAGGACGCCGAGGCGTACCGGCGGCTCAGGGACCTCATCCTAACGAGGCAGGTTAACGCGGATGAGCGGCTGGACGTGGAGCGGCTCGCCGGCCAGCTGAAGACCTCCCCCTCAGCCGTGCAGTACGCGCTGACCCGGCTGGTGACCGAGAACCTGGTGGTCCGGGAGGACCGGGGCCACGTGGTCAAGCCGCTTGACGTCGCCACCTCCAACGGAGCTCATGACGCCAGGATGGCGATCGAACTCGGCGTAGCCGAGATGACGGTGGGACACCTGGGCCAAGGCCAGCTGTCCGGGCTGCGGCGGCTGGCCCAGGCGACGGTCGACGTCCTCGGCCGGGGTGATCCGGACGGCATAGCCGCCTACGCGCTGGCCAATCAGGAGTTCCATCGCTTCCTGGTGGCCACCACGGGGGTGGATGCGCTGTCCGCCGTCTATGAGCAGCTCAGCATCGCCGACCTGATCTCGCGAGCGCTGCGGACCCAGGACGAGATTGAGGACATCCTGGCGCGTGAGCACCTGGACCTCGTACAGGCCTACGAACGAGCCGACCTTGACGGCGTACGGGAGGTCATCATCCGGCATACCGCGCACGCCAAGCGGACCCAGCAGCGTGGCATCGAGAGAGCCGGTGGTCAGCTGTAGGGCCTGGCCTGACCGGGCAGATCTGATCGAGAAAAGGAGCACCGCATGGCGGGTTACCAGTCGTTCTCCCTAAACGCCGTAGAGGAAGCACAGGGCTCTTCGGCCGCCGCCTACCGGGAGTTCCTCCGCCGGCCCGGCTTCTCGATGGGCATGTACCTGCTGCTCGCGGGCGGCCAGGATGCCCAGCACCCGCACAGCGCGGACGAGGTCTACACCGTCCAGCACGGCCGGGCCCAGCTCGAAGTCGAAGGTGAGACCATCGACGTCGGGCCAGGCGACGTCATCTCGGTGGACCGCGGCCGGGACCACCACTTCCTTAACATCACCGAGGATCTGGCCGTCCTGGTCATATTCGCTCCGCCCGACAACCCAGAAGCCTAAGGCAGGTGTCGTGAAAGTAATCGAAACGGCGGACGCGCCCCACCACACGGGGCCGGTGCCGCAGGCGGTGGAATCGGGCGGCTGGATCTTTGTCTCGGCCCTGTTCGGAAACGATCCGCAGACCGGCAGGCGGCCGGCTGAGGCAGGCGAGGAGGCGGACCAGATCTTCGCTAACCTGACTGCCATCCTCGCCGCGGCCGGCGCGGGCCTGTCCGATGTCGTGCGGGTCGGCATCTTCATGCGGGACCTGCAGCGGGACCGGCCGGCCTTCAACAAAGCGTGGGTCCGCCATTTCGGCGACCACCGGCCCGCCCGATCCGCGGTCGAGGTGAAGGATTTCGGCCGCGCCGGCGAGGGCGCCCGCTACATGTTCGAGGCCCAGGCGCACCGCGGCTGACCGTCCGCCGCACACGGTCAGCCGCGGTGCTCAGCCATACGGTGCTCAGCCGTACGGGCCGAACTCTCCCAGGTTCCGCAGGAAGTCAGGCTGGGCCTCGACAACTACCACCGGGACCTTATGTCTAGCCTCGATCTTATCCGGCGCCTTCATGGCAAGATAGCGGGACTTTCGAGCCGGATAAGTAGAGACGATGACTTCGTCGTACTGCCGCTTAGCCCATTCCTCATCAACCGCCTGTACAGGATCGGGCGGCCCGATATGATAATCGAGCGGAATGCCCGATTCCTTGAACCGCCGCTGGGCCGCCTCGGCCATCCGGCGCGCCACTTCCTCGTCTTCCCCTTGGTGCTGGCCTAGATATTGCCTGACGTGCGTGGCCGGCACGAGCAAGGTAAACACGGCGTCCTTATCCTTGGCAAGGATAGACTCTGCTTCCTGCACCACTTCCGGATTTGCCGCCGTCTCGCCACCGACGATGAGATACCGAGACACTATTACTCCTTATGCCTTGCCGGATACGCTCGCGGAGGAGGTGATCATAGCACTATGCGCTCCACCCGGTCGACCAGGAAGATGTACGAGAGGGCCCCTATCCCGGCGATGACCGCGATGTAGACCAGGCCGTAGGCGAAGGAACCGGTTGCGCCCACGATGAAACCGATCACCAGCGGCGAGAGCGCGCCGCCTGCGTTGGCGAAGAAGTTGAACAGGCCGCCGGTGAGCCCGAGCTGCTTGGCCGGAGCGATGTCGGACAGCAGCGCCCAGGCGGTGGACGACGCCATGCCCTGGGCGAAGAAGGCGATCGAGAAGAACAAGATGACGAGCGCCGGGTTGTTCACGTAGTTGTCGAAGATGACGATCATCGAAAGGATCAGCCCGGAGATGATGGGGGTCTTGCGAGCCACGGCCGACGCCACGCCACGGCGCAGCATCCAGTCCGACCAGCTACCCGCGGCCAGGGTGCCGATCAGCGCGACCAGGTACGGAATCGTGACCATGATGCCGGCTTTGAGCAGCGTGAAATGCTTCTGCTCGACCAGGTAGGTCGGGAACCAGGTCAGGAAGAAGAACAGTGTCGAAGTATTCGCGAACTGGCCGATCAGCGCGCCGACCATCCGCTTGTGGCTGAGGAGCTTCGGGATGTCGGAGAACTTCGCGTGCTCGCCGCCCTCGGAACGCGCCACTTTCACTGCGCCCCCGCCGCTTTCGATAAGGGCGAGCTCGGAAACGGACACCCGCTTGTCACTCTGGGGACTGTTGCGGATAAACAATAGCCAGACGACCGCGAACACGATTCCGAGCCCGCCGGTCAGGTAGAACACCGAATGCCACCCGTACGTAACCGCCATCCAGGCCAGGAGGGGAGCGGCGATGGCCAGCCCGACATACTCGCCAGCGGTATATGCGCCCGTGGCGAAGCCACGCTCCTTGGTCGGGAACCACCTGCTGACCAGCGCATTGTTGGCGGGGAAAGGCAGGTGTCTCGGCCACGCCCAGGGCGAGCCGCAGCCCGAGCAGGGAACCGAATCCCTTGGCGAGGCTGATGCTCCCGGTGACTATCGACCAGAAGATCAGGGCGATCCCGAAGGTAATCCTCGGCCCGACCCGGTCGAGGACCCATCCGCCGGGGATCTGCAGGGCCGCGTAGGTCCACGAGAACGCGGAGAAGATTATCCCCAACTCCGCTGCGCTGATGTGCAGGTCCTTTTTAACATCTGGCGCGACGATCGACAGGTTCGCGCGGTCCATGTAGTTGATCGCGGTGGCGATAACTATGACCCCCAGAATGCCGTAGCGGACGCGAGTGCTGACAGCCCTCGAGGGCCTCTCAACATCTTCAATTTCTGTTGTCGTGGCCATCTCGATCCTAACTTCGGGCATCGGCTGCTAAGGCAGATGACTGCTACCGGCAACGTAGCTCCCGGTAAAAAAAGTGCCACCGTTCTTTCCGCTGAGCGGACCAGCGGGTCTCCGGGCCACGGGACTACCGGGGCCAGGTTCCGGCCAGGTCCACCGCGAGGCCGGTAGCAAGTCGCCGCGGTGCGCTCTCGGGCTAAGTGGCGTACCCATGTCGATGCGGCAATTCCCGGCTGGCGGAAACGGTGCGGGAAACCCCGCGACCCGGCCCTAACATCAAACTGGCAGCGCCGCCGAAAGCCAGCAACTATCAGGGTGAGGCATCATGAAGACAGTTCTCGTGCTGAACGGACCGAACCTCAACCTGCTCGGGACGCGTGAACCAGGCATCTACGGCCTTCAGACGCTTGCCGGCGTCGAGGAACTCTGCCGCGCCGAGGCCGCGAAGTACGAGCTCGAGGCCGACTGCCGGCAGTCGAACCACGAGGGCGTGCTCATCGACTGGATCCAGGAGGCCGGAAGCCGTCAGGCGGCCGGGGACCTGATCGGTGCTGTCTTCAACCCAGGTGCTTACACACACACCTCGCTCGCACTGCACGATGCCATCAAGGGAGCTAAGCTCCGGCTGATCGAGTGCCACATCTCCAACGTGCACACCCGCGAGGAATTCCGGAGCCACTCGTTCATCTCCCCCGCGGCCGCCGGGATAGTAGTGGGGTTCGGCGTGGACGGCTACGCCGTTGCCATTCACGGCCTGCACCTTCTTTCCACGGCAGCGGTCCTTTCCTGATGACCGAGACGGCGGCCGGGTCAGGGCGCTATTCCGGCCCCGCCGGCGGGTGCGGCAACCGCCAGGAGACGGGCTACCGCCTGCCGGGCGCGGCGGGCGAACTCGAGGGGGCCGAGTGATTCAAGCAGGGCGAGGTTGGGCGTCTCCACGCTGAGCGGCAGCCCGGCTGGCACCGCCGAGATGATCTCGGCCAGGGGAAGTTCACCATCGCCAGGCAGCAGGCGCACCGCGCGTGCCTCCAGGGCCAGGTCTGTGATCCCCTCGACGGATTGCCCGCGGGGAAGTACCCGTGGCCGCGGCAGGTTATGGGGGGCGGCCAGCGGCGCGTCACAGAGCTGGCAGTAGGCGATCAGCTTGGGATCCAGCGAACGCACGTCGCCTGGTGTGCCGCCGCCGCGCTGCAGGTGGAGCGGATCGATGATGATTCCGCCGCCGGACTCGCCGACCAGCACGGCCGCATCGGAGAGTGTCTTCACCTGCATATAGGGGATGGCTTCTATCGCCGGGCGCAGGCCGTAGGGGCGTGCGGCCTCCGCCAGCGCCGCGAACGTGTCCCGAGCCCTGTTCAGCTCAGGATCGTCGCCCATGACGTTCAGGAAACTGGCGCCCAGAGCCGCGGCCGTTTCGAACAACGGCTCGTACTTCGCGATGACCGTCTGCGGGTCGATACGGATGATTTCCGCGTCAAGCACTCGCACGCCGGTGTCACCCATCCGGCGGAGCGTCTCGGCGAGCATCGGAGAGCCGGTCCTCATGGGCCATTCTTCTTCGGTGGGACCGATGGCCGCCACCCGGATACCGACCGCGTCGAAGCCGGCGTCATGGGCCAGCGACACCCAGTCTGGCGGTGCGGTATCGAGCATGGTCAGGTGACCAATGCCCACCAGCGGCATATCGGCCTCCTCGGTGCCCTCATCGATGCTGCGACATCCGGACCGCCGCAGCACATCTGCCGGCACCGTGGGTGCCCCGGTCCCGACGCTTAGGACGCTGCCCGGCCGGCGCGACGGGCGCAACGCACATCCCGCCCAGTGGCAGGAACCGCCTCTCCGGCCGGGCACCGGCTTGCCGTTCCGGTCAGCGGGATCAAAAGCCCCGTGCGCACGATTACGTGCCACGCTGACTGCGGGCCCGTTGAGGGGATGCGGGCGCCAACCGTGACGGTGAGACACCACATGAGTCCCGGATCTCAGCCCATTGGAGGCGCGGTGACGGCGCAGGATTCCCGCGTCAGACAGACCGAATGCGACCTGCTAGTCGTCGGGTCGGGGGCGGGCGGGCTGTCGGCCGCGACCACGGCGGCCTGGCACGGGCTGCGCGTCGTGGTGGTGGAAAAGGACCGGGTGTGCGGCGGGGCGACCGCGTGGTCAGGCGGGTGGGCGTGGGTTCCGCTGAACCCGCTGTCGCAGGCAGACGGGATCGTCGAAGACCTGGACCGCCCCCGTACCTACCTCAAGCATGTGCTGGGCGAGCATTATGACGCGGCCAGGGTGGACGCGCTGCTCGATGCCGGGCGGCACATGGTGGCGTTCTTCGAGCAGAACACCGCACTGCAGTTCGTCAGCGGCACCTGGATCGCGGATATCCAGGGGCATGTGCCCGGGGCCGGCACCGGGGGCCGCTCGGTTGGCCCGAAGCCAATCAACGGCCGCGCGCTCGGCGGGCACCTGCTGGATAAGCTGCGATCGCAGCTGTACGAGACCTCGTTCCTGGGCCTGGGCATCATGGCCGGGCCTGACCTGCAGGCGTTCCTGCACGCTACCCGCTCACCGAGGGCATTCGCCCATGCCGGCTGGCGGGTCGGGTTCCATGCTTTTGACCTGGCCACCCGCAGGCAGGGGATGCAGCTGGTCAACGGCCTGGCCCTGATCGCCCGGCTGCTGAAGTCCGCTGATGACCTTGGCGTAGAGCTATGGGTGTCCTCGCCGGCCAAGCGCCTGCTGATCGACGATGACGCAGTACAGGGCGCGGTGGTCGATACGCCGGACGGCGAGGTGACGATCCGGGCCAGGCGCGGGACCGTACTGGCGGCGGGCGGTTTTCCGGCCGACGTCGACCGCCGCTGCGAGCTGTTTCCGCGCACGCCGACCGGCAAGGAGCACTGGACGCTGGCCCCGGCCTCGTGCTCCGGAGACGGGATCAGCCTGGGGCAGTCGGCCGGCGGCCAGCTGGAGACGCACCTGGCCTCGCCGGTGGCATGGTGCCCGGTTTCGCTCGTGCCCTATCGCAGCGGGCGAGTCGGCCTATACCCGCACATTGTCGACCGGGGCAAGCCCGGGCTGATCGCGGTGCTGGCTGACGGCCGCCGCTTCGTGAACGAGGCGGACGGCTACTACGACTTCGTCTCGGCGATGGTCCGGGCCGTTCCGAAGGGCCAGGAGGTCGCCGCCTGGCTGATCTGCGACCACGCGTTCCAGCGCCGCTACCCGTTCGGCATGTCCAAGCCGTTTCCGGTCCCGGTCTGGCCGTACCTGCGCTCGGGCTACCTGAAGCGAGGGCGCACGCTGGATGACCTGGCGCGCGAGTGCGGCATCGACGCGACCGGGCTGAAACGCACCATCGGGCAGTTCAACCGTCATGCCCGCAACGGGGAAGATCCGGAATTCGGCCGCGGCAGCACCCCGTTTAACCGCGGTTCCGGCGATCCTGACCACACGCCGAATCCCTCGCTCGCGCCGATCAGGAAGCCGCCGTTCTACGCGATCAAGGTGCTGCCTGGCAGCTTCGGCACCTTCGCCGGGCTCAGGACCGACGCCCGCGCCCGAGTGCTCAACTCCGCCGACGACCCGGTTCCCGGCCTGTACGCGGTCGGCTGCGACCAGGCCAGCGTGATGGGCGGCCACTACCCGTCCGGCGGTATCAACATCGGCCCCGCCCTGACCTTCGGCTACATCGCCGGGCGGCACTGCGCCGGAGTCACAGAATATGAGAACCGCGTGCCCGTTCCGCAGAACGATGGAGTGTGACGATGCAACCCGCTGAAGTCAGTCGCCCGGATCCCCGGCTGCTGTCGATCTCCCACCTCACGGTGCTCGACGCGGCGCCACCCGAACTGGTGACCGCCGCGGCCGACGCGGGATTCGACGCGGTCGGGATCCGGGTCTGGCCCGCCGCGGACGAGCCGGGGTACCCCATGCTCGGCGACACCCCCATGATGCGCGAAACCATCGCCCGGCTCGCGGACACTGGGACGCATGTCCTGGACGTTGAGGTGCTCCGCCTCCGGCCGGACAGCCGGATGGACGACGCGCTGCGGATCCTCGATGCGGGCGCGCGCCTGCAGGCCCGGGGCGTGCTGGTCATCTGCAACGACCCAGAGGAGGACCGGTTGGTGGAGCGCTTCGCGGCGGTGTGCGAGGCGGCCGGGGAACGAGGGCTGCAGGCCTGCCTGGAGTTCATGATCTTCAGCTCGGTCAAGACGATCGCCGACGCCCAGCGCGTGCTGAACCGGGCGGGCCACCCGGCGGGCGCCATCCTGGTAGACGCGCTGCACCTGCAGCGGTCCGGAGGCACGCCTGCCGATGTCAGCGCCGTGGCACCGGAGCGGCTGCCCTATGTGCAACTGTGTGATGGCCCGTTCCAACCGATCCTCCCGGATAGCGCGGTGGCTCTTACCGAGGCACGGACCGGGCGGCTGTTTCCCGGCGATGGTGAACTGCCGTTGGCTGAGCTTCTCGGCGCGCTACCGGCCGGGGCGTCGCTGGCCGTGGAGGCGCCGGTGGCCGACCTGGCCGGAAGGACGGTCGGCGAGCGGACCCGCCTGGCCCATGCGGCCCTCACCGGGTTGCTGGCCAAGGCGAACCAGGCTAACGATCAGGCAGATGCGAGGTAGCGAAACGCTGCCGGCGGATTGGCGTCTTGGGCGCCGTCGGCCCTAATCTGCTACAGACTCATGCCAGGACGCGGCACGGGCTCCTGACCGACCAGCGGGCCCGGGCATACCCGCGCCCGGGGCAGACCTCGAGATAGGTAAATGAACGTGGACGTTACCACCACCGCAGTAGACCAGACGGTGCGGCGGGCGGCCGTGCTTGGGTCCCCGATCGAGCATTCGCTCTCCCCCGTCCTGCACGGAGCGGCCTACCAGGCGCTTGACCTGCATGGCTGGCACTACGACAAGATCGAGTGCGACGAGCCGGGCCTGCCGCGCCTGGTCGACAGCATGGGACCCGAGTGGGCGGGCCTGTCGCTGACGATGCCGCTCAAGCGGGTGGCGCTGACCGTCGCCGACGAGGTATCGCCGCTGGCCGAGGCGGTCGGGGCCGCGAACACGCTGGTGTTCCCCGCGGCCGGCCCGGCCGGAGGCAGGCAGGCGCACAACACTGACGTCGCCGGCATGGTTGCGGCGCTGAAGGAAGCCGGGCTGACGCGGGTCGAGCAGGCGGTCATTCTCGGTGCGGGCGGCACGGCGCAAAGTGCCCTCGCCACAGTGCGCGAGCTGGGCCATCAGTCGCCGATTGTCCTGGTGCGCAACCTGGCCCGTACCGGCGAGCTGCGCGAGACCGCCGAGCGACTCGGGATGCGGCCGACGATCTCCGACGGCCTGTTCACCGAACCGCTGCCCCCCGCCGACCTGGTCATCTCCACGCTGCCAGGCGGCGCAGCCGATCCGCTGAGTGCTACCCGCTGGAAACCAGACACCATGGTGCTTGACGTGGTGTACGCGCCGTGGCCGACCCCCTTCGCCGGGTCAGCCCTGGCCGCGGGCTGCCCGGTGGTCAGCGGTCTGACCGTGCTGCTGTACCAGGCGGTCGCCCAGGTCGAGCTGATGACTGGTCATCCCGGCCCGGTGGAGGCGATGCGGACCGCCCTGGTCGCCGCGGTCGCGGCCCGGCAGGGCTGAGCCGACAGCCGGTCAGCCGGCCTGTGACAGCTGGTGCAGGCCGTGGATGGCCAGGACGTAGCCGTAGACGCCGAAGCCGACGATGATGCCCGAGGCGACCGGGGAGATGAAGGAGTGATGACGGAACGCCTCGCGCTTGTGGACGTTGG
>WNFD01001475.1_pt1 | contig 23782 bp, 21 predicted proteins | sample 5400491 | NCBI WGS metagenome assembly WNFD01 (sample SAMN13153343, study PRJNA577476) | soil metagenome | isolation source: 120 cm saprolite under Douglas fir tree site 2 hole 2 replicate 2 | place: USA:California | collected 2015-04-18
GAGTACGAGCCCCAATCCCCGGTGTTCGATGTCACCAAGGCGACCGAGGTCTATACCACAATCGAGATCACCAAGGGCGATGTGGCGGCGGGACAGCAGGCGGCGGATTTCGTGGTCGAACGGACGTTTCGGGTGGGGCTCCAGGAGCAGCTCTACATCGAGCCTCAGGGGGCCATCGCTATTCCGGGGGAAGAGGGAAGGGGGAAGGGGGAAGGGTCCGTCACTGTGATCGGGTCGCTACAGTGCCCCTACTACGTCCACCGGGCTTTGAAGCGCGCACTGGCGCTGACGGACGAGCAGGCGGTGGTCATCCAAGCCGAAACGGGCGGTGGCTTTGGCGGGAAGGAAGAGTACCCGTCCATAGTAGCGATTCATGCGGCACTCCTGGCCCGCAAGGCGGGCCGGCCGGTGCGGCTGATTTACGATCGCCACGAGGACCTGGCCGCCACCACCAAGCGTCACCCAGGGATCATCACCCATCGCACGGCGGTCAACAAAGATGGAACACTACTGTCGCAGGACATCGACATCGTCCTCGATGGCGGCGCCTACTGCACACTGACGCCGGTGGTGCTGTCCCGCGCCGCCATCCACGCCGCCGGCGCCTACTCCTGTCCCAACGTGCGCATCCGTGCCCGCGCGGTTGCTACCAATACTCCGCCGAACGGAGCGTTCCGCGGCTTCGGTGCGCCGCAGTCGCTGTTCGCGGCGGAGCTGATGGTCGAGCACGTCGCCGAACGGCTGGGAATATCGAGCGTCGACCTGCGGCGCCAATGGATGTTGCGCCTCGGCGACACCACGGCGACGGGGCAGGAGCTGACTGAGAGTGTGGGCAGTGACCTGGTGCTGGATGCTGTTCTGAAAGCGGCACCGGCCGTCAGGCCGTCGGACCGTCCGTCCGTCCGCCGAGGTCGTGGCCTCTCCCTGGTGTTCCACGGCTCCGGCTTCACCGGCAGTGGCGAAAAGAAACTCAGCGGCACCGTGGCGGTTGAGGGCTTGGCGAACGGGATGTTCCAGATCCTCACGGCGTCCACCGAGATCGGCCAGGGGACGAAGACCATCTTTTGTCAGCTTGCCGCGGATGCATTGGGTGTCGGGTTGGACAAGGTAGTCCTGGCCCCGCAGGACACATCGTTGGTTCCTGACTCGGGCCCGACTGTTGCTTCGCGGACCGCGATGATCGTCGGCCGTCTCATTCAGGAGGCGGCGACTGAGCTGCGCGATCGCGCGAACCGCGAGCCGCTGCCGCTTCGCGTCGAGAAGACCTACGTCCAGCCCGATTCGATTCATTGGGACGAGGCGACTTATCGCGGCGATGCCTATCCGGTGTACGCGTGGTCGTGCACGATCGCGGATGCGGACGTCGACATGACGACTGGCGAAGTGCGCGTTACCGATCTCGTCACCGCGGTCGACTGTGGCAAGGCGCTCCACCCCGTGATGGCTGAAGGACAGGTCGAGGGTGGGAGTTTGCAGGCGGTGGGGTGGGCGACGATCGAAGAGATCAAAATGAAAGACGGCGGCTATCAGAACGATCGGCTCGCCACGTACCTCATTCCGACCGCACTCGATGCGCCTCGCATCCGGACGATTCTCGTCGAGAATCCCTACTCGCGCGGTCCGTTCGGGGCGAAGGGAATCGGCGAGCTGCCGATGGACGGTCCCGCGCCCGCCATCATCGCGGCCATTCACGATGCGACCGGAGTGTGGCTCGATGAAGTGCCGGCGACGCCGGAGAAAGTGCTCGCGGCATGCGCTTCACGCTGAACGGACGGGAAGTTGCATTCGAGGGACCAGGGTCCCGCCGTCTTCTCGATGTACTGCGCGAAGACCTCCACCAGACCGGCACAAAAGAAGGTTGCGGCGAAGGAGAGTGCGGCGCGTGCTCGGTTTTGATCGATGGCGAGGTCGTCAATAGCTGCCTGGTCGCGGCCGGTCAGGTCGAGGGCTGTAATGTCACGACCGTGGAAGGGCTCGCGACCAATGGCGCGCTATCTCCGCTGCAGCGCGCCTTTATCGAGCGTGGTGCCGCGCAGTGCGGAATCTGTACGCCGGGAATGTTGCTCGCGGCCCATGTCTTGCTGCAGCGCACACGACGACCGACCGGCGATCAAGTTCGGGAGGCCCTAGCCGGCAATTTGTGCCGGTGTACCGGCTACACGAAAATCATCGACGCGGTGTTGTCATGCGCAACGTGACCTATCTCCGCCCCAGGACCTTGAGTGAGGCAGTGCAGTTGTATCGAACAACTCCAGGATGCCGCCCGCTCGCCGGCGGCACGGATCTCATGGTGATGCTGCACGCGCGAACGCTCCGGCCCGAGCCCCGGGCAGTGCTGGATCTCTGGTCACTCGCCGAGCTCAAGGGCGTGCGTCGTCACGGCGACATGCTCGAGATCGGCGCCGCCGAGCCCTACACGGGCATCATTCGCTCGGCTGAGGCGCAGAAGCATCTGCCCGCGCTCGTCGCCGCCGCGCGGACGATCGGTGCTGCCCAGATCCAGAACCGTGGCACACTCGGCGGCAATCTCGCGAACGCGTCACCCGCAGGGGATACGTTGCCGGTGTTACTCGCGTACGACGCGGTCGTCGTCACGGATCGCCGCGCGATTCCGATCGACCGATTCTTCACCGGTTATCGCAACACCGCGCTCGAGTCCGACGAGCTGATCACCGCGGTCCGATTCCCGGTGGGTCGGCAGGTGGCGTTCCGAAAGGTGGGCACGCGCGCGGCGCAAGCCATCTCCAAAGTCGTGATGGCGGTCAGCATAACACCGGCGCGCATCGCGATCGGATCCGTGGCCGAGCTGCCCATTCGCGCATCGCGCGCGGAGGCCGCGCTCGCGCGTGGTGACACCGCGGCCGCAGTCGCGGCAGTTGCCGAAGACATCCGCCCCATCGATGACGTCCGCTCCACCGCTGCGTATCGGCGCGCCGTCACCCAGAACGTTCTTCGCGAACTGCTCAATCCACGTGCGTGAGAGGTAAGAGGTGAGAGGTGAGAGGTACCTCTTACCTCTCACCTCTTACGCATACGCAAGCAGCTCCAACGAGCGCGCCAGGACCTCAGTGCCCAGCCGGAGGTCCTTCGGCTCCGTGCGTTCCTCAGAAGAATGCGATCGCCCTCCAACACTCGGCACAAATAGCATTCCCACTTTGCATCTCGTCGCGAGAATCTGGGCGTCGTGTCCAGCGCCACTCACCAGCTCGGTCGCGTTGACGCCGCAGTCGGCGGCTGCGCGCATGAGCAGCGCGCGCACCTCGGGATGCATCGGGACCGGCGGCCGCTCGTGCAGCGTGCGAATCGTGATCCCGAGCGAGCGCTCGGACGCAATTGTCGAGCAGAGTGACCGAATCCGCTCTTCCAGCGCCCGCCGCCCTCCGATATCCGAGTGGCGTAAATCGACCGTGAACACGACCAGACCGGGAATGACGTTGATCTGATCCGGCTCGACGCGAATTCTGCCGACCGTCGCGACGGAGGGAGCGCCGAGGGCTCGGGTGATCGACTCGATTGCCTGGATCATCACGGACGCGCCGGCGAGCGCGTCGTGGCGCAAGTCCATTGGCGTCGTACCGGCGTGATCGGCACGACCGGTGACGACCATCTCGAGATGCACACCGCCCGCGATGGCGCTGACGACGGCCAGCGGTCTACCCGTCGTCTCGAGCACCCCCCCTTGCTCGATGTGCAGCTCGACGAACGTGCCGATGTCGTCGCGCGCGGCCGAGCCGATCTTCGCTGGGTCTAACCCTCGCTCGCGCATCGCCTGAGCCATTGTGACACCGTTGGGATCGATAATCGTGTCTGCCTCATCTTTGCCAATCGACCCCACGATCGCTCGCGATCCCCAGAAGTTGGTTGGGAAGCGCGAGCCTTCTTCCTCGCAGATGGCGACGACTTCGAGCGCGCGCTTGGGTTTGCCGCGAGCCTTCATCAGCGCTTCGACGGCGGTGAGTCCCGCGACGATGCCGAGTGCGCCGTCGAGCCGGCCGCCGTGCCGCACGGTGTCGATGTGCGACCCGGTGACGATCACGTTCGCTTTGTCTCTTCCCTCCAGTCGTCCCCAGAGGTTGCCCACTGGATCCCATCGAGTCTCAAGGCCAACACTTTTCATCCAACGCTCGACAAGCTCGCCAGCTTTTACCCACGCGGTCCCGTAGAGCGGTCGATAGGCCCCATCGCCGGGCTCCGCGCCGATCTGGTAGAGCTCGTCGAGCCGACGCTCGAGCATCGCGCCCCCCCCGTCAATTCGCATGCGGAGCGTTCGGTTTGACGAGTTGTCCCCACCCCGGTGCACTAACGATCTGATCCTCGACGAAGACCGTCCTCCCTCGCACAATCGTCCTGATCACTTTGCCCGTGAATGTCTTGCCGAGGTACGCGCTGATCCCGCTGCGGGTCTCGAGCGCGTCCTCTTCGAGCGTCCATTGTTTCTCGGCATCGACCAACGCGAAGTCGGCGTCGGCGCCGACCGCAATGGCGCCCTTGCGCGGATATAAACCGAAGAGCTGAGCGGGTGACGTCGCGGTCAGATAGGCGATTCGCTCGAGCGAAAGTCCACGAGTGTGGAGTCCGTCCGTCATCAGCACCGGCAGCGTGGCCTGGATGCCGGACACTCCTCCCCACGCGCGCCAGATGTCGTCGTCACCCTTCTGTTTATCCGCGGCAGGGCAGGGCGAATGGTCCGATCCGACGAGATCGACCTGTCCCGCGAGCAGCGCGTCCCAGAGCGCGTCGCGCGTGACCGCATCCCGAATCGGCGGCGCGCATTTGAGCGCGGGGCCGATGCGCTCGAAGTCCTGCTCCGTGAACGCGAGATAATGCGGGCAGGTCTCGGCCGTGATCGCGACGCCGTTGTTGCGTGCGGCGTCCACCTCCGCCAGGCCCGCCGCGCAGCTGACGTGGACGACGTGGGCACGCACGCCCTTGCCGGCACCACGCATGCATACGAGCAAACGCTTGATCGCCTCGACTTCCGCGGCCGGCGGTCGCGTCCGGCACCACGCCAGCCGATCCACGCGACCCTGCTCGCGCACTTCGCGCGTCGTCCGCTCGACCATCTCGTTGCTCTCGGCATGCACACCGACGAGCGCGTTGAGCCGCGCCGTCACCTTGAGTCCGATCGCGAGCACGCCGTCGGACACGCGCTGAAAGTCCTCGATGCCGCTTTCACTCATGAATGCCTTGAATCCCACCACCCCTCGCTTGGCGAGTGCCGGCAGCTCCGCGAGGTTCTCGGGAACCATCCCACCCCAGAGGCCGAAATCGACGAGTGCCTTCCGGGACGCGACGGCGACTTTTGCATCGAAGGCCGCGACTGTGGTCGTCGGCGGATGGGCGTTGAGCGGCATCTCGAGGACCGTGGTGACGCCGCCGCGCGCTGCACCCCGGGTCCCGGCCTCCCATCCCTCCCATTCGGCCCGGCCCGGCTCGTTGAAGTGGACGTGGCTGTCGACCACGCCGGGAAGCACAACCAGTCCGCGGGCATCGATGACTTCTTCGCCATCCGAGACCTCACTGCCGATGGTGGTGATGATGCCATCGGTGACGGCGATATCGGCGGGCTTCTGGCCAGTCGGGAGGACTACGGTACCGCCACGTATGACGACGGAGTGGCTCACCGCACTTCTTCGATCACTATCTCCTGCGCTCCTTCCCAGAGCGTGAGCCTGCCAATCTCCGCTAGCTGTTCTTGTCCCTGCGTTATCGTCGCAAAATGATTGCCTGCCAGCTGCCCCACTTTGCTCGCGAACAGTGTCGAGCCGTAGGGAAACAGCAGCTCCGTTTCGCTGATCCCACCAGGATAGAGCAGCAGCATGCCCGGCGCGGGATGGCTGGTGTGATTCTCGAAATCGAGTCCCAATTTCTTGTCGCCCATCGGAATCCAGGTTGACTCGCCGCTCCAGCGGCAGTGGACTATCTTGGATCGCAGCGGCAGCATCTTGCGAATCACAGCCACCGTTTTCGGCGCGCTCTTTTCTTCCAGTCGCGCCGTGAACGTCAAGGTTGCCACTCGGATCTTGAGCATGCCCAACACTAACCGTCCAACGATTTCGACGCACGTCCTCGATACCACGCGCGGCGAGCCAGCCGCCGGCGTTGCGGTGACGCTCTGGCGCCTCGACGGCAAGGACCACGTGTCGTTGGGTACGCGCGAGACCGACGCAGACGGCCGCATCGGCGATCTTGGTGGTGGTACGATCTCGGCGGGCAGTTACCGTCTGTCATTCGAGGTGGGTGCGTACTATAAGAGGAAGGGAACCGCCGCCTTCTTGCAGCGCGCCACGTTCGACTTCGAGGTCACCGACACCAACCGTCGCTATCACATCCCGTTACTGATGTCGCCGTTTTCGTGCGCCAGCTATCGAGGCAGCTGAACCTCTTCGAGCATGCGGGACCGTTATTGGAGCGGCTGCGATCGGAAGAGCCATTCCCGAGCGGCGCCGCAATGCTTGCGCGGGCGCGGAAGATCCTGACGGAGCTCTCGGAAGCGGAGCAGATCGCCGTTATCAACGCGCATCCCCGCATCGGCGAGCGCCCGGACAAAGTGTCGGCTGCTTCATTCAAAGAGCAGGGGTATCAGGACGACGCGACGCCGCCGGAAATCTTCCTGCGGTTGGCGACGCTCAATGACGAATACGAGGCAAAGTTCGGATTTCGGTTCGTCGTCTTCGTGAATCGGCGCTCGAAAGAAGCGATCGTACCCATTCTCGAGTCCCGGTTGCGCGGCTCGCGCGACGAAGAGCGCCGGAGTGCCTTGCGCGAGATTTTGGCAATCGCCGAAGACCGGCTGAAACAACAGGAACGGTGAATGTTCGCTCTTCTGAAGCTGATTCAGTCGCTGTTCGGCGCATTGCATTCCGAAGGCACACCGGGACAGCTCGCCGCCGGCATCGCGCTCGGCTCGATCCTCGGGCTCACGCCGCTCGTCAACCTCCACAACGCGGTCGTCTTCGCGGCGCTGGTGCTGCTCAACGTGTCATTCGCCGGCGGCATGCTCGGATGGGCAGTGTTCGTGCCGATCGGCTTCCTGCTCGACCCTCTGTTCGACTGGATCGGTCACGCGCTGCTATTCACGCCTTCGTTGACTCCGCTTTGGACGTCGCTCTATAACGTGCCCATCGTACCGCTCACGAACTTCAACAACACCGTCGTGCTCGGCAGTCTCGTGTTCGCGGTGCTGTTCGCGATTCCGCTGTTCTTTGCGACGCGCTACGGCGTGGTGCCGTATCGCGCCACGATCGCAGAGCGCCTCGCGCAATCGAAATGGTATCGCGCTCTCACGACCTCCAAGCTGTACAACGTCTACCGGATGTTCCGACCGTGAGCGTAAAAGTCTTCCGCTGGAAGGCGATCGGGCCCCTCTTCGTGCTGTTCGTGATCGTCGCCATCCTCTGGTGGATCTTCGCCGACGGAATCGCGCGCCACGAGACACAAACAGTCGGCACGCTGATGCTTGGCGCCAAAGTCGAGATCCAGGATTTGCATCTCGATCTCCCGCACGGCCAGTTCCGGATGCGCGGACTCACGATCGCGAGCCCACACGAGGCATTCAAGAATCTGGTGCAGGCGGATGAGATCGTCGCCGATCTCGACGTCGTGCCGCTGACCGAGAAGAAGATCATTATCAATCGCGTGGCGGCGAACGGATTGCGATTCGGCACGCCGCGCCAGACCGACGGCCGCGTTGCCGCGAAGTCGGGTAGCGGAATCGCGGGCCGCGTCTATGCCGAGGCGCGGGACTGGGCGAGCCAATTCCAGGTGCCGGTGCTCCAGCTCGCGACCGGGAGGGTCAGCATCGACTCGCTCGATCCGCGTCGTCTGTCGACCATCCCGGCCGCCGAAGCCCTCGGCGCCCGCGCCGACTCGAGCCGGCGCGCCTGGCAGGCCGCATTCGACACGCTGCGAATCGGACCGACGCTCGACTCTTCGAGCGCAACACTCGAGCGGCTGAAGCGCGCTCGCGCGACCGACCTCGCCACGATCAACGAGGCGCGCCAGGCGATCGACCGGCTGAAGCGAGCGCGCGATCGGGTCACGAATCTCGAGCAGGGCGTCAAGAGAGGTGTCGCGGCGCTCAACACCGGTCTCGCTGGGCTCGACAGCACGCGGCAGCGAGACTACGCCTTCGCCCGCAGTCTCCTCAAGTTGCCGAGTCTCGATGCGCCCGCGGTCGGAGCCGCGCTGTTTGCGCCGGGCGCGATCAAGCCGTTCGAGCGCGTCTTCTATTGGGTGCAGCTCGCGCGCCGTTACATGCCGCCGGGATTACTGCCACATGCGACGACCGGGACCCCGCGCCTGCGGCGCGCCGGCGAAGACGTGCGCTTTCCCAAGGAGCGCGCGCTGCCGCGCTTCCTGGTGCGCAACGCGGAACTGTCGTTTCTGCTTCATCCCACAGCGGCGCAGCCGCAGCGCTATGCCGGGCGGCTCAGCGGACTCGCCAGCGATCCCGCCCTCTATGGGCGGCCCACGTTGCTCGTCGCGAGTGGCCCGCAGCTTGCCGCTGCGGGGCTGCTCAACCACGTCCGCGGCACGCCGCTCGACACGGCGGGAGCGACCGTCGGCGGCATCCGCCTGCCCGCGTTCACGTTGCCCGGCGTTCCGCTGCGCCTCGATCCCGGCGCGGCGACCACGGAGCTCGGATTTAATCTCGACGGTGACACGATCCACGCGCGCTTCGCCCTGCACTCGACGAACGTGCGCTGGGACCGGGACTCAGGGTTTGCGGGCAATCAAATCGGCGATCTCATCTGGCGCGCGGTGTCCGGCATCTCGACTCTCGAGCTCGAGGCACGCGTCTCCGGCGAGCTGCATCATCCACAATTCGCCGTGCGGTCGAATCTCGATCAGGCGATCGCGTCGCGCTTGCGCGCGGTGCTCGGCGAGCAGGTTGCCGCCGCGGAGCGGCAGATGCGCGCGCGCGTGGATGCCTTGATCAACGACAAAGTGGGACCCGTTCGCGCCCGCGTGACCGACGTCGAGTCGCAGGCCCAGTCGCAGGTCTCGCAGCAGCGGACCCGGGTCGATGAGCTCCAGCGCGCGCTCGAGCAGCGCTTGCGCGACATGCTGGGCGGCTTCCGGCTGCCGTAGTTGGCCCCCCCCTTCCAACGAGTCGATCTCGAGCGGCATCATAGTCCCGTGACGGACGATCTTGTCGCCCGTGCGCAGGCTGGCGACCAGACGGCCTTCCGGGATCTCTACCACCAGCACGCCGGCCGGGTATATGCCCTGTGCCTGCGCCTCACCGGCGATGCCTATGCCGCCGAGGAGCGCACGCAGGACGTGTTCGTGCGTCTGTGGGAAAAGGTGCGGTTGTTCCGCGGCGAGAGTGCGTTCAGCTCCTGGCTGCATCGCCTCGCCGTCAACGTAGTGATGAACGAGCATCGCACGACGGGGCGGCGCGAGCGCCGCGTGGCGACCGCGGAGAATCCAGAGTCACTCGAGCGCCACGTTGGACATTCGACTGAAGGGCTGAGCATCGATCTCGAACGAGCAATTGCCGAGCTACCGGATGGAGCCCGCGAGGTCTTTGTGTTGTATGACGTCGAAGGATACGGGCACGGCGAGATCGCGAGTCTCACTGGGATAGCCGAGGGCACGTCGAAGGCACAGCTGTTCCGCGCACGCAGGTTGTTACGGGAGAAGTTGGAACGATGAACGAACGCGAGCTGCAGGACGCCGTCAAAGGGCTGCCGCAAAGCATCGAGCCGCCGCGCGACCTGTGGCCGGGGATTCAGAATCGCATCGGTCGGCGTTCGTCGCGGCTCAGGTGGTACTGGGTGGCCGTGCCGCTCGCCGCGGCAGCCGCGCTCGTCGCCGTGTTGGTCGGCAGGAGCGGTCCCGCGGCCTGGGATGTGGCCCCACTCGCCGGACGGCCGCTCCTCGGCACGAAGCCGCTCGTGGGGTCTGGTCGCCTGCGTGTCGGGGATTGGCTCCAGACTGACGACTCGTCGCGCGCGCTGATCGCGGTCGGCAAGATCGGGCAGGTCGAGGTGCGGCCGGGCACTCGCGTGCAGCTCATCGCCGCCCGCGCCGACGATCATCGGCTTGCATTGGCGCGCGGCACGATCGACGCAAAGGTCGATGCGATCCCGCGGCTCTTTTTCGTTGAGACGGCGGCAGGGACGGCGATCGATCTGGGTTGCGCGTACACGCTCGAGACTGACTCGCTCGGCAACGGCCTGTTGCACGTCACGGGCGGCGAAGTGGAGTTCCAAACGGCGGAACGATCCTCACGCGTGCCGCTCGGCGCCATGGTGCAGATCCGGCCGGCGATCGGTGCGGGCATTCCCTATGTCGAGGACGCGCCCAAGCAGTTTGTGCACGCGCTCGCCACATTCGATTTCGAGAACGGCGGAGCTCGCTCCACGCGCACCGTGCTCGCGCTCGCACGATCGCAGGACGCGATCTCGCTCTGGCATCTCTTGCAACGCGTCGATCCATCGCTCCGCGGCGCCGTCTACGATCGCCTGGCCGCGCTGTTGCCGCCGCCGACGGGGGGGGGCGTGACCCGCGCGGCCGCCCTGGTGCTCGATCAGCCGGCGCTCGACAGCTACTGGCAGAAGATTCATCGCATTCTGTTCCGCCGGACGATCCTGCGCGCGGTACGGAGGATAAGTCCGCGAACGGGCTTGACGCAGCCTTGACGCTCTTCGGGAATGCTGGTACGTCCACTTTGAAGCGGCCATCACTCTGGAGAGCTCTATGCCTCTATTCCCGCGTGCTGTACTGGTGTCAGTCGTCGTACTCCTGCCCGCCTGCGCCGACCACAACCCCGTAGCTCCGGCGCTGCATCCGGCGTTCAACATCAGTGCACCACCGGCCGGTGCCCGAGACGTGACCGTCATGACGCAGAATCTCTACGTCGGTGCTGACGTGGACCTCGTGATCCACGCGCTGGCGACGCCCGATCCGAACGACGATCTACCGGCGCTGCTCTTTGCGATCCAGACGCTGGGCAACACCGATTTCCCGGCGCGCGCTCAGGCTATTGCGGACGAGATCCAGCGCGCACGACCGCACGCGGTAGGGTTCCAGGAGGTCTCGCAGATCGACATCGACTTGCGGCCCTTGGGCCTCCCGATCGTCGTGCACCAGGACTTTCTGGCGATTCTGCAGGCCGCACTCGCGGCGCGAGGTCTGCACTACGACGTTGCCGCGACGTCGAACAACATCAACGTCAGCTTGATCTGGGGACTCGTCCGTCTAGTGGATCATGACGCGCTCCTCGTCGATGCCGATCGGGTGCACGTCAATGCCGCGAGTGGCCAGAACTTCTCCGTCAATCTCGGGCAAGTGGCTGAGGGCGTCGTGCTCATCCGGGGCTGGGTCTGGGCCCGCACCACGGTCGGGGACCAGTCCTACACGTTCGTGACTGCTCACACCGAATCGAACCTGGCGGGAGCGCCGCCGGGGTTGCTCGAGCAGATTCGCGCTGCGCAAGCGAGTGAGATGGCTGCGACACTCGCCCGAGATGAGCACGTCGTCCTGATGGGAGACCTCAATGACACGCCGGGATCGCCGGAGTATGGCGTTTTGCGCGGCGCGGGATTCACGGACACATGGACGGCGCTGCACCCCGGCAGGGGCGCAGAGGGCCTGACCTGCTGCCATGTCGCTGACCTCTCAGACCAGATTGCCAACTTCGATCAGCGCATCGACTATGTCTGGACGCGCGGTCTTGCCAGCGACAACGGCACGGTCAAGGGGTCCATCGATCGCTTTGGTAATGTGCCGAGTGATCGCCTGCCCGGACCGGCATACCCAATTTGGCCTTCGGATCACGCAGGGTTGCTGGCATCGCTGCAGTAACGTCGTACGCCCGCCGACTCGGCTTGTTCTCCGGAACGATGGCCGTAGTCGGCGGGATCATCGGTGGCGGAATCTTTCGCACCCCCGCCACCGTCGCCGAGCGGCTGCGCTCGCCGGGGCTGGTTCTGCTCGCGTGGGTCATCGGCGGCGTTGTCGCGCTTATCGGGGCATTCTGTTTCGGCGAGCTGGGGCAGCGGCGCCCGCGCGCGGGCGGCGGCTACGTCTATCTGCGCGAGACGTGGGGAGCGCTGCCCGCGTTCCTGTACGGCTGGACATTGGTGCTCGTCATTGCGACCGGGGCGATCGCCGCGGTCGCCGTCACGTTCGCGGATTACACACTGGCGCTGTTGGGCCTGCCGCATCGGTTCTCGGTGCCGCTCGCGATTGCGGCCATTGTTCTGCTCTCGGGAATCAACTACATCGGTGTGCGTCCCGCCGCGATCACGCAGAACATCTTTACCATCCTGAAGCTCATTGCGTTGGCAGCGCTCGTCGGCGCCGGCTTGTTGCTGGCTGTTCCGGCCGTCGGGCCGTCCGGCCCTCCGGCCGTCCCAGCCGCGGGCCTCGGTGCAGCTCTGGTTCCGGTGCTGTTCACCTACGGTGGCTGGCAGCAAACGAATTTCATCGCCGAAGAACTCATCGAGCCGGAGAAGAACCTGCCGCGCGCGCTCGTGCTCGGCGTGTCGATCGTCGTCGCCGTCTACCTGCTCGCGAACATCGCGTATCTGCGAGTGCTCGGTGCCAACGGACTCGCGGCCAGCACCGCGCCGGCAGCCGACACGATGCAGGCGTTGCTCGGCCCGGTCGGCGGCAAGGTGATTGCCGCGGGCATCGCACTGTCCACGTTCGGATTTCTGAATCTCGTGATCCTCGTAACCCCACGCGTACTTCAGGCGATGGCGGCCGACGGCGTGTTCTTTCGCAGGCTCGCCGAGCTCCATCCGGCGTACCGAACTCCGGCGGCGGCGATCGTGGCGCTCGCGATCTGCGCGATCATCCTCACACTGACCGGCACCTTCGGCCAGCTCGTGGACTATGTCACGTTCGGAGACTGGATCTTCTTCGGGCTGACGGTGGCCGGCCTCTTCATCTATAGAAGGCGCGAACCGATAACTGGGGGATTTCGTGTTCCCGGATATCCCGTCACCCCGGCGGTATTTGTGCTCGCGGCGGCGTACGTCGTGCTCAGCGCGGTGCTCTCGAACCCCCGCAATGCAATCATCGGCGCCGGGCTAATCGCGCTCGGCATTCCGGCTTTCCTTTACTGGCGGAGTCGCCCGAGTGAGGTACGTTAGGCGCATGATCCGGTCGCGCTTCAGCCTTGCCGCCCTTGCCGCCTTTGCCGCCCTTGTCTCACCCTTATCCGCTCAGCACGATCACCTCGGTCATGTCGTTTTTCCCGTCTCATGCAACGCGATAGCGCAGAGTCGCTTCGAGCACGCAATGGCCCTGCTGCATTCGTTCTGGTGGGATCAGGGACAGTCGGCATTTCAGGCGGTCGCGCAGGCCGACTCGACGTGCGCAATGGCGTACTGGGGATTGGCGCTCACGGCGTGGGGCAATCCGTTCGCTGGTGGGCCCGGCGGTCCCGTCGGGAAGGGCGAGCCGCTACGCCGCGGCGCCGCGGCGGCTGAGCGTGCGGCCGCGTTGGGCGCGCCAACGCCACGCGAGCGGGGATTCCTCGCGGCAGCCGCCGCGCTCTATCGCGGCTCCGACTCGATTCCCAACTCGCGGCGGCTGCAGGCCTATTCCGATACGCTGACGCGGCTCTACCACGATCTGCCCAACGATACCGAGGTCGCGATCTACTACGCGCTCTCGCTGGTCGAAACCGCGCCCAAGACCGATACGACATTCACACGACAGAAGCGCGCCGCCGAGATTCTCAATCCGCTGTTTCAGCAATTTCCCGATCATCCCGGACTGGCGCACTACATCATCCACGCCAACGACTCGCCCCGGCTCGCCGGTCTCGGCCTCGATGCCGCGCGCCGCTACGCGAACATCGCCCCGGCCGCCCCGCACGCCCAGCATATGCCGTCCCACATCTTCGTGCGCCTCGGCCTGTGGAACGAGACGATCGCCGCGAACCGGCGCTCATTCGAGGCCACGCGCGACGTGCAAAGCGCGGCTCCGCCCGACGCGTTTCACGCCCTCGACTACCTGGTCTACGCCTATCTCCAGGAAGGGCGCGATCACGCGTCGCGCACCACTATCGCGCTCGCGCAAGGACTGACGTCCGCGGCCCCAAACGACATGCTCGTCGTGAATTACAACCGCGTGGCGTTGGAAGCGCGCCTGCCACTTGAGCGGGGCGATTGGTCGGAGGCCTCGCGACTGCCGGTGCGCGCCAACGCTTTGACGATCGGTGCTGCCCTCGCGCATTTCGCGCGCGGCATCGGCGCGGCCCGCGTCTTCGACACGCCTCGCGCCGACAGCGAGGTTGCCGCGCTGCGGGAAATCGAGGCGGACATGTCGCGCCGGGGCGACAACGACTGGGCGCGCGTGGTCGGGATCGAGCGCCAGGCGGTGACGGCCTGGTCGGAGCTCGCGGCGGGAGACACCGCTGCCGCGCTGAGGGACGCGAAAGCGGCGGCCGACGTCGAGGATGTCACCGAGAAACAACCTGTCACTCCGGGTGAGCTACTGCCCGCGCGCGAGCTGGAGGCGGACATGTTGCTCGCCGTCCATCGCTACGCCGAAGCGCATGTCGCTTACGAGCAGTCGCTCGCGCGCGCGCCCAATCGGGCACGCAGCTTGTACGGCTCGGCCCGAGCGGCGGAGCTGGCGGGAGATCACGCGGCTGCTAGGGCCCGCTATGTCCAATTCCTGGCCCAGATGCAGTCAGGCGACGGCGACAGAGTTGAAGTCGCCCGCGCTCGAATCGCCCTCAGATAGGCTTTTCCTGAACCCTGTTCACCACATACCGCTGTGCGTCTGTGCGTCTAGCCTTTGCCTGTCCGCGTATTCTCCTAAGCCGAGGCCGCTACTTCAGGCTCGAGATATTCCTCGCGATACATCCGGATCAACTCGAAGAAATAGCTGAGGGCGAGCGGGCCGATGAGCAGGCCGAGCAGGCCAAAGTAGTTCACGCCGCCGATCGCGCCGATCAGCGTGATGAGTGGGTGGATGGCGGAGAAGCGGCTGTAGATGAGCGGGCGGGCGAGATTGTCGACGAGCTGTGCGACGAGAACCCCCCACGCGATCAGCAACACGCCGGTTACCGCTCGACCTTGCATTATCAGCACAATTCCGGCCGGGATCCACACCAACCCGCTGCCGACGACGGGAAGGATTGCGAATGCCATCGTGACCACGCCCCAGAACAATCCGTTCGGCAAGCCCACACCCCAAAACGTCAAGCCGAGCACCGCCCCCTGGATCGCTGCCGTCACGCCGGTGCCGATGACGGTCGACACCGTCACGTCCTTGAACCGTTTCCCCAGCTTTTCCGTGTTGGCGTTGGAGAAGGGGATGTAGGGACGCGCGCCAAGCCAGACGTCGCCGCCATGCTTCAAGACGTAATACAGGCCAAAGAACGAAATCGTGAGGTTCAACGTCAGGCGCGTAGCGGTTCCTACGAGCCCGAAGACGCTCGTGCCGATCGCCCCAACGATGCGGCCGCCCGCGTCAGCGAGGCGTGGACCGAGCGGGATGCCGCGAATCTGCAGACCGCGGAACCGCTCGATGATCGGACTCTGGAGCACGTTCTGCGCGATTTCCTGCGCCTGGTTGATCAGCAGGCCGGCGAGCACAATGCCCGGCACGATCAGCAGGACGGCGCCCAACAACGTCACGACGAGGGCGGCCAAGGCCGACGGCACGCCGTGCCGCACCAGCCAGTTGTGCACCGGTGCGAACAGGACGGCGAGGACCGGAATACCGATGATCCCTGTGGCGTACGGCGCCAGGGACCAAAGCAGCGCCGCGCCCAACGCCAGGACGATGAACGCGGCGCGCTGATGCTTGGTATCGAGGAACGCCATGCCGCTAGCGACCGCGCTCCACTCGCAGGACTCGACTCAGCGTCTTCCCGTCCACGGTGATGGTGACGAGATAATCTCCCGTCGCGACAGGCGGTGCGCCACCGCCACCACCGAACCCGCCCCCCCCGGCGCCGCCAACCGGTGCCCGACCGAATGCCTGCGCCACGAATCCCAACGCGCCGCCGCCACCGCCGCCACCACCGGCAGGCTGGCCCGGACGCCGCAGCAGGGTGCCGAGCGTCGTGAGGAACGTGGCGTCGGGCGTCCCTTCGCCGGACTCGCCGCCGCTTTCGCCACCGGCAGTGGGAAGCGTGCCAATCGCCGACGGCGCGCGCGGAGTCGTCTCACCGGGACGTTCGACGAATCGTCCTGCGACAAACGGCGATCCCGCGCTACCACCGCCCCCCCCGCCGCCTCCACCACCGGGACCGAATCCGAAGCGCTGCGCGAGACCCTGCACATCGCCCGCGAGCAGCGCGGTCTTGATCGGCTCGAGCTGTTGCGCGTTGCCGCCGGCTTTTGTCAACGAGTCGAACACCACGTTGATCCGTGAGACGAGCCATGCGGAATCACGCTTTTGCGATGGCGACAGCGCGACCGGCGGTGGATTCTTGCCCTGGAAATTCCAAACCACGCGATGCAGGCCCGCGCCGGCGGGACCCTGAATCGTCCGTACCGTGTCGCCGCGGACGTCGCGAATCACGATCTGCGTGCGCGCGCGCCGGTCGCTACTTCCCGCCGCGAGCCGATACGCGATCTCCGCGCCGTACGGTGGGCTCGGCGCCCGGAACGATTTCTGGCCCAGGTTGCCGCCGCCGAGTGGTGACTGTCCGTACTCATAGGCCATGGTCGGCTGAAAGAGGTATGCCGACGCCGCGATCGCGCTGTCGGTGAGCTGCTCGAGTGGCGCGATGTTCACGATCCAGAGCGCCCGGCCGTGCGTCGCCGCGATCAAGTCGCGCTCGCGCGGATGAATGCGGAGATCGTGCACCGGAACGGTGGGGAAGCCCGTCATGAACCGCTGCCACGAGGCGCCACGGTTGAACGAGACATAGGCGCCGACGTCAGTGCCCACAAAGAGGAGATCGCGAGTCGCGACGTCTTCGCGAATCACGTGCACGTAATTCGGCAGGTCGCGCGCGGCGGGCAGATTGTTGACAATCGACTTGAACGACTTGCCCAAATCGGTCGTGACGTAGACGTAGGGCGCGTAATCGCCGGTGCGGTGGTTGTCGAACGTGATGTAGAAGGTTGCCGTATCGAAGTGCGAAGGCTCGATGCGGCTCACGTATGCACCGGCGGGAACGCCAGGGAAGCGACCCCCCCCGGTCAGATTGTCCCAGCTGCCCCCATCATTTCTCGTGAGCCAAACGTTGCCGTCGTCCGTGCCGGCGAACAGCAACCCGGGCCGCAGCGGCGACTCCGCCAGCGACACGATCGTGCAATATGTCTCCGCGCCCGTGACGTCCGGCGTGACACCGCCGGTTGTGTGCATCGAGACGCGGATCTTCAGCGAGTCTTTGGTGGTCAAGTCCGGCGAAATCGGATAGAGATCTTCGCCGCGGCGCGTCGACTTCATCACCTTGTTCGCGCCGGCGTAGAACGTCTCGGGGTTGTGGGCCGAGATGAAGAACGGTGTGTTCCAGTTCCACCGCAGATCGATGTCCGCCGAGTCGGTGCGCTGTCGCAGGCGCAGCTCCTGGACGCGGCGCCGCTGCGCCGCGGTCTCGGGTCGGGTCGTGTCGGGCCGCTCGATGACGATCGAGTCCTCGAACTGCGTGTACCGCGGCCGGTAGTTCGGTTTCTGCAGCGTGACGCGCTCGCCGGTCGCGAAGTTCAGGCGCGACATGTTGCCGCCTTGCGACTCGACGTAAATGATGCTCGGGTCGATCGGATCCTGCGCCGTGTAGAAGCCGTCGCCACCGCCCACCGTGGTCCAGTCGGCGTTGGTGATGTCCCCCTGGCGTCGCCGCGACGGTCCACACCATGAGCCGTTGTCCTGATAGCCGGCGCAGACGTTGTACGGAAAGCCCATGTCGTAGCTGACGATGTAGGGTTGGCCGATCGGGAACGTGTTCAGGAAGTCCCAGTTGCCGCCCTTGTCCCACGTCTGCGCGATGCCGCCATCGTTGCCGACGATGATGTGATTGGGATCGTTCGGGTCGATCCACATCGCGTGATGGTCGACGTGAATGCCGACGGTCGCGTTGCCGATCGTCTTGCCGCCGTCATTCGAAAAGTTCAGCGGTGTCGAGGACCAGTAGACGCGATTCGGGTCCTTCGGGTCGACGCGGACCTGAGAATAGTAGAAGGGGCGGACGTCGTGGTCGTTCATGCGCTCCCACGTGGCCCCGCCGTCGGCCGAGCGATAGAGTCCGGAGGGCCGGGTTTGTGCGGCTTTGCCGGGAGTCGCGTGCGCGTTCGCCGTCGTGTCCGCTTCAACCATCAGATAGATGACTTTCGGATCGGACCCGGCGATCGCGATGCCGATGCGGCCCTTTGTCGTCTCGGGGAGTCCGCCACCATGCACTTCGGTCCACGTCTTCCCGCCGTCTGTCGTTTTCCAAAGCGCGCTGCCCGGGCCGCCACTATTAAGGAAGTAGGGACCACGCACGCGCTGCCAGCTGGCGGCGAAGAGCACTTCGGGGTTCGCGGGATCCATCGCGACGTCGATGAAGCCGGCTTGGGGCGACACGAACTTGACGAGCTGCCACGTCTGGCCGCCGTCGGTTGTCTTGTAGAGGCCACGATCGGGATTCGCGGACCACGGCTGGCCGAGTGCGGCGACGTAGACGATGTTCGGATTGGTCGGGTGGACGACGATGCGGCCGATCGCTCCCGTCTTCTCGAGTCCCATCGCCTTCCACGTCAGCCCACCGTCGGTCGATTTGAAGATGCCGCAGCCCGGCGAGATCGTGTTACGCGAGTCTTCCTCGCCGGTGCCCGCCCACACCTGCGTCGTGTCGGACGGCGCGATCGCCAGCTCGCCCATCGAGACGCACGGGTAGTTATCGAAGACCGGCCGGAACGTGGTGCCGGCGTTGGTGGTCTTCCAGATTCCGCCCGCCGCGGCGGCCACGAGAAACGTCTTCGACGGACTCGCGATGCCCACGACGCTCGACACGCGCCCGCCCATGTTCGCAGGCCCGAGGTTGCGCCAGCGGAAGCCGGCGAGGAGTGTCGAGTCGAGTGCGATGCCGCCACCCGTCGGCACCCCAGTCGTCACCGCGACGTTGCTCGGCGCCGGACGTTGTGGCCGCGGCAGCGACCGTTGGGCGGGTCGCGCGGCCGTGGTGTCTGACGACTTTGGAGTTGGATTCGGCGGTGGTGCCGGGGGATTCTGTGAAAAAACGGGCGTTGCGATGAAGGTGAGGACGGCGAACGCCGCCCACGGGCGCGAGAACATGACGGCCTCAGGGAGTGGTGTGAGTGCTCGAACCTGTAACGATGGAAGTACGAATGGAAGGGCACGGGCGTTGATCGGGCTGGTTGACTCCCGGAATCCCGATAATTAAACTCGGCTTTCCTTTAACCCACTATCCGATGCGATTCATTGGAATTGTTTGCGTGCTGGCGCTTGTCGCAGGCACCCCCCCCCTTTCCGCGCAGGAAGCATTCGAGATCTCGGTCTATCCCTACGCCACCGCGCACCGCGGCGCATGGGAGCTGGAAGGACACCTCAACTACGCCAATCGCGGCACCACAGCGTTCGACGGATTCATCGCGCCGCGGAAGGGTCAGGTGCGGTTTGCCGGCGAGCTGACCCGCGGGCTGACCGATCACTGGGAAATGTCCGCGTATCTGCTCGCGGCGCAGGTGCCGACCCTGGGCGTGCGCTACGGGGGGTGGCGTCTGCGCTCACGGTTTCGCGCGCCGGAGGAATGGCGGCTGCCGGTGAAGATGGGGCTGAGTGTCGAATACGAGGCTACGCGTCCGGCCTTCAGCGAGAGCGCGCGCACCTTCGAGCTGACCGCGATTTTCGAACACCGGATTGCGGGTTTGCAATTACTCTTCGATCCCACGTTCGAGCGCGACCTCGCGGTGGGGCCCGAGCACGAGTTCGAGTTCGAGCCGAAGGCGCGAGCGGGCCTGGATGTCGGCCGGGCGGTGACGCTTGGCGTCGAGTACTACGCCTCGCTCGGTGAGCTCAAGCGGTGGCACCAGGTCTATCCGACGGCAGACCTGCGACTCGGCGACGACATGACTCTACATCTGGGCGTGGGATTCGGCGGGATGTCGGCGGGGGATCGGCTGGTGTTCAAGACGGCATTTGAGATGCCGCTCAGCGCCGGAGACCGGCCGTGAACGTCAAGGTTTCAACGGTTTCGTGCCAGGCTGCGTCGCGGACCTGCGCTCGGTCGATTCCGTAGGCTAGGCCCAACCAAAACGGGCGACGACCGAGGTCGATTGTCACGCCGACCTCGCCACCGCTCGCGCTGCCCGAACCCGGTGGCACGTTGACCTGAAGGCCCAGTGCGCGCCACAGCATTGCGTGTCCGCGCACGCTCGGGCCGGGGCCGGCGATCGCGACGTCCGCGCGCCCTCCCAATCGCCACGTGACCCAGCGCTCAGCGCCGAGCGGTGTGTCAAAGCGGCGAGCGTGGGGGCCGACCTGCATACTCAGCCACGGCGTAGCCAGGAACCGCAGCGCCACGGCTCCCTCGACCACAGCCCGGTTCTGGCCTTCGGCGTAGCGTACGTCGAGCTCAAGACGGCGGAAGCGCGCGCTGCCGAAAAACCCGAGGGCAGTTACGCCGCGCACGTTCAGCACCTGACCGGCGGCGGCGGTGGCGGCGGTGGCGGTGACTGTACGCTCGGTGTCCTGGCTCGCGTCCTGTGGCGTGGCCGCGAGTGGGATCTCCAGCGCGGTTGGTGGAGGCGGCGGTCGGAAGCGGGGCAGGGGTAGTGCGTCGGGGGCTTTGACGGCGATCCGCGGCGGGACGCTGCTCCGCACGGCGTCGTACAGCCGCGTGATCTCAGGCGGAAAGATCAGCGTATCGGGTCGCTGATCTGGTGCGAGGGCAACCAGCCGGCGGAACACTGCGATCGCGGAGTCTTGCCGACCGCGATAATGCTCGGTGGCACCGAGATACGTCAGCGCGCGCGCTCTCTCGGCGTCGTCGAGCCCGCTCGCGAGCGGCGGTGCGAGCACCCGCCGCAGTATGCGTGCAGCGGCGTCGAACTCGAGATCCCGATACGCGCGGATGACCCCGTTCAGCACTTCGCTCGCGCCGCCGTGCTGCGCCCGCAGCGGGGTCGCGAGCAGGAGTGCCAGCGCCACGACTCGGACGGTCATCGGGTGATTTCCGCGAGCGTGATGTCCGTGAGTCGCACAGTGCCCCCGGCCGGTACGTCGACCCACGCTCTGTGGGTCTGGAAGCCCTCGCGCTCCAGAACCAGGTGATGCCGGCCCGGCGTCACGCGAATCCTGACCTGCGGCGTGCTCCCCACCATGCGCCCGTCCACAGACAGTTCGGCCCACGGGCTCGAATTGATGGACAGGTAGCCGGTGCGACGCCTGGCCGGGGGGCGGGGCGGGGGGGGCGTCGCGCGTGCGACGATCTGCTCCGGCTTCGATGGGACAACACGACTCCGCGCGAGCTCGGGCTCGGTTGGTGGGACCCAACCGAGTCGATTATCCGGTTCCCACATGCGCTCGCGGCTCGTCAGCAGCTCGACGCAGGTCACGATGAGCGCGATGGCGACGCATGCGGCGACGACCACGGCAACCCGACCCCTCTGTGGTTGCGGCGACTCCCACTCGTCGTCGAAGAGCACGACCGGAGGAGAAGGGGACGGATGAGCGGGGCGCTCGCCGCTCATGGCCCCGCGACCACATTGAATGAGGAGCTCGTGGCACCCGCAAGGCCCGAGGCCGCAGCCTTCAGCGTGCACCCGGTACAGAGGCCAGTGACGCGCAGGTTGCTGAACGTGGCGACGCCATTGACCGCGTTCACCGTTGTCGGGCCGCTTAGGCCCCCGGCGGCGACGGGCCCTTGGAGCGTGAGGGATATCGGGGCCGAGAAGCTGCTGGCGGTCGCACCCTGCGCGTCGCGCGCGGTCACCTCGACGGAGAACGTGCCGTTCACGACGAGGATGGACGGGGGATTGCTGGTAAAAGCGAGACTCGTCGCCGGCGGCGGCGGCGGTGGTGGTGGCGGCGCGGCCAGGATTCGCAGCTCGACCGGCACGTGCGGCTGCGCGATGCTCGAGTTCTGCGGGACGATGATGATCGTGTCGCGGTAGATGCCCGGCGCCAGTCCCGTGGGATCGAGTGCCAGCCGCAGGGTGTCGGGTGCTGAGTCTGTCGTGGCGGCGATCGTCAGCCACTGCGCGTTCGCGGCACGGTGCGCCGTCCACGGCGGTGGGGCGTCGCCGCGTGCCGTGGAGAGTACCAGCGCGCTCGATCGTGTGGCGGCGCTGCCCGCCCGCGCCGAATCGACGACCCGAGCTGGCGTGACGTCAATCACTCTGCTGGGGGGCGCGTCGAACAGCGTTCCGACGCTACAACCGATGACGAATGTGAGGCCGGCGAGGAAAGCGAGTCTTCCCTGTGTCGTACGCATCGAGTGGCCGCTCGCGACGCACATTCCATACCCGGCGTCGCCCGGTGCTTCGCGTGGGTGAATTCAGTCCAGACGCTTCAGATGTGTTGTTGCGGGGCGACGGGGAGTGTGGTGTTGGTGTGCCGGGCGCGCGGCTAGGCTTTCGTCAGATAGTGCTCGTCCCACGCCACATCAAACAGCCCGTTGCAGCGCTGGCACCGCATTGCAGTGGGCTGGTCGAGCAGCGGAGCGCGCTCGCGGCAGCTGGGGCAGACGGCGTACTGGTGGCCCCAGCCCGAGGGAAAGCGCGGCGCGCTGCGCGGGGCCGCCACGACGGTCCACCGCAATATCGGTTCGGCAGCTAGCTCGAGCTGCCCTCTCGGCACGGGGAGAGGTTTCCCCTTCACGTTCAGCGTTGCTTCCATCGACGTGAGCTTGAGGATGCGGTACCACGCGCCCCGGCGTAGCGGCAACGGCGCGTCAACCCCGAGGCGGGCCCAGTGGAATGCTGGCGCTGGCATGTCAATCAAGAGCGCGCCGCGCGGGCGGAAGTAACGCGCTATGCTGCGCTCAAGGCGGCGTTGAGTGGCGAAAGGGAGTAGGTGCTAGGTAAGTTCACGCACGGCAATGAACTTCACTTGAGCCTGTTAGCTGGCAGCGGCAAGCCAAGTTGCAAGACGCCAAGGCGGCGTGATGTATCCGGGAAATGAAAGAACGGGACGTAGCGCAGCCCGGTAGCGCACCTGAATGGGGTGGTCGTCGGCTGCTGCGCAGCCGCCGAATGCGCTCTGCGGCGCTGCGCGCCGCTCCGCGTCAGGGGGCTCGCGGGAACCCGCGACCCCGTTGAGATTGGTGAACGGAAAGTTTCGGGACGTAGCGCAGCCCGGTAGCGCACCTGAATGGGGTTCAGGGGGTCGCGGGTTCAAATCCCGCCGTCCCGACTGAGTGAAGATCAAGCCCTGCAGCGACTTTCGCTGTGGGGTTTTTTCTTCGACTGCACCCCGTGTTGTGAGTTTTGTTGTGAGTCCGGCTCAGCAGCTCACAATCCGCTGCGTCGGATGCAACACGACTCGCTTCACTGTCTCGGCATCGGGCTGCTGATACGAACGAAGCAACGTCTCCTCGTTCTTCCAGCCCCCGGCTTCCATCACGTCACGTACCGGGTAGCCCTTCCGTTCGGTAGCCCACTTCCGGCGGATCGAATGCCACATCACCCACCGTTCGGGCGGAAGCTCCGTGATCTCGTACGCCTTCCGGAGCCACGTGTCGAACAGATGCCGACTGCACGCCTTCGTCAGGTCCTTCGGCGCTCTGAAGACGGGCGTGTTGCCGATCGCGCCCTGCGCGCGCCGAGCTGCGGCGAGCGCGTCCTTCACAGGCTCGGTCATCGGGACGATCTGCTCGAATCCCGTCTTGTCCGTTTCGGCGCGCCAGCGG
>WNFD01001478.1_pt1 | contig 23773 bp, 14 predicted proteins | sample 5400491 | NCBI WGS metagenome assembly WNFD01 (sample SAMN13153343, study PRJNA577476) | soil metagenome | isolation source: 120 cm saprolite under Douglas fir tree site 2 hole 2 replicate 2 | place: USA:California | collected 2015-04-18
TGGTTGGCCTTGAGCAGGATGCGGGCATGGGTCAGTGCACTGGCCGGGGCGACGCCCCGCCCGATCATGGTGTGCAGCCGGGCACGCTCCTCCTCCGATAGGACCACGATGTGTCGCTTGCGCACCTCGGCCTCCCTGCGGCGGCGGTATCCCTCGACCGCACGAGCATGAGACCAAACCTCAAATCACACAAGTCACGACTGACGAGCTACTAGGTCAGTTGCGCGACCTTGATCTCCAGCGCGGCCATCCAGGCCTCGGTCCGGCGAGCCAGCAGCCGCAGGCGCTGCACCGGGTTGGTCACCTCCGTGAACTCGGTAAAGCCCTCCAGTGCGCGGCTGGTCTCGGCGCTGAGGCGCTCGTTCTCAGCGGCCTTGATCACGTTCGGGGCGTTCCCGAAGTGCTTGCGGCATCGGCCGAAGCCCTTGTGATCGGTGCCCCACCCGGCTGGCAACGTGCAGGTTCCGGCGCGGCCGTTCAGCTTCCGCTGCAGTCCGGGCCCTGGTGCTTGGCCATATGTCGTCCCTGGATCGGTGTTGGCCAAGTAGTGGCTCGTGACCAATGGTCTCGCACTGCGGGCTGGCGGCATGATCCTCAGACTGACACTGCGGCACCGGCTCGCAGTCAGGGGAACATCCGGGAGAAGATCTCTTCAGGATCCATCTAAGCGGGCCCTGGTCCGATGACATCGATGCGACGGTCGTCGTAGAGGTCCACGAGCTCTGGCCAGGCCTGCTCGACAGCCCTGAGCTGGCGATCCCAGAAAAAGTCAGTGCCTGGATAGTCCGGGCGGCGACGGTAGCTCTCCAGCGCCGCGTCCCGGTCACCGTCGAACCACCACGGGACGAGGCCGACGGCGTGCAGCTCTCCGACCTTGGTAACGCAGACCGCGTTCGGCGGGAATCCCCAGGTGAGGACCAAGTCCGGATGTCCTGCGCGGGCCGCGTCGATGAAGGCGGCCGGATCCATGGCGAGCACGTCCAGCCTCGCCGGATTCTTCTCGAAGTCGTAATGGTGGAAGCCGCGGTTACGGGCCAGCCACTCGCCGAAGCCCGTCTTGCCCGTTGCCGGGATGCCGCTGATGAGGACCGTCCGCATCCGCCGAAGGTATCCGGCCGAGACGGGCGCGCAAAGCGATCAGCCCCCGGGCTGGCGGGTATACCTCACGCAGCTCGTCGAGCTTGCCGTCCGGGCGAGCATGCCAGCTGACACCCACTCCGTCGTTTGACTGCCCAGGACATCGCGGGACATCGCGGGCGGCCCGCGAAGAGAGACATAGGCGAAGCGTGGAGCGCGAGGCACCACCGCGCGTCCCAGCGCCTAGTGTTGGCCCGGTGACGGACTGGTGGGCTGATTCGGCGGCATGGGCAAAAGCGGTAGGAACTGCCGGAGCGGCCGTGGCGGCCCTGTACATCGCGTCTCGCGGCTGGCGCGAAGCTGCGGCCGAGCGTTCCGACCGAGATGCGGCGCAGGCTCGGCAAGTGGTCATGAGGGACCAGAGAAGCAGCACGATCGAGATCACCAACTACAGCACTGCTCCTGTTCTGCACGTTGAGGTACAAAGTGTCTTCCGCGCAGCCGGCCTCAGCCTGCAGCTAACGGAGCAGCTTGTGACCCGGCCGCGAGGGGGCGACGCTCGCGGCGTCCGGACAGTCCTCGATCCGCGTGAGAGCCTGAGCGTGGACATCCTCACACCGGTAGGCCGATGAGTCGATCCTGATCGACTCATCGAAGATCCGGTATCCGGAGTACCCGGCGCGTTCGCACAGTCAGGAACCGGCGGGGCCCCAGAACCGCAAATGGCGCGCGCCGGACCGCCCGGTCACAAACGAAACGTTTCGTTCCGGCCCGCCGAGGCAGCGCCGACCGTGACGGCCACGCGCTCGATCGCTGCGGTGGGCCCGGTTAATCGTCGGGGTCGTCTCCGGCGGCTGCGCGCGCATCCCTGGCGTTGCCGTACAGCTCGGCGGCCAGGTCCCGCATGCCGGCCACGGCGCTGTAGTCAGGGTGACTGGCCGGGTTTTCCACCGCGGAATGGGCCTTGACGTGATCCCAGATCCGGTCAACGTACAGGTACAGTCGCTGCCGGACTTCCTGCTGCGCACCACGCTCGGCAGCGGTCAGCCTGGCCAGCGCCGCCACGTCGTGGTCATGGAATCCGTCCGCTAAGCCGATGGCCTTGAACTGGTCGGTGAGTTCCTCGTCATCTGCTGGCATGCCCGGAGGCTACACCAGCGGTCCCGGCAGGGGCACGCTGGGCCAATGGGGCTATCCACGGCGGGATATCAGCGCGCCACTGTACAGCCGCCCCAGCGTCACCAGCGGTTGATCAGCGCCCACACCGCCAAAGTGAGTACCCCCGCCACCGTGAGGGTGATCACGCCGCCGAGCCATAGCGCTGCCCGGCGCGATGCCCTCCTGATGCCCGCTAGCACCGACGGCCGCCAGCGCCGCGGCGCTGGCTCGCCGGCGTCTAGGCCGCTGCCGGGCTTGGTGACGCCGTGGGCCGCGGCGAGCGCCTCGCGCAGCTCGCTCTCCCGGCACCGTGGTGGCATGAGGCGGTACACCTCGCTGGTCGGCTCGAAATCGTCGTACATGGCCCGGAACGATAGGTGATGCGGCGCCTGCGGGGCGGCCACCACGCTTGCCGCTACGGAACTTTGGTTTGAGACATGGCAGCCGAGCCGGCGAGTGCAAGTCGGGAGGCGGCCAAGGGAAGTCAGCCGTTCTCCCGCCTGACCAGGACCTCAACGCCAGGCCATTGCTTACGTACTCATCGGACTCAGTGTCTGCGCGAGGGCGAATACTCACCCTGCGTAGTAGTCGCAAATGCGTTGCACCAGGCAGCCTGCAGCCGCGCAGGGCAGTGGCGATCGTCGCGCTCCTATCCGTGTGGGGCCCAGGCGGCGGATACCCGCATGAGGGCGAGCCGTTTCCCCACGTCGGCGAGGTCGTTCGCCGGCGGGAGCTGCACGGCGGTACTCCATGGAAGTGCGGCGGTGACCTGATCCGGTGCGTGGCGGGCGCCGGCGAGGCCGCCGACGAGGGCGGCGACTGTGTCGGTGTCACCGCCCATGCGGACCGCCTCCACCAGGGCGTCGCGTAGGCTGGCGGCCCGCAGTACGCAGGAAAGCACGGCCGCGACGGTCTGATAAGGCTCCAGTGACACGCCATCTTCTGGCGCCTGCCAGGTGCCGGCCGCAACCGCTTGGAGCATTGGCTCCAGTCTGGGGTCTGCGCCACATATTCGGGCCGCCTCAGCTGCTTCACCAGCCGCCACCTCAACGATAAGCCGGGAGCTGGCGCCCTCGATTGCCCACGAGCCGCACGCCGCTATCACGCATGCCGCGCACTGGGCCTGCGCGCTCGGGTGTGTCGCGCGGGACAGCTCGATCGCCAGGCCCCGGCGCCGTTCAGCCGCATCCAGGGGAGTCACCCACCCGATCGGCAGGGCGCGCATCGCGGCGCCGTTGGTGGCGCCGTCTTCCTGCGGGAGCTCGCCGGCCGTCCGGAAATGCTCGATGGCGCGCTGGGTGGACGGGCCGAGGCCTCTGATCTGCGGCGCCTGCCCGGCGATCTGGGCCAGCAACGTGCGCGCGTCTGCGTCGTCACCGTGTTCTGCCAGGTAGCCCGCGACGAGCATGGTCAGCGCGGTGTCGTCGGACGTCGCGCCACCTGGCCATCCCTGGCGCGGCGGGAGTGCCTCGATCTGCTCCGCGCTGGCCGGGCGGGCCTTCTGCTCCCATGGCAGGCCGAGGGCGTCTCCGCACGCGTACGCGGTCATCGCCGCAGTGATCCGCTCGCCGAGCGGGAATGCGGTACCGGGATTGCTCCGGCGGAGCAGCCCGTAGCCGTGCTGTTCGACGAGCTGCCGCGCGTGAGCGCCTCGCTGGACGGCCTCACGTTCGCGCCCGGCTGCCGCAGCGATCTGGCTCAAGGTGAGCAGGGCGTGCGTCACGTCGTAGCGCGTGCTGCAGCGCTCGAACGCCGCCAGCGCTGCCGCCGCCAGATTCTCGGCGTCCTGAGGCCGGCCGTCGGCCAGGGCCAGCTGGGCGCGGGAATGCGACACTTTCGCCCGTTCCAGCGGCTCATCCAGGTCAGCGGCCAGCTGGTCTGCCTCATCGAAGAGGGCCAGCCCGCCGGCGCGGTCACCTTGCGCGATCCGCACCCGGCCCGTGGCGTGCAGGCTGTGCAATACACCACGCGCGTCGGCTGTCTCCCGCCGCAGCCGCAGCGCCTCGCCGTGGTAGCGGCCAGCCGCGGGCCAGTCTCCGGCGGCTTCGGCAACGCCGCCCAGGTTACCCAGCACAGTAGTGACGATGGTCTGCTCACGCTCGTGCCCGGCCCAGCTGATCTCACCGTTTGGCCCCTCGGCTATGAGGCCGAGCCGGCAGGCCTCAGCCAGCGACCGCACCGAAACCCCCTCGTCCACATCGAGCGCGAAAGTGATCGGACGCAACTGCAACCAGAAAGGATCAAGATGCGCGCGGTGAGTACGAACATCCAGCTCGCAGGCACATTCACAGGTGGGCCGAACGTGCCAGCATGCGAACCGCGAGGTGCTGTTTGCCGGTAATCCGCTGCCAGTACGATTGCGCAGGTCACGGGTCAAGAAGGCGGTACGGTGAGCCGCCCGGCGCCAGCTCGCAAGCGCTTCAGGGTGCTGCTTCAACGCCAGGGAACCGGGCGGACACATGCATCCGCGCGGCATGAGCGAGATCGGTGAGCAACACGGCAATAAGGCGCTCCTCCATGACCGCGCGGCCGTGCCCAGTCAGCCGCGCAGCGAGTTCTGGGTCCCATGGGCTGGCCGTCGGCGATCCCGTCAGCGGCGTGGACTCGCCCATCTCGAGCGCATGCCAGTAGTCGGCTGCGGTCATCCGCCACGGCCTCGCGCTGTGGGAGGCGATGGCGGCACCGACGATGCGCAGTCCGGTCCAGTCGAAATCGGCTCGCCAGTGCAATCGGGCGCCCTGCGTGACGGCAGAGCCGAGCAGCTTGTGGCACGCGGCGCTTGGCATCCCCTCGGTGCACACTAGCGGCGGGCAGTCCGCGCCAAGGTCGGATGCTGCGACGCGGAGCACGGCGGGATTCTCACAGACAAATATGTCACCGGGCATGGGCACGACGTCGAAGGCGGTCTGCTGCTGAAGGGTGAGCCGGAACGGGACGCCGAACCGGCTGGCGTCGTTCAGCCAGGCCGAGACCAGATTGGAACCGCGGCACACCACGTTGAGCACCAGGACCTGGCTGGCCAGGTCGTCGGGGATGGCGCCGTGCATCTCCCACAGCGCCCGCTGCCCGGTGCGGTCCTGCGGCATGGAGTCAAGTCCCGTGCGGATGGCCAGCGCCCGCAGCACCAGGGTGGCGAGCGAACCGGCCGCAAGCAGTGCCTTGGTGTCGCCGGTGACCTGTTCGGCGAGCACCGGCAGCGGGATCGGGTTGCCCGGCGCGCGGCTGCGCAGGTACTCCAATATCCGCACCGCATGCTCGAGCAGCCGGTCATCACCGCGGCGCAGCAGCCTGGTGATCGTCCCATCCTCCTGCAGCGCCAACCACCAGGAGCCGAACCATGCCTCGCCAGCGAGCACCGACGCACCGGCCCTCGCACTAGCCTCCGTGCGCTGTTGTTGTTCCCGTTGCCGTTCGGCGGGCCGGTCGCGTAGCGGGCCGCCCAGCATGACCAGAGTGTCCCGCAGACCGGTGCCGTACCGCTGGCGCAGGGCCGCGTCCAGCGTGGTGAGTCCGATGGTAAGCCGTTTCACCGTCTCCGGCCGGTAGCTGCCGGTGATGCCGATGACCGCCCGTCGTTCGGCGTCGGTGGGCGCGTTCAGCCCGATCGAGTGGTCCAGCGCGCCACCGGTCCGTTCCAGGTTGCGCCGGGCCGCGGCGAGCAGCCGTTTCCAGCCCGCGCCACGCAGTTCCGTCAGATCCTCGTCCACAGGGTCCTCACGCCGCGGCGGTGATCGCCCGCCTGGTGCCCGGCGAACCGAGTACGGCGGACAGTTCACCCGCCTCGTCGGCGAGGAGCTGCGCTCCGTCCCACACCAGTAGCAGTGCGCTGACGGTGTGCTCGGTGGGAGAGTGCGCCAGGTCGTAGTGCGCGGCGGCGCGGACGGCGGCCTGCGTCGCCCACAGGTCGTAGCCGGTCATGAACAGGTCCAGATCGAACTGCGCGGCCAGGCCCATCAGCTCGCTGCGGCCGGTGTCGTCCACTCCAGCGAACGCCTCGTCGAGGGCGAGCAGGCGCGGTGCGTGCGGATGTGCCGAGTTCAGCATCGCGTGCGCGGCAGCGAACAGCGGCAGGTGCAACGAGACCGACTGCTCGCCACCGGACAGCTGGCTGTGCCGTGTCCGGGTCAGCTTCTCCTCAGTGCCCTCAGCGCTGACCATCTGGAACACGAACTGCCGCCAGCGACGGTAGTCCAGTACCCCGGCCAGCAGCTCTCGGTACGGGAGTTCGCGGTACCGGGCTCGAGCGGTCTTGATCTGCGCGGCGAAGTGGCCGCGCATCCGGGCGAGAGAGTCCGGGTTGAGCCGGGAGGCGTCGGCATCCAGCAGCCCGCACACCGCGCGCTGCTCGTCATCTAGCTGGTCCGCCAGCAGCCACCGCACGCCGACCGTCTTCCCCGAGGACATTTTCCGGGACCGCATCTCGGTGTTCATCGCTCTGATCAGGTCCTTGGCGTCCACGGTCCGCTCGTGGATCTGCTGGGCGAGCCTGGCCAGCAGCGCGTCTTCGAGGATGCGCTGCTCAGAGTCGGTCAGCAGCAGCTGCTGGTCACGGCGGGCAGCTGCGATGCGCTCCGCGAACGCGCCGACCGGCAGCGGGCCCTGCTCATCGGCGATGCGGACCACGATGACACCGTCGGCGCTGTCCCACTCGGGGTGGTAGTCCTGGCCGGCCGCGCCCAGTTGGGCCTGCAGATCCTCCAGCGCCCGGGTGAGCCGGGTCGTGGAGATCTTCAGTGACGTCTCGCTCGGCGTCAGGTCGCGGGTTACCTCGAGGATCGCCTCGTGCACGTGCACGACCGCCTGCGGCAGGTCATCACCGGTCCAGTCCGCCTCCTGCGCGGGCCAGGCCAGCCGCGGCGGGCACTTCAGCACGTCCAGCAGCTCCCGGGCGGCGAACGGGGCGAGACCGCGCGCGGTGGCCTGCTCCTCCGCACGCGCGACATCGAGGGCGCGCCTGCCGCTGGAGACCCGCTCCGTCGCGGCACTGACGGCCTTGATGACCTCCACCTCGGCGGTGCGGGCCGCATGCTCAGCCGACTGGGCGGCCGCGATGCCCTGCTCGGTTGCGTCGACCTGTGCCATCACCTCGGTGGCCTCCTTGCCGACCGCGCCGTGCAGCGCCGCCAGCTTGGCGGCCTCCTCGGTGTGCCGGCGGCGGGCCGTCCGTTCGTTCTCGGCGGAGGCGCGCTCCTCATCGGCGGCCTGTTCCAGCCGACCTCGGGCGTCGGCGACGATGCCGCGCTGCTGCGTCTCCTCGCGGCGGCGGCCGGTGAGGTCCCGGGCGGTGGCCTCGAACCGCCGGGTGGCCGCCTCCACCTGGTCGGCCTGGTCCCATTCGATGGCATGGTCGATGGAGGTGCGGCGCAGCGCCCGCTCGGTGACGGTGCAGGCAGCCACCGACTCGTCGTAACCGGACTGGGCGCCGTCGGCGGCCGCCCGCGCCGAGCGCAGCTGCCCGACGGCCTGGGAGTGCGTGCGCAGTGCGGTAGCGGTCGCGGTGCTGCGCGGAAGCGAGGCGCGGGCCTGCGCGAACGCAGACAGTGCGGCGGCCAGCCCGTCGAGCGTCCGATCGAGGCCGGCCAGCAGCTCCGTCAGCCCGGCGATCTGGGCCTCGCACTCAAAGATGCGCGCGGCCCGGCGGCGGGCCCGGGCGGTCGCCCCGATGTACCCGGCGTGCTCCTTATGGTGTGCACCGGCGGTGACACCGTGGGAGTAGCGGCCGTCAGTGCCGATCACAGCGGCCGAGGAGAACCATTCGCCGTCCAGGGCGATGGAAGCGAGCACGGCACCGATCCGCGCGGCGGGCACGGGTGTGTCGTCCTCGGGCACCAGCACCCCAGCGAGGCTGGCGCCCTCGACCGGCGGGCCGGGGACCAGGTAACCGTCGTCGTCCCCGGCGGTGACCTCATGGCCGTCAGGCGTGATCCAGGCGTCGAGCATCCCGGTGGCTTCCAGCGCCGCCTCGAGCGCGGCGGCCCGCGTGTCATCGACATTGCCGGCGAAGCGGACCAGCCGCCACAGCGGTGCACCGTCGCGGCCTGACCGGCTGGCGCTACGTCCGGGGTAGGCCGGCGGCGCGTCGTCGCGTTGCGAGGCGATCCGGTCCCGCTCCTCGGCGATGCGCTGCCGCTCGGTCTGCGTGCTGGCACGCTCGGCACGCAGCCGCGCCTGCTCGTCACGGATGGACTGCTCGGCGGCGGCGGTCGCCCCGGCGAACACCGACTCGACGGTGGGCGCATCCGGGTCACCGAACGTCTCGATGGCCACGCTGAGGCCCTCGGTCAGTTCCCGCATGGCCGTCTCGTCCAGCACATCGGCGTAGTCGGCCGCCCACCGCGCCAGTGCGGCCTGGGCGTCGGCGCGGGCCGCCGTCACCGCATCGGCCGCGGACTGCTCGACTTGCTCGGCGGCGGTCACCGCCTCCAGTGCCCGGTCGAGCGCCAGCCTGGCCAGATCCCGGGCGTGCTCGGCTGTCCGGTGCGCCTGCAGCGCGGCCCGTACCGAGCGGACCGCCTCCAGCCGGGCGGTGACCCGGCCGCCGGCACGTTCGGTGAACCCGTCAGCTCCGGCGTCGGCGGGCTGCCAGCCGATGCCGGCCGCGGTGGCGTGGTCGGCGAGCTGCGCCGCACTGCGCGAGACGACCGATTTCAGGTCGGCGAGTACCGCCGCGGCCTGCTCCAGACCGGCCTGAGCACGCGCGGTCCCCGCGCTGCGCCGGGTTAGCTCCGCGGTGGCCTCGGCAGCCGTCCGCTCGTTGGTGCGGACGAGCCGTTCAAGGTCGGCGAGTTGCCCGACCGCCTGGTAGGCGCTGGTGGACTTCAGCTGGTCGAGCCGGGCGCGCAGCCCGGCGAGAGCGTTCTCCGCCGCCTCCCGGCGGGCCTGCGCCTCCACCTGCCCGGTTTCAGCGCCCGCCAGCGCCGTGATGTCGTGGCTGAGTTCGGTGCGCCGCTGCGCGCTGGCCTCGCGGCGGCGGGTGAGGGCATCGGCGGCCGACCGGGCGTGGGTGCGCAGATAGGTGGTGTAGGAGGCGAGGAATGTGCGAGTAGCCTCGTCGGCGGCGGTCAGCCCCTCCAGCGTGGTGGCGACCGTCTCCATGTCGTCGAACGAGCGGGCAGCCTCGGTGATCAGGTCGTCGTCGACCGGCCGCAGCCCGTCGGTGAGCGTGTCCGACAACTTCACCGGGTCGAGGTTCTTGGCCAGCTGCGGCCGCCGCAGCGTCAGGATCAGGGTGAGCAGCTGTTCGTAGCGTTCCCGGCCGAGGCCGAACAGCCGCTGATCCAGGGCGGCCCGGTAGTCAGTAGGAGAGGCGTGCAGGCTCGACTCCCCGATCTCCTCGGCGAGCTGCTTCCTGGTCATGGGCCGGTCGTCGCCGGTGATGAGCGAGAAGTCCGCACCGACCCGTCCCTCGGCGACGAAATGCCAGCGGACCGGGGTGTCGCGGTGCTTCTGGACATGCAGGCCGATGCCGATGGTGACGGCCTCACCGGTGTCGCGGTGCCGCAGCTCCAGCCATACGTAGCCGACCGCGTTCTCGCCACCGCGGAACAGGAGGTTGGACTTCATGGTCCGGTCCTCGGCGGCGAACGGGTTCAGCCGTTTCGGGTCGATCCGGCCGTCCAGCACGAACGGGAACAGAACCTCAAGAGCCTTGGTCTTCCCGGATCCGTTGGGACCGCGCAGGATCAGCCAGCCACTGGCGAAGCAGAACTCCTCATCCCGGTAGTCCCACATGTTGATGATTCCGGCCCGGGTGGGTTGGAAGCGGGTCACGTGGAGCCTTCCTTCACGGTCATTACTCGCATTCCCGTCGCCGGCGCGCTGACGGAAAAGACATGCCGCCGGGCTCAGGACGTGCCCGGCGGGCTCTTGATGTGGGCGGTGATGCTGCGGTAGCGGCCCAGCAGCGGTAGCACCAGGACGCCTCCGTCCACCCTCGCCACCAGGCCCAGCGAGGCAAGCAGGGCGACCGCCTCGGTCAGCAGGCGACCCGGGTCGGCGGCCTGTTTCTCCGCCATGCCCGCGCCGAAGTCCTCCACCAGCTTCCGCAGCTCGGTACGCAGCCATACGTCGCTGAGGAACGGGTAGGCGGCGTCGGCGGCACCGCCGCCGGGTGCACCCGATCCGGACTCGGTTCCGTCCCCGGACCCGGAGTCGTCGGTCTCCGCTAGCCAGGCCTGTTCGGCGAGCAAGTCGGCGACGCGGCCCCGGTCCGGCAGGGCAGCGTCGATCCGCCGGGCTGCGTCGGCGAGCCGTTCCGCGGCGGTGGCGGCGGGCAGCGGCTCGATCCTGGATCTGTTGCGTTGCAGGTAGCCGGCGATCCGCGCGCACAGCAGCAGTGCGGCCTGCGCGACGGTGCCGGCCGACGGGAACGCCACGTCGCTGAACCGCTGCCCGGCGTTGACCAGCGCCACGCCTTCGGCGCGCCGCTCCAGATCGAGGCCGGTGAGCCGCTCGATGTCCTCGGCAAGACTCGCCGACCGGAGCTGGCCACGCAGCCCTTCATCGACGTCGGCGTAGTAGACGGCCGGCTGCTCCACGACGAGTCGGCGGGCACGCCGCGCGTTCACCCGCCGCCGTGCCTCCCGGCCCTGGGCCGACGCGGATCCGCCGGGGCCATCCAGCAGCTCGGTGACGGAGTTCAGATGCTGCAGCACCCGGCTTGGCGCATAGAGGGCGCCGACCACTTCGCGGTCGATGTCGTAAAGCGCCTCGGCACGCTCGGGATCGTTGACCCACTCGATGGCCGAGCCATCGGCCATCCGCAGGGCGCCGCGCACCTCCAGCCAGGCGACCGCGTCCACGAACGCGTCCCGGTCCGGTTTGCGGCCGGTGTCCATGCCGAGGCCGTCGATCCGCCCGGCGTCAGCGGCGACCGTGTCCGCCAGCTCGCTGAGTGCGATCTGAGCGCCGGAGCGGCCTAGCGCGGACAAGGTCAGCACCAGGTAGGCGTAGCGGCGCCGGTCGAACGGCCGCCGTGCTCTGGTGAGCGCCGGGCGGGTGCCATCCAGCGCATCCTGCACCCGGCGCAGCCGGATGGTGTCGCCCCCGCTGAGGAGCGTGTAACCCAGGACCTCGCTGAGATCGGCCCGCAGCTGCCTGACCCACTTGCGCACGAGGGGAAGCGTCGAGGCGTCCGGGTAGGACGCGGTGATCAGCGGGTGACGCAGCATCAGCCGCGCCGCCTTCTGGTATTCGGCCAGTTCGAGCGAGCTGACGTCTGCGGCGACCCTCATTCGGTGACCTCCACCGCCAGCCCGTCCAGATGGAGCCGGCCGCGGACCGTGTGCACAGTGGTGGAACCAGGGGCGGGGCGCAAGATGAGCCGCACCCCGTGCGCGGACCCGCTCGCCGTCCGGCTGACCGGGACCCGCGCGGACAACGCCACGTCCAGCAGGCTGAGCAGGGCCTGGGTCTCCGGCTCGTCCAGCACCCGGCCGTAGACGCCGTCACCGGCCAGCGCTGCCGCGGCGGTGCGGCGCTGCGCGGTCGCCTTCAGCTGCTCGGCGCGCAGCCGCTGCTTCTCCTCGTCGTTGCGCTGGATCCGGCCGGGCCCGCGCAGCGCCTGAGCCTTGCCGTTGCGCACCAGCGTCCGGGACAGCTCCACCGGAGCGGCGTCCCACCACGACAGCCGGCTCCCGATCGCGTCGGCGTCCTCGTGCACAGCTGAGACATGCCGGGGTGCCCCGAGACCGAACACTGCCTGGAACAGCGCATGGGCGTCGCCGTCAGTCGGGCAGGCGGTGAACCATTGCGCTAGATGGCGCAGCTGGGTCTCCCTGCTCACCCCGCCGCGGCGGGACTCGGTGACCCGGCGCAGCAGCGCCGTGACGTTGGCGATGGCGGTGACCGTGGCGTCCTGCAGGCGTTCGGCCTCGCTGCGGCGAGCGGTGCCGAACCAGTGCACCAGGCCGCCCCAGCGCGCCCGCCAGTCCGCGACCCGTTCGTCGGCACCGCGGAAGAGCGACTCGTCAGCCTCCGCGGCGAGCCGGGCGAGGCGTTCGGTGCCAGTGGCGTCCACCTCGGCCACCGCGGCGGCCAGGAGCGGCGCGAACCGGGTCAGCTCGGTGTGGAACTCCCGCATGTGGGTGAGCAGCGCGTCCTTGTGCGCGAGGAACACTTCGGGCCGGGTGTCGTTGGTGCGGGCCAGATCGCCCAGCATCAGGTAGAAGCGGGCGGCGCGCTGCGCCATGTCAGCGAGCACTCCGTCCAGCCGGGACAGCTTCCGGTAGACCTCGGCGGCGTCCCCTGACCGCACCGCCTCGGCGAGCGCCCGCAGGTCGGCCAGGATGTCAGGGAACACGAGGCGGGACAGCTGGGCGTCTTCCAGGCTGGCCGTCAGCACCTCCTCGACGGCCTGGAAGGCCCGGTATCCGGCCTGGTTGAACTGGTAGACGTAGTGCCGGTTGCGGTACTCGGCGAGGTTCGCGGCGCGGGTGCCGTCGTAGGAGCGGTCCAGCACCTGCCATTCGGCGAGGGCATCCAGCAGAACCTGCACGTCGCCGACGGCGGCTGCCCCCGGGTGCTGCTCGGCCAGCTGGCCGAGTGCTTCGCGGGCGTCGGACGCGTGCATCAGCACCTGGTAGTTTGCCCTGGCCCGGTCGAAGGCACGCAGCAGCCACAGGTACTCGTGGCGTTTCTCGGTGGCCGCGAAGTGGAACAGCCGCAGCCGGTCATCGAGGGTGAACGCGTCGATGCCGAACGCGGCGTCCCCGGCGGCCGCGTCGCCAGGAACAGCGGCTGGCCGGCCACGGGGATCACTCACTGAGGTAGCGGGCTGACTACCGGTCACAGGTTCTGATCATCTCGATCATCGGGGGTATTTCGTCATGGAACGACCGGGGAATGTGCTGCCTAGTGTGCCGGATCGCCGTGACGGACGCCAAAGACACGCCGAACAAAGGCCGCGGTGCGGTCAGCCCTCCGGCGGCTCGGCACACCTCGCGAGGCCGTGCAGCGATGTCAGCACCGTCAGCGCGGCGCCGCGGCTGAGGTCCTCGTGGTGACGCTCGTTTCGCGGGGTGCGCAGGCACCCGTAGCACGAAGTCTCCAGGCCGCAATCGCATGACCCAACCCGCCGGACCGCGGTGGCGATCACCGTGTCGAGTGCTGCGGCGATTCGCAGCACGCTGCCCGCCCCGCCCGGGACGGTGTCGAACAGCACCAGGCCGCTGCGGCCATCCGCCCCGGAATGCACCACGCCGTCGATATCGTTGCGGCTGATCTCCAGGCCGTCGGCGGCACCTTCCAGCACCGCGTACAGGAGGGAGTGCCACTCTCCCCCGGTCTCCAGGCCGGGAGCGTCAAGCTGCAGTCGCAGGATGTCCGTCTCGTACGTATGCGCGAGCGAACGCCAGCGCAGCGGCCCCGTGCAGGGCTTGCCGCGCAGCGGGCTCACGTGCGACGTGGGGGAACGGCCGTGGTTGGCGGCGCCCCACCCGCACCAGTCGCAGATCAGGAACCCCGAGCCGCCTGGTCCCTCGGCCAGCGACACCAGCCGGCCCCGTGCACCGCAGTGGCACCACGCCAGCGCGCCAGTGCCGGCCTTCCAGCGGGTCTCCGCGAGTTCCTCGCCCAGCGACACCACATGCACGGCGCCGTTCCAGGACCGCTGCGGCGGCACGTTACTGGGCTTGCCGGTGCGCGGGTCGGCGACGAATCCGAACTCCGGCACGCAGTATTCGCGGACCGGGCCATCGGCGGGCCGCCCGCACGCCGAGCAGGCCGGTTCCAGCTCGGTGCCGCCCTCCCGGTAGTGCCGGCAGCCCCGGCACACCGTGTAGCTGCGGGTGATCAGTTCCCGGCCGGGAAGCCGGTATATGCCGCCCGAACGCCAGAGCACCCCGCCAGCGACCAGCTCGGCGCCAGGCGCGTATTCGTGGATCGCCACCGACAGGTCCCGGTTCAGCTCCAGCCGGGCGCCGACCTGGCTGTCGCAGTGCGCGGTGCGCAACTCGACGGTGTCCACCGGGAACCCGTACTTCGGCAGGACGTTCCGGTTGGCCAGGTAGCCGATCAGTGGCCGCCGCGTGATGGTGGCGATGCTGCGCTCGAACCGGGCCGCCAGGTCGCTGCGCCGGGACTCGAACGCCTCCGCCCGGCGCTCCTCGAACATCGCCACATCCTGGGCCAGTTCGGCGCGGACCTGCTCCAACAGCCCGCACAGCTGCTCCACCCAGCTACCGTCGTCCAGCCCGATCAGCCGCCAGGCGAGTTCCGGGAGCACGGCGCGCAGCGCCGCGGCGATCTCGGCGGGCACCGGGGTGAGGTAGCCGCGGACCGCGTCGCAGGGCGGCTCGGCGCGTCCGCCGGGCAGGAAGAAATCCCCGGCGCTCTTCCACTCCCGGCCGCCGTTGTCCTTGGCGTCCCGGAAGAACGCTGCGAGCGCCACTGAATGCGCGTGCCGCCGGTCGATGCGCGGATTTCCCAGCGGCACGTAGGGGGCACGGACCTGCCCGGTCAGCATCGACTCCGGCGCCTGGTAACGGGACAGATCATGGGAGCGGCGCTGAGCGTAGGTGACCACCAGCGCGGCGGTGCCACTGCGGCGGCCCGCCCGCCCGGCCCGCTGGATGTAGTTGGCGGTAGTAGGCGGCATGTTCCGCAGCAGCACCGCAGAAAGCGCCCCGACATCGACGCCCAGCTCGAACGTCGTGGAGCAGCTCAGCACGTTGACCTCACCGGCGAGGAACCGCTGCTGGATGTCGGCGGCCTCCAAGCCGGTCCACTGCGCGGTGTGCTCCCGGGCTGTCAGCGGCACCGGTGCGGTCTGCGTATACAGGGAGCGGTAGTGGTCGTCGGCGGCGCGGTCGGCGGCCAGTTCGCCGGCGCATCCCATCGTCGGGCACACCCCGCGAAGGACGGCCGTGGTGACCCGCCGGCACAGTGAGCACCGCCACAGGTCGCCGCCAGCCGACAACGTGAGCCATGTGTGATCGACCTGGTGCACCTGGCCCAGCTTGGGCAGCGCCGCCGCGTGCAGCCAGCCGTCCCGGGCAGCGGTGAGTGCCCGCCAGCAGCCGGCCAGCACGTGGCGCGCGTCGATTCCGGACGCGGGCTCGCCGAGGACGGCCAGCAGCCGGCGCAGGTAGTCCAGTCGCTTGTTGACACCACGGGTGGGCAGCCAGCTCAGTACCTTGAGCCTCGCCTCTGCGCCGTCGCCGCGGACGTAGATCGGGCCCCGCCGCGGGTCGAACATCTCGTCGGCCGGGTCGACGTCGTCCGGCATGGTGAGCGCGCCCTGCAGCCGCACCGTGCGGAGCAGCTCGGTGAACAGGAGCACGCACTCCTGCGCGGACAGGCCCAGATCGAGCAGCGGGGTGGTCGGCCGCCATGACGGGTCCATGCCCAGCCCAACCCGCAGGAGCCCAAGGCCTTCCAGGGACTGGCGCTCGTCGAGGGCGACCAGTTCGCGCAGCACCCAGCGGGCGGCCTCCCGGCGCCTGCCCTGCCGCGACTCCCGCCGGGAGAACACCCCCGCGCGGCCGGCTACGGCCGCGGTCTCCTCGATCAGGTCGTCCACCGTGGCGTCCGCGTCGCGGGTGGTGGCCCGCGCCAGCCCGTCCAGGATCAGCCGCCGCTGCTGCACGAGAGCGTGACTGGACTCCAGGTAGGGGGCGAAGAACGCGGCAGCCTGCCGGCTGTCACTGAACGCGAGGAGCTTCCGGCCGCCGCCGGGCCGGTCCGCGAGCTCCTCATCCGGGGGCAGCGCCTGGTAGAGCGCGGTGGCCAGCACTGCCGCGGCTGCCTCGTTGCCGCTCTCGAACAGCCGCACCTGCCCGGCACCGCGCGCCCCGCAGGCCAGGCACCCGCTCGGGGTGCCGGACGTGGCCGCCAGCCGCCGCACAGACCGCAGTCCGGCGGCGCAGCATCCGCAGGGTGCCGTCCCCGCCACGGGCGCGGACGCTGTGTGGAGGGCTCCGCATCTGCCGCACAGCAACGCGTCCTTGGCGGTCGCCGCCGCGGCACGCTCGAGGATCTCATCGTCCTCGTCGGCCGTCTCGGCCGGCGCGTCGAGCAGCAGCCAGGTACGGCGTTCGGGGCGCACTGCGCGCGATGTGAAGTGCTCACCGCCCGAGGTGCGCTCCACCGAGCCCGCCAGATGCACCGCGCCGCACCGCTTGCAGCAGCCGAACTCGAAGACAGCGCCGGAACAGTCCGGGCAGATCTCGCGGCGGGCCAGCGACACGTGCGGGCCGCCGGGCGTCAGGCAGGTGTACGCACCCTCGGTGGCCCGGGCGAACAGATGGTACCGGGCCGACAGCACCGGAGCACCGGCGCTGTCACGAATCTTCGAGCCCACCGCGACCAGCGCGGCGAGCGCTGCCCCCGCACGAGGACCATCGGCGTCGGTGAACACCTCGGCTGCCAGGTCGGTAAACGGCCGGGGCGAACGGGCCAGCAGAGTGCGCAGCCGCGCCATCGTCTGCTCGTGCGCGAGCAGCAGCGCGGCGTCGTTACCGCCAAGGCCGACGGCCACCGGATCGTCCGCGGCGCGGCCCAGCAGCGCCGACCCTGGATCGGCCGAGCCGGCCAGGTCGAGATAGTCGTCGGGACCAAGAGGCCCCCACAGCGGTCCGGCCGGGATGGCTACCCGCTGCGCGCCGACCAGATCCTGGCGTGCCGGGTCGCCGTCCACCCACTCGAAGGACGCGTCGAACAACTTGGCGGCGAAGTCCATCACCGCCCGCGGATGGCCGCCGATAGTAGCGCTCGTGGCGATTGCCTGAAAAGCCGCGTCAGCATGGCCGCGGCCAACGCGCTCGCGCAGCCGGCGCAGGAGCATGCCGACCTCTTCGGCCTTCGCCCCGTCATAGACGTGCGCCTCGTCCAGCACGACGAACCGCCAGTGCCCGCCATGCTTGCCCTCGAACAGTTCCATGTCCGCCGGGCGCAGCAGCAGGTACTCCAGCATCGCATAGTTGGTGAGCAGCAGGTGCGGTGGGCTGTCTCGCATCTCCTGGCGGCTGAGCAGTTCGTTCGGCAGCCGTGGTTCGCCCGGGTTCAGCGACTCGAACAGCGACGTGCCCTCGCCGGCCCGCTCCGGAGTGTCCCCGGTGTAGCGGCCGAAGGTGATCTGCGGCACGCTGGTTAGCAGCCGGCGGAGCCTGCGTAGTTGATCGTTGGCGAGCGCGTTCATCGGATACAGCAGCAGCGCCCGCACCCCAGGTCCGAGCGTGCCAGCCTCGCGCTCAGTGGTCAGCGCCGACAGTACCGGCAGCAGGAAGCTCTCCGTCTTCCCTGACCCGGTGCCGGTGGCCACCACCAGGTTCCGTCCCGCAGCGGCCTTCCGCAGCGCCTGCTCCTGATGGCCATAAAGAGGCCGGTCCAGGGGCAGCGCCGCGCTGCCCAGCCGGGCGAACGCCGGATCCAGCACGCCCTCGCCGATCAGGTCACGCAGGCTCGCCCCGGTCCGGTAGGGCGGCGTCGCCTCCAGCAGCGGCCCTTTGGTCAGCAGCGGGCTGGCGGCGATACCGTCGGCAAGCGCGACCGCCAGCACAGGGTCACGGACGGGCAATAGCGACCGCAGGTAGCGCCGGTAGGTGGTGCTCAGCAGAGTGCTGGTAGCGATCGCGTCCACGATGGAAGCCGCTCCCGAGCGGAAGGAAATGCTCCTGGAAACCCTACAGCGCCAGCAGACCACAGGCGCAAGGCGCCGGGTCAACCGGGCAGCCATGGGTCGGCGGCCGGCGCGGAAGCGCTGATCCGGGCAATCACCGCGGTCCGCGCACCCACAGTCATCCGCAGCTCCGCGCCACCGTGGGCGCTCACCGTGTCCAGCATCCGCCGCAGCGGATATCTGCCCCGCTTCGAAGGCTCCAGTACCTGCACGATCCCCCGCGCGGTGACCACATCGATGGGTGGGTCAGCGGCGGCCCCGGGCAGGTCCAGGCGCAGCGCGCCACCGCGGATCAGGTCCGCCGCATCCAGCTGCAGCGGCCCGAGACTGTGCCAGGCCGTGGGGGCACCCGCACTGTCCGGTTCGGGTTCGATCCGTATCCGGCAGTACGGCGGGGTGACCCGGAGCGGCAGCACGACCGGACCCGCCACACATGCCACCTCAATCCCGGTGTCCTCGGCCCCGATCATGGCCGCGCAGGGCGAGGCGGTCATCCCGGGCGCGGGCGAGAGCACGGCCTCGGCCGCATCCAGACCCTCCTCAGCTGTCAATCGCAGCGCGGGCGAGTAGGCGACGTCCAAACCCTCGGCCACGAATACGACACGGCGCAGCCCGGCAACGGGCGCGGTGTCGAGCGCGGTCACGGTCACCACCAGTTCGCCGAGCACCGGACGAGGCACCCGATCCCACAGACGCTCCGGATCCCAGCGATCCCCGCTGGCCTCGACCGTCCCCAGGACCCGGCCGGATCCCGGCCCTCGCACCTCGACCCACCACCGGGTATCACCGGCGGGCAGCCGCACCGTCGGCAGCGTCCCGAAGACTGCAAGCCCGTCCGTCGTGTGGATCCCCGGTACCGGGGCGCCCGTCACCAGCCGCGGTCTCGACCGGCCCCGGACAATGTGCCGTCGCGGCACGTCCTCGCCCGTAGGCTCCAGTTCCAGCCAGGCAATTCCCGACAGGTCCAGCTGGACCAGCCGCCAGCCTTTCCAGGTCAGCGGCAGCCTGCTCGCCACCAGGACCCGCGGCGCGGTATCGGCGCGCAGCGCCCGGTCCTCAGGGTGGACCAGCCAGACGGCCTCGGGCGGCAACACCGCCGCGATCGGCTCACCGTCGGCGTCGAAGGCCAGGAGCGGCCCCGGAGGATCGGTGACCTCGTCCGGAGACATCGGGGTCCAGGATCCCTCCTCATCCCGGCCAGGATCGGCGGGGTCCACGTCGCGGGTCAGCACGCCCCGCCCGAACGGATCGAGCCGCAACGGCGGCCGCCCGCCCGGTCCCGGGGAGGCGGCCGCGACCGTCCTGGCCGCGTCGATGACGCGGCCAGGCAGAGACAGGTCCGCCAGGTCTTCAGCGCCGGGTTCATCGTTCTCGGAGAGCAGCTCCATGAGCGCACGGCAGCGTTCGACGAACCCGGTGCCCGCCCTGAGGCGCAGCAGCGCGGCGACGGCGGGATCGAGCGCGGCTAGTTCCTGTTCCGGCGCTCCGGCACCGGCCAGCCGCAGGAACTCCGGCAGGGACGACTCGGTCACTGCCGCGTGGGCGAGCACTGTCTCAAGCGGGTCGCCCGCCGGGGCCGGGACGCCTAGCGCCGCAAGCGAGCTCAGGAACGTCTCGGCCCACTCAGCGGTGGAGCGCTTGGTCGCGCGCGATCCGGTTGCCCGGTGCCAGGCCGGCCAAACCTTCCCGTTCTTGTCGTGGTGGGCCGTGACCTGCGCCATGGCGACGACGACGCAGGCCGGCCACCGGCAGTTCAGTACTGTCGGCGGCTCGGACCGGGAAAGGCTTCCCAGCGCCTTTGCCGCCGCGTCCAGCATCTCAGGTTCCACGTCGAGTGTCCCGGCCGGCTCTCCGGACGCGAGATGCCGGCGCCAGCCAGGTTCGAGCAGGTCGAGCAGCGTACCCATTGGTGGCCCGCTCATACTGACCCCCTTCCCGTGGTCCGCGGATGAAGCGTAGTCACCGGCACCGGGCCCTTCACGATTCAGGAGCGGATGGTCAGTACGCGACCGCCCGCACGAGCACCCGACCGGGCTGGTGGCCGGGAATCCGCACTGGCTGGGTAAACCGCTAGAAGCGCCCTTTGACGATGTCTGGACAACCCGCCGCGGCGACTGCCGCCCCCTGTACGCCATCACGCCCCAGGAGTCTCGGGCAATCCGGGCCGTGCCTTGCGGTGGCGACTATTGGATGTGCTGGTAGCTGCCGAGCCAGCCGGTTGCGAGGTGGTCGCCTCGCCGGGTGAACAATGCCGCGCCGTGGCCGTCCCGCGCTTCGTCGCCGTCCGCGTCGGGGTAGCTGACCTGCCAGGTTTCCTCACTCGCGAGCTGGCGGGCGAGCCTGTGGCCAGTCCAGGTCACGATCGCGGTGCCAGGAGAACTGTTGACCAGCGCGTGATCCTGCCGCACGTCGAGTGTGGATCCGGTGATGCGGTCCCGCAGGAGCGTGGTATAGGCGATGTCGTCGAGCTGACAGTGCGCCGGCCTGGTGCTCGCGGTCCAGTCAGGGCTTGTCAAGTCACGTGCGCTCGCGGCCTGCCACATGCCGGGTACGGCGGTGTCGGCATGGATTGGGGTGGCCATCTGCTCGAACATCCACAGCAGCCGCCCGGCGCCGCGCCGGGGAGCACAGCGGCGCCAGCGAATGCGGCGGGCGAGATCTGCCGCCACGATCGCCCACCACGGCGAGATGGTACCGAGGAAGCCTTGCGCGCCGATCCACTGAAGATAGTGCGGGGCGTCTTCGAGGATCGGATACATGCTGGCGTAGGGGATCTCGGCGATCTTCCGCGCGGGAGCGGCGAACGCGCGCGGGCTCCCGGCCACGGCGAGCAGCGCCGCTTTGGCCAGGTCGCCGGGAGCATAAGGCGCCTGGCTGGCCAGGCCCTTGCGGATGAAAGCCCGCGAAGACCCTAGCCTGGTCAGGTCTCCGCCCGACTGAAGCAGCCGGGCGACGGCGGGACGCAGCTCGTCGGGAACAGGTGCCTCGGCCAGCTTGGGCACCAGCGCAGAAAGCACGGTGACGAGAATCTCCTCGGCCGCATCAGGCCCGGCTGGCAGGGGCGCCTCGGTCAGCACAGTACGTACCGCATGTCCCACTCGCGTCGAGACCATCAGCCGTGCTGTCAGCACGCCGAGGTCGGTGGCTGTGAGGTCGGCGTCCACGCTCGTTTGATCGGACATGATGATGTACCCGCCTTGTACCAGCAGGTGAACCGCCTGGTGCAGCAAGTCCACGTCCTGGTGCCCCTGGTGGAAAGCCAGGGTCTGGGCCCACCAGGCCTCTGCCTCGCCGAGTGTCGAAATGCGGCCCTGAACCGTCTCGGCGAGCACGTGATCGGGCAGGCTCTCGGTGATCCGGGAGGTCACGTTGTACCCGGCGACAAGCCGCGCCTGCCAGGCTGGCCGTTCGTTCTCGTCCACGATCAGGAACGCCCAGCCGTCGGTCTCTCCCGCGCCGATCCGGCCGGCCCGGCCGAACATCTGCTGGACCACTGCCACATTTACCTCGTCCAGGCCCACCTTGGTATCGCGCATGATCACGGCGCGGGCCGGCAAGTTGACCCCGGCCGCGACTGTCGTGGTCGCCACGAGCACATCCAGCCGGCGCTCGCGGAATGCCCGCTCCGCCTCGCGCTTGTGCGCCCAGTCCTTGTAGTGCAAGCCGATGCCGGCAGCAGCGCAGACCTTGTGGACACGGTCAAGATCATCGAGATCGACCGAGCGGACGTCGGCTCCTCGGTCCGCCGCGATCGCCAGCGCGGTGGTGCGCACGCCTCGCTTGCTACCGCAGAACACCAGGACACTGCCATCATCGGCAGCGATCATCCGCGTGATAGCCGTTGCCACGCGAATCCGCGCGGCATCGGTCGCGGCACGGTCGGAACTGGCGGTGATCATCGGAAGCTGCCAGGTAAGGCGGCTGGGCCGCCAGCCGATCCGCACCAGCCGCGCCCCCAGCCATTCGGCGATCTGTGCGGCGTTGGCGACCGTGGCCGACAACCCGACGATATGCAACGGCGAGTCCGTGCCCCGCACCCGAGCCAGCAGAGCCTCCAGCACCGGGCCGCGAGTCGGGTCACCGAGCAGATGTATCTCATCAACGACCAGGCAGCCGACGTCAGCCAGCGCCTGGCGCATCGATACGGTGCGGCAGATCGACTCGAACTTCTCCGTGGTCGCCACCCACAGATCGGCATCCCGCAGACGCTGCGCGTCAATCGCGTACTCACCCGACAGCCGCTCGACCCGAATGCCCGCGCGCCGCCACGCCTCCAACTCCCGGTCAAGCTCGTCGGTCAGCGAGCGCTGCGGGACCAGCCAGGCAGCCTTCCGCCGCTCGGTTAGCACCGCTCGCAACGCAGCCATCATCCCGATGACGGTCTTCCCCGCGCCGGTCGGAGCGACCACCAGCACATGTCCCGCCCCGGCAGCCACCTGAGGCGCTGCCTCAACCTGGGCCGGGTTCAGCTCGGGGAACGGCAGGTAGGAGAGCCACTCAGCAGGAACATGGTCCGCCGCCGCGCAGGCGGCTGCCACCTGCCCGCCACCGGTGTGCGCCTGCCACACCAGATCGAACGCGTCTCGCGCGGCCTCGGCAGCTCCGCCTGTCCTGGTTACCGCTCGCTGACCCACCGCGCGCACCAGGGTGCTCAGCGCAGCTGACGCGGCCAGCGGACTCGGCTGGCCGTTCAACGTAACCGAGGTGACGATCTCGCTCTCTAGCCAGTACCTGACCGAACGCGTCGGCACGCCACGCTTTGCCAGGCCGTGCCAGACCTGATCGAATGCGGGGTCATCAGGCATGAGTACGCGGACGTCCACACCTGGCTGCGGATCTGGCGGCCTGTCAGCTGGATGTCCCAGCTTCACCCAGCACACCCGCCGGTCCCGCCCGAAGACATACCGCTCTGGGTGGTGACCCGGCGTCACTTCCAGCGCCCGGGCCGGCTGAGGCAGGTCCACTGACCTCATCATGGCCGCGTAGGTCTTGAACCCCAGGTCAGCAAGGGTGAACGCCGCCGGGCATTCCGGGCAGACAAGCGCCACGTAGCGATACTGCCTGCCCGCGCTCTCATACGGCTTGCGCAAGCAGTGCAAGGAAAACCCGCAGGCGGGACAGGACGCGGGCACAGGTTCCTCATACGACCATCCCGGCTCGGCCAGCCGCGCTATAGCCGATGTGGCCCGTACCCCCCACCGAGCCTCCATCACATCCGCGACAGTCGAGCCCTCCCGCTTCGACTGCCGATCCTGACCGGACACGTAGACGGCGCTCCCGTAACGGATGGTGGCTATCCGCATGCCGATCAAGCATCTCACCCATGTCGGGCCACCACCATCTGAGCCAGAAACTCGACATTCAGGATCCCCGGACCGCGCAGCCCCATCCCACGAGAAGCCGGCATGACCGCCGCTGATCGGGATTACCTGGCCGATCGGTACCCCGACAGATGACAGAGCAGAAGGTGGGGCTCAGTGAGCTACCGCTCGTCTGTGCGATGTTGATGACATACACTAGAGACATACATCATCAACAACGCGAGGCGGCTGATGGTGCTGACCCAGATCGACATTGACGAAGACGCCCTCGCCGAGGCCATGCGGCTGTCCGGAGCGAAGACGAAGAAGGAAACGGTCAACGTTGCACTGCGGGAGTTCGCCGCCCGGCATCGCCGGATCGCGGCCCTGGAGCACTATGCGACGCTGGCGGCAGGGTGGGATTTCGAGGGGTGGGAGCACCGTCGGGCGGCTGAGAAAGACCCGGCACCGTGATCCGCTACCTGCTCGACTCGTCTGCCCCGTGGCGGATCCTGCGGGACCCCGCGCTGCGGACGGCCTGGGCAGAGGTCGTCTCCGCGGGCGCGATCGGTTCTTGTCACCCCCAGCGCGTCGAGTTCCGCCGCTCGGCCCGCACCATCGA
>WNFD01002504.1_pt1 | contig 23772 bp, 24 predicted proteins | sample 5400491 | NCBI WGS metagenome assembly WNFD01 (sample SAMN13153343, study PRJNA577476) | soil metagenome | isolation source: 120 cm saprolite under Douglas fir tree site 2 hole 2 replicate 2 | place: USA:California | collected 2015-04-18
AGGCGAAGATCGTCCGGAGTCGCCCGAAAGCGGTCGGGCATCAGTCGTTCGATTACCAGGAGCCGCCCGTTGGGCGGCATCGCTTCGACGCATACCTTAATGATCCGTGCCGCGTGCTTGTCGTCCCAGTCGTGAAGAATCCACCTCAACAGGTAGGCATCGCCACCTTTCGGGACCGAGTCAAAGAAGTTCCCAACTACCATCTCGCAGCGCCCGGCAACACCAGCTGCCTCCAGCTGAGCAGGCGCCCCCTCGAGCCCGGGCTTGAGATCCACGATGACTCCGCGCATCTTTGGCTGGGCCGTGAGAACTGCCGCCATAAGGGCTCCTCGGCCGCCCCCAATGTCGACCAACGTGGAAATCTCCGTGAGGTCACACGCGTCTGAGAGCGCTCTTCCATCGACCTGCGCGGAAGCCGCCATGGCCGCGTTGAACCGCTCTCTTGCCACGGGGCTGCCCGCCATGTGCTCCCAGCGGGGCAGCCCGTGAACAAGTTCATAGGCGGGCTTGCCGGTCTGCACGGAATGACCGAGCTCAGCCCATGCCGCATATCCCTCGCTCAACGTCATTCGCGCCATTGCGTGTTCCCGCTGGCCTGACCGCAGGCAGGCTGATAGCGGGGTTGGGCCAAAACGTCCCTGCTCATCCTCGGTGAGCACACCGAGCGCGCAAAGCCCTCGGAGAAACCGATTCAGCGAGTCTTCGTCAGAGCCAGTCGCTTGCGCCAATTCCCCTGCGGTCATGGCACCCTCGGCGACGCGATCCGGGACAGCTAACTCAACAGCTAACCCCACGGCCTGGGACGCGCGGTAGCCCGTGATGAGACGGAAAACTTGATCCTCAGGCGCAGTCTCCAAGCTGTCCTCAGAATAGAAGGATTGACGAGGAAGACTTGGCTGTTTCGCCTTCCTGCGAGAGCTCTAGCGGTTTAGGCCGACAACGACAGCGAGAGCACGATCAACTCTCACCGCCGCAGCTGTGCCGTCAATACGGCCGGAGCTGCCTTTCTGGTAGTGCGATATCAACCCCCTGCTTGGCTTCCGTATCCGACCAGAGAGGACGTCTCATGTCGCGTGGTAGCCCGTGGCGGACACTATTCGAACAAAACGAACTGGGCCCGGGTTCGCAGGGTTTGGAGAACTAACACGATCATCAGGTGAGTGCCGAGCAGTGGCCGACTAGGGACAAGAGTCGCGATGGAAGCGCGAAAGCTCGGCCTGATCTTGGCCATCGCGGGAGCGCTCGCGATGAGCACGCCGGCCGCCGCCGCCGCAGCGACCTCAGGAGGCGTGAGAATCACCCTGACCTGCGCGATTGGGAATGGAACCACCGGGCTGGGCGCCTTCAAGGTCACGGCCAACGGGAGCAGTTCCGTTGTGAATGTTCCGTGCGGCGGCTCCGCGACCGTTACCAACCCAGGATGGATGGCCGGGGCCACGGCTACGATCGATCAGACAGCCGGACCGGTGGGCACGAGGCTAGTCACCAACCGGAATGTGTTACTTGCTACCTACACTGTCGCATTCTTTACGTCGGCCCTGGCGTGTTCCACCGTAACTGCAGCTCCAGGGTGCCTGGCACCTACGACAGGCCTGGCGCCCAGGCGAACGAGCATCCCGCCGGTGGTGTTGATCGCCGTGCTGCTGGGCACCATAGCGTTGACAATCCTCGGGATGATACTGGCCCCGCTTTGGGTGATAGGGCAGCAAATCCGCTATTTCCATCGGCTCTACATCGACCAGCCCGAGGCCTACAAGGAGGCTATGAGACACCTGGCGCTCATGCCAGGCATGGCATGGCGGATTCGACTGAGATCCAGGCTGCTTAGGGTTCCTCTTCCTCCGGGCTTCGACGATGCGGAACGAGTGATCCATGAGGATAAACAAAGGCTCTAGTGGATGCCGTTCGGGCGGCGCGCCGCTCCTCGCGCACTTCCTGCTTTCGGAGAGCGTTCGATTGGAATAGCCCGTGGCGGATTCGAACTAGCAGGAACCGGGTGGCTGTCAGCGTCGTTCGACCCATCCGTTGGAGCTGCCGGGGGCCGGTACGCGTAGCTCAGTTCTCGTGGTGAAACTGATTCCGTTCAGCGAGGTAAGAACGCGTGTCCGGCTAACTCGAGGTTTACCAGCCCGTAAAGTAGGGGCGTGTCGATCCCGGAGCTAGTCCCGGTGCACCTGCGCGTCAACGGTGAGGAGACGGCGCTGATGGTCCCGCCCTATAAGACGCTGCTCGAAGTCTTGCGCGAGGACATGGGATTGACCGGCACCAAGCACGGCTGCGAGCTGGGCGAGTGCTCGACCTGTGGCGTGCTGGTCGATGGCAAGCCATTTCTTTCCTGCCTGAGCATGCCGCTCGACCTCGAGGGCCGCGAGATTTTAACCGTCGAAGGGATGTCCGCCGATGGCCGGTCCCATCCGTTGCAGATCGCGTTTGCCGAGCTGGGGGCTGCACAGTGCGGCTACTGCACGCCCGCCATGTTGCTGACCGCCAAGGCGCTGCTCGACCGTGATCCGCACCCGAGCCGCGATGCGATCATGGAGTCGCTCGCGGGCGTCCTGTGCCGATGCACCGGCTATCTCAAGATCTTCGAGGCGGTCGAGCTGGCCGCCTCGCGAACGGGAATCGCGGTGCGATGACCCAACCCGCTGAAGAACTGTCGATCGTCGGTAAGCCGCTGATCAAGCCCGATGCGTTTTCCAAGGTCAGCGGGCAAACGAAGTTTGCCGACGACCTGGCGATGCCACGGATGATCTACGGACGCCTCCTGCGCAGTCCGCACCCGCATGCCCGCATCCTGCATGTCGATACCGCGCGGGCTCGGGCACATCCGGGCGTACTCGCCGTGCTCACCGGCGATGACCTTCCTGTCAAGTTCGGCATCCTCCCGGTCAGCCAGGATGAGGAGGCGTTGGCGAGAGAAAAGGTCCGCTACGTCGGCGATCCCATCGCCGCCGTCGCGGCGACCGACGAGTGGATCGCCGACGAGGCGCTCGACCTGATCGACGTCCGCTTCGCGGAGCTGCCGGCGGTGATGTCGATCGAAGAGGCGATCACCGGCGAGGGCGAACCGATCCACGGAAAGAGCAACGTGCACAAGACCGTGGCACTCGAATTTGGCGATACCGAAGAGGCGCTGCGGGCGGCGGCTCATGTGCGCGAGGACACGGTGTTTTTCGAGGGCAATACCCACCTTCCGATGGAGCAACACGCGGCGCTGGCCCAGGTGGCGGCCGATGGCAAGCTCACGCTCTGGACTTCGTCGCAAACCCCGCATTATGTCCATCGCGCGCTGGGCAAGGTGCTCGAGATGCCGATGAGCCGCATTCGTGTGATCGCGACGCCCAACGGTGGCGGCTTCGGCGGCAAGAGCGACATCTTTTCCCATGAGCTGGTCGCCGCCAAGCTGGCACTCGTGACCGGACGCCCGGTGAAGATCACGCTGACCCGCGAGGAAGTTTTTTACGCGCACCGCGGGCGCCACCCGGTCCTGATGAAAGTCAAAACCGGGTTCGCAAAAGACGGTCGGATCACCGCCATGCAGTTCCAGAGTTTCCTCGACGGCGGCGGCTACGGCAGCTACGGAGTCGCCAGCACCTATTACACCGGCGCGCTGCAGGCGACCACCTATGCGATTCCGCGATACCGGTTCGAAGCTGTGCGCTTCTTCACCAACAAGCCGCCCTGCGGCCCCAAGCGCGGCCACGGTACACCGCAACCGCGGTTCGCCCTCGAGACCCACCTCGACAAGGTCGCCGAAGAGCTCGGCATCGACCCGGTCGAGCTGCGCCGGCGCAACCTGCCGAAGCCGGACTCGCGCACGGTCAACTGGCTGCGGATCACGAGCTTCGGCCTGGAGGCATGCATAGATAAGGTTGTCGAGGCCTCCGGCTTCTCGAAGCGGCGGACCTCCATGCCCCACGGCCGAGGCCTGGGCTTCGCGGTGAGCTCCTATCTCAGCGGCGCCGGCACCGCCATCTACTGGAACGAGATGCCGCACTCCGAGGTCCAGCTCAAGCTCGACCGCAATGGCGGCGTCTCGCTGCTCTGCGGCGCGATCGACATCGGCCAGGGCTCCGACCACATCCTGGCCGCGATCGTGGCCGAAGTCCTTGGCGTATCGCTCGAAGACATCCAGCTCACGACCGCCGACACCGACCTGACGCCGATCGACCTCGGCAGCTACTCCTCGCGCGTAACGTTCATGGCGGGCAATGCGGCGAAGGCGGCAGCGGAAAAGGTGCGCGGCCGGCTGTTCGAGGTGGCGGCCCGCACGTTGCAGTGCGATGCGGATGAGCTGATCGCGCGCGACCACCGGATCATGCGCCGTACCCAGCCGGCGGATGGCATTGATTTCGCCCAGGCGGTCCAGCTCGCCGAGGCGCAGGGTGGGGTCGTGACCGGCACCGGAAGCTACACGCCGCCGAAGCTTGCCGGTCCCTACAAGGGATCGGGCGTTGGGCCCAGCCCGGCCTACTCCTTCTCGGCGGCCGTGGTCGAGGTCGATTGCGACAGCCGGACCGGCGAGGTCCGCGTTCCCGAGGTCTGGATCGCGCACGATATCGGCCGCGCCATCAACCCCATGCTCGTGATCGGTCAGGTGGAGGGCAGCGTGTACATGGCGCTTGGCGAAGCGCTCATGGAGGAGCAGACATTCCGTCTCGGCCTGCACAAGTTTCCGTCGTTGCTCGAGTACAAGAGCCCGACTGCGCTCGAGACCCCGATCATGCATACCTACCTCGTCGAGACAATTGACCGCGAGGGTCCGTTCGGCGCCAAGGAGGCGGGGCAGGGACCACTGCTCCCCGTGATCCCAGCGGTCGCCAACGCGATCTACAACGCCTTGGGTGTGCGCATCGACGAGGTACCGATCACGCCCGACAAGGTGCTCAAGGCGATGAACGACAAGGCCAAGCGCGTCGGACCGAAGTCGGTGCCGGCCTTTCAGTTCCCGCCGCTGATCAACGCCGAGGTGCCCGACGAATGGAAGGGTAAGTAGTGCTGCGCCTTCCGCGTCTGCGCTACCTACGCCCGCGGTCCGTGGACGAGGCGTCCGAGATGGTGGCGTCGAATCCTGGCTCGATGTTCATCGCCGGCGGCACCGACCTGGTGCCAAACCTGAAGCGCCGCCAATTCGAGGTCTCGACGCTGATCAGTCTCAACGCCTTACCGAAGGGCGCCGCGGTCAGTGGCGATGCGGCGAGTGGGCTCGAGATCCGAGCCGGGGCGACGCTCGATGAGCTCGCGGCGCATCCGGCGCTCGAGGGGCCGTATCGCGCGCTCGCCCAGGCCTGCGCCTTGGTATCGACGCCGCAGGTGCGGGTGATGGGAACCCTCGGCGGCAACCTGCTGGTCGACCCGCGCTGCAACTACTACAACCAGACCTACAGTTGGCGCAAGGCGGTCGGCTTCTGCATGAAAAAGGATGGGCAGATCTGGGGCAGATCTGCCTGGTGGCGCGGAGCTCGCCGCGCTGCTGGGCCGTCTCGTCATCGGACAGTGCGCCGGTGGCGCTCGCCCTCAATGCGCAGGTCATGCTGCATGGCGCCGAGGGCACGCGGCGAATTCCTGCGGCCGGACTGTACAAGGACGATGGGATCGACTACACGACCAAACGCCGGGACGAGGTGATCACGGCGATCCACCTTCCCTCCGTCAACGGTAAGATGACCAGCGCCTACTGGAAGCTGCGGCGCCGTCCGTCATTCGACTTTCCAATCCTGGGCGTCGCGGTCGCCATCACCTGGGATGACGGCGTGGTGAGCGAAGCCCGAGGGGCGCTCGGCGCCGTCGGATCGCACCCGGTCGACATCACGCCCTTCCTCAAGCCACTCAACGGTCAGCGGCCGGACGATGACCTGGTCGCGCAGGTCGCCGAGGCCGCGGACAAGCCGTCGAGGCCGCTCGACAACACCGATCTCAGTCACTACTGGCGGAAGCGCATGACCAAGGTCTACATCGAGCGCGCACTCCGCGACGCCTGCGGATTGCCTCCGCTGGATGGACGGCTCACCGCCCAGGTGAGAGCGAGCGCCATCTGACCGTCGCAGCGAGCCGTGAGAGGCGTCGTGGATCGGCGTTATAACGGAAGTGAGGAAGTTCGTCCCGGTCATGCTGGTCGCCCTATATCTCGCTGCCTGCGGCACACCCGCATCGACCTCGGGATCGACGGTGAAGGGCGCCACGACGCTGGTGAGACCCGACGCGGTCGAGGTCGTTGATGCCGCGAAGCGTTCGACCGCCGCCGCTGCGGCCAGCAACCCGGTCGCGCCCGTCAGTCATCCGACCGACCGGCTGCCGGTGACCCCGGCATCGAGGCCGGCCGCGCCGCCGCCGGCCGCCGATCCAGACCGCGCAACACCCGGCTTCAATTGCCAGAGCTTTAACGCCCCGGGCAAGCCGAAACTCATGTGCCCGCCGCAATAGCCGGCCGCAGCCCCCGCGCCGCTTAGCTCGACAACGTAAGCTTCCCGCGATGAGGCTGTGCACCTACTCGGTGGACGCCGGCGCGCCGCGTCTGGGGGCCGATTGTGGCGCGGCCCTGCTCGACCTGGCGAGGTACTCGCACCTCCATGAAGGGCTGCGGCTGCCGGCCGAGATGCAGGGATTACTGGACGCCGGCCCGCAGGCGTGGCGGCACGCGGCGGATCTCTGCCGGCGCTTCACGTCGGAGCTCGAGAGCCACGACCTCGCCCAGGATGCCGAGGCCGGCCTCGCCTATCGCGCCGACCGCGTCCGCCTTCACGCGCCGATTCCTCGGCCGAAGAAGAACGTCTTTTGTCTTGGTCAAAACTATGCCGCGCACGCCGCTGAGTCAGGGAACCCTCCGCCGACGGCGCCGATTTACTTCACCAAGCCCCCCACCACCGTCGTCGGCCCAGACGAGGCGATTCCGTACCCACAGGGGCTGACCACGCGGCTCGATTGGGAAGTCGAGCTCGGCGTCGTCATCGGACTCGGGGGTCGGGACATTCCAGAGGCGCGCGCGCTGGATTACGTCTTTGGCTACACGGTCTTCAACGACGTCTCTGCGCGTGACCTCCAATACCGCACGGCCCAGTGGTTCAAAGGGAAGTCCCTCGACGGTAGCTGCCCGATGGGTCCGGTGATCGTCACCGCCGACGAGATTCCGGATCCGCAGCGCTTACGCCTGCAACTGGCGGTCAATGGGGTCAAAAAGCAAGACAGCAATACCGGCGACATGATCTTCTCGGTGGCGCGGATCATCGCGGATCTTTCTGCGGGGATGACGCTCGAGCCGGGAGACTGCATCTCGACCGGGACGCCGCAGGGGGTTGGCGACGGTCGAAAGCCACCGGAGTACTTGAAGCGCGGCGACGTGATGGAGGCTGAGGTCGAGCGGATCGGCGTGCTGAGGAATCCGGTTCGCTAGGGTTGGAGGTTCCAGTGCTCCAGCATGTCGATCGCAGGATAGGCGGTCAGGTCGTATGAGACGGGCGTAATCGAAACGTAGCCGTCGTTCACCATCTTTGCGTCGGCGTGCTCCTCCAGTTCCTGAAGCTTGAAGGTGCCGTCCAACCAGTAGTAGGTCTGATTGCGGGGATCGGTGCGCTTCTCGAACCGTTCTTCGACGCGTGAGTCGCCCTGCCGCGTGATGGCGACCCCTTTGATCTTCTCTTCCGGCAGGTTGGGGATGTTGACGTTCAAGAGGGTCTTGTCGGGCAGTCCCTTCGCCAGCACCTGGAGTGCCAGCTTCCTGGTGAACTTCGCCGCGTACGTGAAGTCGGGGTGGGTGAAGGTCGCGAGCGACACCGCGATCGAGGGGATGCCCAGGATGCGCGCTTCGGTCGCGGCGCTCACCGTGCCCGAGTAGATGACGTTGGTACCGGTGTTCGAGCCGAGATTGATGCCGGAGACCACGAGGTCCGGCGGACGCGGCAGGATGGCCTTGACGGCGATCTTGACGCAATCGGCCGGCATGCCATTGACGGCGTAGCCGAACCGTACGTTGCGCCGCACCACTTCCTTGGTGCGAAGGGGAAGCAAGAGCGTGATCGCATGGCCGACCGCGCTTCGCTCCGCGTCGGGCGCGACCACCTCGACCTCGCCAATCTTGCGCAACTCCTGCCATGCCGCCAGGATGCCCTGCGCATAGATGCCGTCGTCGTTGGTCAACAGGATCAGCGGTTTTGCCACGATTTCGCCATCAATGATGCGCCAAAAGCCGGAGTCTTCCGGCTCAGGCTTGCATTTCGGGCGCGGATGCGGCCGATCGCGGCGTTGGCTCCTGTGCCCCTCGCTCACGCATCAACGGATGCGCTCACTCCGGTGCTCGTCGCCGCCTTGCGCTCGTCTCGCCCCGCATCCCGAACTGCGTCGCCCGACCGGAAGACTCCGGCTTGCCAGTCCTATACTGGACCGGGCGACGATGGAAGATCCCATCCTGGAGTTCCTGCGGTCCCAGGCTCGCAACTACCGCTGCCGCGTGTGCGGCAGTAACCACAAGGGCTCGCAGCTCCGCAAGATCGGCAACCACAACAACAAGCTGATCGTGCAGGTGACATGCGGGCGCTGCCGCGATTCCTTCTTCCTACATGTCGAGTTCCAGGGTTCGATCGTCAACGCAGTCGAAGAAGTCACCCAGGTGGCAGCGCCCTCGCCGCGGGACGCGGACGAGATCGACGGCGATCCGCTGACGCACGATGAGGTGCTCGACGCCCATCAGCGGCTGGCCGCCTTCAGCGGCAAACTAACTGATCTGCTGGAGGATTAACGAGGCCGCAGGCCGAGTCGCGCTTTCGCGCGTAATAGGCCACTGCCCGGTTAGTCGAGTCGTCGGTAGCCGCTGCGGAAATAGACGAGCGGCTCGTCGTCGCTAGCAACCTCCAAGGCGGTCACCCGGCCGACGATGATCGAGTGGTCGCCCGCCTCCAGCGTACTGTCCACGGTGGCCTCGAGATAGGCGACCGCCTCGTCGAGCAGCGGCGCGCCACTGACGCCGACGTGATACGCACCGTCCACGAACTCTGCACCTTCGAGCCGCGCGTTGTCGGCGAAGAAACGGGCGGTGCCTTCAGCGAACTCGCCGAGGATGTTGATGGCAAAGGCGCGGCTCGCCATCACCAGCTTGTGCATCTCCGTGGATCGCTCAACGGAGACCAGGATCAACAAAGGGTCGAGCGACTGGGAGGCGAAGGCGCTCACCGTCATGCCGTGCATCCGGCCCCCCGCGGTGGTGGTCATGATCGTGACGCCGCTGGCGAAGTGCCCCATGGTGTGGCGAAAGGAAGCTTTATCCAGGGGCAGGGTCACGCCGATACGTTACGAGAACGTCGCCTCGACAACCGCCCGCCCGCTATACTTCGAGATGTCCGACCAATCCGGTCGGAGTTCTATGAGATTCTCTACCCGCTCTGAATACGGGATCCGCGTCATGGTGCGTCTCGGCCGCGGTTATGGCCAGGGGCCCATGCCGCTGGCAGAACTCGCCGAGCAGGAGGGGCTGCCACAGTCGTACCTGGAGCAGATCGCCGGCCAGCTGCGCCGCGCCGGATTGGTGACCAGTCGGATGGGTGTCAAAGGCGGCTACACGTTGGCCCGCCGTCCCGCCGCCATCTCGATGGCCGACATCGTACGCAGCCTCGAGGGCACGCTGGCCCCGGTCAGCTGCCTGGCGGAAGGCGGCGGCCCCGGGGAATGCACCCATGCCGACACGCCGTGCTCGGCCCACGCCTTCTGGGAGAAGCTGCAGGGAACCATCACATCGACGCTGCAATCGGTGACGGTCGCGGACCTGATGCACGAGGCGCAGCCCGCATGATCGAGGCCCGCGCCATCAATGCGACCGAGGTGCGAGCCGACTTCCCGATTCTCGGGCGGACCATCAACGGCAAGCCCCTGGTCTACCTCGACAGTGCCGCGACCTCGCAGAAACCGGCGGTGGTGATCGACATCATGGATGACTACTACCGCCGCTACAATGCCAACCCGCATCGGGGCGTGTACACCATCAGCGAGGAAGCGACCGCGGCCTACGAGTCCGCCCGTCAGCGGGTGGCGGCTTTCATCAACGCCGCCTCCGTCAAGGAAGTCATCTTCACCCGCAACACGACCGAGGCGATCAACCTGGTGCGCTACACGTGGGGCCGGCTCAACATCCGCAGCGGCGACCGCATCCTGCTGACCGAGATGGAGCATCACAGCAACCTCGTCCCCTGGCAGCTGCTGGCGCAGGAGGTCGGGGCCACCCTCGAGTTCCTCCGCATCGACGACCAGGGATTGCTGCAGCTGGACGAGCTCGAGGCCCGGCTGTCGGGCGTCCGCCTGCTGGCGATCACCCACCAGTCGAACACGCTGGGGACGATCAATCCGATCAAGGCGATCACCGCCGCCGCGCATCGCGCCGGCGCACTCGTGCTCATCGACGGCGCGCAAGCCGTGCCGCACATGCCGGTGGACGTGAAAGACCTCGATGTCGACTTCTATGCCTTCAGCGGGCACAAGATGTGCGGGCCGACCGGGATCGGCGTGCTCTGGGCGCGGCGGGCGCTGCTGGAGGCGATGCCGCCATTCCTGGCCGGGGGCGACATGATCAAGCGCGTCAAGCTCCACGAGGCGAGCTGGAATGACCTTCCCTGGAAGTTCGAGGCCGGCACGCCCAGCGTGGCGGAAGGCATCGGCCTGGGGGCGGCGGTCGACTACCTCGCGAACCTCGGGATGGACCAGGTTCGAACACACGAGCGGACGCTTGTGGACTACGCCCTCGAGAAGCTGCAGGACATTCCCGGCATCGTCATCTACGGCCCGCGCGACCCCGAGATCCACGGCGGCGCGATCTCGTTCACGATTCCGGACATCCACCCCCATGATCTCGCGACGCTGGTCGATCGCGACGCCATCGCGGTGCGCGCCGGGCATCACTGTACCCAGCCCTTGATGGACCGGCTCGGCGTTCCGGCTACGACCCGGGCGAGCTTTTACATCTACAACCAGCCGGGGGAGGTCGATCAGCTCGTGATCGGAATTCAGAAGGCCCAGAAGGTGTTCGCATAACTATGAGCGACGATCTATACCGCGAACAAATCCTCGAGCACTACAAGAACCCGCACCACTTCGGGGAGCTGCCCGACGCCGACATCACGCAGGAGGGTGACAATCCGCTCTGCGGCGACGTCATCACTCTCTACCTCAAGCTCGACGACGGCAAGCTGGGTGAGGTCAGCTTCCGAGGCCGGGGTTGCGCCATCAGCCAGGCGTCGGCCTCGATGCTGACCGACATGATCGTCGGCCGGCCGGTGGCGGAGCTGAAGAGCTTTCCGACCAAGGATCTACTCGAGGAGCTTGGGATCCAGATCAGCCCGGCCCGGATGAAGTGCGCGACGCTTTCGGTGAACACGCTTCGGGTCGCGCTGAATGGCGACAACCACGAGGAGGACTGAATTCGCTTTGAATACGGAAGGCGCGGGTAAACTGACAAGAGCCATGGCCGATTTTGAGATCAAGGACCTTCGGGTCAGCGTCGAGGGTCGGGAGATCCTCAAAGGCGTCACGCTCTCGGTCAACAAGGGCGAGGTGCACGCCGTGATGGGCCCCAACGGGTCCGGCAAGAGCACGCTCTCGCACACCCTGATGGGCCACCCCAACTACAAGGTGATCAGCGGCCAGGTGCTCTTCAAGGGCAAGGACGTCCTGACGCTGCAGCCCGAGGCGCGGGCGAAACTCGGTATGTTCCTCGCCCTGCAGTACCCGGTGGTCGTCCCGGGGATCACGATGTCGAACTTCCTGCGGACCGCCATCAATGCCAAGCGCGGTTACGACGGCAAGGACAAATCCAAGGCGATCAACGTCAAGGAGTTCCGCGCCATGCTCAAGGACGAGATGTCGGTGTTGCGGATGGATGACTCCTTCCTCTCGCGCTACGTCAACGAGGGATTCTCCGGCGGTGAGAAGAAGCGCGCCGAGATCCTGCAGATGGCGGTGCTCAAGCCCGAGATCGCGATCCTCGATGAGACCGACTCCGGCCTCGACATCGACTCCATCAAGTTCGTGAGCGATGCCGTCAACCGGATGCGCGGTCCGGAGCTGGGCGTCCTGATCATCACCCACTACACTCGCGTCCTGAAGTTCATCAAGCCGGACTACGTTCACGTCCTCGTAAACGGCGAATTCGTTCGCTCCGGCGGGCCGGAGCTCGCCGACTGGTTGGAGGCAAAGGGCTACTCGGAATGGGTCAAAGAGCCGGCCAAGGCGCCGGCGGCGTTGGAGGCAAATTAAATGGCAACTGTCATCCCGCGGATCGACGTCGGTGACAATTACAAGGAGAAGTACGGCTTCTTCGACCCGGAGAAGTTCGTCTTCAAGGCCAAGCGCGGCCTCAATCCGGAGGTCGTCAAAGAGATCTCCTGGATGAAGAACGAGCCCGAGTGGATGACCAAGTTCCGGCTGCGCGCGCTGCAGACCTGGGACAAGAAGGAGATGCCCACCTGGGGTGCGGATCTCTCAACCATCGATTTCCAGAACATCTATTACTACTTGAAGTCGACCGAGAAGCAGGGCAAGACCTGGGAAGACGTACCAGCCGACATCAAGAACACCTTCGACCGTCTCGGGGTACCCCAGGCGGAGCGAAAGTTCCTGGCCGGCGTGGCGGCGCAGTATGAGTCGGAGGTCGTCTATCACTCGCTACACAAGGAGCTCGAGGCGAAGGGCGTGATCTTCACCGACACCGACAGCGCGCTCCGTGACTACCCCGACCTCTTCAAGCAGTACTTCGGCACCATCATCCCGCCGGGCGACAACAAGATGGCGGCGTTGAACAGCGCCGTCTGGTCCGGTGGATCGTTCATCTACGTGCCCAAGGGGGTCAAGGTCGAAATCCCGCTGCAGGCCTACTTCCGGATCAACGCCGAGAACATGGGCCAGTTCGAGCGGACCCTGATCATCTGTGACGAAGACAGCTTCGTCCACTACATCGAGGGCTGCACCGCGCCCATCTACACCACCGACTCACTGCACTCGGCGGTGGTCGAGATCATCGTCAAGCGCGGCGCCCGCTGCCGCTACACCACCGTCCAGAACTGGTCGACCAACGTCTACAACCTGGTGACCAAGCGCGCCGTCGCCTACGGCGACGCCACCATGGAATGGGTCGACGGCAACCTGGGCTCACAGATCACGATGAAGTACCCCTCCATCTACCTGATGGAGCCGGGCGCGAAGGGCGACGTTCTCAGCGTGGCGTTCGCCGGCAAGGGTCAGCACCAGGACGCCGGCGGCAAGGCCGTCCACGTGGCGCCCAACACCAGCTCGAACATCGTCTCGAAGTCGATTTCCAAGAACGGCGGCCGGACCTCGTACCGCGGATTGGTCAAGGTCTACCCGGGCGCGAAGAACTCGAAGTCCTTTGTCCGCTGCGACGCGCTGCTGCTGGACGACCAGTCTCGCTCGGACACCTACCCCACGACCGAGGTCGACGAGCCGCAGGTGCGCATTGGCCATGAGGCGACGGTGAGCAAGGTGTCCGACGAGCAGCTCTTCTATCTCCAGAGCCGCGGCATCACCAAGGCCGAGGCGGAGACGATGATCGTCAACGGCTTCATCGAGCCGTTCACCAAGGAACTGCCCATCGAATATGCCGTCGAGCTGAATCGCCTGATCCAGCTCGAGATGATCGGCTCCGTAGGGTAAATGGCGTTTACGAAAGCCGCCGTCGAAGAGCTGAGCGCTCTTCACGGCGAACCGGAGTGGCTGCGTGCGCGGCGGCTCGAGTCCTTCAGCCTCTACGAGGGCATGAGCCTGCCGGACACGAAGCGGCAAGAGGAGTGGCGCCAGGCTGACCTCAAGGGTCTCAACCTGGACAGCTACGCCGCCTTCCAGCAGCCCAACGGGACAGCGCCGGCTGGCACGCTGGAGCAGGTCAGCGGTGCGCTCCGCCAACGCGGCACATCGGCCCCGATCGCAACGCTCGACGCGGCGCTCGCCCGCCAGGGCGTGATCTTCATGCCGCTGGCGCAGGCCGCCCGCGAGTACCGCGACCTGGTCGAGCGTTATCTCTTCAGCGCGGTCAGGCCCGACCGGGATAAGTTTGCCGCCTTACACGCGGCGCTCTTCACCGGCGGCTCGTTTCTTTACGTTCCGGACGGGGTGAGCGTCGAGCATCCATTGATCAGCCAGTTCTGGTCAGCCGGCTCCGGCGGAGCCGTCTTGCCGCATTCGTTGGTGATCGCCGGCAAGGGTGCCCGGTTCAAGTACGTCGATGAGTTCCTGAGTGCCGATCGCCAGGAGGTTCTGCTGGCCAGCGGATCATCCGAGGTTTTCCTCGAGGAAGGGTCAGACGTCGGCTACGTCGCCCTCCAACGATGGAGCGAGAAGGCCTGGCAGTTCGCTAACCAACGCTTCCATCTCGGTCGCGATTCGCATCTTCAGATGGTCGATGTCGCCCTTGGCGGCCGCTTCGCGCGAATCAGGGTGGAGGCGATGCTCGAAGGCCCCGGATCGACGGCGGACCTGCGTGGGCTCTTCTTCGGCGCCGGCGAGCAGGCCTTCGACTTCCGGACCCTGCAGGACCATATTGCCCCTCACACCACCTCCGACCTGCTCTTCAAGGGTGCTCTCCAGGACAGTGCCAAGAGTGTCTACGTCGGCGTGGTGCGGGTCGAGGAAGAGGCTCGAGGAAGTTCGTCGAACCAAGCGAATCGCAACCTTCTGCTCTCAGAAAAGGCGAAGGCGACCTCCGAGCCGATCCTCGAGATCCTCAACAACGACATCCTGCGGTGCAGCCACGGCGCGACCGTCGGACCGGTGGACCCGGAGCACCTCTTCTACCTCGAGAGCCGCGGCATTCCGCGACCGGTCGCCGAGCGGATGCTGGTCCAGGGGTTTCTCGGCGAGGTTCTCGATCGACTTCCGGTCGCCCAGGTTCGCGAGGCGGTCGAGCAGGAACTGGCCACCCGGATTGCATAGCGTGACGCGAGCGCGGGTCGCATCCACTAGTGAGCTGCCGATGGAGTCGATGAAACAGGTGAAGGTCGACGGGACCCCAATCTGTCTGATCCACGCCGAAGACGACAACTTCTATGCCATCAGTGACACCTGCACCCACGAGGAGTATTCGCTGTGCGAGGGCGATCTCTGGGAGATGTCGGTCGAGTGTCCGCGGCACGGTTCACGCTTCGACGTGCGAACCGGCCAGGTCACCGGGCTGCCGGCCGTGATCCCGGCGAAGACCTACCCGGTAACGGTCCAGAACGGCGATCTCTACGTGGAGGTAGCGGACTAAGATCTAACCATGGCGGACACGATGGAAGCGACCCAGGCGCCGGCATCGGGTGATCTGCGCCAGCAGATCGATGCCCAACTTGCCACCTGCAAGGACCCCGAGATTGGGCTCGACATCATGTCCCTCGGGTTGGTCTACGAGGTCGGCATCGACGACGGCAACGTCCTGATCAAGATGACCCTGACGGCCATCGGCTGCCCGTGGGCCCAGGACCTCTTCGACGAGGTGAAGACCAAGGTCGAAGAGATCCCGGCCGTCAAGTCGTGTACGGTCGAACTCGTCTACTCACCGCCCTGGAGTGCGGACATGATGAGCGACGACGCCAAGATGGAGCTCGGCTTCCTCTAAGGCCCTAGAACAAGTACGACGCGGTCAGGAACGCGAGCCCGGCGCCCAGCAGCCCGAACGGCGCGCGCATCTTGATCCGGCTACCGAGGGCCTCAAGGATGAAACAAATGAGCGCGACGATCAAGAAAAGCTTCGACAATGACATGAACTACCTCCAAACAAAATTGGCGTCATCGTACCCTGAATTCGCTCTGCGCAACGAACTTCACCCTCGGTAACGTCGCCGGGAAATGGCTGTGGCAGCGGTGCCATCGCCCTGTTACCCCCGCGCAGTCTGGTTCGTAAGGGTCGCTACGTAGCATCGGGCCCAGTTCGCTAATTCGATTGAACTGGGGGTAGGAACCGCTTGTCGCTGCTCGAACGTATTCAAAAGTCCCAGGGCGAGCCCGGGGCCCCCACACCTCCAAAGCCACCGGCCAAGGCCGCGCAGCCTCCCGTCGCGCCTCCCCAGCCCCCGCAGGCCCGGCCCGCACCCATCGCCCCTCCCGCCAAGCCGGCGCCCACCTGGCAGCCAGCCGCCCCTCGCGCCCCGTCAGCCCCCACGGGGCCGGCCTCTCGGCCAATCTCGACGGTTCACGCCACCCCCGCTCCGGCGCCGCCCCGCCCGGCGGCTCCGCAAGCTCCACGCCCAGCCCCCGCTCCGGCGACCCCGAGCCGGCTCAATGACCGGGTGGCGCCGAAACCGTCTCCCCTGGACGTAGAGGTCAAAGCATCGCCTGCCAATGCCAACCTCAACGACCTGCCGGAAGCCGAGCGCCTGCACCGGATCAAGGCCGCCGTCCACGACCGGATCATCGGAGAGCTGGGCGAGCGTGCCAATGAGCTCGACCAGGAAGCGATCAGCCAGCGTGCCACCGAGGTGCTCGACAACTACCTGAGTGCCCGCCGGGTCACCTTGACCGCCCAGACCCGGGCGCAATTGCTGGCCGCCTTGCTGGCCGACATCCTCGGATTCGGCCCACTGGAAGTCCTGCTCGCCGACGAGGCGATCTCGGACATCATGGTCAACGGCCCGAACAAGGTCTATATCGAGCGCGGCAACAAGATGATGCGGGCCGCCATCAAGTTCGACAGCGACGCCCACCTGATGCAGATCATCTCGCGCATCGTCACTGGGGTCGGCCGCCGAGTCGACGAAAGCTCGCCGATGGTCGATGCTCGGCTTCCCGACGGTTCGCGCGTCAACGTGATCATCCCGCCGCTGGCCGTCAAGGGCGCGGCGGTCACCATCCGTAAGATGCGCCGGGACCCGCTTCAGATCGGCGACCTGATCCAGAACAATACGCTGACCGAGGAGATGGCGGCCTTCCTCAAGGCCTGCGTCAATGCGCGCATGAACATCGTGGTGGCCGGGGGTGGTTCCTCAGGAAAGACCACGACCCTGAACGTGCTCTCCAGCTTCATCCCGGGTGACGAGCGCATCATCACCATCGAAGACGCAGCCGAGTTGCAGCTCCGCCAGGTTCACGTCATCAGCCTCGAGTCCCGGCCCACCAACGTCGAAGGTAAAGGTGGGGTCAGCATCCGCGAGCTGGTCATCAACACCCTGCGAATGCGGCCCGACCGGATCGTTGTCGGTGAGGTCCGCAGCGGGGAGGCGCTGGACATGCTCCAGGCCATGAACACCGGTCACGATGGCTCATTGACCACCGTCCACTCGAACACCCCTCGAGACACCATCTCACGGCTCGAGACGCTCGTCCTGATGGCGGGCATGGAACTCCCCTCCCGAGCCATCCGCGAGCAGATCGCGTCGGCCATCAACATCATCATCCAGCAGAACCGCTTGCGAGACGGCTCGCGCAAGATCACGTATATCTCGGAAGTGACAGGGATCGAGGGAGACCAGATCTCGCTCCAGGACATCTTCGTTTACAAGCAGTCGGGTTTCGAGAACGGGAAGGTCACCGGCATGCTGACCGCCACCGGGGCGGTCCCGCACATCATGGAAACCCTCGAGTCGACCGGCAACGCCGTGCCCCTGAGTTATTTTGATCCGCACCCGGACAGCGGCTTCGTCCGGCCGAAACGCCTGCACGTCGTCCCCAACGCCGCTTGAGGCTCGGGCTATACGCGGCGTAATGGCACGCCGGCAGCCCTTTCGATGCGATCAAAGAGGTCCGGAGGCAGCCTCATGATCCACACGCTGGCGAGGGCTTCTTTGAATCTCCCATTCCTGCTTGCCTCTTCCTCAATGCGATCGATGAAGGTTGACGCATGTGCCATAACGAAGTCCTCGGCCAGGCCTGCTCCAATGAGGTCGACCATATTCGTGTTTGGTGCTTTTTCCACTAGGCTCAAGATGAACTCCCAAGCCTCAGCTGGATCATCCCTGACCAGGCCTTGTGCCATTTCCCACGCCCAGAAATCAAATTCGTCGTGGCTGGTGTGATAGCGAATCCAGACCTCGACAACGTGGTCTCGGCCGAACAGCTTGAACAGGTCGATCTCTCGGTCGCACGGCGCGCCGACCATCAGGGCCGAAGCCATCTTTGAACTCGATCGGGCGATGAAAGCGGCCTGGTCCAGCAATCGGGCCTCGCCGCACTCGAGGGTCGAACGAAGCGGCCCCATGCCGAGGCGCCTAATCTGATCATAGTTGGTGGCTTCGGCGATGAGGATTTGTAGGATGCGCCACCAAGCGTCCGGATCTGCACGGACTCGGTCGTAAAGGGCCCCGACCTCCTCCCTAGTAAGCGGATAGTGCAAACCGCTTTCCCATTCCTCGCACTCAGCCCTAATCACGTCGTCTTCGGCGGCAGTCATACCCTATTCATCCTCGAATCAGTGTCAAGCTTTCGACAGCTATATTCAAACCGTGCCGGCCAAAGAGGCGACACCTTTCTCGCTGGAGCTTGACCAGCGGGTCGACGAGGGCGCACTTGGAACGCTCTACGAGAAGCTGCCGGACAACCAGGTCCGCTGCTACGCCTGCGCCCACCGCTGCCTGATCAAGGAGGGGCTGCGCGGCATCTGCAAGGTCCGCTACAACCGCGGCGGCACCCTGATGGTGCCCCGAGGCTACGTCGGTGCGCTGCAATGCGACCCGATCGAGAAGAAGCCTTTCTTCCACGCGTTTCCGGGCACCGACGCCCTCACCTTCGGCATGCTCGGATGCGACCTGCACTGCAGCTACTGCTTCACCGGCGACGTTCGCGTTGCAACTAACTCAGGAATGCGAAGCCTCGCCGACCTCTGGGAAGCGTCGACGGCTGGACCGGACGGTGATGCCCAGCGTCGCCGGCCGCCCGCGGCCGTGACCGCAACAGGTGGCGACAGTCGCCAACACCGCGTCCACTGGATCTACCGTCATGAGTACCAGGGGGAGCTCGTCCGCATTGCGCCTCGGCTCCTGACAGCGCTCGAAGCGACGCCGGAGCATCCCGTTCTGGCCACCGAGGCCCCCGGCGTCGGTCAGCCCCGTTTCATTCCGGCGGGGCGGCTCACGACCCGACACTTCGTCTGCGTCCCACTTGCGGGAGCTCTGGATTACCTTTCCATCGACGAAATCGCGAGGCGCCAGTTCCGCGGGCCCGTCTTCAATCTCGAGACCGACGGACCGCACACTTACCTGGCGAATCATGCCGTCGTTCACAACTGCCAGAACTGGGTCACCTCACAGGCGTTGCGCGACCCGGGTGCGCTGGCCGAGCCGATGGATGTCTCGCCGCCGCAGCTGGTCGACATCGCGCAGCGTCAGGGCGCCAGCGTGGTTGCGACCTCCTACAACGAACCCCTGATCACCTCCGAGTGGGCCGTCGAAGTTTTCAAGGCGGCGCGTCCGCGGGGGTTTTCCACGGCGTACATCTCCAATGGCAACGCCACCAGGGAAGTCCTTGAGTACATCCGCCCCTTCACCGACCTCTACAAGATCGATCTCAAGTCCTTCCGCGACAAGAACTACCGCTCGTTGGGCGGCAAGCTGGAGAACATCCTCAACGGCATCCAGATGGTGCACGAGATGGGCTTCTGGTTGGAAATCGTGACCCTGATCATCCCGGGCTTCAACGACAGCGACGAGGAACTGGGCGATATCGCCCGGTTCCTCAGCGGCCTGTCGCCGAGCATCCCCTGGCACGTCACGGCCTTCCACAAGGATTACAAGATGCAGGACCCGGACAACACCCCGCCGGAGACCCTGCTACGGGCCGCGCGGATCGGCGAGGCAGCCGGCCTCCAGTACATCTACGCCGGCAACCTGCCCGGCCGGGTGGGCCGCTACGAGGACACCCGCTGCCCCCGCTGCCAGGCCACCCTGATCCGGCGGATCGGCTACCGGATCCTCGATGATCGGCTCTCCGGCCGTGGAAGCTGCTTCAATTGTCAGCAGCAAATTCCCGGAGTCTGGCGGACTACAATCAACGCTGGTCGTGCCAACTGAACTGAGCCGCCGGGAGTTCTCCTGGGTTCTAGGCGGCCCCCAGGGTGGAGGCATCAACGCCTCAGCCGAGATCTATGCCAAGGCGCTGAGCCGGGGCGGCCTCCACGTTTTCGCCAATATCGAGTTCCACTCGAACATCATGGGCAAGCACAGCTACTACCGGGTCACGGCGGCCCCGGTCCCGGTCCACTCGCACGTCGACGAGATCCACATGCTGGTCGCGCTCGACCAGGAATCCCTGTTCGGCGACGCCCCGGAGCGCAAGCACTACCCCAGCCACACCGGTCATGTGCACCAGGTGGCCCGCGGCGGCGGCGTCATCTACGACGCGGACCTGAAAATCGACCCGGGCCAATTCGGTAGGGACGATATCAACCTCTATCCGATCCCCTTCTTCGAGGTGCTGGAAGAGGCCCTGAAAGAGGTGGGGAAGGGCGGACAGTCGCGCAAATACATCGTCATGCGCAATACCGTCGCCCTCGGGGCGTCAATCGGCATCTCCGGCTACGACGAGGAGCTGCTCTTCGAGGCGATTCGCAACGAGTTCAAAGGGCGCAAGGCAGAAGCTGCCGAGATGAACGTCGCCGCGGTGCGCGCCGCGGCCGCGTACGCGCGTAGCCACTTCAGCGCCAAGCCGGAACGGCGTCTGCTGCCGCTTCCGGAGGAAAAACGAAAGCACCGGATGTTGATCAAGGGGTTCCAGGCCGTCGGCATCGCCAAGCTCAAAGCGGGTCTCGGCATGCAGACCTACTACCCGATCAGCCCGGCGACCGACGAGAGCGTCTACCTGGAGCAGAAGGGGCCGCAGTATCAGTGCACGGTCGTGCAGTGTGAGGACGAGATCGCCAGCATCAACATGGCGATCGGGGCGGCGCACATGGGCGTGCGGGCCGCCACCTCCACCGCCGGCCCCGGGTTTGCCCTGATGTCAGAAGGCTTCGGCTTCGCCGCTATCACCGAGGCCCCCGGCCCGGTCGTCTTCCTCTGGCAGCGCGGCGGGCCCAGCACCGGCCTTCCCACCCGCACCGAGCAGGCGGATTTGCAATTTGCGTTGCATCCCGCGCACGGGGACTTCCCGCACATCGTCATCGCGCCAGGCGACATCGACGAATCTTTTGTGGACAGTTTCGAGAGCTTCAACTGGGCGGACCGGTACCAGATGCCGGTCATCGTGCTCCTCGAGAAGTTCCTGGCGTCATCGATGTTCACCAACGACGGCATCGACATGAGCAAGCTCAAGATCGACCGTGGCGCTATCTATCAACCGGCTGACGCTGACGGCGATGGCTACCGCCGGCACGCCTTCACCGCCGACGGCATCAGTCCGCGAGCGGTGCCCGGAACGCCGGGCGCGATCTTCTCCACGACCAGCGACGAGCACGACCCGGAGGGCCACATCACGGAAGGCATCGAGAACCGGATCGCCATGATGCGAAAGCGGATGGCGAAGCTCGAGACCGCGGCGCGCGAGATTCCGGCGACGTCGAAGTTCACCCTCCACGGTCCACGCAAGGCCGACCTGACCCTGGTGGCGTGGGGCGCGACCAAGGGCGCCATCCTCGATGCGATGGGCGAGCTCGACGCCAAGGGCCGCACGGTCAACTTCCTGCAAATCCGCCTGATGCGCCCATTCCCGGCCGATGCGGTGGCCGGCATTCTGCGCAGTGCCGGCTCGACGGTGCTGATCGAAAACAACTACTCCGCGCAGCTCGGTGCCTTGATCGCCGAGCAGACGGGGGTCGCACTCGACCACCACGTCCTGAAATACGACGGCCGCCCGTTCTCGCGCAATGAGATCGTCGAGGGCGTGCGTGCCGCCCTCTCCGAGCAGAAGAAGGAGGTCATGGTTTCCCATGCCTGAGGCCGCCGCGGCCGCCGCCCCGAAGAAGTTCGTGCTGCAGCAATACAAGACGGAGGTCCACGTCGACTGGTGTCCGGGCTGCGGTGATTTCGGCATCCTGAGCTCCATCCAGCAGGCGCTGTACCAGCTCCAGATCCCGCCCTACAAGATCGCGATGATCTCGGGCATAGGCTGCTCGGGGAAGACGCCGCATTACATCGACACCTACGGGTTGCACACCCTGCACGGGCGCGCGCTGCCGGTCGCGACCGGCGCCAAGCTGGCCAACAACCAGCTCACCGTGGTGGCGGTCGGCGGCGACGGGGATGGCTACGGCATCGGCGCCGGCTACTTCGTCAACAGCGGCCGTCGCAACGTCGACATGACCTACATCGTCTTCAACAACGGCGTCTACGGCCTCACCAAGGGGCAGGCCTCACCGACCCTGGCGAAGGGACTGAAGACGAAATCGATGCCCGAAGCCTCGATCCAGGAAGGCGTCAACCCGATTGCCCTGGCGCTGGGTGCCGGCTATACCTGGATCGGGCGAGGCTATGCCCTCGACGTCAAGAATCTGGTCTCGTTGATCGTGCAGGCGATCAATCACAAGGGCACGTCGTTTCTCGATATCTTCCAGACCTGTCCTGTGTACAACGACCTGCGAACCAAGGAGTGGTACGCCGGCGAAGACATCGGTCGCGCGCGAATCCGGCGCCTGGAAGCGGACTCGACGTGGGACCCGGTCGTCAGAGACCCGACGAACATCGACGAGATGGTGGAAAAGAAAACCCGAGCACTACGAGCCTCCTACGAAACGCAAGACAGCCTGGCGGTCGGAGTCTTCTACTCGGTCCACTTGCCGACCTACGATGAGCAGCTTGCCCTCAAGGTTCCCGCCCTCAAAGAGCATCCGCTGGTCGATCTGCCCCTGTATCAGCGCGACGTCGATCCGCTCTTCCGCGAGCTGGCGTAGCGGCTCGCGGCGCGGTGGGCGTGCGCCTGCTGGCGGTCAGCGATGAGGTTGAACCCCAGCTGCTCGATGAGCGGACGGTCGCAGCGCAAGGCCACGTCGACCTGGTAATCGGATGCGGAGATCTGCCCGCCGATTATCTCGACGCGCTCGCCACGGTCTATGGTGCGCCCCTGATTTTCGTTCGCGGCAACCACGATCCCCCAGGCCGTCAGGGTGATTACCCGCGCGAGGCCGAGATCGACGGGCGCGTGGTCAGGGAGAAGGGGCTGCTGATCGCCGGCCTCGAGGGCTCGATTCGCTACAGCGACGGCCCCCACCAGTACACCGAGCGGCAAATGATGGGCAAAGTGCGGGCACTGCGGCTCAGGCTCCGGCTCCGCCACCCGGATATCCTGATCACCCACGGGCCGCCCGCCGGTGTCAACGAAGGCACCGATGCGCCGCACCACGGACTTCAGGCGGTTCGCCGGGCGGTCGAGTGGATGCGGCCACGCCTGCTGCTGCACGGGCACGTCCATCCCTATGGGCGCGAGGTCCCACGCGAGGGCCAACTGGGCGAGACCCGCGTGATCAACGTCGTCGGTCACCGCCTGATCGAGCTCGCGCCCCGATGAAACAGATTCGCGCCCGCACCGATTTCGAGACCGCCCGCATCCAGGCGTTCCTTCGCGACGCCGGCGCGGTGCTCCGCGGCGACACCCGGCCACTGCTCTCCTTCGACGAGGTGCGACGTGCCGCCCGGCTCGAGGGACAGAGCTATACCGGCCTCCAAGACGTCCCGATCGCCGACGTCCGTGGGTCGGTTGGGCGGCCCAACGACTTCGACGCCTCCTTTCTTCCGGTTAAGCCCCAGATGCGTAAGCGCTGGGCGCAGCTCGACGAAGCGATGCGCCGAGGCGAGCCGGTGCCGCCGATCGAGGTGTACCACCTGGGCGGTGTCTACTTCGTCAAGGATGGGCACCACCGCGTATCGGTCGCCCGCCACCTGGGCTGGA
>WNFD01004706.1_pt1 | contig 23768 bp, 23 predicted proteins | sample 5400491 | NCBI WGS metagenome assembly WNFD01 (sample SAMN13153343, study PRJNA577476) | soil metagenome | isolation source: 120 cm saprolite under Douglas fir tree site 2 hole 2 replicate 2 | place: USA:California | collected 2015-04-18
ATTGATAATCGCTTCATAATCGTCCGGGGTCTTGTAGGGCAGGTCGTTGAGCTGCGGATGGATGACGAGCGTGGAGAGCGGCGCGAGGATGATCGTGTAGCCGTCCGGCTTGGCCTGCACGAGCTCGGCCACCGCCAGCGAGCCGCCGGCCCCCGGCCGGGTGACGATGCCCACACCCTTCGGGTATTTCTTCTTGAGCCCCTCGCTGAGCGCGCGGGCCACGATGTCGACCATGCCGCCCGCCGGGTAGCCGGTCAGGATCGTGATGGGACGCTCGGGGTACTGGGCCGCCACGGGGCCGAGGCCCGCGATCAGGAGCACCAGCACGGTCAGGACGCTCAACGCGATCCGAAGCATTCGGGGGCCTCCTCGTGCGCAAAGGTGCGGCATCTTAACACGATTGACACGGCCTGGACGGCCTCCTATGATACCGGCCACCTGTCCCCCCGTCGCTGCGCTTCACTCAAGGAAGAGGAGGCAATCCATGGATCGGCGCTCATTCCTGGCAACCACCGCGGCCGGCGCCGCGGCCCTGTCGTTCCCGACCGTCCTGCGCGCGCAGAGCAAGGACCCGCTCCGGATCGGCTTCCCCCTTCCGCTCACCGGGCCGTTCGGCGCTCTCGCCGCCGACCAGCAGAGCGGCGCCACCCTGGCCATGGATGAGCTGAACGCCAAGGGCGGCGTCCTGGGCCGCAAGGTCGAGGTCCTCTTCCGCGACGACCAGCTCAAGCCCGCGGTCGGGGCTCAGCGGACCAAGGAGCTGATCGAGAACGACAAGGTCCAGTTCGTCGTGGGCGGGCTGGCCGCTCACGTCCAGATGGCCATCAACGAGCAGACCAAGAAGTCCAAGGTGCTCTTCATCTCGGTGAGCCAGTCCGACGAGATCAGCGCCAAGCCGGACACGAGCCCGTTGACCTTCCACGAGGCCCTGAACCCCACGATCACCAGTCGCGCGGTCGGGACGTGGATCGCCCAGAACCTCGGCAAGAGGTGGTGGATCGTCTACGCCGACTACGCCTGGGGCAAGCAGAACAACGCCGTCCTCACCGAGACCCTGGCCAAGCAGGGCGGCACCCTGCTGGGCTCGACGCCCTACCCGCTCGGCAGCGCCGAGTTCTCGGCCCACCTGCCCAAGATCCAGGCCGCCAAGCCGGAAGTGCTGGTGTCGATGACCCCGGGCGCAGACAACATCGCCTTCCTCAAGCAGGTCCTGAGCTACGGCATGAAGAAACAGATGAAGATCGCCCAGCCCCTAGTCTGGCTGCCCTACCTCAAGGAAGGCGGAGGCGAGCTGTATGGCGACGTCTACAGCGGGACCAGCTTTTACTGGGAGCTCGAGGACAGCGTGCCGTCCGCGAAGAAGTACGTGGAGATGTACCGGAAGAAGTACAACGCGCCTCCCGGTGACTACGGCGCCTACGCGTACAGCGGAGTCATGGAGGTCGCGCGGGGTTGTACACTCGCCAAGTCCGTCGATTCCGAGGCGGTGGCGGATGCGCTCCGCAAGAACCCGGTCTACGACCACTACAAGGGCAAGCAGTGGTGGCGGAACTGCGACAACAAGTCCTTCCAGGATCTCTGGATCACCCGGGGGCGGGAGCCGGGGAAGGTGAAGGGCGAATGGGGCTTCGTGGACATCGTAGCGAAGATCCCTGCCAACGAGGAGCTGGACCGCACCTGCAAGGAAAAGGGTCACGCCTAGCTCGTGCCCGAGCTCTCGACGCTCCTAGCACAGGTCTTCACCGGCCTCGTGCTCGGGATGATCTACGTCCTGCTGGCCATCGGCCTGTCGCTGATCTTCGGGCTGATGACGGTGGTGAACTTCGCCCACGGCGCCCTCTACATGCTGGGGGCGTACTTCGGCGTCTTCCTGCTCGGCTACACCAAGAGCTTCTGGGTGGCGCTGATCGTGGCGCCCCTCATGGTGGGGGCGCTCGGCCTGCTCATCGAACGCTTCCTCATCCGGCGGCTCTACGGCCGCTCGCCCGACGATCCGCTGCTGCTCACCTTCGGCCTCTCCCTGATCCTGATCGAAGGCGTCAAGGTGTTCTGGGGCAAGATCGGGCTCACGCTGGATCCGCCGCGGGCCCTGGCCGGCGCCGTCAACCTCGGCTTCATGACCTTCCCCGCCTACCGGCTGTTCCTGGTCGCGGTCATCGCCGCCGTGCTGATCGCTCTCTACTTCTTCCTGGGGCGCACCAATATCGGGCTCATCATCCGCGCGGGCTCGCGTGATCCGCTGATGGTCCGCGCGCTCGGCATCAACCTGGGGCGCGTCTGGCTGGTCGTCTTCGGCATCGGCACCGGGCTCGCGGGGCTGGCGGGCATGCTGGCCGGGCCCATGCGAGGCGCCTATGCGGAGATGGGCGTGACCATGGTGATCGAGTCCTTCGTGGTCATCGTGGTGGGTGGCATGGGCAGCCTGCTCGGGGCGGTGGTGGCGGGGCTCCTGATCGGTCAGGTGGTGGGGCTCACCACCTTCTTCGTGCCCAAGGCCGCCGAGATCATGGTGTTCGTGGTGATGGCGGTCGTCCTGCTGGTGCGGCCGAGTGGCCTCTTCGGCGAGGCGGGCCTGGCCGAGTGAGCGCTCTACGGAGCGCCGCGCTTCGCATAGCCGCGCACCCGGTGCTCGCCTTCTGGGTCTTCTTCGCCCTGTTCCCCTTCATCGTGCCCAACCGAACCATGGCCACCCAGGTGCTGGTCTTCGGCCTCCTGGCCATGGGCTTCAACCTGCTCTACGGCTACACCGGGCTGCTGTCCTTTGGCCACGCGGCCTACTACGGCCTCGGGGCCTACGGCTGCGGCATCGCGCTCGCGAAGCTCCACGTGGGCTCGCTCTGGCTCGGGCTCGCCTCGGGGCTGCTGCTGGCCGGCCTGGGCGGGCTGGTCATCGGTTTCTTCTGCCTCCGCCGCCGCGGTATCTACTTCGCGATGCTGACCCTGGCCTTTGCCCAACTGCTCTACTTCATCGCCTTCCACCTGGCCGACTGGACGGGCGGCGACGACGGCCTCCGCGGCATCCCGCAGCTCACCCTGGGGCTGGGGCCCTGGCAGTACTCCATCGAGACCACGCTCGCTTTCTACTACTTCGCCTACGTCCTGGTGGGGCTCGCGGTGGGAGCGCTCAAGCGTATCCTCGACTCCCCCTTCGGAGCGGTGCTGCGGGCCATTCGCGAGAACACCAGCCGCGCGGAGGCCTGCGGCTACGACGTCAATCGCGTCAAGCACCTGTCCTTCGTCTTCTCGGCCTGCTTCGCGGGGCTCGCCGGGTCGCTCGACGCGCTGCGCCTCACCGTCGTGCCGGTGGAATCCCTGTACTGGACCACCTCGGGCCAGACGGTGATGATGACGCTGCTGGGTGGCGCCGGGACCTTCTTCGGTCCCTTCGTCGGGGCGGCCACGTTCCTCGTGCTGGAGGAGCGCCTGAGTCGGGTCATCGAGGCGTGGCCGATCGTGATCGGGGCAATCTTCTCCGCGTTCGTCCTGTTCCTCCCCAAGGGGATCTGGGGCACGCTCACAGGAGGCATCCATGGCCGTCAAAGTGCTTGAGCTCCACCATCACGGCATCCGGGTCGGTCCCTCACCCGCCGAGGTGAAGAAGGCCTACGGCTTCTACCACGACGTGCTCGGCCTGAGCGCCGATCAGGGCCGTCCGGTCATTCCAACCATCGACGGCTACTGGATGGACGTGGGCGGAACGGCTCAAATCCATCTCATGGGCGTGGACGGGGCATCCAAGTTCGCCCAGGGGCCCGACAAGGATCCCTCGCGGCCGCACGTGGCCCTCGCGGTGGCCGACATCCAGGAGGCCAAGGCCGAGCTGGAGCGGATGGGCGTGGAGTTCTGGGTGACCACGGGCGTGGTCGGCCCGCAGTCGCAGCAGATCTTCATGTACGACCCGTTCGGCAACATGATCGAGCTGCACCAGGCCGACACCTGCCGCTGCGTCACCGGGAACCGCAAACCGGTCGGAGGGATGAGCTAACGGGAAGGGGTCGATGGCTAGCAGTTCGAAGCCGGCGGGGGGGTCTGGGGGAGGAGCGGCGGCCGCTCCCCCCCAGTCAAAACAAGCCTTACTGGAGTTGGTATCTCGGCTCACGCGGGAGCACATAGCCCCGCGCGCGGCCGAGTACGACGCGGCCGGCGTCAACCCGATCGATTCCTGGCGCGTGCTCGCTCGGGACGGCTTTCTGGGCGCGTGCATTCCCACCGCCTACGGCGGCCTCGGCCTGGACATGCAGACCTATATCGGCGTGATCCGCACCCTCGCGCGGGGCTGCGCCAACACCGCGATGACCGTGCATATGCACTCCACGGTCATGCGCTTCATCGACGCGCTCGGCACGGAGGCCCAGAAGCGCCGCTACTTCGGCGAGGTCATGCGCGATGGGAAGCTCTTCGGGAGCTGGGGCAGCGAGCCCGCGGTGAGCCTCTCCCGCACCTTCCTGATGGAGACGGCCGTCCGCCAGGACGGCGACGCCTACGTGGTGGACGGGGTGAAGCACTTCTGCACGATGGCGCTGGGCGCCTCGCACTACATGGTCTGGTGCGCGCTCGAGGGCGGCACCGACATGGCCAAGGCGCTGTCGCTGGTGCTGCTGCCCGCGGAGGCTCCCGGTATCGCCACCGACGGCAAGTGGAACACGCTGGGCATGCGCGCGACCTTCAGCCCCTCGGTGACCTTCACCGGCGTGCGCGTGCCGAAGGACGCCGCGCTCGGCGATCCGGGCGCCGGACTCCGGGTGGGCGTGGTGGAGAGCTTCGCGCTGGGCTACGCCGCGGTGTACACGGGCATCGCGGAGGGCGCGCTCGCCTTCGCCATCGACTACGCCAAGAAGCGCATCGTGAAGCCCGAGAACATCCCGGTCGCCCACGACCCCACGGTGCAGCGGCATATCGGGGAGCTGTCCGCGCATCTCGACGGCGCCCTGCTCGTGCTGGCCGACACCGCCGAGCGCTGGGAGGACGCCGACATCGTGGAGCGCGGCGTGCTCGGCAACAAGGCCAAGTACCTCGCCACCGAGGTCGGCCTCGCGGTCACCTCCAAGGTGATCCAGGTGGTGGGCGGCCGCGGGGCCTACAAGGACTTCCCGGCCGAGCGCGCCTTCCGCGACCTCCGCACCTCGACCCTCATGCCGCCCACGGTGGACCGCATGCTCGAAGGCATCGGCAAGAACGCATTGGGCATCGAGGCCGGCATGTTCAAGGTCTCCGAATAGGCGAGTCGCAGGTGCTTCGCAGCGACGTGGTCGGCAGCCTCCTGCGGCCGGAATACCTCAAAGCCGCGCGCCTGCGGGCCGAGCGTGGCGAGCTCCCGCCCGCCGAGTTCAAGCGGGTCGAGGACCGCGCGGTGGACGAGGCGGTGCGCCTCCAGGAGGAGGCGGGGCTCGACGTGGTCACCGACGGCGAGCTGCGGCGCTACGCCTTCTTCGGCCACCTCATCGACGCGCTCGACGGCTTCGACAAGCTGGGCGGCTGGGCCATCCCCTTCCACAACGAGCAGGGCGAGCGGCTCGTCTTCAAGCGCCCGGTGGTGGTGGAGAAGCTCCGCTGGCGGCGCAGCATGTGCACCGAGGAGTTCGCCTACCTGCGCGCCCGCACGACCCGGCGCAGCAAGGTCACCCTGATCAGCAGCCAGCAGGCCGCCGCCTACTACGATCCCGCGAAATCCACCGGCGCCTATCCGACCCGCGACGCCTACCTGGCCGACATCGTGGACCTGACCCGGCGCGAGGTGGACGAGCTGGTCGCGCTCGGCTGCACCTATATCCAGATCGACGCGCCCCAGTACGCGGCGCTGCTGGACCCCGAGCTCCGCGAGGGCTACCGGCAGCGCGGGAGCGATCCGGATCGTCTGATCGACGCCTGCATCGAGATGGATAATGCGGTGATCGGCAAGCACGCCGGCGTCACCTTCGGCCTGCATATCTGCCGCGGCAACAACCAGTCCATGTTCTACGCCAGCGGCGGCTACGAGCCCATCGCGCGCGTCTTCACCCGGAGCCGCTTCCAGCGCTTCCTCCTGGAATACGACGACGCGCGCTCCGGCGGCTTCGAGCCCCTGCGCGCGATGCCGGAGGACCGCACGGTCGTCCTCGGCCTGGTGACGACCAAGACCCCGCGGCTCGAGTCGGTGGCCGAGCTGCGCGCCCGCGTGGACGAGGCCGCCCGCTACCTCCCGCGGGAGCGGCTGGCCCTCAGCCCCCAGTGCGGCTTCGCCTCGACCATGGAGGGCAACCGGATCTCGCCGGAGGAGCAGCGGGCCAAGCTCCACCGCGTGGCCGAGACCGCCCGATCGATCTGGACCGACTGAAGACAAGGAGACCCCCATGAGAATCCTGGCTCTGCTCGCGCTCGCGCTGCTCGGCCTGGCTCCGACCGCCGCCTGGGCCCAGTCCGTCAAGATGGGAGCGGTCGTCCCCCTCACCGGCCGCTACGGCGCCGGCGGCGCCCAGATCCGCGCCGGCTACGAGATCGCGGTGGAGCAGATCAACGCGGCGGGCGGCGTGACCGTCGGCACCGCCAAGCTGCCGATCGAGCTGATCCTGCAGGACGACGAGTCCGACGCCACCAAGACGGTGGCGCGGCTCGAGGGCCTGGCCGCCCAGGGCGTGGTGGGCTATCTCGGCGGCTTCGGGTCCGACCTGCACGCGGCCGCCGCCTCGGTGGCCGAGAAGAACCGCGTGCCGTACCTCGGCGTGGCCTTCGCGCTGCAGAAGATCCACCAGCAGGGCTTCCGCTATCTCTTCTCGCCGTTCTGGAAGTCGCCCGACATCGGCCAGGCCACCCAGGGGCTGCTCGGGCTGATCCCGGCGGCGGAGCGGCCGAAGACCGTCGCGATCTTCCAGGAGAAGACCGACTGGGGGCGCGAGATGGCGGCGGCGTGGACGGAAGCGGGCAAGGCCGCCGGCTACCAGGTGGTGCTCACCGGCGAGTACGCGCCGGGCGCCAAGGACTTCTCCGACATCATCCTGAAGGCCCGGACCGCGAACGCGGAGGTGGTGCTGGCGCTGCCCACCCCGCCCGACGGCATGACCCTCGTGAAGCAGATGAAGGAGCTGGGCTACACCCCCAAGCTTTCGCTCTTCATCCGCGCCCCCGACGCCCAGATCTGGTCGCAGAACCTCGGCAAGGACGGCGACTTCATGGTGCTCGCGGCGGGCTGGCATCACGCGATGAAGGGCGCGGGCGTGAAGGAGCTGAACGACGCGCACCAGAAGAGAGTCGGCCGGCCCGCGGATCCGCTGGTGGGCCCGGCTTACGCCTGCGTGCAGATCCTGGCCGCGGCGGTCACGCGCGCGGGGAGCCCCGATCGCGAGAAGATCCGCGACGCGATCGCGGCCACCAGCATGAACACGGTCGTCGGCTCGGTGAAGTTCCGGCCGGACGGCACCGGCATCGTGCCGCAGGCGCTGCTCCAGTGGATCAACGGCAAGCAGGAGCTGGTGTGGCCGAAGGAGGTCGCCACCGCGCCGCTCGCCTTCCCCGCCCCGGCCTTCGCCAAGCGCTGAGGTGCGGACGCTCGTCTTCCTGGAGGCGGGCCGGCTCGAGTGGCAGGAGGCGCCCGACGCGGCGATCGAGACGGCAGACGACGCCCTCGTCCGACCGCTCGCGGTGGCCGCCTGCGATCTCGACGTGGCACTGCTGCGCGGGCTGACCCCGTTCCAGGGGCCGTTCCCGATCGGCCACGAGTTCGTGGGCGAGGTCGTGGCGGTGGGTGGGGCGGTGACCGGCTTCGCCCCCGGCGACCGCGTCATCGTGCCCTTCCAGATCGGCTGCGGCCTCTGCGCCTGCTGCCGCTCCGGCCGTACCGGGAGCTGCCAGGCGGTGCCGCCGGTGTCCATGTACGGCTTCGAGCCCCTGGGCGGCCGCTGGGGTGGCGCGCTGTCCGACCTGGTGCGCGTCCCCTTCGCGGCCCACATGCTGGTCCGCCTGCCCGCCGGCCTCGATCCGGCCACGGTGGCCAGCATCAGCGACAATGTCGCCGACGGCTGGCGCGCGGTGGGCCCGCCGCTCGCGGAGTACCCGGGGTCGCGCGTGCTGGTGCTGGGCGGCATCGGCAGCGTCCCGCTCTACGCGGTGGCCTGCGCCCTCGCGGCCGGCGCCGCGCGGGTGGACTACGTGGACGCCGATCCGGACCGCGCCGCGGTGGCGGCGGCCCTCGGCGCCAGCGCGAGCCCCCGGCCGCCCACCGCGCGCGAGACCTACCCGATCACGGTGGACGGCAGCAATGATCCGCGCGGCCTCCGGCGCGCGCTCCAGTCGCTCGAGCCCGAAGGCATCTGCACCAGCGTCAGCATCTATTTCGGCGGGGACGTCGCGCTGCCGCTGCTCTCCATGTACACGCGGGGCGTCCGCTTCGTCACCGGCCGGGTGAACTCGCGCGCGGTGCTGCCCCGCGTGCTCGAGCTGGTGGCGAGCGGTGGGCTGCGCCCCGAGCGCGTGACCTCCGAGATCATCCCCTGGGACCAGGCGGCGGAGGCCCTGGCGCGGCCGTCGCTGAAGCCGATCGTCGTCCGCGGCGCCTGAGCGGGCGTGGCCCTTCTCGAGGTCGAGCGGCTGTCGAAGGGCTTCGGAGGCGTCCTCGCGGTCAACGACGTCAGCTTCGCGATCGAGCCCGGCGAGCTGCTCGGCATCATGGGGCCGAACGGCTCCGGCAAGACCACGCTCTTCAACCTGATCGCGGGCGCTCTGCGCCCCGATCGCGGGCGCATCCGGCTCCAGGGCCGCGACGTGGCCGGGCTCCCGCCGCACCGGCTCTGCGGGCGCGGCGTGGCCCGCACCTTCCAGCTCGTCCGGCCCTTCGCCGGGCTCTCCGCGCTCGACAACGTGCGGGTCGGCTGCCTCTACGGGCGCAAGCGTGCCGGGGGCGGCGCCCGCGCGGAGGCGGAGCGGCTGCTCGCGCTGGTCGGCCTCGAGGGCCGGGCCGCCACCCCGGCTTCCGCGCTGACCCTGATGGATCGCAAGCGCCTCGACCTGGCCCGCGCGCTGGCCACCGGGCCGGACCTCCTGCTGCTGGACGAGTTCATGGCCGGGCTCAATCCCGCCGAGACGGGGGCCGCGATGGCCCTGGTCCGGCGCCTGGTCGCCGAGGGCCTCACCGTGCTGATGGTGGAGCACATCGTGTGGGCGCTGATGGATCTCGCGCGGCGGATCATGGTGCTGAGCGCGGGCGAGAAGATCGCGGACGGGCCGCCCGCCGTGGTGGCCGCCGATGCCCGTGTCGTCGACGTCTACCTGGGGACCGCGCGGCCGGGCGACACGCATGCTTGAGATCGACGGCCTCGAGGCGGCCTACGGCGACGTCCCCGTGCTCGCCGGCGTGACGCTCTCCGTCCAGCCCGGCGAGATCGTCGCCCTGCTCGGCCCCAACGGCGCGGGCAAGAGCACGCTCCTGGCCTGCGTGGCCGGGCTCGTGCGGCCGCGCGCCGGCCGCATCCGCTGGGACGGGGAGGACCTGCGCGCGCTGCCTTCGCACCTGATCGTGGAGCGCGGCCTCGCCATCGTGCCCGAGGGCCGGCGGCTCTTCGCGAGCATGACGGTGGAGGACAATCTCGAGCTGGGCGCCTTCTCCCCCCGCGCCCGCGCCGCGCGCCGCGAGAGCTTCGAGCGGGTGTACGCGCTCTTCCCGGCCCTGCGCGACCGGCGGCGGCAGATCGTGCGCGCGCTCTCGGGCGGCCAGCAGCAGATGGTGGCGGTGGGCCGCGCGCTGATGGCGAGCCCGCGCCTGCTGATGCTGGACGAGCCCTCGCTCGGCATCGCCCCCCAGCTCGTGCGCGCCATCCTGGACGCGCTGGCCGAGATCAACCGCGCGGGCGTCGCGGTCTTCCTGGTCGAGCAGAACGTGCGCGCGGCCCTGACCCTGGCCCACCGCGCCTACATCCTCGAGGGCGGGCGCGTGGTGGGCGAGGGCGGCGGCGCCGAGCTGCTGCGCGACCCGCACGTGCGGCGCGCCTACCTCGGGCCGCTCGCGGTTGCCGAGTGATGGACGCGATCGCCCTCACCGTCCTCGCGCAGCAGGTGCTGCTCGGTCTGCTGCTGGGCGGGCTTTACGGCCTCGCCGCCGCGGGCCTGTCGCTCGTCTTCGGCGTGCTCAAGGTGCTGGACGTGGCCCACGGCGAGCTGATCATGCTGGGCGGCTACGGCACCTTCTGGCTCTTCGCCCTGCTCCGCATCGATCCCTTCGCCTCCCTGCTCCTGGTCATCCCGGGCGCGCTCGTGCTGGGGGCGGTGCTCTACGCCGTCCTGTTCGGCTTCGTGGTCCGCGCCCACGAGGAGACCCGCATCAAGAATTCGCTCCTGGTCGGCTTCGGCCTGGCCCTGGCGCTGCACGCGCTGGCGGTGCAGCTCTGGACCGCGGACGACCGCTCGGTCACCACCACCTACAGCGGCGCGGTGCTCCACGTGGGGCCGCTCGCCATCCCGGTGATCCGGCTGGTCAGCCTGGCCGTCGCCTTCGCCCTCATCGCGGGGCTCCATCTCCTGCTGGCCCGCTGGCGGTGGGGCAAGGCCATCCGCGCCACCGCGGAGGACTGGCAGGCCGCGCTGCTCACCGGCATCGACGTGCGGCGTGCCTATCTGCTGGCCTTCGCCATCGGCACCGCGCTGGCGGGGGCGGCCGGCACGCTGGTGAGCGTCGGCTACTCGATCAGCCCCTCGATCGGGCTCGAGTGGACGCTCAAGGCCCTGATCGTCGTGGTGCTGGCCGGCCTCGGCTCCATGCTGGGCACCTTCGCGGCCGGCCTCTTCCTGGGCGTGGCCGAGGCCCTGAGCGCCGCCGCCTTCGGCGGTCCCTATCGCGAGGTCGTGGGCCTGGTGATCTTCGTGGTGGTGCTGGTGCTCAGGCCGCAGGGGTTATTCGGACGACCCCGATGAGTAGTGAACGCGCGTGGACGGTGGCGATCCTCGTAGGCCTCGCGGCGCTCGCGCCGCTGCCGCTGATCGTGCACCGCGACGACGTGCTGAACTTCGTGCTGCTGATTCTGCTCTCGATCACGATGGCCCAGAGCTGGAACATCATCGCGGGCTACGCGGGCCAGGTGAACCTGGGCCACGCCGCCTTCTTCGGCCTGGGTGCGCTGACCGCGCGCACTCTCTGGATCGCGGGCGCGCCGATCCTGCTCGCGATGGCGGCGGGAGCGCTGGTGGCCGTCGCCCTCGCGCTGCTCATCGGGGCGGCCGCCTTCCGGCTCCGCGGCGCCTACTTCGCGATCGGCACGCTGGCCCTGAGCGAGATCCTGCGCACCTTCGTGAGCAATACGCTGCCCGAGATCTCGACCCTGCCCGCGGCCAGCATCGCGGGGTACCGGCTCGCGCCCCGCTACTACCTGGCGCTGGCGCTGGCCGCGCTGTCGGTGATCGCGGTGGCCGCGCTCGCCGGCTCGCGCCTCGGGCTCGGCATGCAGGCCATCCGCGAGGACGAGGACGCCGCGGAGGCCAGCGGGGTCGCCGCGCTGTCGCTGAAGTTGCGGGCGCTCGTGCTCTCGACCGCACTGGCCGGGCTGTCGGGCGGCTTCTTCGCCTACTACCACATCAGCTACTATCCGTCGCATCCGTTCGGGCCGCACTGGACGTTCGAGGCGCTACTCATGACCTTCATCGGCGGCGTCGGCACCCTGCACGGCCCGGTGCTGGGCGCCGTGCTCTACGTGGTGCTCAAGGAGTACCTGACCGTGCGCTGGGTGGACTTTCACCTCTTGATCTTCGGCGTGCTCTTCATCGCGATCGTGCTGATCTTCCCCGGCGGCCTCGTCCAGGCCACCGAGGGGGCGCGGCGGTGGCTCGCGCGCCGACGGGGAGCCTCCGCGACATGACTGAACGCAATCCGCTGCTCCAGCTGGGCTCGCTCCAGAGCCGCCTGCCCGAGCTCATCGCCAAGAAGGGCGCGCCGCCCTGGTCGGAGGCGGTCGTGCTGACCGACGACATCCAGGCCTTCGTGATCTGCCACCCGCCCGGCCAGCCCAACGACACCCACTACCATCATCACGACGAGTGGTGGGTGGTGCTCCAGGGCGAGATCGACTGGTACATCGAGGGCGAGACCGTGCCCATTCACGCGCGCGCGGGCGACTTCGTCTTCGGCCCGAAGCACCTCTGGCACCATCTCGAGCCGGTGGGCACCGCGCCCAGCATCCGCGTCGCCATCAACGCGCGCGGCGAGTTCCACCGCTACGACCGACCCGGCTGCAAACCTCTGTAGGGGTCAGGTCTTGAATTACGACATTTTTATCGCGGATCGGAGACACGTTGCGGGCGGAAATGTCGTAATTCAAGACCTGACCCCAGCCTGACCCCAAGCTAGGCGGTGACGTCGGAGGGCTTGGCGACGGTGGCCGGCGCGGGGGCGGGGGCGGATCTGCCGGCGCCGGTGACCAACCGTAGCACGGCGGGCGAGAGCTTCGGGTCCAGCGTGTCGCGGATGCCGTCGCCGAGCAGGTTGAACGCGAGCACGGTGACGGTGATCGCCAGGCCGGGGAAGAGCACCAGCCACCAGTGCGGCACGAGCCCGGTGATCGCGTCCGCAAGCATATTGCCCCAGGTCGGCGTGGGCGGCGGGACGCCGACGCCAAGGAACCCCAGGGCCGCCTCGATCACGATGGCCACGCCCAAATGCGTGGTGGCGAGGACCAGGTAGGGCGCCACGCACTGCGGCAGCACGTGCAGCGTCATGATGCGGAGCTGCGAGGCGCCGGCGGCCCGGCCCGCTTCCACGAAGGGCATCTCCCGCACGGCGATCGCGACCGAGCGGATCACGCGACCACCGAACGGAAGACGGGTGACCGCGATGGCCGCGATGACGGCGGGCAGCCCCGTGCCGATGGCCATCGAGATGGCCATCGCCAGGATGAGATCGGGAAACGCCTGCAGGACCTCCATGATCCGCTGGCTGACGAGATCGAAGCGGCCGCCCAGATAGCCGCAGGCCACGCCCCAGAGCGATCCCACCGTGGTGCCGAGCAGCACGGCCAAGAAGGCCACGAAGAGCGAGGTGCGCGCCCCGTACATCACGCGGCTCAGCGTGTCGCGGCCCACCTGGTCGGTGCCGAAGAAGGACTGCGCGTCGGGCGGCCTGTTCATCCGCTGGAAGTCCGCCTTCAGCGGCTCGCGCGGCGCGATCCAGGGGGCGGTCAGCGCGACCAGGACGACGATCAGCCCGACGAGGCCGCCGCCGACCGACAGCTTGTTGCGGCCGGCAAAGCCCCCCAGCTCGCGGAGCGCCTGGCTCTGCATGGGAGAACGCCTACTGGTACCGGATCCGGGGATCGAGCCAGGCGTAGCTCATGTCCACCAGGACATTGACCAGCACGAAGATCCCCGCGTAGAGCAACACGAGGTTCTGGACCACCACGATGTCGCGCTCGACGATGGCCACCACCAGGGACCGGCCGAGCCCGGGGACGCCGAAGGCCTGCTCGACCGCCACCGACCCGCCGAGGACGAAGCCCAGCAACACGCCCGAGATCGTGATCACCGGCAGCAACGCATTGGGCAGAGCATGCCGCATCACCACCGAGCGCTCCGCCGTGCCCTTGGCCCGCGCGGTGCGCACGTAGTCCTCGCGGATCACCTCGAGCAGGCAGGAGCGGGCCATGCGCGCGATGTAGGCGCCCTGGGCCAGCCCGAGCACCATCGCGGGCCCGATGATGAGCTGGAAGTTCTGCCAGGGGTTCTCCCAGAACGATCAGGAGTCCGAGCCAGAAGCCGGGCACCGCGATGAAGAGGACGGAGAGCGTGCGCACCACCGCGTCGGCCCATCCGTTGGGGCGGATCGCGCTCAGGATGCCGACGGGCAGCCCCACCAGCCACGAGATGACCAGGGCGAGGATCGCGATCTCGGCGGAGAGCGGCCCACGGTGGAGGATGAGGTCGCGCACGGTGTCGCCACGAAAGAACGACTTGCCGAGCTGGCCGGTCGCGATGTCGCGCATCCACCGGACGTACTGCACCGGCAGCGAGTCAGACAGCCCCAGATCCCGCATCAGCACCACGCGATCCGCCGGCGCCATACTGGCGTGACCTTCCACGCCGAGGATGGCCACCAGCGGATCGCCGGGCAGAACGCGCAGCACCACGAAGATGATCAGAGAGACCCCGATCAGGGTGCCCAGGGCGAACAACGCCCTCCGGAGCAGGTACTTCTGCACGAGCGAGAGCTCGAGAGCCTAGGACTGGGCCATCCAGACCTGGTCCCAGCGCACCACGTCGTAGATCCCGAAGTACTTGCTCGGGTTCTGGCCGTGCACGCGGTTGTACCAGGCGTCGTAGATCTGCTCGTACGACACCGGAATCAGCGGCGGGTCGCTCTCAAGAATGTCCTCCGCCTGGCGGATCATGGTCTTGCGCTTGTTCTCGTCCACCTCACGCTCGATCTGGCGCGCGAGGGAATGGAACTGCTCGTTGGTCCAGCCCGCGTAGTTCTGCGGGCCGTCCTTGCCGTACCAGGCGGTGAAGTAGTCGGATGGGTCCATGAGCGAGGACACGATGGCGGTGATCGCAAGGTCGAAGTTGCCGGCGGCCGCTTCCTCGAACCACTGGGAGATCTGGACCAGCCGGAGGTTGCACTCGATGTTGAGGTGCTCCTTCAGCATGGCCTGGATGGCCACCGCCCAGAGCTTGAAGGTGGCGGCATCGCGGATCAGGAAGTCGAGCCCCTTGAGCCCCTGGCCGTAGCCGGCCGCCTGCATGAGCTTCTTGGCTTCCTGGATCGCCGCCTTCGGGTCCTTCTGATAGCCGAGCCGCTTCTCCAGCTCCGCCTTCGGCGTGGACGCCTCGTGGAACGGATAGACGAAGCCCCCGATCTGCATGGGTGCGGTGTCCTTGACCACGTCCACCAGCACGTGCCGATCCATGGCCAGGTGGATGGCCCTCCGCACCCGCACGTCCTGGAACGCCTTGTTCTTCTTCTGGTTCATGAAGACCGCCTGGATCACGGACTGGTTGAAAGCGGCCGCGGTCACGCCCGGCATCTCCTTGGCCTTGCGCCAGGAGATCGGGTCCAGCAGCCGCGCGTAGTCGAGCTTGCCGGAGAGGAACGACGAGCCCAGCTCCGGTGAGAAGGGCGGCATGTGGTAGACCTCGAGCTTGTCGAGGTAGGGCAGCCCCTTGTTCCAGTAGTCGGGGTTCCGCTCCATGTTCCAGACTTCCTTGTCCTTCCGCGAGACGTGCCGGTAGGGCCCGGTGCCCGGGTAGTTCATGACCTGGCGCAGGTTGCCCCCGTTGTCGTCGAGGCTCTTCTTGCGGACGATGATGTTCCAGCCGCTCGCGAAGGCGCCGAGCATGAAGGGGCGGGGCCGCGGCTCGGTGAGCCGGAACTCGATCCGGTGCGGATCCAGGACCACGATCTCGCCCAGCGCGGTAAAGAGCGAGGAGCGCGGAATCACCACGCCCTTCGGGGGCCGCGCGATCCGGTCGAAGGTGGCCTTGACGTCCTCCGCGGTGAAGTCGGCGCCGTCGTGGAACTTGACGCCCTTGCGCAGATGGAACGTGTACTTCTTGCCGTCCGGTGAGACGTCCCACTTGTGGGCCAGATCGGGGATGATGGTCTGCCCGTCGCGGGGATCGCGGCGGATCAGCGTGTCGTACATGGGGCTCTGCGCCCCGATATTGGCCACCGTGCCCGACTGGTGCACGTCGAAGTGGGTGGGGGCGGTGTGGACGCCGTAGCGCAGCGTCCCTCCCCGCTTCGCGGCGGGATCGCGGAACGGAGTCTCCTGCGCTTCCGCGGTGGACCGGAGGAACGCCGGCGCGGTGCTCGCGGCACCGGCCACGCCGAGGGTCTTGAGGAAGGAGCGGCGACTCACCCCATTCTTGCGGGCTCTGGACTTGTAAGGAACCGAATCGGCCATGGCGTTCCCCTCCTTTGGGGTCTCCACTTCGGGACGTCTGGGTCCGGACCGAAGGCGTTAAGTCCACGGAACATACCACGACCCGCCCGGTCCCTGGCAAGACGCTTTCTGCTAGACTCGACGCCAACTCACGCGACTACGGCCCCTGATCGGAGGATTCCCGCATGGAATTCGGCGTCCTGTTCACGTCGCACCCCAATCACGCCACCGAGCCCTACCCGCACCGCGCCGTCCACGCTCGCGTCACCGCGGAGATCCTGGCCGCCGACCGCCTGGGCTACGACACCGCCTGGGTGGCCGAGCACCACTTCTCGAACCAGTACGGCATCATGCCGGACGTCTTCACCTACATGGGGTACCTGGCTGCCCAAACTTCGCGCATCCGCCTGGGCACCGCGGTGGTGACCGTCCCGCTCTACGACCCGATCCGCGTCGTCGAGAACATGGCCTTCGTGGACATCCTCTCGGGAGGGCGCATCGTCCTGGGCCTGGGCTCGGGCTACCGCCCGTACGAGTTCGAGGGCTTCGGCCGGGATTTCGACAGCCGGCGTGACATCCAGGAAGAGGCGATCGACCTGATCCTCGAGCTCCTGCACAAGCGGCGGACGCGGCACGAGGGCCCGCACTTCCACTCGGTGATCGAGGGCGACTACGAGATCTTCCCGGTGAGCCAGCAGGAGCCGCACCCGCCGCTCTTCATGGCCGGCGCCACCGACCGGTCGCTCGGCTACGCGGCGCGCCACGGCTTCGGGCTGATGCTCTCCACGCTGCCGTCGGCCGAGACGCTGGTCAAGCAGATCGGCCTCTACACGAGCCAGTTGAAGGACGCGCCGGCGCCGCTCGACCGGAATCCGGCCTTCGGCAAGGTGGACATCGCCCGCTGGGTCTACGTGGCCGATACCGACGCGGCGGCCAAGCGCGACACCGAGCAGGGCATCGTCCGCCACATCAGCCACTTCATGGGCGCGGGCACCGCGGGCTACCTCGGCAATGTCTCGGAGAAGAACCGCGTGGAAGGGCTCACCTACGACGACCTGGCCGCCACCACGCTGCTGCACGGCTCGCCCACGACGGTGATCGCCAAGCTGCGCGAGCTGCGGCACAAGACGGGGCTCGCCTCGCTGCTGCTCCACTATCCGCCCTACTACGGCCACGACAACGCGATGCGGAGCCTCCGGCTCTTCGCCGAGAAGGTGATGCCGGAGTTCCGGCCGCCGGCGAGCCGGAGCGCCGTCGCCTAGCCGACCATCTCCGAGTGCCGCGCGAGACGGCGGACGGGCGAGGCCAGGATCACGACGGCCTGGATCAGGAAGCCCGCCGCCGCGACCACCAGGCCAGTCTCCGCGCCGTAGAGCCCGCCCACCAGGGCGCCGAGCGCCGCGCCCAGCGGCCGGGATCCGTACGTCGCGATGTTGATGGCGGACACGCGGCCGAGCAGCCGCTCCGGCGTCACCATCTGACGGAGCGTGGTGGTGCCGATCGTCCACAGGATCGGGCCCACGCCCATCAGGAAGAAGCTGAGCCCGGCCAGCACGGGCGTCGGCATCCAGATCGTGGCAACCATCACGAGCGCGGCGGCCAAGCCGAAGAGCGGCCCGATCACGATGACGACGCCGAACGGCAGCGCACGGATGATCCCCCCGGCCAGGAGCGCGCCCACGACCATCCCGACCCCGTAGACGGCCAGCGTGACGCCCACGCCGGACGCGGAGAGGCCGAGCCGGTGGACCGCGTACGGCACGTAGACCGCCTGCAGCACGAAGAAGGCGGTGTTGAACACGAACTGGGTGATGAGGATCGGCAGCAGCAGCGGGTGGCGGAACACGAAGCCCGAGCCCTCGCGGAGATCCCGCAGCGTGTGGCTCGGGGGCGCCGGCGCGCGCGCCGGCTCGCGGAGGTCGGCGAGCAGAAACACCGCGCCGATCGAGAGCCCGGCCGCGACGCCGAAGGCGGCGCCGGCGCCCGTCCAGCCCACGAGCGCGCCGGCCAGCGCCGGGCCGCCCACGAAGGCCACGGTGCGGGCCAGCTCGAGCCGCGCGTTCGCCGCCGCGAGCCCGGCGGGCGGCACCAGGGCCGGCACGAGCGCGGGCGCGGCCACGCTATAGGCCACCGTCCCGCACGCGCCCACGAAGGCCAGTAGCGCGAGCAGCGCCAGGGTCAGCCGGCCGGAGTACGCCAGCGCGAGCGTGGCCACGAGGGCGAGGGCGCGCACCGCCTCCGCGGCGGCCATGAGGCGCCGGCGCGGCATGCGGTCGGCCAGCACGCCCGCGGGAATGGCCAGGAGCAGGAATGGCAGCGTCGCCGCGGTCTGGAGGAATCCGGTCTCGCCCGCCCCGGCGCCGAGCGCGAGCACCGCGAAGAGCGGCGCCGCGGCCAGGCCGATCTGCTCGGCCGACTGCGCGGCCAGATTGGACCAGGCCAGGCGTGGGAAGCCGGAGGCCGTCGTCACGTACAGGTATACGGGCGGGGACGGTGAACGGGTGGAGACGGGCCCCTCACCCTCGACCACCCCTCACCCTGCCCTCTCCCCTGAGGGGAGAGGGTGAGCTAGAGCTGGAGGAAGCGCTGCTGGATCGTCGGGTCCTTGCGCAGCGCGTCCGGCGTGCCCTCGAACTGGATGCGGCCCTGGTCCATCACGTAGAGGCGATGGGAGAGCGCCATCGCGACCTCGAGCGTCTGCTCTACCAGCAGGATGGTGGTGCCGCGCTTGTTGATCTCGCGCAGGATCTCGGTGAGGCTCTGCACGAGCAACGGCGCGAGGCCTTCCGTCGGCTCGTCCACCAGCATGATCTTGGGCCGCGCCACCAGCCCGCGGGCGATGGCGAGCATCTGCTGCTCGCCGCCGGAGAGGAAGCGGCCCTTCTGCTCGAGGCGCTCGCGCAGCCGCGGGAAGTACGCGAGCGCTTCCTCCAGGCGCTGCTCCCCGCCGGGGCCGGCCACCGCCATCATGCCGAGCCGCAGGTTCTCGAGCACGGTCAGGTTCGGCAGCACCCGCCGCTCCTCCGGCACCCAGCCGATGCCCCGCTGGACGATCTCGTGGGTAGGGAGTCGCGTGATGTCTTGCCCGCCCAGCCGCACCACGCCGCGCCGCGCCGGCGCGATGCCCATGATGGACAGCAGCGTGGTGGTCTTGCCCGCGCCGTTCCGCCCGATCATCGTCACGACCTCGCCCTCGCCCACGTTGAGCGACACGCCTTGCAGGATGTGGGCCTCGCCGTAGTACGTGTGGATGTCGTCCACGGTGAGGAGGCTCATCGCGAGGCCCCCAGGTAGGTCTCCTGCACGCGCCGGTTGGCGCGGATCTCCTCGGGCGTGCCGTCGGCCAGCACCTGGCCCTGGTGCAGCACGGTGACGCGGTCGGAGATGCCCATCACGAGCTTCATCTTGTGCTCGACCAGCACCACCGTGCGGGCGCGGGCCAGCTCGCGGATCAGCACCATGGTCTCGTCGGTCTCCTCCGGGCTCATGCCCGCGGTCGGCTCGTCCAGCAGCAGCAGCACCGGATCGGAGGCGAGCGCGATGCCGATCTCCAGGTGGCGCTTCTCGCCGTGGGAAAGGTGGGCGGCGAGCTGCTCGGCCCGGGGGGCCAGGCTGACGGAGGCCAGGATCTCGACGGCGCGGTCCTGGCAGACGGTGAGGGCGTCGGCGCGCGACCAGAAGTTGAACGAGCGCGCGTAGCCCTGCACGGCCACCCGCACGTTCTCGAGCACCGAGAGGTGGGGGAAGATGTTCGTGATCTGGTACGACTTGGCGATGCCGAGCCGGCACACCCGGTGCTGCGGCAGCCCGGTGATGTCGGCCTCCTGGAAGAGCACGCGCCCGGCGGACGGCGCCATCTCCCCCGACACGAGGCGGAAGAACGTGGTCTTGCCCGCCCCGTTGGGCCCAATGATGGAGCGGAGCTCCCCGCGTCGAACGGTCAGGGAGACCGCATTCACCGCCACCAGGCTGCCGAACGAGCGCGTGAGGTTCTCGGTTTGCAGGAGGACGCCGTCGGGCCCGCTCATACGGTGGCGAAGAAGCGCGCCGGCGCCCCCTCGGTGCCCGCGATCTTGTAGAAGGGCGCGGCGAACTCCACCCGCCGCCGGGGCAGCGCGCCCAGGTTGGTGAGCCCCTCCATGATGACGACGCCCGCGCCCAGGATGACCCGGTGCATCGCGAAGTCCTCCGAGGTGAACTCGGGCAGCCGCGCGCAGTACTCCTCGAAGAAGTCGAACCCGATGTTCTTGGGCCCGCGGTCCACCAGCCACTGCGCGACCTCGGGGGGAAAGTAGGGCGACTTGGTGAAGTAGTCGGGCCACCGCCCGTACATCTTGTCGGTCCACCCGGTGTGCAGCAGCACGATGTCCCCGCGCTTGACGTCGCCCGCGCCGCCCTTCTTGAGGTCGTCGATCGTGATCGCGTGGTTGGCGCCGACCCCGGAGAGATCCACCACCAGCGCCTCGCCCATCACCTGGTCCAGCGAGATCTCGGCGGTGGTGATGCCGTTCTTGAAGACGTGCAGCGGCGAGTCGATGTGGGCCCCGGTGTGCAGGCTCTGGTTCACGCTCGAGACCTGCCAGAAGCCGGGGCCGCGCCGGTGCGGCGTCACCTCGAGCTTCATATTGGTCGAGGGCGGACTGAAGGTGTTCTCGTCCACCGTCACGGACAGATCGATGAATCGGCTCATGGGTAGGCCTCTCGGGTTGAGAACGGCCCCCAAGCCTACCCGGGGGGCCGCGCGGCGGTCAATAGCAATCCCCCGCTTCCGAACGGAGCCCCGGTGGGAGGTTTACAATCGCGGCATGGCCTCCACGCGGTCTCCGGAGTTCACGCTGCGGTGGATCCTCGCCGTCGGCAACCTCCTGGGCGCCATCGTCGCCTTCGTCTACTTCCGTGTCGTGGACCATGCCTCGGTCCTGCCACCGGTCCGCTGGTTCGACGTCATCGTCTCGATCATCCTCTTCGCCCTGATAGTCGGTGGCGGCGAGCGGCTCAGCGGCCCGTGGTACAGGCCGCTCAACTGGGAACTACCCAGCCTTTCGCCCGCGGAGGCCGAGCTGGTGCGCCGGCGAGCGCTGCTGTTTCCATACTTTCTCGCCGGGCTCAGCTTTGTCGGCTGGATGCTGGCCGGCCTCATCTGGGGAGTCCTCTGGCCCCTGCTGGCCGGGGTCTTCTCGCCGTATAGCTCGCTGCGCGCTCTCTTCGGCAACACCGTCATCGCGGGCGGCGTGACCACCGCCTTCGTCTTCTTCGCGAGCGAGCACCAGTGGCGGCGGAGCCTGCCGCATTACTTCCCGGAGGGCGACTTGAGCGCGGTGAAGGGCGTGCCCCGGCTGGCGGTGCGCGTCCGGTTGCTCGCCATCTTCCTGCTCATCGGTGTGGTCCCACTCGCGGTGCTGGGCATGCTGGCCTATACGCGAGCGCTCGCGCTAGTCGGCGCCGACCCGGTCGCCGCCGCCGAGATCGTGGACGGCCTGCAGGTGACGATCCTCTTCTTGCTCGGAGTCGGCGTCGTCGCCGCGGTCGGCCTCGCCGTCTTCGCGGCCAACAGTGTGGCGGCGCCACTCCGGGACGTGGAAGGCGCCATGGCCCGGGTGGAGCGCGGCCACCTCGACGGCCGCGCTCCCGTGGTGAGCACCGACGAGATCGGCTCGGTGGCCGAGGGCTTCAACCGCATGCTGCACGGCCTGCGCGAGCGCGAGATGGTCAAGGAGACCTTCGGCAAGTACGTCACGCCCGAGATCCGCGACGCGATCCTGGCCGGGCGCGTCCGCGGCGAGGGCGAGCTCATCGAGGCCACCATCCTGTTCGCGGACCTGCGCGACTTCACGCCGTGGGTGAGGCCACCGAGCCGCGCCAGGTGGTGCGCGACCTCAACGAGTACTTCACCGAGATGGACCAGGCCATCCGCGCCCACGGCGGCCTCGTGCTCCAGTTCATCGGCGACGAGATCGAGGCGGTGTTCGGCGCGCCCATCGCCGCCGGCGACCACGCCGGGCGGGCGGTGCGCGCCGCAAGCGAAATGCGGCAGCGGCTCCAGACCTGGAACGCGCGCCGCGAGGCGGCCGGCCGGCCCCCGCTGCGCAACGGCATCGGCATCCACACCGGCACCGTCCTGGCCGGCAATATCGGCGGCGCGGAGCGCCTCTCCTACGCCCTGGTCGGCGACCCGGTGAACCTCGCCTCGCGCATCCAGGGGCTCACCAAGGACTTCAAGGCCGACATCCTGATCAGCGAGGCCACCCGCAGCCGGCTCGATGGGACGGTGGCGGTCGAGGAGCTGCCCGCGGTGCGCGTCAAGGGCCGCGTGGAAGAAGTGAACGTCTATAAGGTGGTGTGACGGATGCCCGTTCGCCCATTTCGCTTCGGGGTCACCGCGCCCACGCCCTCAGGGGGCACCGACTGGGTCGAGCGGGCCCGGCGCGTCGAGCAGCTCGGCTACTCGATTCTCGTCGTCCCCGACCACTTCCGCGATCACCTCGCTCCCGTCCCCGCCCTCACCGCCGCCGCGCTCGCGACCACGCGCCTCCGGGTGGGATCGCTCGTCTTCTCCAACGACTTCCGCCATCCGGCGGTGCTCGCCAAGGAGGCCGCCACCATCGACGTGCTGTCGGGCGGGCGGTTCGAGCTGGGCCTCGGGGGCGGGTGGCTGCGAGCGGAGTACGACCAGACGGGCATCCCCTTCGAGGCGCCCGGCACGCGGATTGAGCGGCTCGAAGAGGCCGTCACCATCATCAAGGGGCTACTCGCCGGGGAGCGCGTGACGTTCGCGGGCCGGCACTACACCATCGCCGACCTGGAGGGGCGGCCGACACCGGTCCAGCGCCCGCACCCGCCGATCGCGATCGGCGGGGGAGGCCGGCGAACGCTCACCCTCGCGGCGCGCGAGGCCTCGATCGTCGGGCTGGTCCCACGCGCGCGGAGGGATGGCAGCGGGCTCGACATGACCGACCTGAGCGACGCCGCGACCCGGGAGAAGCTCGAGTGGGTCCGGGCCGCCGCCGGCGATCGCTTCGACTCGCTCGAGATTCATGCGTTGATCCAGGCCGTCGCGGTCGGCGAGCGGCGGACGGCCGCCGCGGATGACCTCGCGTCCAGATTCAAGGTGGCCCGTGACGTCGTGCTCGAGACCCCCTACGTGCTGCTGGGAACCATCGAGGAGATCTGCGAGACGCTATGGGAGCGGCGGGAGCGGTACGGGATCTCTTATCTCACGGTCTTCGAGCGGGACATGGAGGTGTTCGCGCCGGTCGTGGCGCGACTCGCGGGCACCTGAGAGGCCCCTCACCCTGCCCTCTCCCCAGGGGGGAGAGGGTTCGGGGCGACGACGAGGCGGTAGCCGAGATCGAGGTCGGAACGGGTCAGGAGAGGGCCGTGGCGCCGGGTCCACGTGCCGTTCTCCAGATCGTTGCGCAGCCGGGACAGGCCGGGCTCCACGTCGCCGAGCTTGCTGAAGGTGGAGATCGCGCCGCGGACGGTTGCCTCCAGATAGGCGTGCGGCCGGCGCCAGTAGGCGCCGAGGAAGCCGTCCGTGCAGTCGTGCGGAATCGGCAGCGGATGGACCTCGATCGGGCCCAGGGTGCGGCTCATCTCGTCGGGGGTTGGGAAGATCGCGCGGTCGATCGCCACCAGCTCCGGGAAGTAGTCCTCGACCAGCCAGAAGCGCGCCGCGTCCGGCTCCCACGTCAGGATCACCACGCGATCGCGGGCCACGCGGCGCAGCTCGGCCAGGCCCTGCGCGCGATCGGGCCAGTGGTGCACGGTGAGCACGGCCAGCGTCGCGTCGAAGGCCCCCGCGCGGAACGGCAGCGCGGTGGCGGAGGCCTGGACCACGGGGGCGGCGCCGGCGGGGCGCTGGCGGATCATCTCGCGCGAGGGCTCGACGGCGACCACGCGGCGGTCGTCGGGCTCGTAGGAGCCGGCGCCCGCGCCCACGTTCAC
>WNFD01003986.1_pt1 | contig 23757 bp, 19 predicted proteins | sample 5400491 | NCBI WGS metagenome assembly WNFD01 (sample SAMN13153343, study PRJNA577476) | soil metagenome | isolation source: 120 cm saprolite under Douglas fir tree site 2 hole 2 replicate 2 | place: USA:California | collected 2015-04-18
GGCCAGCGCAGGCTTGAGTAAGTTGGCGGCGTCGCCCTGGCCTGCAGCACCACCAGCGCCGATCATGGTGTGCGCTTCGTCAATGAAAAGGATGATCGGCGTGGGCGAAGACTTGACCTCTTCGATCAACCCTTTCAGACGATTTTCAAATTCTCCCTTGATGCCAGCCCCGGCCTGGAGGAGGGCAAGATCGAGAGAGCGAATGGTTACGTTTTTCAGCGGTGGCGGGACGTCGCCAGCGGCGACACGCAACGCAAACCCTTCGACGACGGCAGTCTTGCCGACGCCTGCCTCGCCGGTGAGAATCGGATTGTTCTGACGGCGGCGAGTGAGAATGTCAATGATCTGGCGGATCTCGTGGTCGCGGCCGAGCACCGGATCCACCTTTCCCGCACGCGCATTGGCAGTGAGATCAACAGTGAATTGATTCAGATTTTGCGTTTTACCGCCGCCAGGAGCACCAGCCGATGCGGCAGGCCCGACGCCAGGAATATTGGCAGCTTGCGCCGTCTCTTGATCTTCAGGCGAGCCGGCGACGATAGCCCAGAAATTCTTGCGCAGCGTCTCCTCGCTGATTTTCTGGAATTCACGCGTGACTTCGCGCATCAACCGCGCGAGATCCGGTGAGGCGGCAATGGCCAGGATGCAGAAGCCGGAACGCACTTGAGCAGCGCCAAAATCAAGCGAACCGACGGTCCAAGCCTCCGAGAGCGTTTGCACCAGCGAAGGGCTGAAGACAGGCGTGCGCGCGTTGCCGGTCTTGAGCTTGTCGAGGCTGATGGTGAGATCGCTGGCGAGATGCGATTTGTTGACCGCGAAATGTTTAAGGATGTGCTGCAAGTCGCTATCGGTGACCTCCAGCAATTTCATCAAGAAGTGCTCGATTTCGATGTCGTAGTGGGTTCGCGAAAGGCAGAACCCGGCCCCGGCCTCGAGCGCCGTGCGCGAAGTATCGTTGAGTTTGCCGATGAGGCCTTTCAAGTTGGAGGCCATACTGTGTCCTTCCTTTTACAAAGCCAGGATTGTGTCTTCCGGGTCCCGCCCCATCGGGCTGGAGCGAACCCAGCTGACCCATCCCAGTCTTGGAGAATCGCCGCCTTCTGAGCCTAATTCGCAGGCAGGAACTTCCGCCCGTTCGAGAACCAACTGCACCTCAAAATCGATTTCATCGTTGGAAAAAAAACGTGTCAATCCCCGGAGTGCCGGGAAAGCGGAACCGGTGGGCAGAAAATCGAGATACTGGGAAAGCGAGAGCGGTCCGAGTTTGATCCTCGCACGGGCCCCCTGGTCCCAGACTTCGTTCCCAGCCACCGCACCCATTCCGAGTTGTTCAGAAGGAGTCTCCCGGTCGCCTAAGCTGCATTCCGTAGCGGGATCGAGCCGGAACCATCCACCCAGCAATTGCTGGACTTCAACAGGAACTTCGAAATATTCATTGAGGATCAATTCCAGAGCCTTAGCCGAATGAGGACGCTGGGCAAGCATTCCCGCAAAAAAAAGAAAAGCTTCATCGGGCACGGCCTGACGTTCCTGCAAGCCCTCAGTACCCATGCCGATGAGGTCCAGCAAGAGGCGAGAGAAACGATCCAGTTCCCCGCGCTCATAGGCGATAGGGAATCGGTACTTTTCCCAAGCCTGATAAAAAAGAGAAAGGAAGCGGTGATTGAAAATGTCAAGGAAGTCCCGCAGAGTCTTGTCACCGGACCGCACACGATCGGCGATGAGGCCGGTATACCATTGCGGCAGAGCACCGACAGGCCCCACTAAACCCAAGAAATTAACGGTCATCTGGTGCGGCTTGTGCTCGTCCCATTCCAGCGATTGAATCTCGCTGGCGGGAAAGGCCAGTGAAGGATTTGCGCCGAAGTGGACGATTTCGTCAGAGGGATTTACGAATCTGCCCACTGGTTTGCGCTCCGGGAAAAGCCGCTCGAGAAGGCGCACGGCCTGGAAGAAACGGATAGCGTAAGGCTCCCGGCGGAGCCGAGCTTCGAGCTCCGACGGAACTAGCGTTTGCTTCAAAGCAGAATTGCTTGCCCCGCTCGTGGCGGCCATTGCCGTAGAGGCTCCTTTCGCTGCTGCGTCCGTGCGAGCAATTGACTAAAACTGTTGATAGAGGCGTACAATCCAAGAAAATGTTCGAGCACGCTGGCGAATAGGTAGACTCCCCCGCCGACGTACTGCTCCTCATCAAATTCGATTTCAACCTGCCTGCCGCGCACGAAGCCGATGCCATTCTCCGAAACAACACGCGCGAAGTGGCGCTGGCTCTTCAACTTCAACAAGCCAGCAATCTGCTTTTCGTGAAACGCGGATTCGCTAAAGTTGTAAAGGCGAAGGATTTCCGTCAGCGCATCCTTCCCTTCCTCCACCAGCGACAAGTAGTTCAACGACAAATGAGAGACGAGGCGCCAGAGGACACCTTTGCCAGTGGGCGGGCGCACCGTGGCCGTCGGTTTCCGCAAGGCCACGATCCGTTTCACCGCCCCTAGTCCTTCTAGTTCAAAGTCGCCGGCTTCGTTCCCGAGCGGCAAACGGTAGGGCAAATCGCGATTCGAACAGGTACAGTGAACCGTAACTGTGTCCACGTCCGGCCTCATGGGCCGTCCAGTGAGATCCATCAAAGAAAGAAAAACCTCCGTGCCTTCATCATTGCTACGCCGGGAAGGCCGCCGGCTGGCATACCAAAAGGCCTGCTGACGCTTTTCCTGGCGGGAAGAAGCATGTCGAAAACGGTAGAACGGTTCAAATTGCAGTACCTGATGAGTGTCGCGGTCCGGTGAGATGACCTCATCGATAGAGAAAATCTCCAACGCGTGTCTGCGCCGGACGTCCGGAACCACCGGATATTCGAAATCCGTTTGGTCCAGAAGAATCGGTTCCGCCGTCAGGGGAAATAGATTGATGACTGGCGAGCATCCCAGACACAAAGTCTTGGCAGATACGTTTAGTTCAAGCATTTGGCCGCGTTCGGCACGTTCGAAATTGGAGATCAAGAAGATGATTTCGACGCGCGGCCCAAAACCCGCTCTTTCCAATACCTCCAGACCGATGAGGTCCAAAAAGAAGAATTTCTCCGGGAAGGAGAAGTACTCCTGCAAGAGCCGGTAACCCGAGAAGGAGTGCCGGGGATAAGGGAGCAGCGCTTCCTCATCTTCGAATCCAACCGGCCGCAGCGAACTAGCGGGGAGCACGACCGGCGGCTTGCGAGAGTTAGGCGCCAAGTCGCGAATCAGAATTTGAGTGGTGTTGTTGCAAAGCAATTCGTAGAGAGCGTGAACGAGACTGCTTTCGCCATTCAAATAGAAGCGCAATGAACGCAACTGCATTTTCGAAAAATCGGCATCAGGCAGGCAGTTGACCTCAACGCGCAACGCAGCCACGGCGTCCGCCGCCTTGATTGCCGGCCTCAGGCGGTCAGGCGTCAACCACTGGGCCTCCGCGATGGAGAGTGGCCAGAGGATCGTGTCATAGCACGTCCGGAACTTACAGGGGTAGCCTTCGACCGGTCTGGAATAGAGCATGGAGCCGCGCGGAATCGGCAACCCACCGGCCAGTTTGCCTTGTTCGGGATCCAGGTGAAACTGCGCGACGGTCATCGAGGGAATGGGCCGGATGTAATGAGGATATAGTACGGTCAGAAGGGCTTCGGTGATTTCCGGAAATTCGTCGTCGATTTTCAGGTGGACGCGCGCGGCCAGGAAGGCGGCGGCTTCGATTAACCGCTCCACGTGGGGATCTTCGCAGCGATTGGGTTCCAGCAGCAGGCGCGACGCGACTTTGGGATACTTTTCCGCAAATGTAGCGCCCATTTGGCGCAGATAGTTCAGCTCGCGCTCATAATATGTGAGCAATTCATCCCGCACTGGCGTCTCCCATCAACTGATATTCACCGCTGGTGAGTTCCAGTGCAGCGTCGAAAACAATGTGCTCGGGAGCGGGATCGATTCGGAGCATGCCCTCGATGACAAAACGCACCACCCGGGACACCCCGACGGCCGGCAGAACCGCCACCTTAGCGCCGGCGAGCCTGGGCTCGAACAAACGCACGGCTCTTTCGATTTCCGCGAGCAAGCGATCTTTTTCGTACAGAAAATTCTGGCCGATCTCGGTGATGTCCGGAACTCCGTAGTTGTACATGGAGCGACGTGTTTCGACGCTGGATTCCGGCAGCGGCTCGGGCGTGCAGCGAGTGTTCAGCAGGTTCTCGAGGTCACGGCGGATGGCAACTTTGAGCTGGGCCAGGGACTTGCTGTGCGTCAACGGCCCCTCCACTTTTGACTTGGGTTCGTCATCGAGCAGTCGGTCCAAGACCGAGAGCGTAACTGGCCCAAGGAGTTCGCGTTTGGTTTCGCGTTCCGCCATGCCTACCTCATGCCGGACAAGACTTGCACGGGGTCCAACCGGCAAATCTTCTGATAGATTTTCTGTTTGGCCGCCTCGTCGTAACCGAGCTTGTCCATGCAACGAAAGAGCAGCGCCAGGGGGTGCGCCAGAGCCGATGACTCTTCCCACTCCTCAAGTTTTCGCCTGTCAATCTCCTCGGCAAGCTCCGCCAAAATCGGATAGGCAATGTCTTCACGCTTGGCTGAAAGACAGAGCCCGGCCAGCTGAATCTTTCGATGAAAACGGGCGCGGCCCGAGCGTTCCTGGGCAATTTCACGGGAGAGGAGTTCGACGGCGTCCTGAATGCGTCCTGAGCGTACGGCCTGCTGGGCAAGCTCGTGCACGTCCGGTGGAGCGCTGCCATTACCGCTGGCGACAGCCGCCGCTGGGGCCGCGTGGGGCGCCACAGGAGGAGCGGGAGGCGGCGGGAGAATCTTCTGAGTGATCCAGGCTTGAGTTTCATTGTTAGCCGCTGGCGTGTCGTCGGAAAGAGATGCGGAGACTAAATCGGGATAATCCGAGAGGAGCGAGCGCAGTCCCGCGCAGACGGCAATAGCCGCGGACTCGTAGCCCAAGCCTTCGCATGCCCGAACGGTGTAGCGCTGCAGGTCAAGCCAACCCCGGCCACAGGGCAGGCCCATGGCAGCCTCGGCGGCTTCGAGCAATTCATTCCACTGACTCTCGGTGGCGAGTTTTTTAAGCATCTGCCGCGTTTCGCTGGGTGGAGAATCAAGCAGAGATGGATCCAGCGAGGAGCCGCAGGCGCGCAGTTCGCCCCAGCGCAATCCTCGCAGAACCGCGTAAGAAACAGGGTTCGCTGGAGTGGCGAGACGAAGATATCGAGCCAAACCGAGTAGGCGGCGAACCGCGTCGTCCGGATCCGCTGGCTCTTCCGAAACCGCCGCCCGCTTACGCGCAGGAGTGGCGGTCGAAGATGTTTGCCCCTCGGGGACGGCCTCATCAGGCTGCTCCGCCGGGGCCTCAGCTTCCTGTTCCTTCTCTTCCGGCGGCTTCCAAAACTCCCGGACTGCATCTTGAAGATCTTCGAGCGCTTTCTTCAAGTTCGCAAAATTGGGGGCGTCACGGCCGAACTTTTCGTCGCAAAGGGTTTCCAGCGCCTGGACTGAGACATTTGCCGACGCAAGGTCTGTCGTGAGTTGCCGGAAGAAGGACTCGCCGGTATTCCTGACGGCCTCGTCGAATTCCTCAGCGGTGCATTTCTTTTCTTCGATCGCAGCCTGGCGGGCTGCCATCTTTGCATCATTTCCCTTTGCGTCATTCTCATAGCCAACGCGGCGGGATTCTTGGAATTTGTACCAATCGAGCTTATTTTTCGTCAGCGGGACTTTGTGAACTTGATTTTCAAGCAAGGCACCTACCCACTCGATGGGGGCAGCGCGCATTTGCAAATCGTCTTCTTCGATTTCGGGATAAAGAGTGTCCCAGAAATTTTCGATAAGACCCCGCATGAGGTCGAGACCCTGAGTAAGGCCGGGGATTCTCTCTTGCACGAGGAGAGCTTCAGTCAACCAGGCGGCGATTTGCAGGTCTTTCGAGCGTTTGGAAAGAGCTTCCGTGGCGAGCTTGATGACCTGTATAAAATCAGCCTTCTTGACCGCCCGCGCCCACACATCCCTCTTGGAGGCTTCTTCGGAAAGCTGGAGCTCTTCCTCGGCCCGGCGGGCTTCGCGAATCTTGTCGTAAACAGGATCGTAGCGGAGACTCTGACCGCTAGGGTTTTCCCCCGGGATGGGGTTCAATAGACCTTCAGGTAGGGGCATGTGTATAACTTAAGAGGCCGCCTGGGCGACCACAAATTCAATGTCACGCAGTTCGAGAAGCGGCCATTCTTCCTCATCCGCGAGGAGCACTTTCTGTCCCTTGGGGACTGCATCTTCGCTCCCGTCCTCTTCCCAGGCTGTGGCTCTACCCAAACGGATCGCCGAGTCGGAGCTGCGCCAAGAGAACGGATTCAGGACCGGGAGAAGCACCTCGCCCAGTTCCCGTCCCTGGAAAGCAGCTGATGTGCGGACGACTGCTGGAAGCCAGAGGAGATCGCGCAGCCGCTTCGGCGGAGAAATGTGAATCGAAGACAACAAGGAAAACGGAATCCACATATAACTGCCAGCAACAAATATTTCCAAGTTCGCGCCAATTCGCTGATCCGAGTCCGCGAGGGCGCGAAACGTTTTTCCGTTGACCGTTCCCATCACATAGGGTGCGGCACTATCAGCCACAGGCTTGGGATACTCCTGTTTTTCGAACATCTCGTGGCGCGTTTTCTCGGCAGCCAGAGCCCCGCGATAAAAGAGGGCTCCCATTTCCGATTGCGGACCGCCCTGAGACAGGACATCCAACTGCTTTTCGGCTCGGGAATAGTCGCCAGCAAAACAGAGCAATTCGAAGAGAAAAGTGCGGCGCCTGGAATCGGTGGGGTCGTCGCGCACTTCGACAGTGAGCGCCTTGACCGCTTCATCGAGCTGCCCGAATTGGAAAAGTTGTTGAGCGGTCATAAACGGTCACCATGGAACTTCCACCAAATCGAGGACGGTAGGCAGACACATAATGGCTTGGCCGGTCATACGACCGGCCAAGCCATCCGTATGAGACAAGCCTACGCTTGAACTAAACCTTGACGTTCTTTGTAAGGTCCCAGCCAGCCTTGACTACGCCACCAAGTCCACCCTTTTCGTCCTGTGGCTTGTACTCGATTTCAATTTTCGAGAAATTGAGAGAGACACTCTCGGTCGGGAGCGAATCGCCGCCGGACCCGGAGTTCTGGATCGACGATACGATGACTTCCGAGAGAGTAACTTTCAGATACTCTTGTTGCGTTCCCCCTGCCTTCCGGCAGACCAGCGTCACCTTGGGCGTGTGCTTTCCAACCGCGCAGGCTTCGAACAATTTCGGGCTCGCCTTGTCGAAATACTTCGAAAACTGAAAATCATGCACTTGGACCTTGCCCACACCGGAGCCGCCGCCATGCCCGGCCGACCCGGGTTGCGTGGCGCCGAACGAAAAGCTCAGAAGCTCAATTTCATTCTTATGCTTGTCGTCGAGGCTCTCGCCCTCCACTCCGTCGATCTTCAGGAACATGTCCGCGTGTGTGCTCATTCCCGTCGCAAAACCAGCCATATCGTGCCTCCTCTTGAAATAAATTCAATACTTGCCCCGTCTTGATAATCCCTTTCTAAAACCTGCGTTCAAGAGACACAGGCCCCAGACTTGGAGGTCAATAGAGGGCCAAATAAAGGGAACCCAGCTACTTTGCAGCCTGCGGCAGGTCCGCCACCAACCGCAGTGAAACTGTCAGCTCGTCAAGCTGGAAGTGTGGGCGCAGAAAAGCGATGGCCCGATAGGCGCCCGGCTTGCCAGCAATCTCGGTTACCTCAACCTTGGCGTTGCGCAGCGGATACTGAGCCTTAGTTGCAGCACTGGCCTGGTCATCTTCCGTGACGTACTGCATGATCCACTTATTAAGAAACGCCTCACATTCGATGCGGGACATGAATCCGCCAATTTTGTCCCGCATGATGGACTTCAAGTAGTGAGCGAAGCGAGAGATCGCGAGCATGTAGGGAAGCTGTGAGGACAAGCGCGCGTTCGCGTTCGCTTCGGCTTTGTCGTATTTCTTCGGTTTGTTGGCGGACTGTACGCTAAAGAAAGCCGCGTAATCCGTGCCTTTGCAATGAACGAGCGGGATAAAACCCTGATCCGCTAGTTCCTTTTCGCGACGGTCGGTGATGGCGATCTCCGTGGGGCATTTCAGCGCCACGTCGCCCTCGTCGGTGTGGAAAGTGTGGGCCGGCAATCCTTCAACCAGACCGCCGCCCTCAACGCCGCGGATGGCCGCGCACCAACCATACTTCGAAAACGCATTGGTCAGTCTTGCGCCCAGGGCATAGGCGGCGTTGCCCCACAGATACTTCGAGTGATCGGAACCATCGACATTCTCTTCATAGCCAAATTCGTCCACAGGCTTGGTGTCCCTGCCATAGGGCAAGCGCATGAGAATGTGCGGCAGGGCCAGGCCCACGTACTTGGAATCGTCACTGGCGCGGAAAGACTTCCATTTTGCAAATTCGGTGCTGTCGAAAATCTTGCCGATGTCGCGCGGTTCGCCGAGCTGGGTGAAGCTTTCCAGATTCATCAGCTCAGCGGAGGCAGCCGTCAAGAAGGGGGCGTGCGCGCCGGCCGCAACCTGAGAGATTTTTTCCAGGAGCTCGATGTCCTCGGGGTGCCGGCTGAACTCATAGTCACCGATCAAGGCGCCGAAGGGTTCGCCGCCGAAGACGCCGAATTCTTCCTCATAGACTTTCTTGAACATCGTGCTCTGATCGAATTCCGCGGCGCGCTGCAAATCGCGCAGGATTTCCTTCTTGCTGACGTTGAGAAGGCGGATCTTCATTTGCGAGCTGGTCTCGCTCTGGTCCAGCAGATACTTCACGCCGCGCCAACTGGCCTCCAGCTTCTGAAATGTGGGGTGGTGCAGCACCTCATTGAGTTGGAGGGAAATCAGGTGGTCGATCTGCGCGATGCGGGCGTTGATGGTAGCATCGGCGTCGCGCGAAAGGGTCATCTCTCCGGCGACGACCTGGGAGATGAACTCCTTGACCATGTCCTTGCCGCGCTCCCGGGAGCTGGTTTCCCGGCCAAACCTTCCCTCTTCGACGATCTGATCCAGCAAGTTCCCTTCGGCGGCCTTCGCTCCAGCGGCCTGCGCCCCTGCTGCCTGTTCCGCTTTATTCATTGGAGGCTCCCTTATCCTTTTCCTTGCCGAGTTCCTTCTTCAGCTTGTCGAGTTTTTCGGTGCTACCCGCGGCCTCCATCAGCAATTCATCCAGCTTGTCATTGCCCTGGAGGGCGCCGCGCAGATCGCTCAGCTTGGTCCGCAGATCCATAAGCTCTTTGAGCGGTTTCACCTGCCTGGCCACTTGCGCGGGATCGAAGTCGTCCAAGCTCTTGAAATCCAGATCGACTTTGAGCTGGCCGGCATTGGGATCTTCGCTGAGTTTGTTGTCGACCGCAAAGGCGAGGTGCGGCTTGAAGCTCTCGAGCACGCTGTCAAAATTGTCAGGCGTGATCTCCACGAATCGGCGGTCCTTCATGCGGGCCAGGGGTTCTCGTGGCTGACCGCTCAGGTCGGCCATCACTCCCATTACAAACGGGAGTTCCTTCACCTCGATGGCGTTTCCGACCTCGACGTCGTAAGTCACATGGACTCGCGGCGGTCGGACTCGCTCTAACTTCTTATGCACACTTTCTTTAGCCACGGTGGACACCTCGTAGGATCAGGCTTGGAGGGACGCTGTTGGTACTTGGAGTAGCCCGATTTGTGGTTGCAAGTATCACACTAATACAAAATCTGTCAAGCACTAGGAAGTAGCCCCAACGGTCTGAGAGTCCTAGACCTCCCTCCAGGCTGCGCTTTGGAAACCGGTGCCCCTCTCGGCAAGACCCGGCTTTTTTCCGCCCATGGAGAAGCCCGCGATTCATGAGTCGGCCTGGGAGGACCAATCCATCAGATAGTGCAGCAAGCATGCGATTCGTTTCGGTCGGTGAAGAGTTTCCCCAAAATCCCAAGGAAGTGGTTCACTCATAAGTCCTCGACGTTCTGCGGCAAGTGGGCTACGTGTATCGGGGCTGGTTCCGAGAACTCTCGACGACTGCCCCGAAGGTGGTGAATGTCAAATGAAGGGTGGAGCCTCTCTAAGGTACCCCTCGGGACTTGTGGGCATTTTGCTTGCGGCGGCTAAACGTGATAACTTGCAGCGAAATGCGCCAACTGCAGCCAGTCATCTGGTCGAAGGGAACATTTCTCACACCGCAACATTTGCAGACGCGCGACCGTTTCCTGGAGAGCGTGCTGCAATTCCGGCTGGAGGCTCTGAATTTCTGCCCTTGGGGTCTTCATGAGCTGCGCATCGATCAGGAGGCCCTCGCCGGGGGCAACTTTGCCTTGACCCGGGCGGTGGGCATGTTCGCCGACGGGCTCCCTTTTGACATTCCGGACTCGGATCACGCCCCTGCCCCCAAACCGCTGGCTCCGTACTTCGAGGCCGATCAAGCCAGCGCGGATATCTATCTGGCCATCCCACATCACCGCGAACGCGGGCTCAACGTCTCGATCTCCGAGCGCAACGCGGATACCCGGTACGTTTCTGAAGTCGCGAACCTGCGCGACGAAAATACCGGCAGCTCCGAAAAACCTGTGCAGCTAGCGCGGAAGAACATTCGATTCCTTGTGGAAGGGGAGTCGCGCGAGGGCTGTACCTATTTGCGACTCGCACGAATAAGGCGCACTGCCGCCGGAACTCTCCAGCAAGATCCGCACTTCATCCCGCCGCTGCTGGACATTTCCGCCAGCGAGTTTTTGATTGGCATCACCCGTCGGCTCACGGAGATCCTTTCCGCAAAGAGCAGCATTCTCGCGGGAGGCCGTCGGCAGCGGAGCGCCAGCCTGGCGGACTTTACGGCCTCGGATATCGCCAGCTTTTGGCTACTCTACACGGTCAACAGTCACCTCCCCGTGCTGCGCCATTTCTACGAGACGGGCAAGGCCCATCCGGAGAAACTCTACCGCGCGCTTTCCGCCCTCGGCGGTTCCCTCTCCACGTTTTCCCTGAAGATTCAGCCACGCGACCTGCCGGCGTACGACCACGATGAGCTGGGCCCCTGCTTTGCCGACCTTGACGAAAAGGTGCGCGAGCTCCTCGAAACCGTAGTTCCCAGCAATTTCGTCGCGCTTCCACTCAAGCTGGTCCAGCCGTCCATCTACTCCACCACAATTGAGGAAGACAAGTATCTGGTAGGCACAAAAATGTTTCTCGCTGTGAATTCCAACTTGAATGAAACCGAATTGGCGAAGAAGGTTCCTCAGCTCGTCAAGATCTCGTCGGCCACTCAAGTCGAGCAGCTGGTGCGCCGAGCCTTGCCAGGTGTCTTGCTGACCCATGTGGCCAAGCCTAGCTCCATCCCCGTTAAACTAAATTACCAATACTTCAGCTTGAATCAGTCCGGCTCAGCTTGGGAAGCGATTGGAAAAGCGAGAAACCTGGCCGCCTACGTCCCCGGAGACATTTCCACGCCGCAGCTGGAGCTGGTCATTCTGTTGCCGCAGGCTGTTTGATCTCTTCTACGCGCAGGAATCCCCCGCTGACCAGCAAGCCGATCAGCTCGATAAATTCCCGTGCTTTTCGAACCATCACAGCGCACCAGCAGGTACCCCATCCAAGGTTGCACTTTGCAATCCATCAGGACAAGGATAATCGTTGGTTAGGGTGAAATCCTGGGGCGTGAAGTCTCCTCCTTCAATGCAGTGCGAACGATCATCCTCGATTAGTCCCAGCGCGTTCATGGCCGCCCATGCGGAACCCGGAAACTGAGCTTCCGCTTCGGAAATGGGCACAAATTCACCCAGCAAAAACAACCGGATAAGGGTATTGAGCGGCTCTGGAGACGTTACTCTTTCCTTCAGATTGTAGGAGAACGCGGCCATATCCAGCGCTTCGGCGGACGCCAGTCCCAATTTTTCGCAAATCCGGGACTCCCGGTAAGCGGCGGCGGCGAGGAAACTTCGTAGCGCAGCGAACTGCGTGTCCGTCCCCATCTCAAGCAGATTCATGGTCTTAGCATTCTTTCAGCGACCGGCAATGCAGGCCGCAATATCACCGCATCAGCATCGAACTCGCTTGACAACCCTTGGGGCAAACGCCATAGTTATGCCACAAATCGGGTCTTCGGCTCTCTTGCCATCGCGCACTTACTCGTTTCGGAGAGGAACAAAGGATCCGCTCCGCCGTCTTTGTCGGCAAGGGAAACGGGAACGCGAGACAAAAGGATGAATGGTTCTGGCCCGGTTTTCTCGTCCATGAAACATCTCTCCAAGGTGGTTTGGTTCGAGGGAATGTATCTTGCGCCCCACCACTTCCAAGCGCAAACCCAATCTTTTGAAGACTTAATCCAGTTCTCCACGACAAGTCTCTGGTTCGAACCGTACGGGTTGGTGGGGCTCGATCTCGACGCCGAAGCGCTGCGAAACGGAAACGTAGCGCTGATTCACGCGCGTGGAATTTTTCCCGATGGCCTGGCGTTCCACATGCCGGATTCGGATCCACTGCCGCCCTCTCGCTACATCGCCGATCTTTTCCCTCCCACAGTGGAATCCACCACTGTTTATCTTGCTGTGCCGTCGCTGCAAGCACAGGGACCCAATTGCGTCATGGAATCAAACGCGCCCCAAGATCACTTCAGATTTGCTGCGGAAGTGCAAAGCTTGCACGACGACAATACCGGGCGGGATGATCGTCCCGTTCATCTGGCTCGAAAAAACATTCGTTTCCTCCTCGACGTGGAACCGCGGGAAGGGATGGTTTGCCTTCCGATCGCCCGCATCATGCGCGATGGCACGGGACATCTTCTCTACGACCCACGGTTCATCCCCCCCTGCTTGCAGATCACCGCAAGCGAGCGCTTGATGATGATCTCCCGGCGTTTGATTGGAATCCTGGATGAAAAGAGCGCGACGCTCTCCCGCGCACGCGGGGGTGGCCGTGGCATGGCAGGATTCTCCTCACAGGAAATCGCGAGCTTTTGGTTCGTGCATACGATCAATACCAGCCTCGCAGTGTTGCGACATCTTTGTTCGTCGGAACGGGGCCACCCGGAACAGCTTTATTTGGAGATGGCCCGGCTTGGTGGTGGACTGTGCACGTTCGGTCTTGACTCGCACCCGCAAACGCTTCCTGCTTATGACCACTTGAATCTCGGGCAGTGCTTCCAGGATCTCGACGAGCACATCCGCGCGCACCTTGAACTGGTGGTTCCATCGAACTGCATTTCGGTGCCGCTCAAGCAAACCGGCCGGTATTTCTATGAGGGCGAGATCACCGACCAACGCTGCCTGGACCGTGCGCGATGGATCTTCGCCATCCGCTCGGAAATCGGCGAGCTTGAATTGATCTCTCGCACGCAACGGCTCGTAAAAATCTGCTCCCGTCAACTGCTGCCCGAGGTCGTGAAGGCGGCTCTGCCCGGACTGGCGCTGTCGCATTTGCCTGTGCCGCCCTCTGCCGTGGCGCCGAAGGTCGAAAGCCATTACTTTGGAATCAGCCGAGCGGGTTCCGCTTGGGAGCAGATCGTCCAGACGCGCGGCGTTGGCGTCTACGTTCCGGGCGAACTTCCGCTGCCGGAAATCGAGCTACTTGTGATTCTGGATTCTTGAAAGGACTCCCATGGGTGCGACCCTCTTTGGCGCGACTAGCATTCAGCCCTCGCCGCAACCAACGAACCGGCGGCGCGACAATCTTGCCATCGTGTTTCAAAACCTGTTGACTGTCATTGTGCGGCTGCGCGCCAACCGCCAGGTCATTAACGACGCGCAGGCCTTCCGCGCGCAAATGCAAAGCGCACTGCGCGCTGCGGAAAAGGAAGGCATCAGCAAGCTGTATCCGCCCGAGGATGTGCGACTGGCGACCTTCGCTATCGTAGCCTTCCTGGATGAGTCCATCCTGAACTCCACCAATCCGGCCTTCTCCGATTGGCCTCGTATGCCCCTTCAGGAAGAGATGTTTGGACACCACCGCGCGGGAGAGGTTTTTTTCGAAAATATCGAACGTCTCTTGACCCGCGGCGATTCCCACGGTGCTGCTGATCTTCTGGAAGTCTATTCGCTCTGTATTCTTCTCGGCTACAAAGGAAAGTACGGCCTTGGCGATCTGGACTCGGTGCGCCCCGTACTCGATGCCATCGCAGAGAAGATCCGCCGCGTGCGCGGTCCACTCCCTGGGTTGTCCCCGGACTGGGCCGTTCCCGAAGGCAATATCCAGACCACCGGCGCGGACCCATGGATCCGGCGTCTAGCCGTCGGCGCGCTGGCCGGCGTTTTCATCGCTCTGTTGTTTTTCGTGCTCTTCAGGGCACTGCTGGGCAGCGACGCTTCCAAAGTCCATGCGCTCGCCGCATTCTTGGGATGGTAGGGGACTGATGCAACTTTCCTGGCAACATTTCGTTGGAGGCGTCGGGCTGGTCTTCGCCGCCATGATAGCGTGGTTCGGCGCGCTCTGGTTGAATTTGCAGGGGGCCAATCTGTGGGTCTTCCGTCTCTGCATCTTCCTGCTCCTCGCCCTTGCAGTCGCAGCAATCGTATGGTGGCTGCGGAACCGGCAAAAAACCAAGCCCGCTGGCGGGACCTCCTCCGGCGCCGACAGCGCCTCGGGTGCAGGGGTGGCGGAGGACATTCTCCTGGTACTGCGGGAAGCAGAGGCTCGTGTGGCCTCTTCCACGCAGCTTCCCAGCGGCACGCGGCTATCTTCCCTGCCAGTCATTTTTCTCGTTGGAGACTCCGCCGCGGGCAAAACTTGCGTGGCGACCCAGTCTGGCCTCGAACCTGAACTGCTCTCTGGCCAAGTCTACCAGGAGGGCAATCGGCGGCTCCACGCGTCGCGGTTGTCTGCTATGACAGCGAAAAACTCGCCAAAGCCGCTGGTCCGGAAGAAATCACCGCACAGTCCCGCGCCATCCGCGCTCGGCTCGAGCAGATTTCTCAGACTCTCGGAATTAGTTTCCCCGTCTACGTCCTGTTCACGCGAGCAGACCGTCTGCCATTCTTCGACGATTTTTTCCGCAACCTGAGTGACAGCGAAGTCACGCAAGTTCTGGGCGTCACGCTTCCGCCTCTCCCTGCCTCCGCCACGGGTGTTTATGCGGAGCAGGAAACCAAACGGCTCACTGGGGCTTTCAATTCCATGTTCCATTCCCTCGCGGAATGCCGTCCAGGCTTGCTTTATCGTGAGCGCAACCCGGAAAAACTTCCTGGTATCTATGAATTTCCCCGCGAGCTTCAAAAGCGCATTGCCATCGCCACGCAGTTCCTCGTGGACCTTTGCCGCCCAAGCCATCTCCGCACCAGCGCCTTCCTCCGCGGATTCTATTTCACGGGAATCCGGCAGGTGGAGGCCGCGAATCCTCTTGGCGGCACGGTGCTGGCCTCGAAGACTTCCGTCATGCAAGGGCGCCCATTTTCAGCCAATGCCACTTCGCTGATGCGCGCGGATGATCTTACCAAGACACAGTCGCAGGGCTGGCAAACTGCAACGGTCAGTGGCTCCGCTGGAGAATCCCGGAGAACAACGCAGTGGCTGTTTCTCAGCCATATCTTCAGCCATGTCATTTTGCAGGACCGTGCCGCCCTGGGAGCCAGCGGCGCCAGCTCGCGTGCCAATGTTTTGAAGCGCGTGCTCCTGGCGGCCGTCGCTGCGATTGCGGTCATCTGGTTTTTCGGCATGATCATTTCATTTTTCGGGAATCGAGCGCTGGAACAGGAAGTCCGCAGCGCGGCGGAGGCCATTGTCTCCATCAAGGCACAAGCTCCGTCGATGGCTTCGCTCGAAGATCTGCGGCGCCTGGATGCCGCGCGTGAGCAGCTTCAGAGGCTCACTGAGTACCGCCACGGAACGCCTTTGCATTTGCGCTGGGGACTCTACAGCGGCAACGAAATTTACGACGATTTCCGCAATTTGTACTTCACGCGCTTCAGGCAACTCTTGCTCGGTGGAGTGGAGACGGGCCTGGGTGAATCGCTGAGAACCTTGCCTCCCGCCGCGAGCCCCAGCGACGAGTGGCAGAGACCCTACGAATCTCTCAAAGCCTATCTAATTACCACTTCGAACTCCGATAAGAGTACGCGCCAATTCCTTTCGCCCGTTTTGATGAATCGATGGCTGGGCAACAGTGCTGTGGAAGAGCAGCGCCAGCAGCTTGCTCGCGCGCAGTTCGACTTTTACGCCGATGAGCTTCGGGCGGAAAATCCTTTTTCGCTTCCGGAGGATTCGTTCGTCGTCCAACCCGCTCGCAGGTTCTTAAATAGCTTCGCTACCGGGGCCCAACTTGTCTATCAAAAGATGCTGGTCAAGGCCAATCAGGCTGTTCCCAGCTTCAATTTCCTGCAGCGGTACCCGGAAGCGAAGGACGTTGTGGCCGAAACGAAGATCATCGATGGCGCTTTTACCGGCGCCGGATGGAAGGTGATGACCGACGCTATTTCCCACCCCGAAAACTATGCGGGCGGGGATGACTGGGTCCTCGGAACGGCGACGGGGACGCGCACCACCCAAAATGTCTCGCCGCAGGACGTCCGCGCTCTTTACGAAGCCGACTACAAGAAACAGTGGCGTGAGTTTCTGGGTGGCGCAACTGTGCGACACTTTGTCGGTCCGCAGGACGAATCCAGACAGCTTGAGAAACTCACGGGCAACAGGTCGCCACTTCTTGCACTTCTGTGCGAGATTTCACAGAATGTAGCGGATGCCTCTCCTGAAATCGCGGTGGCATTCCAACCGGTTCAGGAAGTCGTGGCTGCAAAACCCACCCCCCAATCCTGCCGCGAACAGTTAAAGCAGCCATCTAATGATGTCTATACAAATGCTCTGGTGGCAGTGAAGTTCTGCCTCGATAGCTACTTGACGATGCCGGCCCAACCCGGAGTTACTCCCGACCCCCGCCAAGCCAAGCTCAACGAGTGTAGCAATCTATCGTTGCAAGCCAGGAATGTCGCGAGGACGCAGGTCGTGAAGACTAACGACCCTACATGGAAGGTGGACACCACAGTCATCAGCCTGCTGCTCGCTCCTACGGCCCCACCACCTAATCCTCAACCTCCGGGCGGTCCAACCGGGGTGCCGCAGTTCTGCAGCGCCTTGCTGACTCTCGGCGCCAAATTTCCTTTCGATCCAAATTCGCATCAGAGTGCCACTCTGGCCGAGTTTAACGGGGTCTTTCAGCTAGGCACTGGTGCCGTTTCAAAATTTCTTGATGCCAATAAGGCAGTATTCGAGTTGCAGGGCTCCCAATACGTGCAAAAGAGCGGCAAGACGAACTATTCTCACCTGATTAATCAGGCCGCCAGCATCCAACGCGCTCTCTACTCGGGCAACCCGATCCAACCACAATTCCAATTCACTCTTAGGGCCCGCGCGCCCGAGGGTGAAACAAGCGAGGTCGTGACAATCGATGGTCAGGACTTGAAATTGAGCGGCGGCACGCTAAAAACACAGACTTTCACGTGGCCGGGGAACCAAGCCGGGGCGACCCTCACGCTGAATGGCATGAGCTACGGACAATACCCCGGACCGTGGGGTACGTTCCAGTTCTTCCAAGACTACAACTGGATGCCCACAGCAACGGGTTTCCATCTTGAGTCGACACTTCGCGGGATGGGCGGTCAGACTGTGCAACTGAATGGCAAGAATGTCGTTGTTCAGTTCGATTTGGATTCCGCGGGAGTTCCCCTCTTCCAGCGAGGTTTCATTTCAGGATTGAGATGCCCTCGAGGGGCCAAGTAATTGTACTGATTGCCCTCCACGACTTGCTGCGCCGCCTATTGGACGGCTTGCCTTCGGCTTCCCGAATACTTAAGGCCTCCTTGAAGGAATCAAGAACCAGGAGGAGCCCGCCAATGTAGTTGCGCGTGTTGCCCAGATCCGTGCGTGCTCTTCCTGTCACGCGTATGGGCTGCGACATTCGCGTCGCGAATGGCAAGAGCCCTATTTGTCGTACGAGGGCACCGCATTGGGGTCGCCGCGCTTACCGAGAATATAGCCGGTATCGCCATAATTTTAAGTGATGTAATAACGTGCGCCGAGATAGTCGGATGAGCCGCCAGTTGCGCTTCATCGATCGCTAGAGCTTGACGATAATGGGCCAGTGCTTCGTCGAGGCGATACGCGCCTCGCGAAGGATGACGGCCATGCCCCCGCAGGGTGGCCGCAACGCTCACAGCCTGCAGCCACTCTGGCTTTGTTCCGAGAGATAAACTTCGACGAGCGATACGCCACGGTGTCGCGCGCGCTGACGGGAAGATCTTGTAATACGCGCAGAGCGCTCCACGAAGGCGCTTGGTCAGTCTGATCTGCTCGTCACTGTCGTGCGTTATTTTTTGGGCGAACCGTTAGCCAAGAATTGTACTGTAACCCTGAGCCCAATTGGCAAGTATTGTGTATCATCCTTTAGATCAATCACGGCTTCTAGAATATCCCGGTCGCTCTTGTCTGATGGATCGCCCGTGGAGATGCTCTTCCTACCCATCATTGCAGATATTCTCACTACCGACCCATTGAGCCTCTTTCCGTCAAGAGCATCTGCCTGGATAACAACCTTTTGTCCGATAGACACTTTATCTACGTCTCTTTCGTCTATTTCCGCCTTAATGTGCCGAGAGGAAGTATCCGCGAGACTGAACAGTGGGCGGGGAGCGACCGTGCTGAAGGACTCACCCCTCCTGGCGTAAACCCTCAATACGGTTCCGTCGATTGGGGCAACAATGGAGCACTTCCCAATACGTTCCTGGGCCGTTCGAACGCGACCCTCCGCCGCAAGCACATCTGCATCCGCTCGGGCCTTTTCTTCTTGCAATGGAGGCGCGGCAAGCAACTCCTCAGTTCGAACGGCGGCTTGCAGATTAGCATCTGCGACTCCGAGATCACGGACAGCTTGCTCAAAAGTGGCCCGGGAGACCTGCTCCCTTTGATAAAGAGCGCGCTGCATCTCCAGCCGCGACTTAGCCTCTTCAAATGTCGCGCGGGCGGCTGCCGTCTTTTCAGTCGCTATTTTCTTCTCCTCATCACGAGCACCACGCAGAAGCCGGGTTCTTGTCTGGCGTGCGCCATGGCGATCTCGCCAAGTAATGTCCCTCTCTTTACGAGCTGATCTTCTTTTACGTAGACGGCCTTTAGGATGCCATCCGCAGCTGCCCCTACCTGAGTCGTTTCCGAAGCCCCCTCGACCCTTCCGGGGGAGGCAAATGCAACAGTCGCAGTAGCACTATCGGAAGGTATCCCACGAGCTTGCACCGAATTCCTGTTCCGTGTACTCCCCAGGAACGCGACAGCCACAGTGACCAAGAAGATCGCGGAGCCACCAATGCCCCATCTGCTGCGGGCCGTCATAGATTCTTCTCCTCTTGTTCTACTTGGCCGTCACATAGAGAGATTGCACGATCGGCGAATTCCCGCCAACGCGGATCGTGGCTCACGACCACAACAGTTTTTCCATGTTCGTCAACTTGATTCCGAAGAATTTGACAGATATTCCTTCCCGCTTGAGCATCCAGAGATGCGGTCGGCTCATCCGCGAGAAGAATCGGAGGATTACCCGCAAGCGCTCTTGCAACGGCGACCCGCTGTCTTTCTCCCGGACTGAGTTCATTAGGCTCTTGGTTGCATTTATCACCCAGACCGAATTGATCCAGCAGGTGTCGCGCCATTTCCAATCGCTGAGACTGCCTCGGGTCGCGAAGTTCGAAACCAAGCGCAACATTGTCGATCGCCGAGAGAGAGTGGAAGAGGCGGAATGCTTGAAACACGAAGCCGATTTTCTTTTGGCGAATGGCGGTCTTCTCTGTTTCGGTTAGCTGGTTCACCGTGACATCATCCACGAACACCGATCCTTCATCAGGTGATAACAAGCAGCCAAGGATAGACAGCAACGTCGTCTTCCCGCTCCCCGAAGGACCCATGACCAAGGAAAGCGTACCGCGCTCGAACATAAGTGAAACTCCGCGCAACGCACAAACACGCGCGCCCCCTTTGCCGAATGAGACACTTGCACGCTCGACGCCCAGAAAATGACTGGAACTTACATCATGGACAGTGAGACCAGGTTCTAACTGATCCTCAGTGGCTAACGCCTCAGGATTGGCAGCGCCTTTCGGCAGATCTACGTCGACTGCGCTCGAAGCAAGCTCCGCTGAGTCTTCACAGACGGTATTCATGAGGTGACTTTTAGGCACGGAACACCCTCCCAGGCTCTACGGTAAGAGCATTCCGAACCGAAGCGATGGATGCCAATGAACACATGGTCATACTTGGCAGGACCATTACAGCCGGCAACCACCAGGGCATGTAGATCCAAGGAATCAGCGACTTTGCATAATTGATAACCGGAATCACCGTGAAGAGCCCCAGAATGCTGCCGACTGCACCACAGAGCAGGGCCTGAGTGAGGACGATGCGCGCCACGAGCGACTTGGGCGCTCCTAAGGCTTTCAAGGTCGCGTATTCCTCGATGTTCTCCATCGTGTTCGCGTAGATGGTTTGAGAAACAACAACCAGCCCGATCAAAAAGCCCAAAACCGCGGCGGTCAGAATCGCGCCGCCAGCCCCCGTTTTTATCGTCCAATACATTCGAGATTTGTGAGCAAATTCGTCCCTAGTCAGTACGTCGACCTCCGGTAGCCGTTCCTGCAGGCTTTGTTTAACATCCGAAACGGAGGAGCCCTCGCTGACTCGCAAGACGATGTACATGGCGTCCTCAGGTCCGAAACCCAAGTACCGGATCGCATTGCGATACGAAGTAAACAAGAAAGGGACGCCGAGGAATGCGCCATAACCTTCGACCTGGCGCTCGATACTCGCGCGGTGACGATTAATTTCAACTTCTGTCGGCAATGCCGACACCGCAATCAGGTCCCGATCGCTCACGTCGTAGAGAACCGCGTCAGGAGATACCTCTGCGGCCAACCCGGGCACATCGGGAACTGGGAAGCGCTTTCCTACATTAGGGTCCGCTCCGACCAAGGCAACGACCTGTTGCTTTCCATTGGGAGTACGATAGACCGCAAACGCCATGCAGACCCGGTCCGCTGCCATCACTCCTGGAACACCAGCCGCCATCTCCCTAACACGGCTTTCCAGAGTTGTTCCAAATTCGAAGGCCTGCACTCCTCTCGCTGTGATCCAGATATCCGAGTCACTGGCATCGATTAGCCTGGACGCAGCCCGCAGGAAGCCGACCAGGAGACTGCCTTGAAACACCATCAGAAATACCGCAAAGGTCACGCCGAGCACGGTCACCGAGAAGCGAGACCGGTCATGAATGATATTCTGCCAGGCTAGTTTCATGGCATCCCGCGTAAGCTCGAAACTGTTTCTCGTGGCGCACGATAGCGGCAACGAGACGGAATTTTCCTGGACGCCAACAAAATGCTTGATGAGATCTTCGTCATAGCCCAGGCCCTATTTCCACGCCGGCTGTCCCACCAATAGCGCTCCCGCTTCCTCCGCCGCTAACGGTTTGGAGAAATAAAAACCCTGCGCAAACTTGCAGCTTAGCTTCTTCAGAAATGTGACTTGTTCAATCGTTTCCACTCCTTCCGCAACGACATCGAGCCGGAGATTATTCGCCAGCGGCATAATTGTCTTGGCAATCTCCATACCCTCACCGCCTTCGCACATGCCGCTGATGAAGGAACGATCGATTTTCAAGGTATCAAGCGGAAAACGATGTAGGTAACTCAATGAAGAATAACCCGTCCCGAAATCATCGATGGCCAGACGGATCCCCAAAGCTTTCATTTGCAGCAACATTTCCACCGCCGCCGAAGGATCACCCATGACGGTGCTCTCGGTGATTTCCAGCTTCAGAGATTCTGGAGGAAAAGCGAGTTCACGGAGCAACCCCTTTATATCTGCGACCAGATTCGGCTGCAGAAACTGTTTGGCGGAAAGGTTCACGCTGATGATTAAGTCGGGATCGGCATCGGGTTGGGCCTTCCAATCGCTGATCTGGCGGCAAGCTTCACGCAAATTCCACCAGCCCAGTTCACGAATGAGCCCCGTTTCCTCGGCAACTGTAATAAATTCTTCCGGTCCGAGTAACCCACGAGTCGGATGCTGCCAGCGCAACAAAGCCTCAAAGCCGGCAATTTTCCCCGAAGCAAGAGATACGATCGGTTGATAGAAATTCCGAAATTCCTCCCGTTCGAGGGCGCGGCGCAAGTCGGTCTCCAACTGCAAGCGAGCCATTACACTCGCGCGCATATCTGCATCGAATACTTCGTAACGGGCCTTGCCAAGAGACTTTGCCCGGTACATAGCGGTGTCAGCATCTCGCAAGATTTCTTCGGGTTGCTCGTAGGCGGGATTACTCAAAGCAATTCCGATGCTCACCGAAGTAAATAACTCTTTGCCCCCTAAGATGAACGGGGAAGCCAGTGACTTCATAAGCCGCTCGGCGGCTCGCTTCGCATCGTTCGGATCTTTGAGATCATCAAGCAGGACGGTAAATTCGTCTCCACCTAGCCGCGCAACAGTGAAGGATTCACCCAAACGCGCAACCGTGTCGGTGGACCTCAGGCACTTCTCCAATCTGTTAGCGACACCGAGCAAGAGTTGATCCCCGATCAGGTGGCCGACACTATCATTGATCATCTTGAACCCATCAAGGTCCAGGAAGAGAACCGCAAACAAATGGTCTTTGCGGCGCCTCGCATGTTTGATGACGCGTCCGAGTCTATCAATGAATAGCAAACGATTAGGTAAACCCGTCAGCGGATCGGAGACCTTTCCTTCGGTGATGTCGGTCTGCGATCCGGCCATTCGCAAAGTTTTTCCCGAAGCGTCACGAACTCCCAGCCCTCTGCTCAACATCCAACGGAACGATCCGTCCTTATGCAGCACCCGATGCTCGCTCTCAAAATGGGGAGTCAAACCTTTTTGGTGAGCGATGATCTCCTGTTTGACCCGTTCTCGATCCGCGTCATGAATCCGGCCGAACCATTCTTCCGGTTTGTCCCCGATTTCGCCCTCCTGACAGCCCAACATGGCCTTCCAGCGAGGCGAGTAATGCACAAAGTTAGTAAGAACATTCCAGTCCCAAAGGCCATCGTTGGCGCCTTGAGCCGCCAAGGCATAGCGCTCCTCACTCTCCCTCAATGCTTCCTGTGCCCGTTTGTGTGATAGCTGGGTGCCTATGCGTGCGACAGCAACAGGAAAGTCAATCGGCTTGGTCAGATAATCGTTGGCTCCCAAGTCCAGCGCCCTCACGATATCGTCACTCTGGTTCTTTGCGGTCACCATAATGACCGGCAGTTCGATCGGAGAGTAAGCCTCACGCAGCGTTTTTAGTGCATCAAGGCCGCTAATTTCCGGCATTTCGATATCTAAAAGCACCAGATCGACACCGTCTTGCTTGACGCGTTGCAGCAACTGCCGCGCGCTTTCCGCCAGCCCGATCTCGTAGCCTTTCCGTGCCAGCCTGCGGGCAAGCATGTCCCGGTTCATTTCATTGTCATCTACGATGAGTAATCTGCTCGTATGTGTTTTCATGAGACTTTCTTTGCGACCAGTAAATTCTCAATCTTCTCGCTCAAACGGCTAAAATCGACCGGCTTGGTGTCATAGTCATCGCAACCGGCATCAATCGCCTTTTCCCGGTCGCTTACCATGGCGTGAGCGGTCAGCGCGATGATGGGGATGTGGCGAGTAGATGCGTTGGCCTTCAAGAGGCGAGTAACTTCCCAGCCGTCCATTGCCGGAAGACTTATGTCCATAAGAATGAGGTCAGGTGCTTCCGAACACGCCAATGTATGACCTCTTT
>WNFD01003067.1_pt1 | contig 23756 bp, 19 predicted proteins | sample 5400491 | NCBI WGS metagenome assembly WNFD01 (sample SAMN13153343, study PRJNA577476) | soil metagenome | isolation source: 120 cm saprolite under Douglas fir tree site 2 hole 2 replicate 2 | place: USA:California | collected 2015-04-18
TGCGGCTCGCGCAGCTTGACGGCGATGATGGCGGTGAGGCCCTCCCGGATGTCCTCGCCCTGGAGCGGCCCCTCCTTCTCCTTGATGAGGTTCTTCTCCTTGGCGTAGCGGTTCATCTGGGCGGTGAGGGCGCTCTTGAAACCCTCCTCGTGCATGCCGCCCTCGTGGGTGTTGATCGTGTTGGCGAAGGAGTAGATCGACTCGGTGAACGTCGCGCTCCACTGCATGGCGATCTCGACCTCTCGCCCGTCGCCCTCCTTCTCGATGTGGACGACGCGGTGCAGAGCCTCCTTGCCGGCCGTGAGGGCCTTCACGAAGTCCTTGATGCCGCCGGCGGCCTTGAAGGTCTCCGTCACCGGCTCCGGCGAGGCCTCGGTGGTGCGCTCGTCCCGCAGCCGGATCTCGACACCCTTGTTGAGGTAGGACAGCTCCCGCAGCCGGCGGGCGATGGTGCTGTAGTCGAACTCCGTGGTCTCCTCGAAGACCTGGGGGTCGGGCAGGAAGGTCACCTCGGTGCCACGCTTGAACGACGGCTTGGCGGGGCCGACCCGCTCCAGGGACTTCACCGTGCGGCCGCGCTCGAAGTTGGCGGCGTAGAGCGAGCCGTCCCGGGCCACCTGGACGTGCAGCCAGAGCGACAGGGCGTTGACGACCGAGACGCCGACCCCGTGGAGGCCGCCGGAGATCTGGTAGCCCTTGCCCTCGAACTTGCCGCCGGCGTGCAGCTCGGTCATGACGACCTCGACCGCCGAGCGGCGCTGTCCCTTGGGAGGGTCGACAGGGATGCCCCGGCCGTTGTCCCGGACGGTGACGGAGTTGTTGGGATGGATCGTCACGTCGATACGGTCGGCGAACCCGGCCAGGGCCTCGTCGATGGAGTTGTCGACGACCTCGACTACCAGGTGGTGCAGGCCTCGGACCCCGGTGGAGCCGATGTACATCCCCGGCCGGCGCCGGACGCCGTCGAGGCCCTTCAGGACGGTGATGTCCTCGCCGGTGTAGCTCGTCAGGGTCCGCTTGGCCGCCAAAGCCGGGGCCACATGCTGGGCCGCTGGCGGCGAATTGGTCGCCGGGGCCACTCTGCCGTTCGTCGCCGCGATAACCCCCGCTTCCGGGGTAGCGGACACCTCGGGCCCTAGGAGTGAGCCCTGCTGGGTGCCCACATCGGTGGGCGCGGAATCTCGTGTTTCATCGGTCATTCGATAGCCTCGATGCTACCTGGGAAAGGGGCGCGCCACCCGGCGCCGCGCACTGGTAGGTTAGGAAAAGTATACCACCGCTCACCTGGTCCCCCCGGCACCTCTCGGACGCGTTTTGGCTGCTAGGACGGCACGTTTGGTGGCTTCGGCCAGCTTCTCGTCGGCGATCCCGGCGACCATCGCCTGGACCTTCAGCGCATCCACCGGCGCCGACGGCAACGCCGGCCCCGGCCGCCTCGTAGCTGCTGACTCCGGCCCCCCATCGGGGCTCTCGGTGACTCCCCGGCTGGGTCCACGACCACCACGGCCGCGCCCCGAGCCGACAGGCGGGCGCAGCGACACCTTCAACTCCCGCACAACCGGCCCGCCCAGGCCGCCGTTGACCCGGCGGATGACTTCGGGGGCCAGGTACTTGAGCTCGTTGGCCCAGGCCCCCGAGGACGCCCAGACCTTGAGGACGCCTCGGCCGAGCGAGGCGGGCTCGCACCGGGCGGCCACCTGCTCGCCGACCATCTCCTTCCAGGACCCGAAGACCCTGGCGATCTCGAGCGGGTTGTCCAGGCCCCAGGAACGGGCACCGTCGAGCAGGACACTCCGGATGGGCGCTGGCTCCCGCCAGTGCCAGACAGCGGGGCGGTATGGGGGTGGGAACCTAGAGGGATCGGGCGGTTGGTCAGGCATGCGACACCACCCGGCCGGCATCGACGGTGAGGGTCTGGGCCACGGCCAGCGGCCACCCGGCGCCGCTCGTGGCCGTGGCGACCGTCTGGCCCGACGACGCCACCATCGCGACAAGATGCTCCCGCCGGGCGTCGTCCAGTTCCGAGAAGATGTCGTCCAGCAGCAGGATCGGGTCCTCACCCCTGGCTTCGGCCACAAGGTCCCGCTCGGCCATCCTGAGCGACAGCGCCAGGCTCCGCTGCTCGCCCTGGGACGCATACAGCCGGGCGTCGGCCCCCTCGAGCAGTACCTCCAGGTCGTCACGGTGCGGCCCCACGGTGCTGACCCCCCGCTCAAGGTCACGGGGGCGGGCCTGGGCCAGCGCGTCGAGCAGCACCGCCCGGATCGCCTGCTCGGTGAGTTTGGGCGCCCCGGCCCCCAAGGACAAGGAACCGGCTCCCTCCATCCACGACGCCCGGTACTCCACCGAGACCTCCGTCTGCAGCCCCGACACCGCCCGGTACCGGCGCTGCACCTCGGGCCGGAGGTTGTCGAGCACCGCAAGCCGGTTCCGGACCACCACCGCCCCCGCCCTGGCGAACGATTCGTCCCACACGTCCAGCGTCGTGAGGGCGCGGCTGCTGTTGGGCGCCGCCTTGAGAAGACCGGTGCGCTGGCGGAGCACCCGCTCGAACTCCTGGCGCTCAGTACCGGCGAGGGGCCGGACCCGGGCAGCACCCTGGTCCAGCAGGCGCCGTCGCTCCTCCGGGCCGCCCTTGATGATCACGAGATCGTCCGGGGAGAAGGCCACGGCCACGAGGGCCGCCGACGTGCTCTGCCGTTCCACCGCAACCCGGTTCACCAGCAGCCTCGTCCCCCCGGACCGTTTGATCTCTGCGTCCACCCGGACCTCCCTCCCGTGGGCCGTGCCCGTCCCCGAGATCACTGCTCGCTCGGTGTCCTGGCGCACCATCGCCTCCGCCGTGGCCCCCCGGTGGGAGCCGAGTCCGCACAGCACGTTGATCGCCTCGACAAGGTTCGTCTTGCCCTGGCCGTTACGACCGACCACAAGGTTCAGGCCGGGGGTGAATTCCACGGAGGCCTCCGCATAGTTCCGGAAGTCCATGAGGTGCAGCCCCCGCATCTCCAACCGCTACCGCGACAGCCGGACCGGCATCGCGATGTAGGTGAACTCATGGTGACCCTCCCCACGCAGCACACCAGGCTTGGTCGGCGACGACACCTCGAGGATCGCCTGCCCGCCGTCCAGGGCGTCGAGACCATCACCGAGGAACCGTGGGTTGAAGGCGACCACCATCGCCTCACCCTCGTACAACGCACCGCTCAAGGTTTCGACCGCCTCCCCGACCCCGGCCTCGGTCGCCCTCAGGATCACCTCATCGCCCAGGTGGATCTTCACCGGCGTGTTCGTCCCCGCCACCACGCTCACCCGCTGCACCCCCTGGGCGAACTCCCCCCCGTCGACCGTCAACTTGTTCGGGTACCCCTCCGGCACCAGCTGGCGGTACTTCGGGAACTCGCCTTCGATCAGCCTCGTCACCAACTTGGTCCGGCCCACCTGGCACACCGCCTGGGCCTCACCCACCCGGATGGTCACCTCGCCCACCCCCGATGCACCGAGATGCCGGCCGAGTTCGGTCAAGGCCCGGCCCGGGACGATCATCTCGCCCTCCGACGGCCCCTCCTTCAGCACCACCTCCCGCAGGGCGAGGCGGTAGCTGTCGGTGGCCACCAGGCGGACCGCCCCCGCCGAGAAGGACCACAGCACACCGGTCAGCACGGGGCGAACCTCGTCGGTGCTGGCTGCTCGGACTACCTGGCGAAGGGCACGGGACAGCTCCGCTGCCTCGGCGGTGGCAGAGGACCGGTCGGCGACCTCGGCGAATTCCGGGAAGTCCTCGACCGTCAACGTCGTCAGGGAGAACTCCGCCTTGCCCCCCTTGATCTGAGCCTCGCCACCACGCACCTCGATCGACACACGACCCGACGGCAGGCTCCGTAGCACCTCACCGAAGAGCTTGCCGGGCAGGACGCACACGCCCTCCTCCAGGGTGGCGAACTCCTCGGTCACAGCGACGAAGATCTCGAGGTCGGTGGCCGCCAACTCGACGGTGCCATCCTTGGCGGTGATCCTGACCCCGCCGAGCACCGGGTGCGTGGCTCGGGGAGATACCACACGCAGCACGGCCTGACTGCATTCCACCAGTGCATCTCGGTCGGCCTCTAGGTGCATGGGAACCTCCTTGTTGGGATCAGGGTAGCGACCGGTACTGACAGAAAAGGCACTAAAAACGCGCAGGGCAGGGTTTTCGCGGGTTGGAGGTTTAAAAAGTTCATAGCAGTAGTAGGTGCTGGGGATGTTGCGGATAAGGGTCGTTACCGCAGGTGAGGGTGCAGATCGGGCTGGGGACGGCGTGGGGGCGAACTTTCCACTGTTGGGGAGAAACCTGTGAGTGTTTTCCCGATGTTGGCCTGGCGTTCATGTTGTTCACAGGTTCTTGGCCCTGGTGCGGATGCGGCTGGTGAGTTCCTGGATCTGGGTGTAGGTGGCTCGCTGCTGGGCCATGAGGGCACGGATTTTGGAGGCGGCGTGCATGACGGTGGAGTGGTCGCGGCCTCCAAAACGCTGGCCGATGCGGGGTAGCGAGAGGTCGGTCAGCTCGCGGCAGAGGTACATGGCGATCTGCCGAGCGGTGGCGACCGTGCGGTTGCGGTTGGGGGAGAGGAGCTCCTCAGGAGAGATGTTGAAGTAGCGGGAGGTCTCCGCCAGGATCAGCTCAGGTGTGATGCTGCCCGGCCCGCTCTCGGGATAGAGGTCTTTGAGCACCGTCTCGGCCAGCGTGAGGGAGATGGGCCGGTGGTCGAGGCTGGCGAAGGCGACAACTCGGATCAGTGCCCCCTCGAGCTCGCGGATGTTGGATTCGACGCGGGACGCGATGAAGGTGAGGACATCGTCGGACAGGTTGGTGGCGCCGTCGAGCGCAGCCTTCTTGCGGAGGATGGCGATGCGGGTCTCGAGGTCGGGGGGCTGGACGTCGGTGATGAGGCCCCATTCGAAGCGAGAGCGGACGCGTTCTTCGAGCCCGAGCTGTTTGGGCGGTCGGTCGGAGGTCAGGACGAGTTGGCGCTGGGCGTCGTGGAGGGTGTTGAACGTGTGGAAGAACTCCTCGACCGTCGCCTCCTTGTTCTCGAGGAACTGGATGTCGTCGACGAGCAGGACGTCGTTCTCCCGGTAACGGCGCTTGAAGCCGGCGATGCGGCCAGGGTCGCCGACGGCAGTGATGAAGTCGTTCGTGAACTTCTCGGACGACACGTAGCAGACGACGGAGTTGGGTTGGGTCTGCTGGATGTAATGGCCGATCGCATGGAGGAGGTGCGTCTTGCCGAGGCCGACGCCGCCATAGATGAACAGGGGGTTGTAGGCACGGGCCGGGGCTTCGGCGACGGCGAGTGCTGCGGCGTGGGCGAAGCGGTTCGAGGCGCCGATGACGTAGGTGTCGAAGGTGTAGCGGGGGTTCAGGGCCGAGGGCATGCCACGCCCGGGAGCACCGGGAGCACCGCCGGAGGTGGCGTGGTGGTTCCCCGTGGCGGCGGCCGGCGGCGGGGCCGGGGAGGGGTCGATCCGGAGGTCGATGGGTATGTCGGTGAGAGCTGCGGATGCGACCGCCTGGCTGATCATTGGAAGGTAGCGGGGCTCGAGCCACTCCTTGGCGAAACGGCTGGGGACGAGCAGGACCAGGCCGGACGGCTCGAGGTTGCCGGGGCGGATGCCCTGGAACCAGGTTCGGAAAATGGGGGTTGAGACTTGCTCCCGAATGACGTCGAGGGCGGCGTCCCAGATCTCGAGTGCCGAGTCGACGGTCACGATGCGCGAAACCAGCGTCGGTTGTCCACAGGGCGAGGTGCAGCAGCGACCGGCTCGGTGCTGTCGGGTGTGTCCGCCGGGCGGCCGAAGCGGGGGCAGGACGTGGGGAGATGGGAGTTATCCACAGGCCCGTCCCCAGATGTGGAAAAGCAGAAATGACCCATGGCTCGTTCGGTCCTCCCCCAAAGAGTTACCAGTATGTAATTATGAGTCCCGGCTACCCCAAGCCATCGTCAGGGCGCGTTGCACAAACCTGGGCCTGCAGGGGAAGTTAAATAGCGAATCGCTCAGAAGCCGCGATTACCGCTGCGAGTCATTATATGCACGGCCACCACCGGCCGACAAGAACGCGAAGGTCTTGCGCGCCCTGGTCCAGGCATACTACCTACACTCGGGAGGGAAGGCGTTAGAGTAGGTAGCTCGGGCCGATGGCCGGTCGGTGCGTCGTGACTATAATCCCCAGCCTCGGCCGGGCTCGAGAGGTGAGTAGTGAAACGAACTTTTCAGCCAAACACACGTCGCCGCAAGAAGACCCACGGGTTCCGGATCAGGATGCGGACACGGGCGGGCCGCGCGGTTATCTCTCGCCGCCGTCAAAAGGGCCGGGCTCGGCTCTCAGCGTAGCGCGCGCCACGGCGCAACGGCGCGAGTCCGGGGACAGGCTGACCTCACCCCAGGAGTTTCGTCGTGTGCTGCGTCAGGGCGGCAGCCGGGGAGCCGGAGGGCTGGTGGTGCATGTGCTTGAACGGGCCGGACGGGAGAACACGGGGCCGGTGCGGGCCGGTGCCCGGCTCGGGTTGGTCGTGCCTAGGGGCGTCGGGATCGCCGTCGAGAGGAACCGCGTGAAGCGCCAGATCCGTGTCGCCTGGCGGGAGCTGCGCCCTCGGGTGGCTCCGGTCGACTGCGTGGTTGTCGTGCGCCGCAGGGCCGTCGGGACCGCCTTCCGCGAGCTGGTCGCGAACATCGAGCGGTGCCTGCGGTCCCTCAACGTCCTCGCCGATCCCCCTGTCGCATCGGGGACAGCATGAAAGCCAGCAAGGTTGCTTCGTCTGTGGTGATTACGTTGATCGCGGGATATCGGAGATTCATCTCACCGCTGCTGGGCTCCCGCTGCCGCTTCTACCCGTCATGCGCGGCGTATGCCCAGGAGGCGATCGCCACCCACGGGTTGAGGTGCGGGTCCTGGCTGGCCGTCCGCCGGGTGGGACGGTGCCACCCCTGGAACGCGGGCGGGATTGACCACGTGCCCCCGGTGGCACACCTCTAATGTTCACCGCCTTCCACGAACTCCTGGCCTTCCTTGGGAAGGGCCTCGCCTTCTTCTACGACCTGATCCCGAGCTACGGCCTGGCGATCATCCTCCTGACGGTCGCGGTGCGGCTGGTGATGCTGCCGTTGACGATCAAGCAGACAAGGTCGATGCAGGAGATGCAGAAGCTGCAACCGGAGGTCAAGCGCCTGCAGGCGAAGTACAAAGGCGGCGACCGCCAGAAGATGAACGAAGAGATGATGAAGTTGTACAAGGAGCACAAAGTCAACCCGCTGGGCGGGTGCCTGCCGCTGGTGCTGCAGCTTCCGATCTTCCTGGCTCTGTACCGGGTGTTCGCTGGTTGCGGCCAGACGGTGGGCAAGACCAAGACGTGCATGCAGGGGTTCGTCGGCGTGAAGTACCTGCCGAACACCAGCGCCCTGTACCACGCCATCAATACGATGAAGGCCGGATTCCTGGGGATGGATCTCGGGAAGGCCCCAGTGGCTGCCCTGAAGACCGGGTTCCTCCACGGGCTGCCCTACTTCGTCCTCGTGCTCTTCATGGTGGCCACCACGTGGTACCAGCAGAAGCAGATCCAGGCGGTGTCGACCGGTCAGCAGGCCCAGCAGATGCAGATGATGGGCAAGATCATGCCCCTCATCCTCGGGGTCTTCTCCCTGCAACTGCCGGCTGGCGTGTCGATCTACTGGGTGGCCAGCAACGTCTGGACCATCGTCCAGCAGCGGTTCATCCTCGGCAAGACCCCCGCTACCGCGGCGGCGGGTCCCGCCGCGCCCAGCGGCGCCGGGCCTGCGGCCGACGCGGCGCCGAAAGGGGGCCTGGCGGCACTGCTGCGGCCCAAGCCGGAGGACGCACCGCCGGCCAAGCCCGATGCCAAGCCTGCAGCCAAGCCCGCTGCCAAGCCCAAGCCCAAGCCACAGGCCGGAGGGCAGGCCGGGGCGAAGTCGCAACCGGGCTCGAAGTCGCAGGCCGGAGCGAAGGGGCAGGCAAACAGACCCAAGCCGCAGCCCAAAACTCCGGCCAGTGCCGCAGCCCAGGACGCCCAACCCCAGGACGCCCCGGCCGGCTCGGACAACAGCCAGCCGTCAAACGGCACGCCGAAGACGGCCCCGGCCACAGCAAAGAGCAACGGGAAGGCGTCGCCGGCGGGAAAACCGGTCGGCTCGGGATCGTCGTCGCGGCCGAGGAACACCAGCGCTCGAAAGCGCCGGCGGCGATGACATCCACGGACGACACCGGGATCGACGAGGTCTCCGCGACAGGGAAGGTGGCAACGCCGCCAGACGGTGCGTCCGTCGCCCCGCCCAAGGTCGGCGAAGGCGACCCGGCCGAGCAGGCCGGCGCGCAGGCGCCCGGTGCCGGTGAGCCTGGGGACGAGGCCCAGGAGAGCGAGGAAGACCGCCTGGCAATGGCGCAGGAGGATGCGCTCGACTTCATCGACGGGCTGCTGGAGGCCATGGATGTCGACGGCGAGGCAACCGCCGAGATCCGGGACCGGCGCGTGTACGTGTCGGTTCAGGGCGAGGAGGGAGCGATCCTCATTGGCCACCACGGCCAGACGCTTGACGCCATCCAGGAACTGCTCCGCAGCGCCGTCCAGCGCCAGGTGCGGGCACGTGTCTGGGTCACACTCGATGTGCAGGGCTACCGGGAGCGGCGCAAAGAGGCGCTCCGGGAACGGGCAAAGGAGATGGCGGCAAGGGCGATCGACGAGGGTGAGATGGAGCTTGAGCCCATGAACGCCTTCGAGCGCAAGATCGTCCACGATGCCGTGGGCGAGATCGAGGGCGTGACAAGCTTCAGTGAGGGCGAAGAACCCTACCGACGAGTGGTCATCGCCCCCGAAGACTGAAGGGCCTCCGGCCCAGCGTCACGGCTCTCGCCGAAAAGCCACGCTGAAACCCCACGTTCCACGGGAAACACGACTCGTTCCACCCTTCCTCGGCCGCTCACATCCCCTCTTTGGCGGGGTTCCACGGGAAACACGACCAGATTCCTGCAGGCTCGTGCCAGATGGATGTGTGGAAATCCTTGCCGTGGCGGGGTTCCTGCATATCATTGGCGCGGTTGCCGGCAGCTCGCCGGGACCCGCTAGGGAGCAACTATGGTCATGTCCGTCGAGGATTCCGAGCTCACCCCCCCACGCCATTCCCCGCGGGCCCCGCGGGCGAGGGTCATGGCGATAGCCAACCAGAAGGGCGGGGTGGGAAAGAGCACCACGGCAGTCAACCTCGGCGGGTGGCTGGCGCTCGACGGGCACCGGGTTCTGATTGTCGATCTCGATCCCCAGGCAAACGCCTCCACCGGTGTCGGGGTCGATCCCCGCCGGGCCCCCGCCACCGTCTACGACGTGCTGGTGGACGACCGGCAGGTCGAGGACGCCATCGAACCGACGGCCATCAAGGGGTTGTTCTGCCTGCCCTCGAACATCGACCTGGCGGGAGCCGAAATCGAAATGGTCCCGATGCTGTCCCGGGAGATGCGCCTGAAACGGGCGCTCGCGCCGGTGGTGGAGCAGTTCGACTTCATCTTGATCGACTGCCCACCCTCGCTCGGCCTGCTCACCGTCAACGCCCTCGTGGCCGCCAGCGAGGTCCTGGTGCCGATCCAGTGCGAGTACTACGCCCTCGAGGGGGTCGGCCAGCTCCTCAAGAACGTGCAACTGATCCGCTCCAGCCTCAATGCGGGTCTCCGCCTGACCGGGATCGTTCTGACCATGTACGACGCCCGGACGAAACTGGCCGAGGAGGTGGAGAGCCAGGTCCGCGGCCACTTCACGGGGCGGGTGTTCCGCGCGGTCATCCCGCGCAGCATCCGCCTGGCCGAGGCTCCCTCATTCGGTCAGCCCGTCGCGCTGTACGACCCGAAGTCAAAGGGGGCACAGGCGTACCGTCGCCTGGCCATGGAGATTCTCGGGAAACCCGACGAAGATGCGACCCCGGCGCCCGAATCCCGGGTGGACACGGCCGAACCGTCCCCGCCCGAGCCACATCTGAGCTCGGAGCCGGCTCCGAGCTCGGAGCTCCCGCCGGCCGTGGCCGAGCTCCCGCCGGTGTATGCACCGCACGTTGACGGAGACCACGAACAAGGAGGAGACGCGTGACGGCACGAACCGGTCTTGGTCGAGGGCTCGGAGCACTGATCCCCACAGGGGCGAGCGTCCTGGAGGAGCTCCCAACCGCTTCGGTCGTCCCGAACCCTCGGCAGCCACGGCAGAGCTTCGATGACGAGACGATCAGCGACCTGGCGGCATCGATCCGGCAGGTGGGTATCCTGCAGCCGGTCGTCGTGCGTCCTGTGGGCGACGGGACCTACCAGCTCGTGGTGGGCGAACGTCGTTGGAGGGCGGCCCGGCGTGCCGGCCTGGCCCTGATCCCTGCCCTCGTCATCGAAACCGACGAGCAGGGCGCCCTGGAACGGGCGCTGGTCGAGAACGTCCACCGCCAGGACCTCAATGCCGTCGAGGAGGCTGCCGCCTACCAGCAGCTCATCGAAGAGGCGGGGTTGACCCACGAGGACCTTGCAGAGCGCCTCGGTCTCTCCCGGCCCACCGTCAGCAACGCCCTACGCCTCCTGGACCTCCCGCCGTCGGTGCAGCGCCTCCTGGTGGACCGGCGGCTGTCCGCCGGGCATGCCCGGGCACTCCTGGGGCTCACGGGCCACCCGCTGCTCGAGCGGATCGCCCAGCGGATCGCCGCCGAGGGGATGTCGGTCCGTAAGACCGAGGAGGTCGTCCGGGGCTACCGGCTCAACATCCCCCAGGACGCTCCCAGCGTGCCCCGGGCACGTCCTGCCACGTTGGACGACATGGGCGAGGCACTCTCCGAGGCCCTCCAGACCCGGGTCCGGGTCACGATGGGCAAGCGCAAGGGCCATGTCGTGATCGAGTGCGGTTCCCGGGACGACCTGCAGCGGGTGTGCGACGGGCTCCTCCGCCGCCCGGGGGCCGACGTACCCGGTTCAGACACATCCGGTCCCGACGAGCCTTCGGACCCGCTGCCGGTGGGGTTGCCATCGTCGCCCTTCGAAGACGACGACCTCTACCCCGAGATCTGACCTCCGAGAGCGGCCCCCCTCAGGCATCGAGGGCAGCGCACGGCAGCGCGTCAGCGGAGGTCGTCGCCCAGGCCGTAGTACGCCCGCACCGCCCGGACCATCGCCTGGACCACGATCCCCGACGAGGCCGGTTCCGACAGCATCTTCGCCTCGTCGGGGTTGGTGATGAAGCCGGGTTCCACCACCACCGCCGGCATCCGGGTCTCCCGCAGGATGGGGTAGGCCTTCCCGTGGGACCAGCAGTCGGCGAGCCCGCAGGCGACGAGGCACTCCCGGATCAACCCTGCCAGGTGCTCCCCCGGCTCCGAGGCGATGCCGCCGTGCTCCCAGTAGTACGTGGCGGCCCCGCGGGCGACCTCGCTCGGGTGAGCGTTGAGGTGCAGCGATATCAAGAGGTCGGCGCTCGCTTCGTTCGCCCTCCTCGCCCGCTCCGAGTCCGTCGGGCCGTCATGGGGGCCACGGGTGAGGATGACCTCGGCACCCTCTGCCTCCAGCATCTCGGCCATCTGGGCTGCCAGGGGGAAGACCAGGTCGGCCTCCGTCTCTCCCGACGGCCCCCGCGACCCAGGGTCGTCCCCGCCGTGGCCCGGGTCGAGGGCGAGCCGCTTGCCGGCGACCCCGGGCGGCCCGGCTCGCCTGGCCTCCCGCTCGCGGGTCCGGGGGCCGAGCCCCGCCCGGGTCACAAGACGGAGGCGGCGGAACGCCTTTAACGTCTCAAGCCCAACAAGGCCGTCGTCTGAGATGCCCAAGTCGCGCTGGAAGTCCCGCAATGCCGCCGCAGTGCCCCAGCCGTAGATGCCGTCGTGCTTGCCGGCGGCGAACCCAAGGGCATTGAGGCGCGATTGGAGGTCTCGCACGTCGTCGCCCCGCAGGTTGGGCTCCTGGAGCCGCAGGATGCGGTCCCCGAGGGCCCAGGAACTCTCCACGAGCGCCCGCCAGGTGTCGTCGCCCACGATCCCGTCGACGTCGAGTCCGCGTGACTGCTGGAAAGCGCGCACCGCCAGCTCCGTGCCCGGCCCGAACTCACCTCCCAGTTCCTGGGAAGCGATGTCGATCCCGAGGCGCTCAAGGCGTGCCTGGAGATCCTGGACCGCTTTGGAGCGTTCTCCCCGGCGGATCAGACGCATTGAAAGAAGCCTAGTCGGCTCCCGCGGCCCTGGGGCGGCACCGCCCAGGGCCGGGGTCCCCTCTGGGGGAGAGGGCAACCTAGGTCGCGGTAGCGGTGAGCCAGCCGGCGCCTACAGGTGCGGGGCAACCTCCGCCGAGATGGCATCGCGGCGCCGTGCGCCGACGATCCTGGTCTTCTCCTGGCCCCCGCTGAACAAGAGCAGCGTCGGGATCGACATCACGCCGTAGCGGGTGGCCGCCTGAGGGTTGACGTCGATGTCGAGGCTGACCACCTTCAGGTGCTCGGTGTGTTCGACCGCCACGGCCTCGACCTCGGGCCGTACGAATCGGCAGGGCCCGCACCACTCCGCCCAGAAGTCCACGAGGACCGGCGTGGCCCACTGCAGGACCTCAGCTTCGAACGTGTGGTCCGTGACCTCGGTGATGTCGCCCACGATGACCCCCCCTTGTATGCATCAGTTGAATAGATCCTGGTATGCATCAGTTGAATAGATCCTGCCCTCAACCGGTCGCTGAGGTTCAGTGTCCCTTGGACTCCAGCCAGCGCTCGGCGTCGATCGAAGCCATGCACCCGGTCCCCGCTGCCGTGACGGCCTGGCGGTACGTGTGGTCCACCACATCGCCGGCGGCGAACACCCCCTCGACGCTGGTGCGCGTCTCGTACGGTGACGCCGGGTCCCAGTCGGCGCTGAGGTTCGTGCCGGCCACGATGTACCCGGCCGGGTCGAGCTCGAGCTTGCCCTGGAACAGCGAGCTGTTGGGGGTGTGCCCGATGGCGACGAAGATGCCGCCGGCGTCGATCACCGTCACCTCGTCGGTCAGCAGATTGCGAAGCTTGGCCCCCTGGACCTTGTGCTCGCCGAGCACCTCGTCGATGGTGGAGTTCCACACGAACGAGATCTTGTCGCTCGCCATGGCCCGGTCCTGCATGATCTTCGAGGCCCGGAGCTGGTCCCGCCGGTGGATCACCGACAGCTTGGAGGCGAAGCGCTGGAGGAACAGGGCCTCCTCGATGGCCGAGTCGCCACCACCGACCACGAGGAGTTCCTGGTTCTTGAAGAAGGCCCCGTCACAGGTGGCACAGGTGGAGACACCCCTGCCGAGCAGGCGCTGCTCCGACGGAATGCCGAGCATCTTTGCCTTCGCTCCCGTGGCGATGATCACCGCCTCGGCGGTGAAGACGTCCCTGCGGACCTGGACGGTGAACGGGCGCTCCGAGAAGTCGACGCCCGTGGCGTCGTCGGTGATGAACGTGGCACCGAAGCGCTCCGCCTGCTTGCGGAAGAGGGCCATCAGGTCGGGCCCCATCACCCCGTCCGGGAACCCCGGGTAGTTCTCGACGTCGCTCGTGATCATCAATTGCCCGCCGGCGTCGAATCCCTCGATGACGAGTGGGTTGAGGTTGGCCCGGGCCGAGTACAGGGCTGCGGTCAGCCCGGACGGGCCGGATCCGATGATGACGACCTTGCGGTGTGTGCTCTCCATGTCTGGCTGCAACTCCCTCGGCGCTTGGCGAATTCCCGACCCTGAAGCATACGTCGCACCCCCGCCGCGAGGCTTGCTGCTCCACCGGGATACGCTTGTGTGTCCATGGCGCAATTGTCGCAACACTGCGTCAACCACCCCCGGCGAGCAACCCGGGTTTCCTGCGCGGCCTGCGGCCAGCCGATCTGCACCGACTGCATGCGGGAGACGCCGGTCGGGATGAAATGTCCCTCGTGCGCACGGATCTCGCTGCACGCCCGGGCGCTCGGCACGCCCAAGCAGTACGACAGCCGCCGGGGCGGGGCTCCTGGCAGCTACCACTCTCGGGGCGCTCGTAACGATTGTTCATATCGGGGTCTTCGGGATTATTCCGGCCATCCTGATCGGGCTGGCCGTCGGGAAGGCGGTTGCCTGGGGGGCCCACGGGCACCGCCACGGCGGGTTCATGGCGATCGCGGCAGCGACGACCGTCCTGGGCCTCGCGATCGGCGAACTGCTCACCGCCCCGCGCCTCGGCGGGGCGGTGCTCCCCGCCTCCCTGATCGGCCTCGTCTTGGCCGGGATGGCGGCCGCCTGGATGGTCGGGCACTGACCGGTCCCAGGTCGGGACCTCAGGCCTGCAACCGCGCCACCGCCTCACGCAGCACCGAGCTGGACGGCCCCATGTGCTCGATGCCGGCCAGCGGCCCGACATTGGAGACCACGAGGTGCTCGAGCCCCGCCTCGACGAAGGGCTCGAAGAATGCGGCAAGCTCCTCGGCCGTCCCGTGGGCGACCTGGTCGTGGAAGACGTCCGGGTGGTAGGCGGCGACGGCCGCCTCCAACTCCGCAGGCGTGTACCACTCCGGCACGTAGTCCCGCAGGCCCTGGAAGTCGTCGCCGAGGGGGTGCTGCCTCCCGCTGCGCTCCCAGTTGGCCGCCGAGGCGACGAGCGACATGGCGCCCGCCAGGGGGGCTGCCAGCATGCGGTGGGCGGTCTCGTGATCCTCCGCTGGGACGACGTAGGCGTGGTAGCCGGCGGTGATGGCCGAAGGGTCGCGCCCCGCCTCGGCGGCGGCCCGGCGGACGGCCCCCAGCCGCTCCCCGTAGTCGGCGGCGTCCATCGGGTAGGACGGCAGCCACCCATCGGCGTACCGCCCGGCGACGCCCAGCATCCGCGGCCCGTGGGCCCCGAGCCAGATCGGCGGCGAGACGCCCTGGTACGGATCGACGTCGAGCACCGCCCGGTCCAGGGTCCAGAACCTGCCCGGGAAGCTCACCGGTTCGCCGCCCATGGGGGTCCCCCACAGCAGCCGGATGATGTGCAGCGCCTCCTCGAGCCGGGAGACCTGCTTGCGGAAGTCCAGCCCGTAAGGCTGCGTGTTGAGCCGCTCGCCGGCGCCGAGGCCGAGCACCGTGCGGCCCTGGGTGGCGAGCGAGAGCGTGACGAAGGTCCGGGCGACGTCGGGTGGGGAGCGCCGGATGACGTCGGTGACGCCCGTTCCCAGCACCACCCGGTTGGTCGACTGGCCCACGAGGGCGATCAGCAGCGTCGGGTCGAGGTACAGGTGGGGGCTCGGAAGCAGGTTGACGATGGAGGAGGCCTCCGGCGTCCAGAGGGCGTGCGGGAACCAGCCCATGAGGTGGTCCGGGAACCACACGGAGTCGTAGCCCGATGCCTCGGCCTGGACGCCAAGGGCGACCGAGAGCTCGAGCGGGGGCACCGGGTTCAGCATGGTGCCGACCTTGAGGCCCATGCCAGGGAGTCTAGTTCTGCCGTCCTGTCATGATGGCGCTATGAGCGAATCCCCCGTGAGCGACCCCACGAGTGGCCCCGTGAACGACGCCGTGAGCGCCCCGGCCCCAGGTGGCGCACGAAAGCCAAATCGCCTCGTCAACGAGATGAGCCCCTACCTCACCCAGCACGCCCACAACCCGGTCGACTGGTACCCCTGGAGTCCCGAGGCCCTCGAGACGGCGTTGGCCGAGGACAAGCCCATCCTGCTCTCGATCGGGTACGCCGCATGCCACTGGTGCCACGTCATGGAGCGGGAGTCCTTCGAGAACGAGGCGACCGCCGCCTACATGAACGACCACTTCGTGTGCATCAAGGTCGACCGGGAGGAACGCCCCGACCTCGACTCCATCTACATGGACGCCGTCCAGGCGATGACCGGCCAGGGCGGGTGGCCGATGACGATGTTCCTCACCCCCGAGGGTGTCCCGTTCCATGGGGGCACGTACTTCCCGCCGACGGACCGGGCGGGGATGCCGGCCTTCATCCGGGTCCTCCAGGCCGTGACCGACATCTGGGGCACGAAACGGGACGAGGTGCGCCTCCAGAGCGAGGCGGTCCTCGAGCGCCTCCAGGCCTTCGCCTCGGCGGCGAGCCCATCGGACGAGCCGCTGGACGCCGGCCTGATCGACAAGGCGGTCGCCCAACTCGACCATACCTTCGACCGGGTTCACGGCGGCTTCGGCACCGCGCCGAAGTTCCCCCAGCCCCCGGTGCTCGAACTGGCGATGCGAGCCGCCGCCTCCAATGCGGGCGGCTCGGAGACCGCCCGGGACATCGTCGAGTTCACCCTGCGCCGCATGGCCCACCAGGGCATCTACGACCAGGTGGGCGGCGGCTTCCACCGCTACGCCGTCGACCGGGCGTGGCTCGTGCCGCACTTCGAGAAGATGCTCTACGACAACGCCCAGCTCGCCCGGCTGTACACCCATGCCTACCAGGCGTGGAACCTCCCCCTCTACCGCCGCGTGGCCACCGAGACCCTGGAGTACCTGCTCCGTGACCTTGTCGACCCTGCCGGGGGCTTCTACTCCAGTCAGGACGCCGATTCCGAGGGGGTCGAAGGAAGGTTCTACGTCTGGCCCTACGAGGAGTTCGTTGCGGCGGGCCCCGAGGTAGCCGAGGCCGCCGGGTGGTTCGGCGTCAGCCAGCGGGGCAACTGGGAGGGGACGAACATCCTCGTCGCCGCCTCCGACGACCCGCCCGACGAGGCCAGAGCCACGCTGCTCGAAGCCCGCAGCCGGCGGGTGCGCCCGGGGCTCGACGACAAGATCCTCACGTCCTGGAACGGCCTCGTGATCGCGGCCCTGGCGGAGGCGGGCGCTGCCTTTGCCCGCTCGGACCTGCTCGACGCGGCCCGGAAGGCGGCGGGGTTCGTCCTCGACGTCCTTCGGGACGAGCGCGGCCGGCTGCTGCACGTCTCCAAGGGCGGCCGGGTCAGCGTCCGGGGGATGCTCGAGGACTACGCCTACCTGGCCGACGGCCTGTTCGCCCTCTGGGAAGCCACGTTCGAGCCGCGCTGGATCGAGGCGGCGCAGGCCCTGACCCGGCAGATGATCGACCTCTTCTGGGACGAGGACGGCGGCGGCTTCTTCTCCACCGGCAGCGACCACGAGGTGCTCATCGTCCGGCAGAAGGAACTCATCGAGTCCGTCACCCCGAGCCCCAACGGCGTGGCCGCCCTGGTGCTGCAGAAGATGGCGTTGCTGACCGGCGACGAGGCGTTCGCCGAGCGGGCGGTGCGGATCCTGCGCCTCGCCCGGACGCTCATGGAACGGGCACCCCAGGCGTCCCCGTCGTTTCTCGCCGCCCTCGACTTCCACCTGGGCCGGCCCAAGGAGGTGGTCATCCTCTCCGACGGCGACCCCTCCGCCGCCGAGCCGCTGGTACGGGCGGTGTGGGACCGCTTCCTGCCCAACCGGGTCCTCGCCGGTGCCCCACCAGGTATCGCCTCCCCGCTGCTGGAGGGCAAGCGCCCCAAGGGCGGACTGCCCACCGCCTTCGTCTGCGAGGGCTACGCCTGCCGGGCGCCGACCACCGACCCCAAGGAGCTGGCCCGGCTACTCGACGCCTGACCGAGGCACCGGCGACCTCACGGAAGGGAGACGCTGCAGTGGAGAAGGGGACCTGGACCAAGTCGCCCCCCGAGCTGGTGGAGGTTTTCGAGGAGGTGTTCCCGGGCCCACCGGCGGTTGCCAGGCAGATGTTCGGTTACCCGGCGGGGTTCGTGAACGGCAACATGTTCATGAGCCTGTTCCAGGACCGGATGGTGCTGCGGCTGCCCGACGAGCCGAGGGCAGCGCTGCTGGCGGTCGAGGGCGCCGGGGCCTTCGAGCCCATGGAGGGACGGCCGATGAAGGGGTACGTCACGGTACCGCCGTCGCTCATCGCCGACCCCGCCCGCCTGCAGCCGTGGGTGGCGAAGGCCCTCGCCTACGGCGGGTCCCTGCCCCCCAAAGCCCCGAAGGCCACGGCCAAGCCCAAGCCCAAAGGCACGGCCAAGGCAAAACCGAAAGCCTAACCCCAATACCGTTTACTTAACCGGGATCGCCCGGGACGTCCGAGGCTCAGGATGAGGCGGCCCCCAGCCGACCCCCGATCGAGGGTAGGACTGGCAGGAAACAGCCAGCAATGAGCCTGTTGCAAATCACTCGGGCGACCGTCCCCACCCACTCGGCACCGTTTTTTCAAGGGAGTGGTGCCGGGCGTGGGCGCAACGTTCACCATCCCGCTTCGTTCTCACGGAGCGTGGTCTTCCAGGCTTCAGAGCGCCCACCCTAAGACCGAATCGTCCAGTTTCCGATGGGCCTGACTCTATCTTTGAGTATGGAATGGCGTAGAGCGCCGCTTTGTACTCAAAGAATGCCAGCAGGTCGTCGCTCAGGCCGGGAAGCCACCACGCACAGTGGCGACGTCCGGGAATCAGTCAACGTGCCTCACCAACCCACCCCTCGACCATGTTCTGCAACGGGTTCCAACGGACGCCAAAAGTGCCGTCTGCCACATGAACGGCATTGGGGCTAGTCCGGGCACCACCCGGCGAGCCTGGCGAGCCGTCGCTCGAGCGTCACCACGTTCTGTAGTCCCCCGTAGCTGGCGCGCGGGTTCCGGCCCATCACACTTCGAAGTCCTCTCCACCGGAGCTCGGCCCGGGCGGCCGCCCGGCGACAAAACGCTCGAAATCCTCTGGTGGTAGCCTGGCACATGAGTTCAATCCGCTTCATCGATGCCCTGCTCGGCGGCGAGCGGTCCTCGCCCGAGTCGGCGGGCCTGCCCGTCGACGCCGAGGCCCTCGACGCCTACTCGGTCGCCGTCATCTCCGTCGCCGAACTGCTCATTCCCTCCGTGGCGAGCCTCAAGGTCAGCCGGCGCACCCGCAGCGGGCGCGAGGCGGAGGGGGCGGGCTCGGGCGTCGTCATCACGCCGGACGGGTTCCTCATCACCTCGGCCCACGTGATCGCCGGGGCGGGGAAGGGGAGCGCCTCGTTCACCGACGGCCGGGAGATCGATTTCGATATCATCGGGGCCGACCCGCTGTCGGACCTCGCCGTCGTGCGTGTGGGGGCTTCCGACCTGCCGGCGGCCACTCTCGGCGACGCCGACGGCCTGCGCGTCGGCCAGTTGGTCGTCGCCATCGGCAACCCGCTCGGGTTCTCCGGCTCGGTGACGGCGGGGGTCGTCAGCGCCCTCGGACGGTCCTTCCCGACCAGGGAGGGCGCGGCGACGCGCCTCGTCGAGAACGTGATCCAGACCGATGCCGCCCTCAACCCCGGCAACTCCGGCGGGGCCCTCTCCGACGGTCGGGGCAGGGTCGTCGGGATCAACACGGCGGTCGCCGGCGTGGGCCTGGGGCTCGCCGTGCCGATCAACGCCACCACCCGCCGCATCATCGTGGCGCTCATGAGCGAGGGCCGCTTCCACCGGGCCTACCTCGGCGTCGCCGTCGGCCCCCGCCCGCTGCCGCCGCGGCTCGCTGCCGAGATCGGCCGCCGCTCGGGGGTGGAGGTCGTCGAGGTCTTCGATGGTGCGCCGGCGGCCAAGGCGGGCATCCGGCCCGAGGACCTGATCCTCGACATCGACGGCTCGCCGATCCGGACGGCCGGCGACCTGCAGCGGGTCATGGTTGGCGACATCATCGGCCGGAGTGTCGCCGTCAAGATCTACCGCAACGGCCAGATGCAGACCGTGTCCGTCATTCCGGTGAAGTTGGAAGTGTGAGCGACACCGACCAGGCAATCGCAGCCCGGTTGCTCGAAGGCGGTGTGGCCGGCCCGCACCGCTCCCACCCCAAGGATGACAACGTCCTCAAGGCCAGCCAGCTCGCCGGCGGCGATCCGGACGCCACGTTCGGGATGCCCGATGTGGCCAGCGCCACCACGGAGGAGGGCCTCGGCGCCGTCGCTGCGGTCACGGGCGCTCGGGAGCCCGGTGAGGCCTACATCGACCCGGCGACGACGATCGCCGGGGTGCGGGCGGCCGCTGCCCGGCTGCGGGAGGCCTGCCGCGAGGGTGCCTCGATCATCGTCGCCAGCGGCCACCCCGGGCCCCTCCACAGCCACCACGCCCGCCTGGTCGAGGCGATCACGGCGGCGGGGGGCAAGGTGGTCCGGCCCCTCGACGAGACCACCGTGACATTGTTCGGCGCACCCCGCATCTACCGGTACCTGCAGGGCGTCGGGGCCGTCACCGACGGTGTCCGGGGCCTCCACACGCATTCCCCCGTCCCGATGGAGCGGATCCTCGAGGCCGGGGAGGTGCCGGACCTGGTCTTCGCCGACCACGGGTTCGCGGGGGCTGCGGTCGCCCGAGGCATCCCGGCCATCGCGGTCATGGACACGAACGACACGGCCCTCGCCGTCGCCCGCGCCCGCGGCAGGGACCTCACGCTCATCCCGCTGGACGACGGCCGGCGCCCGGATGCGTACGATGTCATTGCGGAGATGTTCCAGTGGGAGTTGGCGCAAGGGCGGTAGGGATGGCACAGAAGCTCGATCGGGCGGAGTTCGGCCCCAACACCTGGCTCATCGACGAGATGCACCGCGCCTACGTCGACAACCCGGACTCGGTGGGGGAGGCATGGCGCGAGTTCTTCGCGGACTACCAGCCCCGGACCCCGCTGCGCCAGGCCGCCGCCCCCACCGCGACGCCGCCCCCACCGGCGCCGCCACCGGTGCTGACGCCGCTGCCGCCCGACCTCATCCCCATGGGAGCGGAAGGGACCGACGGCGAAGCGCCCACCGAGGCCCTGGCGCTCCGGGGGCCTGCCGCCGTGCAGGTGGACCGCATGGAGGAGAGCCTGGGGGTGCCAACCGCGACATCGATCCGGACGGTGCCGGCCCGCCTGCTCGAGGTCAACCGGACGGTCCTCAACGCCTACCTCCAGCGCACCGGCGGGGGGAAGGTGAGCTTCACCCACCTGATCGGCTGGGCGGTGGCGAGAGCCCTGGCCGACGTGCCGGCCATGAACTCGGTCTACAAGGCCATCGACGGCAAGCCGCACATGCTGCGCAGCCCGCACGTCAACCTCGGCCTGGCCGTCGACGTGAGGAAGGCCGACGGGACCCGGGCCCTCATGGTGCCCAACATCCGGGGGGCCGAGTCCCTCGACTTCGCCGAGTTCTTCGCCGCCTACGAGGACCTGATCCGAAAGGTCACCGCCCGGAGCCTGCGCCCCGACGACTTCGCCGGGACGACGGTCACGATCACCAACCCCGGCACGATCGGCACCATGGCCTCGGTGCCGAGGCTCATGGCCGGGCAGGCCGCGATCATCGGGGTGGGCGCGATCGACTACCCGGCGGAGTTCGCAGGGGCGGACGAGGGTGCCCTGGCCGAGCTCGGTGTCGGCAAGGTGCTCACCCTCACCAGCACCTACGACCACCGGGTCATCCAGGGTGCCGAGAGCGGCGAGTTCCTGCGGCGCGTCCAGGGGTTCCTGGTGGGGGACAACGGGTTCTACGAGGACGTCTTCCGCAGCATGGGGGCGCCCTACGTGCCGGTGGAGTGGCGCCGCGACGTCAACCCCCCCGCCGATTCGCTGGAGGCCCGCGCCAAGCACGGCCGGGTGCGGTCGCTCATCAACATGTACCGGGTCCGGGGTCACCTCATGGCCGACCTCGACCCCCTCGCCGCCAAGCCTCCCGAGATGCACCCCGAGCTCGACCCCGCCACGTACGGGTTCACCATCTGGGACCTGGACCGGCGGTTCCTCGCGGCCGGCCTGGCCGGGAAGGATGAGCTCACGCTCAACGAGATCCTGACCATCCTGCTCGACGCCTACTGCCGGCGCTCCAGCCCCGAGTACATGCACACGCAGGAGCCGGCCCAGAAGCAGTGGATCCAGGAACACGTCGAAGGAGTCAACCCGGTCCCCGACCCCGGCGACATGCGCCACATCCTCGAGGAGCTCTCCGAGGCCGAGGCCTTCGAGCGCTTCATGCACACGAAGTACGTGGGCCACAAGCGCTTCTCGCTCGAGGGGGCGGAGTCGCTGATCCCGATGCTCGACGCCATCCTCGACGACGCCGCCGACGCCGGGCTGACCGAGAGCGTCATCGGCATGAGCCACCGGGGCCGCCTGAACGTCCTCGCCAACATCGTCGGGAAGAGCTACGGCCAGATCTTCCGTGAGTTCGAGGGCGACATCGACCCGGCTGCGGCCCACGGCTCCGGGGACGTCCAATACCACACCGGTGCGGCCGGCGAGCACGCTTCCCGGGGGGGAAACCGCATCGGCGTCACAGTGGCCCCCAACCCCAGCCATCTCGAGTCGGTCGACCCCGTCGTCGAGGGGATGGTGCGGGCCAAGCTCGACCTTCTCGACCGCGTGCGGGAGGCGCCCGTGCTGCCGCTGCTCATCCACGGGGACGCCGCCTTCGCCGGGCAGGGCGTCGTCGCCGAGACGCTGGCGCTGTCCAAGCTCAAGGGGTACTGGACCGGCGGGACCGTCCACATCATCGTCAACAACCAACTGGGCTTCACCACCGGGCCGACCTTCGGGCGCTCCAGCCAGTACGCCAGCGACGTGGCGAAGATGATCCAGGCACCCGTGTTCCATGTGAACGGCGACGACCCCGAGGCGTGTGTCCGCATGGCTCGCCTCGCCTTCGACTATCGCCAGACCTTCCACCGTGACGTCGTCATCGACATGTGGTGCTACCGGCGCTGGGGCCACAACGAGGCAGACGACCCCGCCTTCACCCAGCCCCTCATGTACCGGGCGATCGAGGCCCGCCGCTCCGTGCGCAAGCTCTACACCGAGTCGCTCGTCAACCGCGGGGACCTCAGCCTCTCGGAGGCCGAGCAGTTCCTCGAGGGCTTCCACAGCCGGCTCCAGCAGGCATTCGACGAGACCCGGGGGGGCCAGACGCCGCCCAAGATCGAGTGGCGGCGCCCGGCGCCCCTGTCGCCCGTGCCCGTGCCGACCGGCGTCGGGGGACGTTCAGCCAGCGCCACGCCGTGCTCGTCGACCAGACGACCGCCGCCGCTGCTGGTCGAGGGACGCACCGTGCGCCTCGCCGGCCAGGACACGCGCCGGGGGACGTTCAGCCAGCGCCACGCCGTGCTCGTCGACCAGACGACCGCCGCCGAGCACGTACCGCTCCTCACCCTCGCCGGCGGCTTCGACGGCGGGCAGCCCGACAGCCCGGCTCGCCTCTTCGTCTACGACAGCCCCCTGTCGGAGATGGCGGCCCTGGGCTTCGAGTACGGCTATGCCGTGGCCAACCCCAAGGCCCTCGTCGCCTGGGAGGCCCAGTTCGGCGACTTCGCCGACGGGGCACAGGTGCTCATCGACACCTACCTGTCGTCCGCCGAGGACAAGTGGGGTCAGGGCAGCGGGCTTGTCCTGCTCCTGCCGCACGGCTACGAGGGCCAGGGGCCGGACCACTCCAGCGCCCGGCTAGAACGCTTCCTCCAGCTTGCGGCCGAGGACAACATGCAGGTCGTCGTCCCGTCGACGCCCGCCCAGTACTTCCACCTCCTGCGCCGCCAGGCCCTCCGGTCGCAAGGCAAGCCGCTCGTGGTGATGACGCCGAAGTCGTTGCTGCGGCTCGGGACGGCCCGATCGAAGGCCGACGAGTTCACGGGCGGCTCGTTCGCCGAGGTCGTCGGCGACCCAGCCCCGCCCGCCGGGGGCGCCAACCGCCTCATCTTCACCCAGGGCAAGATGTTCTACGACGTGGAGAAAGCCCGGCACGAGCGCAAGGCCCCCGTGGCCATCGTTCGTATCGAGCAGCTCTACCCCTTCCCGGCCGAGGCCGCCCGCCGGCAACTCGAGACCTATGCGGGCGCCGA
>WNFD01001479.1_pt1 | contig 23751 bp, 21 predicted proteins | sample 5400491 | NCBI WGS metagenome assembly WNFD01 (sample SAMN13153343, study PRJNA577476) | soil metagenome | isolation source: 120 cm saprolite under Douglas fir tree site 2 hole 2 replicate 2 | place: USA:California | collected 2015-04-18
CCGCGTTTTTCTACGAGCCGGAGAATTCCGTGGCGCTCGGTTTCGGTTTTCGCTGCGGCTTCCTGGGCCTGCTGCACATGGAAATCGTGCAGGAGCGGCTGGAGCGCGAATTCGGCCTGAACCTGATTACCACGGCGCCGAGCGTGCGCTATCGCATCACGCGGGTGACGGGTGAAGTGATCGAAGTGGACAGCCCGTCGAAATTTCCGAATCCCAGCGACATCGAGAAAATCGAAGAGCCGATCATCAAAGCGATGATCATTACCAACGAAGATTCCGTCGGTGGAATTCTGCAACTCTGCCAGGAAAAGCGCGGCACGCAGAAAAATTTCGAGTACTTGTCGCCGACGCGCGTCATGCTCACCTACGAACTGCCGCTGAACGAAATCGTGCTCGATTTCTATGATCGTCTAAAATCCACTTCACGCGGCTACGCTTCGCTTGACTACCATCTTGCCGACTACCGGGAATCCGACCTCATCAAACTGGACGTGCTGGTCGCCGGCGAACCGGTGGATGCGCTCGCGCTGATCATCCATCGCGACTTTGCGGCTGAGCGCGGGCGCGATCTGGTGACGCGCTTGCGAAAACTCATTCCACGGCAGATGTTTGAAGTGCCGATCCAGGCCGCTATCGGCAGCCGCGTCATTGCGCGCGAAACGGTCGCGGCCATCCGCAAAAACGTTCTCGCCAAGTGCTACGGCGGCGACATTTCCCGCAAACGCAAACTCCTCGAAAAACAAAAAGAAGGCAAGCGCCGCATGAAGCGTGTCGGCCAGGTGGACATCCCGCAAGAAGCCTTTCTCGCGGTTCTGAAGGTAGCTTCCTCCTCCGACGACGAGTAGTTTTTTCGCCACAGAGTCACGGAGACACAGAGACCTTCACCTTCTGACATAGCTTGTCGCAGGTTCACTCCTTTCCCCTCACCTCCGTAGATAATTTGCCGCGGTGGAGCTGGATGGCTACGGCGTCGCCGAGGGCGACCTGGGCGGCGTCGCGGAGGACGATTCCGTTGGCGTCGGTGGCGATGGCGTAACCGCGTTCCAGGACTTTCAATGGGCCGCGTTCCTGGAGTTGCAGGGTCAGGCGCTGCCAGCGTTCACGCTTGGCGCGGAGGAGACGCTCGGCGCGAACGCCGAGTTCGGCGCTGCGCTTTTCGAGGCGCAAACGGAAGGCAGCGATCTTCACGCGAAAATCGAAGGAAGCGATGCGCAGGTGCGCGGCGGTGAAGCGTTTGCGCGATTGTTCGAGGCGCGCGCGAAGGCCGAGCGCGAGGCGCGAGGTCATTTCATCGGCGCGCTGGCGCTGCTGGCGCAAGAGATCGAGCGGGCGGCGGAAACCGCGGCGCGCGGAAAGCTCGTGGACGTGGCGGGAAAATTCCAATAGGCGATAGCGGATTAGCCCAGCTAGCGTTTCGCGCAGGTCGGCGATGTGTTTGTCAAATTCGCGGCGGGTCTGGACGACGAGTTCGGCTGCTGCGGATGGAGTTGAGGCGCGAACATCGGCGACGAAATCGGCGATGGTGAAATCGGTTTCGTGGCCGACGCCGGAGATCACGGGAATTTCGGAAGCGAAGATGGCGCGGGCGACGATTTCTTCGTTGAAGGACCACAAATCTTCGATGGAGCCGCCGCCGCGCGCGAGGATGAGCACGTCCACCATTTTCTTGGCGTTGAAAAATTTAAGGGCTTTGACGATCTCTTCGGCGGAGCCTTCGCCCTGGACGCGCACGGGATAGACGGTCAGATGAACGTTGGGAAAGCGGCGCGTGAGGATGCGTACGACATCGCGGACGGCGGCGCCCTTTGGTGAAGTGATGATGCCGATGCGGCTGGGAAGAAGCGGCAGCGGTTTCTTGCGCGCGGCATCGAACAGACCTTCGGCTTCGAGGCGTTTTTTCAGTTGCTCGAAGGCGAGCTGCAATGCGCCCTGGCCCATCAGCTCGATTTTCTCGACGTAAATCTGATATTCGCCGCGCTGCTCGTAGACACTGATGCTGCCGCGCACGGTGACTTGCAAGCCGTCTTCGGGGCGGAACTTGATGCCGCGCTGCTGCTGCTTGAAGAAAACGCAGCGGACCTGGGCGCGATCGTCCTTGAGAGTGAAGTAGATGTGGCCGGACTGGGCTGCGCGGCAGTTGGAGATTTCGCCCTGGACGAGAATATCCGTGAAGTTTTTGGCGAGGAGATCGCGGATGCGCGCGGTGAGTTCGCTGACGGTGAAGGTCTGGCGGGTGGGCTGTAAGTTGAAAGTGAGCTGGGTCATGATGCGTGACTCGTGACTGGTGACTGGTGACTGGTGGAAGAGAAGGGCGCCGAGCGCGCCAGGGAGGCGGTCGTCAGTTCACAGTTGACAGTTGACAGTGAGGAAAAAGAAGAAAGTCTCAGGCCACTGGGGCATGGCCGTGGCCCGTGATCCGTGATCCGTAGCAAGAGTGATGAGTGGCGAGTGGAGGGCGGGAGGAGGTTGAAAGTTGAAGATTGAAGGCTGACAGCGAAGAGGGGGGATCGGGCAGCAGGGGTCAAAGGCTGGGAAACGACAAGCACGAGTCTTTGAAGGAAGAGGAACTTGGGTGAGGGGGGGTATACCCCCCCCATTACATGCATGAATGTCAAAACAAAGGAGTTGCTAAATTTGCAACTCGTAAGTGTATGAAAAGAAAGGGGCGGTTTTGCTGTTGATAGCGTGGAGGATCGCACCTGGTCGGGGCAGAAATAGGAAGAGAGATGTTCTGGCCTTGCGCCCGCTCGCACAGCAGGGAGATGGAAGGGCCGCTTGAGATTTCTGGTTAACAATTTGTGGAGACCCCCCCGGGGGGTCTCGCAAGTGTGGCAAGGAAAGGACTTAAAATCCAACGATTTCGGAAGTGTGGCAAGGAAAGGAGTTATTGGTGGGTTATTCGGATCTGTGGCAAGGAAAGGACTTAGTGACTGGTGGGGAGCAAGACGAACTGCGGGCACTGAGGGGCTGACGGGCCGGGTTTGTGGCGTCAAATTCAAAAGACATTATAGCATATCGGTACAGTTTGTCAATGGTTACTTGTAAGTGGTTTGGGTTCTGTCAGATAACGGCGCGTTTGAGCGGATTAGCTGCCAGAAAGACGGATGAATGGCCGTCCGCTGGGCAGGGAGGGCGGACCTGCGAACCTTTCGAGACCAGGGCACGGGAAACGGGGAGCAAGCGCGCAGGCCCTTCGGAAGACTCAGGGCAGTCAAGAGCGGCTATGGAATAAAGGGCGACCTAAAAGTCGCCCTCGGTCCGCCTCAGAAGGCGAACCCTACAACTTGGGAGAAGGCCGAGCTAAAGACCGGCGCAGAGCAAGCGTCCGAGGAGTTCGGGGGTGAAGCAAGGCGCGGCACTTGACACCGCGACCATAGATGCATATACATATATTATGAGGCGGGAGAAGGATTTGGGAAGAGATGGCGAGGAAGGGCGGAAGTTCGAGTTCCCGTGCGCGTGTGCGAATTTGCGGCGGGCGACGCGGGCGGTGACGAGGCTGTATGACGACGAGCTGCGGGGGGCAGGATTGACGACGACGCAGTTTACCCTACTGCAAGTGCTGGAGCGGGCGCAGGGGATCCGGCAGGGCAAGCTGGGGGCGCTGCTGAGCGCGGACAGCACGACGCTGACGCGGACGCTGGCGCCGCTGATTCGGAAGGGCTGGATCAAGAGCCTGGAGGGGGAGGACCGGAGGGAGCGGCGGATGGAATTGACGGAGGCGGGGCGGAAGAAGCTCGAGCGGGCATGGCCAAACTGGGAGCAGGCGCAGAAAAGATTGAAAGCGAAGTTAGGGGACCCCGGGTGGGAGGAATTGCAAAAGCTGCTGGGGTGGGCGAAGGCGGCCGCGGAAACTGCGTAAATGCGGCGAGAACGATAGGATAGGAAAAAAGATAACGCAGAGACGCCCCGACCGGGTCGGGACAGGCGCCGTGCGCAGAGAAAACGCAGAGAATCGGGTGGACGGAACAGGGTGAATCGCAGGGGAACGATATCGAGGGAAGAAAATTGACGCAGAGAGAAGAGCTTAACTGAGAAGGTTGCATTACGAATGCACGTCCAGCCAAGATGGGGCGCAGCATGCTGCGCCCCTACAAAGGCAGAGGGAATCTTTTGAAGGGCGGGGGAGAGGATTTTTTTTGAAGCAATACATGTATATACATCTATTGAAGGAGAGCGACGATCATGGGGCAACTGGCAGAGCATCCGACGGTAAAGCGATTTTATGAGCGCGCGGGAGCAGGCGTTCCAGACGCGCGGGAGAAACTGGACGCGGGATGGCTGCGGCGGGTGGGTCTTGAGGCCGGAGGGGATGATGTGGGTTTCGTGGAGATCGAGCGAGGCGCGCTGGACGGGCAGCGCGCGGACATTCTCGCTGCGTTTCCGTGGGCGAAAACCCTGATCAGTATTGTTTGCAGGATGAACCGGGAGCCGATCCGGAGCACGGCGCGTTCGGTGGCGAATCTGGAATTTCACCACACGACCGACCACACGAATGAAGTTGGGCGCAAGATCGTGGCGGCACTCGAAGAGCGCGGGGTGCGGGCGTCCAATCCTTCATCGGGATTTCCCATGGAGATGGAACGCTTCCCGGGAGGAAAAATCTTTGTGGTGTCGCACAAGCCGGTGGCGGTGGCTGCGGGGCTCGGGCAGATGGGAATTCATCGCAACGTGGTTCACCCGCAGTTTGGGAGCTTCGTGCTGCTTGGCACGGTCGTCACGGACGCGGAGGTCACGGAGCATTCACAGCCGATCGAGTACAACCCGTGCCTGGAATGCAAACTGTGCGTGGCGGCCTGCCCGACCGGGGCGATCGAACCGGATGGGAAATTCAATTTCGCGGCGTGCTACACACACAACTACAGGGAATTCATGGGCGGGTTTACGGATTGGGTAGAGACCATTGCGAAGAGCAAGAGCGCGAGGGATTACCGGAGCAAGGTGACAGACGGCGAAAGCGCATCCATGTGGCAAAGCCTGTCTTTTGGGGCGAATTACAAAGCAGCGTACTGCCTGGCGGTGTGTCCCGCGGGGGAAGAGGTGATTGCGCCGTTTCTCGGGGACCGCAAGAGGTTTCTGCAGGAAGTGGTCAAGCCGCTGCAAGAGAAGCGCGAGACGGTGTACGTGGTGCCGGGATCGGATGCGGAGGAGCATGTGGCGCGACGATTCCCACACAAAAAAATCAAGCGGGTTGGGAACGGGCTGCGAGTGAGTACGATTGGCGCATTTCTGCGCGGGCTGCCGCTGACGTTTCAGCCGAAGCAGGCAAAGGAACTGGATGCGACGTATCACTTTACGTTTACCGGCGAAGAGGAACGGAAGGCGACGGTGACGATCCGCAAGCAAGCGCTCCGAGTTGAAGACGGACATACGGGCACTGCAAGTCTTCGCGTTGTGGCCGATAGCCGCACGTGGCTGGGGTTTCTGCGGAAGGAGAGGAGCCTCGTGTGGGCTTTTCTGACGAGAAAGGTTCGTTTGCAGGGGTCGCCGAGATTACTGGTGGCGTTTGGGAGGTGCTTTCCGTCCTAGCGGCGAGGTTGCTTGGGGTGGTGGGCGAGAAGGCGGAGGTTGGGGCTGAGGCTGAGGCGCTGGACGCAGACCTGAAGCGAAGCGCAGTGGCAGCGCAGGAGATGTTTGAGAAGCGACTTCAAGCGGAGGGAGCGGTTGATGTTCTCGTCGACCTCTTTGATTTTGTGGTGAGCTAGTTTCTTCCAGCGAGGGCCAACGGGAGTGTTGTGTCGGAGGCCACTGAGGAAAAGCTTGATTTCGGCGAGGGTGAACCCCATGTCCGTGGCGAAGTGGATGAGGAGGATGCAGTCGAGGGCGTCGCTGGGGTAGCGGCGCTGGCCGCCGAGGCGCTGGGGCGGAGCGAGGAGGCCGCGTTTTTCGTAGTAGCGGATGGCGGAGGCGTTGAGGTTGGCGCGAGCGGCGAGTTGGCCGATTTTCATTTACGTCTTCTTTCTCGATACCGGAAGCCCTGGAACTCCGAAGAGGGGCTTGCAGCGTCGTTGCGGCCGGAAAAGCGGCAGCAAGCTGCCGCACTCCAAAGCGCCCGCCTCCCCGACGGGAGTCTGGGTAAACTCCAGGCGGGCGCTACAAAATCTCCCTTAAGAGGGTTGACTTAAAGCTGAGTTTAAGTTTTAGCATTTGGGGATGGGACGTGGCAAATCCTTTTGGAGGAAAGCCATGAAGAACAGGAAAGAAAGAATTGTGGCAATGGGAAAGAAAAGCACGGCAGGCGTGACACTGGCGCTTTGGATCGGAGGCAGCGGAGCGATGGGGCTGGCGGCACAAGGCTCAGCGATCGTCGCAGGAGCGGAAAGGCAGGTGGCAACGGTGCAAAGCAAGTTCTATTGCAACATCAAGGCGCTGACGCCAGAGGAGCGGGCGCGGCACAAACAATTAGGCGAGAAATTGATGGCGGCGCGGAAGGAGACGGTGGAAACGGAGAAAGGGTACGAATTCCAGTACAGCCCGGCGGACGTATCGCTGGCGGAATTGGCGGACTGGGTGGCGGCGGAAAGCAAGTGCTGCCCGTTTTTTGACTTTCACATTGATTTGGAACGCGAGGGGAAATTGGTGTGCTTGCGATTGACGGGAGGGATCAAGGCGTTTATTCGCGCGGAGTTCAACGTCGAGAAAAAGAGGTAAGGGAAGATCAGGAAATAGAGAAAGTAAAGGAACGAGAGGACAAGACGCAGTTATTTGCGGAGATGTCCAAAAAGCCAGAGGAGGAGAGAGAGAGCGGCGCTGAGGAGGAGACAGGTGACGATTGGGAAGTAGAAGGTGGTGTGTTCACCGCGGTGGATAATGTCGCCGGGGAGTTTTCCCAAGCGAAAAGGGAGTTTGCCACCGAAGTAAAGAAGCGCGCCTACGAGGACCAGGAGGCCGCCGAGAACGAGGAGAGTACGGCCGAGTTCGCGGAGAGGGCCCATGAAAAAGATTCTAGAAGAAATGAAGTAAAGAAGTAACGAGGTAAAGACGAGGATAGAACCTCTGCCTGAAACGGGAAGCTTTGGACCGGCGTTGCTTTTCGGAGCGTCTACGGGAAGGGCGGGGCAAGCCCCGCCCCCACGAGAGTGTCAGATGAGGTCGAGGGCGGAGAAAAAGTAGCCGATTTCGAAGGCGGCGGTTTCCGGGGCGTCGGAGCCGTGGGTGCAATTGTTGCCGATGCTGGTGCCGAGGTCGCGGCGGATGGTGCCGGGGGCGGCTTTCTTGGGATCGGTGGCGCCCATGGTGTCGCGCCACTTGAGGATGGCGCCTTCGGCTTCGAGAACCAGGGCGAAGATTTTGCCGGAGCTCATGAAGTCGGTGAGCTCGGGGAAGAAGGGGCGCTCGCGATGGACGGCGTAGAAGCCGCCGGCTTCTTCTTTGGTGAGTCGCATGGATTTGATGGCGATGATTTTGAAACCGGCTTTGTGAATCCTTTTAAGGATCTCGCCTTGCTGACCGCGACTGACGGCGTCTGGCTTGATGATTGCGAAAGTGCGTTCGAGTGCCACAATGATCTCCTAAGAAGAGTGAAGTAATGAAGTAAAGATGTAACGAAATAACGAAAAGCCGGAGAACTCAAGCCTGAAAATTCTTCCATTGCTTCCAAAGGCTTTTCAACATCGCTCCAACAACGTTGAATTTGTTTGTCAGCAAAGAGCAGTCTGCAGCGTTCAAGAAACCTTCGTCGCGGCTCATTTCCAACCACAGCTTGCACTCATCGCACGAGCCAATCGCAATTTGCAAGTACCTCTTGGATTCCGCCGGCGATGAGCGTTTCGCCCAGCCCTCCACGATGTTAGCCGGTATCGATCGCGCTGCACGGCGGAGTTGCCTCGCTAATTCAAATTGTTCTTGCGCTGGAAATCTTCGTGTCGCGCGGGAGATCTCCAGGGCAATCCCATACGATTCTCGAAAGACGTTTAGATCTCTGTACGTCTTGATGGGCATCGAAGCTCCCAGCGATCAAGACGTTTTATCATTATTTCGTTATTTCTTTACTTTATTATTTTATGTTTCTATTATTTCAAGGCGGCGGCGAGGGTGGAGCCGAGGTCCGCGGGAGATTCGACGGTGCGGATGCCGGCAGCGGCCATCGCGGCGTACTTGTCCTTGGCGGTGCCCTGGCCGCCGCTGATGATCGCGCCGGCGTGGCCCATGCGGCGTCCCGGCGGGGCGGTTTGGCCGGCGATGAAGCCGACGACGGGCTTCTTCACGTTAGCCTTGATCCACTCCGCGGCGCGCTCTTCGGCGTTGCCGCCGATTTCGCCGATCAGGATGATGGCGTGCGTGTCCGGATCATTGTTGAAAAACTGGATGGCATCGAGGAACGTCGTGCCAATGATGGGATCGCCACCGATGCCGATGCAGGTGGATTGGCCGATGCCGAGTTGCGTCAATTGATGGACAGCTTCGTAGGTCAGCGTGCCACTGCGGCTGACGACGCCGACATTTCCTTGCTTGTGAATGCGGCCGGGCATGATGCCGATTTTGCATTTGCCGGGAGAAATGATGCCGGGGCAGTTCGGACCGATGAGCCGCGTTTTCTTGAAATCGACGACCGAGGCGACGCGCACCATGTCGATGGCGGGGATGCCTTCGGTGATGCAGACGATGAGCGGAAGTTCGGCGTCGGCAGCTTCCAAGATAGCGTCGGCAGCGTAGGGCGGCGGAACGAAGATCACGGAGGCGTTTGCGCTGGTGGCTTTCGCGGCGTCGGCAACGGTGTTGAAGACGGGGCGCTCGAGATGCCTGGTGCCACCTTTGCCGGGGGTAACACCGCCGACCACGTTCGTGCCGTATTCAATCATTTGTTGCGCGTGGAATGTGCCTTCGCGGCCGGTGAAGCCTTGCACGAGCAGGCGCGTTTTTTCGTTGACCAGGACGCTCATCGTGCACCTCCCGCGAGAGCCACGACTTTTTGGGCGCCGTCCTTCATGCCGTCGGCGATGGTGAAGTTCAAGCCGCTGTCGCGAAGAATTTGCTGGCCGACTTCCACGTTAGTTCCTTCCATTCGAACGACGACGGGGACTTTCAATTGCAGATCCTTGGCAGCCGCGACGACGCCGGTGGCGAGAACGTCGCAGCGCAAGATGCCGCCGAAAATATTGATGAACACGGCTTTGACTTCCGGATCGCTCATGAGAATGCGGAAAGCGTTCTTGACCTGCTCGGCAGAGGCGCCGCCGCCGACGTCGAGGAAGTTTGCGGGAGAGCCGCCGGCGTACTTGATGATGTCCATGGTGGCCATGGCGAGACCGGCGCCGTTGACCATGCAGGCGACGCTGCCATCGAGCTTGATGTAGTTGAGGCCGTGCTTGGAGGCTTCGACTTCGAGGGGATCTTCTTCATCGAGGTCGCGCAGTTCGCGGAGCTCCTTGTGACGGAAAAGCGCGTTGTCGTCGAAGGTCATCTTGGCGTCGAGCGCGACGAGTTTGCCTTCGCCGGTGAGCACGCAGGGATTGATTTCGAGCAGCGAGGCATCCGTATCGATGAAGGCACGATAGAGAGCCTGGAGGAATGGTGTGGCGTAGTTGGCCACTTCCATCGGCAAGCCCAGGCCGAAAGCAATCTTGCGGGCCTGATAAGGCTGCAAGCCCACAGCCGGATGAATGGCTTCGCGCAAAATGGCGCCGGGATTTTCCTTGGCGACTTCCTCGATTTCCATGCCGCCAGCGGCGCTGGCCATGAAGACGACGCGGCCGGTGGCGCGATCGACGAGGAGGCCGAGATAAAGTTCGCGCTTGATGTCGAGGCCTTCTTCGATGAGCAGGCGATTGACGATGCGGCCGGCGGGACCGGTTTGCGGAGTGACCAGTTTCATGCCGAGAATCTGGCTGGCGATATCGGCGGCCTCGTCGGCGGATCGCGCCAGCTTCACGCCGCCTGCTTTGCCCCGGCCACCCGCGTGGATCTGCGCTTTCACGACGGTGATGTGCGACTTCAGGCGTTGCGCCGCCTCGCGCGCTTCTTCCTTGGTGAAAGCGACTTCGCCGCGGGGAGTGGTGACGCCATAGCGAGCGAGGATCGCCTTGGCCTGGTATTCATGAATCTTCATCGAGGTTCCGTTTTCCGTTCGACTTTGAAATAGTCTGCTAGTGTTAGAATTTTGAGGCCATTCGAAACATCAGAGTTTACTCGGAACCCCGAAACGGAGCAAGGACGCGCGAAATGGCGCAGAGAATGAAGAACAAATGCACGCTTCATGGCGGACCCGGCTGCCGTCTTGCGTCGGCATTCCGATGACATTCCCGCTGATTGACCGAGTTGAGGCCGGGCACGCCCTCAAGCGCACGGAAGCAGAAGCGGCGATGGAAGAGCTGCTTTCGGGACGCGTCGAGACGCCGGAAATGGTGCGGTTGCTGGCGGCGCTCAATCGGCGGCCGGTTGAGGTGCAGGAACTCGCGGGATTTGCGAGCGTGATGCGGCGGCATGCCACGCGCGTGTTTGCGGAGGGCGAAGCACGGCCTGCGAACATGGTGGACACGTGCGGAACCGGCGGCGACGGCTCGAACACGTTTAATATTTCGACGGCGGCGGCGATCGTTGCGGCGGCGGCGGGAGCGCGCGTGGCAAAGCACGGGAATCGAGCGGCCAGCTCGCTGAGCGGTTCTGCTGACGTGTTGGAAGCGCTGGGGGTGCGGATCGACCTGCCGTTCGAACGGTATGGGCGCGCGATCCGGGAGATCGGCATTGGATTTCTGTTCGCGCAAGCCGCACACACGGCGACACGATACGCGGCTCTTGCGCGAAAACAGATCGGCGTGCAAACCGTGTTCAATTTGCTGGGGCCGCTCACGAATCCCGCGGGGGCGCAATCGCAAGTGCTGGGCGTTTTTTCAGAGGATGTGATCGACCTAGTAGCCGCGACGCTGGCTGAGCTTGGCGTCGAGCGCGCGTTTGTGGTGCACGGCGCGGGCGGCCTGGATGAGATTTCGCTTGCTGGGGAGACGACGGTCGCCGAGGTCCGAGGGGGCGCGGTCCGGCGCTTCACGGTGACGCCGGAAGAGTTCGGCGTGGCGCGAGCGCCGCTCGAATCGATTCGTGGAGGGGCGGCGGCCGAAAATGCGGCGCTCATCCGGCACATCCTGGAAGGCGAAGCCGGGCCGGCGCGCGATGTGGTGGTGGTCAATGCTGCGGCTGCGCTTGTCGCTGCGGGTGTGGCTGCCAATTTTCGCGAAGCAGCGGGACTCGCAAGTTTCGTCATCTCCTCAGGGGCGGCTAGGGAAAAACTGGCGAGTCTGGCCGCGTTCACAAGCAAGACTTAAGTGGGCGGGCTGATTTCCGGGAACTGGCCAGATCTACGGCAGGCGAAGCCAGCCGATGAAACTACTCCTGCTGTTGGAGGCAACGCACGGCGTAGGCGAAACAGGCCAGGGAGAAAACCAGGAATGCCGCCCCCTCGAACAAAATCGAATGGAAATTGCCGATTCCGATGGAGGTGAAACGCAGCCAATCGATCTCCCAGGTGATGGGATTCAGGAGCGCGGCGGTACGAAACCAGGCGGGAAGCGGCTCGAGGGGATAAAACATCGAGCTGGCGAACATGAAGACAAAGTAGAAGACGCTGGTGATACTGTTGAAGATGTCGTTGCGCCTGATCCTCAATGCAAAGATCGCATAGAAGAAAAACCAGCCCGCCGTGCCAACAGCCATCCCGGCCAGGAGCAGAGGAAGCTTTGCCCAGTGGACGCGAATCCCCAACAACGCACGGCCGACAGCGAGGGTGAGGGCGGCCTGCACGACGGCAATGAGAACGTTGAAGATGACTTTTCCGAGCAGGTATTCGCTGCGGCTCATGGGATAGGTGAGCATCTCGTAGAAGATGCCGTTGTCGCGGTCGAGGAAGAAGGACCAGGACGTGTTCGAGGCGATCGCAAAACTGGCCATGGCCAGAATTCCGGCCAGAAAGAATTCGTTGTAATTCACATTGCCGAGCCCGCTGGGAGCGCCGAGGGCGGTATTGATGCCCACGCCGAAGACGAGCATGTAAAGGAGAGGGAAGAAAAGATCCCAGAAAATGAACGTGAAGTTCGTCGCGCGAATCTTCGCTTCGCGGTAGACGACAGCGGAGATGGCGCTCATGCGGATTCCTTCCCTTCTCGCGTGGTCAGCTCAACGAAAATGTCTTCGAGGCTTGCCCCGCGGACTTCGACGCGCAGGACATGGCGGTTGCGTGAGAGTGCGCTGACGACATCCATGACGCGGCTCTCTTCGATTTTGAGCGTGAGATCAATCGCGTTTGTGTCGATGGTGGAGCGGATTGGGGAGAGCGCGGCAATCTCAGCCTGGATGTTCTCCGGCAGATGGTCGAACGCCAGGGTGATGTCATAGACGCCCTGAGAAAGCAGTTTCAAGGCGTTGAGGTCGCCGCGCGCGATCTGTTTTCCCTTGTTGATGATGAGGATGTCGTCGCAAAGCTCTTCCGCTTCGCTGAGGACCTGAGTCGTCAGGATGATTGTTCTTCCCTTCTCGACCTCGGCGCGCAGAAGATTCATGACCTGGCGCTTCAGGATGGGATCCATCCCGGTGGAAAATTCATCGAGGAAAAGCACGGGCGTATCGACCATGAAAACTTTCGCGACTTGCACGCGGCGCCGGAAACCGCCGCTTAAGTCCTGCACCTTGCGGTCGACTTCTGGGCCGAGCTGAAATTCTTCGATCAGGGCGGCGGCACGGCGCGCTGCTTCCGGTTTGTCGAGCCCCTGGAAGCGCGCGTAGGTAAGCAAATTATCTTTTACCGACAAGAGCAATTCGACCGCTGTCGCCTGAATCACCGAAGAAATCCGCTTTCGCACTTCTATGGGCTTTTTCACGACGTCGCAGCCGAGAATCTTGGCAGCGCCTTCGGTCGGCCGCGTGAGCGTGGAGAGCATGCGCAGCAGCGTGGACTTCCCCGCGCCGTTGGGTCCAAGTAGACCGAAGATGATGCCGCGGGGCACGCGAAAACTCATGCCGTCGACGGCGCGGATCGGCGCTTTCCCGCGCGAGTCGTACACTTTTACGAGGTTTTCAACTTCCAGCGCAAACTCACTCATCTACAGCTCCAAAGTGGCGCCGCGGAAACTGCGAACCGCGGGAAGAAACCAGCAAACGAGCAGAGACCTTAAGGGTCAGATAGAATCGCTGGCAGGCCACGCCGGGCCAGCCATGTTGCTCTCCGGCAACAAAGCCGCCGGGAATGTTAGAGGAGGGAATCTTTGAGAAACATAGTGGTCGCTCTGTTGATTGCCCTTTTACCGTATCCGGCGCTCGCGCAGAAGTCAACTCCTCCCGGGCCTGCGCAGGTCGCGCAGGAAGTGCGCGACTACCGGATGGACAACGAGGACCGCATCATTCGCGAGTTGAGCGAATTCCTGTCAATCCCGAACATTGCGAGCGACACGCCGAATATCCGGAAAAACGCGGCGCACCTTGTCGAAATGCTGGAGGCGCGGGGGATCGAAACGCACCTGCTGCCTATCAACGGGCGCGGGCCGGTGGTTTTCGGCAAGCTGATCACCCCGGAAGCGAAGCATACGGTGATTTTTTACGCGCACTACGATGGGCAGCCGGTCGATGCGGCAGCGTGGACGGATGGGAAGCCCTTCGAGCCAGTTCTTCGCGATGCCGCCATCGAAGCCGGTGGAAAGCGTATTCCCTTCCCGGAAAACAGCGCGCAACATCGGGCGGTCTATGACGACAATTGGCGGATCTACGCGCGCTCCTCCTCGGACGACAAATCTCCGATCGTGGCGCTGCTGGCGGCAATCGATGCGCTTCGGGCGAGGAAAATTCCGTTGGCTGTGAGTCTCAAGGTCATTTTTGAGGGAGAAGAAGAGGCGGGATCGACAAATCTGCAACGAACGCTGGAGCTGCACAAAAATTTGTTGGGTGCGGACCTGCTCATCACGGCCGACGGCCCCGTGCATCAATCAGGGCGGCCGCTGGTCTTCTTCGGAAACCGGGGCGACATCGGGGTCGACGTCACGGTGTACGGACCGATACGGGCGCTGCACAGCGGGCATTACGGAAACTGGGCGCCGAATCCGGCGATGGAGTTGTCGCGGCTGCTGGCATCGATGAAGGATGCCGATGGCCGGGTGTTGATTGATGGCTATTACGACGATATCGCGCCGCTGGGCGAGGCGGAGAAAAAAGCCCTCGCGGAAATGCCGGAGAACGACGCCGATCTGGAACGCGAACTGGGCATCGCGAAACCAGAAGGCGGCGGGAAGAAGCTGGTGGAACTGATCATGCAGCCCTCGCTGAATATTCGCGGATTGCGCAGCGCTTATGTGGGTGACCAAGCGCAGAATGTGGTGCCCGATCGAGCGGAGGCTTCGCTGGAGGCGCGGCTGGTGAAGGGGGAGGATCCGAAGAAGAAGTTTGAGCAAATCGCGGCGTTTATCGAGAAGCAGGGATTGTTCGTGATTGACCACGAGCCAACGATGGAGGAACGCCGCGCGCATGCAATGATCGCAAAGGTCGTTTATGAAGGCGGTTATCGCGCGTCGCGCACGCCGATGGATCTGCCGATGTCCAAGGCCATCGTCGAAGTCGTGCGAGCGGCAGCGGGGAATAACACGGTGGTCATGCCGTCATCGGGAGGCAGCGTGCCGATGTATATTTTCGAGGATCTGGGGTTGCAGTGGGTGGGCGTGCCGATCGTGAATTACGACAATCATCAGCACAGCTCGGATGAAAATTTGCGGCTGGGGCAATTCTGGAGAGGGATGGAAATCTACGGGGCGATTTTGGCGGGTTTGAATTGGTGAGAGCTCGACATCTGAAGTGGTCAGCCAAGCTGGGGCGCAGCATGCTGCGCCCCTACAAAGAAAGAAAATTCTTGAGGAGCTGCTTGCCGGAATCGGTGAGGACGGATTCGGGGTGAAACTGCACGCCTTCGATTTTGTAGCGGCGGTGGCGAAGGCCCATGATAATGCCGTCGTCGGTCTCGGCGGTGATTGTCAGCTCGCGGGGCAGGGATTTTTTCTCGACGATCAGGGAATGGTAGCGCGTGGCGGTGAAGGGATCCGGCAGCTTGCAGAAAATATTCTTGCCGTCGTGGTGGATCTGGCTCGTTTTGCCATGGAAGAGCTTCGGAGCGCGGACGATTTTGCCGCCAAACGCGGCGCCAATGGCCTGGTGGCCGAGACACACACCGAGGATAGGAAATTTTCCGGCGAGGCGCTCGACCAGCTCCACGGAAATGCCCGCCTCCTGCGGCGTGCAAGGACCGGGAGAAATTACGATGCGCTCCGGCTTGCGGCGGGCGATTTCCTCGACGGTAATCTTGTCGTTGCGATGCACTTCGACCTGGCAACCGAGCTCGCCGAGATACTGGGCGAGGTTGTAGGTAAAGGAATCGTAGTTGTCGAGAAGCAAGATCATGACGGCTTCCCCGATTGATTTCCGCGGTGCGCTCTTTCCAGCGCGGTGAGCAAGGCCTTCGACTTGTTCACACTCTCCTGATATTCGCCCCCTGGCGTGGAATCCGCAACTATGCCTCCGCCAGCTTGCACGTGGGCGACGCCGTTTTTCATAACCATGGTGCGGAGCGCGATGCAGGAATCGAGGTTGCCCGCGAAATCGAGGTAGAGAATGCCGCCGGCATAAATTCCTCGGCGGGTGCGCTCCAACTCCTCGATGATTTCCATGGCGCGAACCTTGGGGGCGCCGGAGACCGTGCCGGCCGGGAAGCAGGCCATCAACGCGTCAAAGCAATCCACATCTTCGCGCAAGCGGCCGCGCAGGCTGGAAACCAGATGCATGACGTGCGAGTAGCGCTCGACGGTGAGCAACTTTTCGGGCTTCACCGTGCCGTAGTCGCAGACGCGCCCGAGATCGTTGCGTCCCAGATCGACGAGCATGATGTGCTCGGCGCGCTCCTTTTCGCTGGCAAGCATTTCGTGTTCGAGGCGCTGGTCTTCGGCTTCGTCCTTGCCGCGCCAACGCGTGCCGGCAATGGGACGGTAGAAAACATCGCGTCCCTGAACTTTGACGAGCATTTCCGGCGAGCTGCCGACAACGGAGACGTCGTTGAGTTGCAGGTAGAAAAGATAGGGTGAGGGATTCAACGCGCGAAGCTCGCGATAGACTTCAAATGGTTCGGCCTGCGTTTTTGCCGAGAACCGCTGGCTCAGCACGACTTGAAAAATATCCACGACGCTCTTCCGATCTAACTTCGCTTTCCGCACGGCAGCCAGGTATTCGGGCCGGCGGAAATTTGAAGTTACTTTCAGAGGCCCGCGTTTCTTTGATTTCGATGGCTTCTTCGGCCTTTCCGCGGCCACGGGCTCATCGAGCAATCGGCGCGTCTCTTTGATTTCAAGCACGGCGGCATCGTATTTCGCGCGAAGGCTGCCGGGGCCTTCGGTGAACACATTGCGAACGATCCACAAACGGTGTTGCACATGATCGAAAGCTACGAGGCCGTGATAGAACATCAGCATCGCGTCATAGAGGCCGACTTCATCGCGGAGGCGCTTCGGGATGCGCTCGATCAGCCGCACCATGTCGTAGCTGAAATAGCCGATAGCGCCGGCGACAAGCGGCGGCAACCCTGGAAGGCGCACGGGACGAAAACGCTCGATGCGCTCACGGAGAAACGAGATGGGATCGCGCTCTTCCCAGACGACCCGGTCGCGACCCTCCAGAACACATGCGCCACCGGCGTAGCGGAAGATTTCCTCGGGGTGCGCGCCCGCAAACGTATAGCGCGCGATTTTTTCGCCACCTTCCACGCTTTCGAGTAGGAAAGAGTACCGCGCACCCTGGGCGATTCGCAGATAGGCGCTGACAGGGGTCAGCAAATCCGCGGAAAAAACATCGTAGACCGGAATGAGGTTGCCCTGTTTTGCGAGGCGCTGAAATTCGCGAAAGTCCGGCTGGATCATGGGAGTGAGTTCACGGTCGATAGTTTTCAGTTCACAGTCAAAAGAGACCTATTATTACATTACTTGAGGCTAGCCTGGATTTCTCATGATCGCGGGGCTGTATTCTCGGTGGAGCAGGCCGGACGCGATGGAACGAGGTTCGATCCGGCGAGCAAGAACGACGGAGTGTGGGGTTCAGGCTGAGGATGAAAGAAAAGCGACGGCAAGCCGCCGCACTCCAAAGTGTCTGCGTTGTAGGCGGACCATACCGGCAGCCGAAGGCGGGGCGGATTCAGGTAAGAAATGCGGTCTAGTTAACCATAACACCCCCCACCCCCCTGTTTTTCATAAGTGTTCATTCTAAAGGGAGTTAAAGTGATTTGTTTTGATACACTTTTGCAAGTGTTGATTCTAAAGGTAGTTAGAGACGGCTGTTTCGAACCATTTTTGTAAGTGTTGATTCTAAAGGGGGTTAAGGTTATTTAGAATCAACACTTCTATACCCTCATGTAAGTGTTGATTGCAAAGGAAGTTAAAGTCCTTTGTTTTGATACACTTTTGCCTCCAATGCAAGTGTTGATTCTAAACTGGTTAGTCCGTCCATGGATCTGTCGTCCGGAGAGGTGAGAGGACGCCAGGGCGGGCGGCCCCTGGAGCCATGGGTAGGCGCAAAAGTCTCCAGAAAAGGAGGATTTAGGTTGTAACCGGGGTCTCGCGAAGGCGAGGCGGACCACTTCACAGAGATAATCTACCAGAGTAGTGACTGCTCTGTCTATTAGAAAATCACGGTAGTGGGTCATCGACATCAGTTTGCGGTAAATGCGTTAACCGGGCATTGGGTCAGACGCTTAATTCTTTCGAGCAAATGCCGCAGGGGCAGAAACGATGTCCCTGCGATGCTATTCTCATGGTCGGCCCAATCAGACTCCATTTCCTAGGAGGGATAAATTGCGACAATCGCTGAAGATTTGCGTGATGACATTGGCTTTGTGTGCGCTAACGGTGCAGGCGCAGGAGAAGCTACCACTGAAATTGATTGCGACCACCCCGATGCCAGGTTTCACGGGTGATTTCGACCATTTTGGGCTCGACCTGAAGGGTAACCGTTTATTCCTTGCGTCCGAAGATCAAAAGACTGTCGAAGTGTTCGACCTCCGGACGGGAGAGCGGATTCATAGTATCAAAGGCTTCGGCCAACCGCTTACGATGGCTTATCTAGCCGAGTCCAACCGTCTTATCGTCACGGACGGAGGCGATACCGATGCCGTCGAACTGGTGGATTGTAAAGACTACAAAATCATTAACACTCTCAAACTGGGTCAAGGCGTGGACCACGGCGCGTACAACCCGCTGAACAGTTACTTTTATGTGGAGAACGGCGGCGGACCAGACGGGAAGATACATGTGCTCAGTATTATTGATACAAAATCCTTTAAACAAGTCGGTGAGGTTGCCGGGCTACCTGGAAATTCCAACGAGGGCATGGTCATTGACCATGAGGGGAAAAAACTTTATGTGAACCTCACGGGCACAGATGAGATTGGAGTCATTGATCTGGACACTCGTCAACTAATTGCCAGATGGCCCTTGCAGGACGCGCACGTAGCTCATGCGATAGCCCTGGACGAAGCTAATCATCGACTGTTCACCGCCACGCGTAAACCGTCACAGTTTATAGTTTTTAACACCGACACCGGAAAAGTCGTGACCACTCTCCCGTGTGTGGGTGTGAACAGCGACATGTCGCTCGATGTCGCACGTAAACGAATCTATGTGACTGGAAGTGAGACGGCGTCTGTTTTTGAACAGCGCGATGCAGACCATTACGAACACATCGCCGAAGTGCCGACTGCCTACCGTGCGAAATCGTCGATTTTTGTGCCTGAACTGAAACGGCTTTACGTCGCCGATTCAGGTAAGGGAAAGCCAGATGCGAAATTGGCGCTGCAAATTTTCGAGGTCCAATGAGCTGAGCAAGGAATGAAGACCCGTCTTTGATACTTGAGACAAATCTGAAGCTAACTCCCGGTTAGTCGTATAATCGGAAACTGACCCATTACCGAAATCACGGATCAATTGACTTCTGCGGCTGGCCGGATTTTCTCACCGAGACACCAAGAAAAGACTGACAGGGGAATCGACGCGGCCGTACGCGCAAAGCTGAAGGAGCGCTGCTCGGTTGTAGGGGCGCCCGCCGCAGCGGGCGCCCCAACCTGGCGGCAGCGTGCCCATTGGAGGGGTATTGCTGTGTTTCCGGGCTTCGCCGAAAGCCCTTGCGAGAAAAGCGGGCTAGCGAGCGCGCAACTTCTCTTCGGCCCGCAGGGCCGCAAGCACGGCTCGCCGCATGGACGCTTCGGGCGCGCGCTTTTCCGTCCAGATCTCCCATTGAGCGATGCCCTGCGCGAGAAACATCTCGACGCCGGAGACGGTGGCGATACCCTTTTGCGCGGCGAGCTTCAAGAGCTGAGTCCTCTGTGGGCGGTAGATCAAGTCCATGACGATCCGACAGTGTAACTCGCCGGGCTCGAGGGGCGAAATTCCGCCGTGCGGGTGCATGCCGACCGGCGTGGCGTTGAGGATAGCGTCAAAAAATTCCGTGCGTAAAGCGCGGCGCGGCACTACTTCTCCACCCACGGCCCGCGCCAGATCTTTTGCTGCTTTCTCGCGCCGCGCGCAAATTCCGACGATGGCTCCGGCGCGCGACAGCGCGAACGCAGCCGCGCGCGCCGATCCACCGGCGCCGAAGATCAGAGCGCGGCTTCCTTTGATTTGGAGTTTCTTCTCCAGCGCGCGGAGCACCCCGACGTAATCCGTGTTGCAGCCGCGAAGCGACCCGTCGCTGCGGACCACAACGGTATTCACGGCGCCGATCTCTGCCGCCAGCGGCTCGCATTCCTTCAGGTGTTGGAGAATGGTTTGCTTGTGCGGCAGGGTGACGCTGAAACCGCGGACGCCGAACTCCGGGACGGATGCAAGAAAATCGCTGAGCTGGCGCACCAGAAATGGGAGATAGACGGCATCCACGCTGCGCGACGCGAAACCAGTGTTGTGCAGCAACGGAGAAAGAGAATGACCGATGGGATTGCCAATCACTCCGTAGACCCGCGTGCGACGCGTGAGAGCGTGCGCGCGGTAGAGATGCTTCATCTCGTCCAGTGAAACCTGGCCGCGGGCGGTCGCCTCGGCGACAGGCGCGTAAGCCAGCGCACTTCCCTCGCGCAAGGCGAGGATTCGCGCGGGCAGGCCGGCTTCTCCCATCGGAACGGCGACAAAACTTTTCGAATTCCGCGCCAAGCGCAGGAGCCGGATGCTGTCGTGGATAGTCCGCGCTTCGGCCGCGATTTTCACGGCATCAACCCCGCCGTGGGCTGCTGGGTTCATGATTGGAGGCAAATCCGGCGTGCGCTCAAAGTCGTGTACGGAAAGCAAGACACGCGGCGGCACGGGATATTCCCGAACGGACTGGCCGGGAAGCTTGCGCAAGGTTTCCACCGCGAGATCGCACCATTGGCAACCGGCTTCGCGGGCCTGAATTAGCCAGTAGAGTTCGCGGTCAACGCCTCCGGCAAACTTGCCTCCGCCTTCGCGGCGGCGGCAGGTGGCGAGAAATGTGGCATTCCGAGGTTGGACCTCAGTCAGCCAGCCGAGGAATCGCGCACGCTCCGCGTCACTGCTCAGCCAATCGAGGCGCAACTCTACAGTTCTGGTTTGTCTCAAGGCGGAGCGCACCAGTTTTGACATTTCGGCTGCCGTGGAAGCCGCCACGACCGCACAAATCCGCCGTAACCCTGTACCAAAGAGCCCCATACCCCGCCTTGCGCCGCCAAGCTATTGAAAATGCAGCTAGTAGTATGCCGTATCAAAAGTGTAAAGCAACCTCGGCCATTTGGTTGACGCGTGGGGTAGGCCCTGATACTTTCGCTAGGAAAAGTCCATGCACGGCCCGTAGGGCGTGTTTTCGAAGGAGATATGGAATGCGCGCTAGAATAGCTGTCTTGTCCCTATCGGTCTTCCTGAGTGCTGCGGTAAGTTCGGCACAAAACGCACCCCAGGCTGCGCCGCCAATTCCTCAAATCGACTTCAGCACGGTGAATTGTTCAGGGTTCGTTACGGACCAGAAAGTGCCGGACGAGATCTGGCTAGTCTCCGGGGAGCAATCGAACTACAAGATCACCTTTATGCGCGGCGACTATGTGTACATCAATCGCGGCCAGGACAAGGGTGTTCGCGTGGGCGACCGATTCTCGGTTGTGCGACCGGACAAGGATCCCACGGAAGTGCCATGGTTCAAGTGGCAGACGAAACTCCTGAAAGCCATGGGCACCTCCTATCTGGACGCGGGACAGGTCCGTGTGGTGAACGTTCAGCCTAAGGTTTCGGTCGCTCAGGTCATATTCTCGTGCGGTTATATGCAGCGCGGGGATATCCTCCAGCCCTATCAGGATCGTCCGGCACCGCCGTTCAAGGATGCCGCAGCCTTCGATCACTTTGCGCCTGTGAGCGGCAAGCCGGTGGCCATGGTGGTGGCTGGAAAAGACTACGGACAGGTCTTCGGTAAACTCAGCACAGCCTACGTGAACCTCGGGAGCAACCAAGGTGCCAAGGTCGGCGATTACTTCCGAATCTTCCGGTATCAAGGTTCGATGGCAGAGACCGTGCCGCAAAACAAGGGTTATCAGTACTCGATATACGGCTTCGGGAGTGCCCCCACGCGGTACGAATGGAATGAACTTCCGCGCGAAGTACTCGGCGAGGGAATTGTCATCAACGTGAGCCGCAATTCATCGACGATGATAATCACTTTTAGTTCCATCGAAGTCTACGCGGGGGACTACGTCGAAATCGAGTAGAATCCGGCACCCCCGAATGGTTCAGGCCCGCAGCGGTTTCTCCGCGCGGGCCGTTTGTTTTTTGCCTCGCTGTTCGATTTCGACCTTCCCAGCCTGGCTGAACCCTTCAGGCCCCCTCGCGATAAGAAATCTCGGAAAAGACCTCACAGGTAAATCCAAAGAGGCGAGCCTCGGGATCGCGCCAGGCTTCGCTACGCAACCCCGCCTTGCGGCAGGTCTCCTCTAGGAACTGCTGGCGCGTCAGCCGATGTTCGATCGCAACCTGGGGGAGAAGAAGCCCGCGCTGCGCGTGTAGACGGACGAAGAGCCCGTGATGCCCGATTTCGATTGATTCAGGGGCGATCGGTTCCAGGGGTGAAAGCAATGAGATTTCGATGTTAAGTTCACCAAGCTGTTCCGTCTTCATGGGGGCGAACCGCGGATCTTCGAGCGCTGCGCTGGCGGCACAACGAACAATAGCCTCTCCCAGCGGCTCGTTCGCTTCAATGACGCCGATACAACCCTGCAGGCGTTTGCGCACGTGAAGCGTCACGAAAACGCCGCGGCGCACCGCAAAGACTCCTTCGCGAGGAAACTCATCAGGAAGCTTGCGGTGGGAGACGGCTTCGACAACAGCCGTCCGGGCCAGTTGCAGGGCGGCGCGCCGGTCCGCTTCAGAGAGGGACGGCATCCTCGGACTTCTTGCGAGCTTCGAGCATCCGGAGCCGGCGGCGCTGCTTGATGCTGTCGTCAACGTGGCTCCAGAAGCGCCGGAAGTACTGGGCGGCGGAAACGAGCGCGCTGATGACAACGAGCCAAAGCAAGATTCGCGCCAGGGGCTTGAGCGACGGGTGCCGCGCTCCGACGATGAGTACCGCCACGGCGCACACCTGCAAAACCATCTTGGTCTTTCCAAGGGTGGATGCTTCGATCGTAAATCCCTCGGCCGAGGCGATGTTCCGCAAACCGAGAACGGTGAATTCCCTGCCGATAATGATCACCACCATCCACGCGTCAACGAGATTCATGCTCACCAAAGAAATGAATGCCGCGGAGATCAAGAGCTTGTCGGCAATGGGGTCGAGAAGAATGCCCAGGGTCGTCACCTGCAGGCGCCGCCGAGCCAAGTATCCATCCGCCCAATCGGTGGCTGCAGCCAGGAGCAGGATCAACACGCCCCAGACCTCGAAGTGCATGGAAAAGCCCCAGAACTCGAAATTGGGACTGCGGGTGAGGAGGATCACGATGAGGACGGGAACGAAAAAGATTCGCAACAGCGTCAGTGAGTTAGGAAGATTCATGAGTGCATGACGGCGGGGGTGCCGCCCCGTGGCTTCAGCCACCGCAGCTTCACTATAGACTTGGTGTAAGGATGCGTCAACACGTGAGAGGCGGTTCGGGGAGCGCTCCGAGGAGCCCCAATCCCATGGCTTTTGAGCCTTGGGAAGTTACTTCGAGATTAACACTATCCCAAGAGTATAAGCAAAGAAAGCGATACTCTTTCACAACGCGCCTGCTGCAAATCTGTGCAAATGTGAAAAGTGCACGTTCGCGACGGAGCGGGCAAGAAAGGAAGTGTAAATGCCCTCCGTGGAACACTAACCCATTTATTTTCAATATGGTACAAGGATATGGCATTTCCAATCCTGCATCATGCCCAGCAAAACGTACACGCAGATCTCCGCGAGGGGCTGCAGTTTCCACAGCGTTTTCCACAGAGGATAGGGCCTGGAACCTAAAAGAAAAGAGGCTCAAGAGGAGCCGCAAGTGAGTAAAAACAGGGATTTTACGCGACTTTACTCCGCAGTTAGCAGGTCGAAAAGCGAACCACCCCGATCAGATGGCACGCGGGCCGCGAAGGAGCCGGATAGGGAGCATGAAGATGGCGCTGAAGAGACCAAAAACTCCGTGAACGGCGATTCCCACAAGGCGGAAAGGCAGCGTCAGGAGCCAGACGAATGGATACAGCACAAGAGCAAGCAGCGCGAGCGGCCAGCACAGGATGAACAGGATGATCCACAAGAAGAATGCAGCCATGGCAACCTCGTTTGTGACGACCGCAAACCGGTCAGTGC
>WNFD01007285.1_pt1 | contig 23750 bp, 22 predicted proteins | sample 5400491 | NCBI WGS metagenome assembly WNFD01 (sample SAMN13153343, study PRJNA577476) | soil metagenome | isolation source: 120 cm saprolite under Douglas fir tree site 2 hole 2 replicate 2 | place: USA:California | collected 2015-04-18
TCCATGACTTCCTGTTTGCGCGTTATGCGATGGACGGCGTCGACTTGTCCCCACTCAATCCCAAAGCGCTATCACAGTAAAGATGGAGGGACGGTCTTGTTAGCCGACGAAGTTCATCTGTGACACGAGTTTGGCGAGGACCGGCCATCGTGAATTGCCGAGAACCACGATCGCAATGATTCGGTCCGCGAGATTTTGTTGGTAGCGGATGTTCTTGTCGGTGGTCAGGAAGACCTCGAAGGCGGCTTCTTCCGCGGCTCTTGGGAGTTCACCATTGCTTAGCGTGTCCCAACCAAGATCTTTCGTCTTTTTGACTATGTGGTCCTTGGTCGGCGCGGAAGGCGGGAATGGGGCCGTAGCGGAGGATGAGGTTGGCCATTCGCGCGAAGTCTTCGGCCACTCATCCAAGTTGGACCACTCCAAATTAGTACCGAGAAACGCCCTTGTATTTACTGGCTGGCCACCTGGCCCAGCGTGCCGTCTGAGCGGCCTGACACATGTGAAATTGGCGGGAGCGACGGGACTCGAACCCGCGACCTCCTGCGTGACAGGCAGGCGTTCTAACCAACTGAACTACGCCCCCGCAAACTCACTAAAAATGACTTCCCTCTCCTTGCACAATCTTGCAGTGTCTTGCGCTGCCTTCCACGTCCTTCGACGTAACAGGGCATCGTTCTCGACGTAGCCTAATCCACGCTAGCCGTTCGGGCTTTACCCGAATGGTCTCAGCGACCTGAGTGTACTGCCATCCGGCCAATCGAGGAATGAGCGGAGAGGAGCAGGAGTGCCGTGGTCAAAGAGAATAAGCATTTAGCGGTGCGCTGGAGTTTCCAAACTGCGCGCAGCAAAGTCCAGCACCGCCGTGACTTGTTCGCGGGTGAGGTCGAACCATTCGATGATCTCTTCTATACTGGCTCCTGCTTCGAGATTCTCGAAAACCGTAGCGACCGGCATGCGTGTACCACGGAAGACCCACGCCCCGCTTACCTTTCCGGGTATGCTCTCGACAGCCGGGCATTGTGACCAATCCAGCGCCGCCATAACAGGCTCCTTCGAGTTATCGTACACCAGACAAGGCGACGGGTGATAGGCAGAGGTTAACGTCAGAGGCCCGCTTCCTTTTCTCCATCTTCCATTGTGGCGTCCCGCTGGCGTCGTTCGACAAAATGGTTTTTAGAGGAGATTCGCGGAACCGTGAGAGGGAGAATACCCGCGTCTTTACTGTGCCCGCACTTACTCCCCACTCTGCACTCGTCGCTCAAAATCGTGGAATCCTGGATCGGACCGCAACGGGTCCAATAGCGGGTCTTTGATGTTGAAATAGAAATCGTCTTCGTCGTAGGCTCTCGCTAGCCACCGGATCGCGTCCTCTTTCAGATCTAGCCCGACATAGACCAGACAGACGATCCAAGGATGACCAGCTTTCTCTGCCAGAACTTTTACTTCGGAAAGCATCCTTTCTGCTTGGTTTTTCTTCCCCTCAAGTCCATAGATGTACGCGAGCGCTCCCAACGAATATAGGCTGTCAGGAGAAATCTCTTCCGCCTTTTTAAACTCACTTTCCGCTTCAGGGTAACGGTGCACAACCGCGTAAGCAAATCCCAGACGCATGCGGGAATTGTATTGCTGGGGATCGAGTTCTACCGTCTTGCGAAACTGTTCTAACGCCTTGTCAAACTGCCTGGCTTCCATCAGGAAGTTTCCAAACAAGCCGTTGATATTGGGCGACACAGGATCGAGTCTCAGAGCCTGTTGGATCTGATCCATGCCTTCTTGATCCCGCCAACCCAGCAGCAGCACCGCATACCAGTGGTGCGCCGTGGCATAGTTCGGCCACAAGATTCCACTGGAAATCAGGAAATGAAACAATTTCTGTAACAATTGCTGCCCGAACTTCACTATCAGCTATCTGGGAACCGCATCCTGCCGAAATAGGTCGCATTTTCGAGTCTTAGCAGTCAACCGGAAACGCTACTGCGGTGAACGATACTTAGAACAGCTTTTAACAAGAAATTATGAACTTAATCAAAAATTACTTTGACGGATAGACAGCCTCGCGATATTTTCTGAGGGAAAACGAATGGCCAATCGGTTTTGGAAACTGCATAAGAAGTTCCTGGCCCTTTGCGCCAAAGTCTCTCACTTGGCGGTTCTAACCATGAAGAGGCACTGCGTTTGCGGCTAAAGCCAGTAGAGTCCCATTGGGCAGCATTGTCGAGGGTTTCAGGACGCTTTTTCCCATTTCGTTTCGCTACCGAGCGAGGGCGCGAGCTCTCAGTTCTGGTTCTGGGTCCGTCCAACTTGGGAGGTGGACCTTGGCAAAGTTCGAAATCGCAATCGCTGACACCCAGGAATGGGCCTTTCAAGGGCTGCGATCCTTGCTGCCGGCGAGGGATTTCGAGCTGTGGAGGATAAAGGAAAGCGATTTATTGTCGCCCGAGCGGGCCACTGCGGCGCAACTTGTCGTTCTAGCCGCCGAGCGAGGCGACCCATGGCGGGCGGTCCATCTTGCTCAGCGGTTGGCTGAAAACCACCCAGCGGTCAGCGTCATTCTTTTGGCTTGGGCGAGCTCGGAGGAGCTTGCGATCGCAGCGCTTCGCGCCAGGGTAACCGACTATTTCACTCCTCCCATAAGACTGGACGAACTGGCACGCAAGATCCAGCGAGTCGCGCACGCCTGTCTTCCTCCTACGACTTGGATGCGCCGGGCGGAGGAGCAGGAAGGCCAATGCCTTCCGATCATCGGAAACAGCCGGGCCATTACCGAAGTCAGGGCCTATCTGGAGCGAGTTGCGCAGCGGGACTGCAACACGATGCTGCTTGGAGAGACAGGCACCGGAAAGGAACTGGTCGCCCAAGCCATCCACTCACGCAGCCCAAGAAGGAACCGACCCTTTGTTTGCATCAATTGCGCTGCGATTCCCGACACTTTGCTGGAAAGCGAACTGTTCGGCTACGAGCGAGGCGCTTTTACCGGCGCGAATGTTCGGACCACCGGGAAAATCGAGCAAGCGCACGGGGGAACCGTCTTTTTTGACGAGATCGGCGAAATGACCCCTTATGCCCAAGCCAAGATCCTGCGGGTCATCGAAGACCGGCAGATTCAAAGACTTGGCGGGCGAGGAAACGTATCGGTCAATGTACGGATCCTTTCGGCAACCAACCAAGACCTGCCCAAGCTCATTTTCCAGCACCGATTCCGGAAAGATCTATACTTCCGCCTCAATGTAGCTTGCATCCGGGTGCCGGCTTTGCGTGAACGGAGGGAAGACATCCCCGATTTACTGCTGCATTATGTCCGGATATTCAATCGCCAGACCGGTTGCGCCGTCGAGGATTTTGCGCCCGACGCCCTGGAACACTTGCAAAACTATGAGTGGCCGGGCAATGTCCGGGAACTCAAGAACCTGGTGGAATCTATTTTTGTCGACCCACCGCCCCGGTCGATCACCCTCGAACAGGTCACGCTGGCCTCAAATGACTTTTCCGGCCGTACCAGGAAAGTTTCAGAGCGTGAGCAGCTCGTCGAGGCTCTGACCGCTGCGCAAGGAAACAAGAGCAAAGCCGCCGAAAGCTTGCATTGGTCGCGCATGACGATCTACCGCAAAATTGCCAAATACAAGATCGACAGCGCGGATGACTATTTTAACGCCGTGGGCGCTTCATAGAATTTTCACTGCTCTAGATTCTTGCCTTCCTGCTGGTCGCTACCCGAGCACCCGTCCATTCTCCAAAGCGCATGGATTCCTCGGTCCTAAGAGCCGCCGATTTTTCTAAAGAGTGTAACCCTGTGACGTTGCTGTTACACCCGGTGCGAAAAGACGCGGACGACCTAGGTTGTGGCCCGGGAAAATCCATTGGCTTCAGCAACATAAGCCTCCGCTGAAGTTGAATCACGGCCTTTTTCTGAAGTTACGGTTCGAAAGCGTCCGCCAGGCTAGGTGACTGAAAGCAAAGGACCGAAAGTGCGGATTTGTTGGCAGCTTCCGTGCACCTAGAAAAATGCACGTCAAAGCGGAGGCTTGCTTGAATGTCGACACTGCGCAATAGCCCATACGACTCGCCAATTCACCGAGGAACGACACCCCCGGAGGCAACCGATCCCGGTGAACGCCTCAAACAACTGAGAATCGAGCTCACCCAACAACAATCGCGCCGGGACCACATCGCGAGACAGCTCGACGAGTTGCAAACCGACATCACCGACCTTGAGCAAACGGTGGGCGAAGTGGCCACCACACTGTCGGACTATGCGAACGAAATCAAGAACATGCACACCGAACTGCATGGACTGCACTATTTCTACGACCAAAAAACAAAGATGGTGGCGGCAGCCATCGGCGACAAAAAGGATCCGATCGACGACGCGATCCAGTCATTCGATCAGGAAACGGAAAGACTCAAGGATCAGCTCGAAGGTCTCGCCCGGGCCAGAGACGAAGCGCGAGCGGAATCCGTGAGAGCCGATGCGATTCAGGTGGACAAGCAAACGGCCTATGACGGATACAAGAACTACAAACAGGACACCCACGCGAAATTGCAGGACCTTGAGACCCTGCGAACAGCCAGCACCCAAGCCGACGAGGCGACCGACATCGCCACCATGTATTTCCTGATCCTCGAGTTCAAACACGTCCTGCATGGCACGCATATCGTCTCGCAACACCAACTGGCCCTCGACCTGAAAGAAAAGCTCAGCCAACTGGAAGCGGCGAAAGAAGATGCCAGACAAAAGAAGGCTGTCTGGAATGAGCTTTCGACCAACTACGACGCGCAAAACGCGACTCTCGTAGAGAGGCTCAAGGGGCGTCGCGCGGCTTTGTTGGCCATTGTGCAGAAACTGTACCCGGTCGAGAGCGTCCCAGCGAAATGAGCGACTACACAGTACTCGCAGATATCGGCGACACCCTGATTACGGTGCTCTTCAGAGAACTCAACCTAGACCCGCAAGTAAAGGGATTAATTGATACCCAGGACCGCATCTCACTCGAGTCGCCCGCTGATCTGGAAGGCAACGATGCGGTCCGGCTCTCCGTTTACCTCTATCGGCTGATCGAAGACCCGCACATGAAAAACCGGTTTGCCACGGAAGGTACCGGCGGGAAGCGCCGCAAGACACCGTTGACTCTCGACCTCTATTACCTCATGACCCCGCTGGTGGGAACACCGCGCGAGCAGCAGATCGTCCTTGGCAAAGCCATGCAGGTTCTCTACGACCGCGCCATTCTGGTCGGCACGAATCCGAACGGAACGCTTGCCGAAACCGGCGAAGAGATTCGGATGATTTTGAACTCCGTATCGCTCGAAGAAACGACGCGAGTCTGGCAGGCCCTCGAGCTGAGCTACCGACTTTCGGTTTGCTATACGGCTCGAGTCGCGATTGTCGATTCCGGGGAAGAAGTCTTCGTTCCGCCGGTGGTTTCAAAACGAGCGCTGTACACAACGGCTTGAGACGGGAAACAAAATGCTGCCGCTAAAGGTCAATCCGGATGAGTGGAACCTGAACCCGGGTTTCGTCTTGCTGCTCTCCGACGGGTTCGCCAAGGCGCGGACCCTGCACGGAATCGTCGAAGCAAGAATAGACGCGCGCGCGGCGTCCTTTCAGAAAGATCCAGACGGGACATTCGTTTTTCTGAATGCCTTGGCGCCGGGAAAGTACACGGTCGGAGTACGAAGCTCGGCGAAGACTCCGTTCTACTTGCCCGTCGATATTCCAATCACCTTGCCCTCTGCCAGTGCCCGGTGGCCCGCGTATCCCGACTTGAGTTTGGCCGATCCGGACAAGATGCTCGACGACCCGGCGCAGCCCGCTGCGTATCGCGCACAGCTTCAGCTGGCTTCCCTGAAGCCTACGACGGCTTATCCGTTCCCACTCGGGACGACCCTGGTTCGTGGAACGGTAAGCGGAGGCGCGGCCAGAGTTAGCGGAGCCACGGTTCATCTAGCCGGCCAAACCAGCGGTTACCAGACCGGCGACGATGGCGAGTACGTCCTCTATTTCGATCAAATTGTCAACCGAGCCGAGAACGTGACTTTAGTGGCAAGCAAAAGCGGCAAACCGAATGTGAGCATGGCGGTCAATGTGTTGCGCGGGCTCACAGTGGCGGTCGACTTTAAGTTGGCGGCATAAGGGAAAAGGAGGCAGAGCATGCCTGAGTATCTATATCCCGGGGTATATGTTGAAGAACTCGATACCGGAAACAAACCCATAGAAGGGATCACCAGCTATACCGAGTTTGTCCGAACCTTTGGCGGCCATATGCAGAATGAATTCGGGCAGCCGACGGCTTATCTGGCCTACGGAGTGGAAGGGTTTTTTCAGAATGGCGGCTTGCGCTGCTGGGTGGCTCGCGTGACCTCGGGAACGGCCAAAGCGTCCACGGCCGAACTCGGCGAACTCCAGGTAGCTGCCGCTGGACCTGGCGCCTGGGGCGCGCAGGTTGGCTATCAGATCAGCAAAGCAGGGCTAGCCGACCCCAAGCTCTTCAAGCTCACGGTGATGTATTGGTCGACTGCCGCTGTGGCTGCCGCTGCGATTGCGCTGGGCGATCCGGTCAAAGCCGCGCAAACGGCTTCCCTGATCGAAGTTTTTGACAACCTTTCCTCTGAACCGACCGCCAGCACGTACTTTGTCGGTGCGGTTTCCGGCGTCTCGAATCTGGTCACCGTAAAGCAAAAAAAAGCCGGGCGCCCTGCTGACAAAGCGCTGGCACTCCTGGACGGAAGCGGGGGCGGGGTAAAGGGAGACGACGGCGGGCCTTTGGCACCCGGAGACTTCGACGGTAGTGCCGCCGACCCCGCAAATCCGACCGCTCTTCTTGGCCTCGCCGCGGTCGACGATATCTCGATTCTCTGCTGCCCCGATGAATCGGCACTGGGGCGCAACGCAATCGCCGACAAGCTACGAACGCAGTGCGAAAACATGAAAGACCGGTTCGCAATCGTGCAAGCTGCATTCGCAGAGCCAAGACCCGTCCAACCAACCGCCCAGAATTCGAAATATGCAGCCTTCTACTTTCCATGGCTGAACGTAGTCGACTCTAAAACCGGGCTCAAAATTTCGATTCCGCCCGCCGGCCACATTGCCGGAATCTATGCGCGCAGCGATACCGAGCGCGGGGTGCACAAGGATCCGGCAAACGAAGTAATTCGGGGAATTGATTCGCTGCAAGTGCCCATTGACAACCAGGCGCAGTCGATCCTGAACCCTATCGGGGTAAACGCGCTGCGTTTCTTCAAGGGTATGGGCAACCTGGTTTGGGGCGGGCGAACGACCTCCTCCGATCCCGATTGGAAGTACATCAACGTGCGCAGACTTTTCATTTTCGTCGAAAAGTCGATCGAACGCGGCACGCAATGGGTGGTGTTTGAGCCCAACGATGAACCAACCTGGGCGCGGGTGCGACGAAGTGTCAGCGCTTTTCTGAACGGACTCTGGCTGGACGGCATGCTGCAGGGCGCTAAGAGAGAAGACGCGTACTTTGTGCGCTGCGACCGGACCACCATGACCCAAGCCGACATCGACAACGGCAGGCTGATCGTGGTGATCGGAATTGCGCCGGTAAAACCCGCTGAGTTTGTCATTTTCCGCATCGGTCAGTGGACTGGCGGATCGGACATCACTGAAGGCTAAGCAAGACCGAACGACAAGGAGAAAAAATGGCAAACGGCGCAAGGAACGATCCCTACTCGCAATTCAATTTTCTCATCGAGATCGATGGTGTAGTCAAGGGCGGATTCAGCGAGTGCAGCGGCTTGACCACCGACACCAATGCGATCGAATACCGCGAAGGCAACGAAAAGCAGCTGACCACCCGCAAGCTACCCGGCTTGATGAAATACAACAACATCATGCTGAAGCGGGGCTACACGGCCGACAAATCTCTTTGGACCTGGCGCAAAAAGGTGATTGACGGCGCGACCAGCCGAACCAACGGCTCGATCGTGCTTCTCGATGAAGGCAGAAAGCCTGTTTTGACCTGGCACTTCCGCGAAGGTTGGCCATGCAAATGGGAAGGCCCGGCTTTGAATGGCAAGACGAGCGAAGTAGCCATCGAGAGTTTGGAAATCTGCCACGAAGGGCTGGAGCTCGCCGAGTAAGCGGCACCATCAGGAGGAGACTCGTATTCGTGCTTACGTTACGCCCGGAATCTATGAGGTGCCATCCTTAGCGCCGCCTCCGGACCTGCGCCTGGTCAGAACCGACATCGCCGGATTTGTGGGATTTGCCGAACGAGGTCCGCTGATCCCCCCGGGCGCAAGTCCCGAAAAAATCGCGGACTATGTGCCAAAGCTCACCTCCTGGAAGGATTTCAGACTGTTCTTTGGCGGACTGCTGGCGGATGCCTACCTGGCGTATGCGGTTCGCGGATTTTTCGCGACCGGCGGCACCACGTGTTACGTCGCGCGCATCGGTTCGGCCGTTTCCCCGCCGATAGCCGCATCTCTCCCTTTGCCTCAGGCACGTCAACCGCAGCTAGTTACCTATCTTGCGGGCCTCGTCATGCGTGGCCAGTCGAAGGTTACGCTCGAATCGTCTGACGCTGTATCGTTAGGCCAGACGATCGTGATCGGCGAATCGACCGGCGCCGAAAGCTTTATGGTGTCGGAGATTCTGGATGATCAGACCATCGGCGTCCGCCCCGCGCCCCAAGCACTACGGCAAAAAGAAGATCCGGTCTACAAAGTCTCCGGAACAGCGCTAGTGGCGGCTAGCAACGCCGGTCAGTCCGAACTCCGCGTTGCGGATACCAAGATATTTGAGATCGGCGGGCAGAATGCCGTCTACCTCGTGAGTGTCGAGGGCGGCGGGCTCCGGGAGTTCCGTGTTGTCTCTGGTGTCGTCCCCGGTTCGACCGTGCGGCTGGGGCGTCCGCTCGATTTTGACTACGCGGCCGGTTCGATTGTTAGGGAGTATGAGTCCGCGCTTACCGTCGAAGCGAAGTATGTCGGCGAGTGGGGAAATAGAATCAGGCTGCGATTCACACCGCTGCAAGCCGGCACGGCGGTAACGGAGTTTGCTCTTCACGTTTCAGTGGATGCAAGCGACGATCGAGGACAACCGATCCAGGAAGAGTTCTATCCGCACCTTTCGCTCGACAGCAAAACCAAGGGCGCGCCGGTTCCTGTTTACGCTCCGGACGTGGTCCAGGATCATTCGCAACTCATTAAATTAAGCCTTAATCCACTCGCGGATGGCGAGAAGGCCGCCTTGCAGTTCGGCATAGGCGCGCTCGAAGCAAACGACGGATTTCTTGAAGGCGGGTCCGACGGGGTCGCACGCGGGGAGATAAGCTCGCAGGATTTTTTCCGAGCGCTTGACGCCCTTGGTCTCATCGACGAAGTGGCCATTCTTTGCTGCCCCGACGCGGTTGGCACTCCGACCCTACCGCCCATCGTGCTACCACCCCCGCCTCCGGGCCCTTGCGATAGCCCAAAGATGGCAGGAAGCGTGGCCGCGAATGTCCGGGTGAGTGCAGCTCCGAAAGGCAAGTGGTCCTTGCGGGAAGTTCAGGCGGCAATGCTCGAACAATGCTTGAGGCTGCGCTACCGCGTTGCAATCCTCGATACGCCAGTTTCCCAGCAGCCATCAGAAATTCGCAATTGGCTCGACGGGCAGGCATTTGACCGGGACGAAGCAAGGTTCGGCGCAGTTTACTATCCATGGCTGAAGGTTCCAGACGAACTTGAAGTAGACGGCCCGAACCGGCTCGTTCCCCCAAGCGGTCATATAGCCGGCGCCTACGCCTTTACCGATATCAACTTTGGCGTGCAGAAGCCCCCAGCCAACGTCGAGCTGCAATTTGTAAACGACTTGGAAATTGAACTTTCCGGCGGACAGCAGGGACCCCTCAATGAACGCGGCATCAACGCGATTCGCGTCTTCCCGGGTCGAGGAATCCGCGTCTGGGGGGCGCGATCCGCTTCGCTTGAAAGCGAGTGGCGCTTCATTCATACCAGGCGCTTGCTGTCGATGATCGAAGATTCCGTTGAAAGCTCGAGCCGCTGGACGGTGTATGAACCAAACGACCAAAACCTCCGAAGAATGCTGACCCATGCCCTGAATATCTTTCTCGAAGGACTCTGGCTTAGTGGGGGGCTGAAAGGCGCCCGTCCCGACCAGGGATATTTCGTGAAATGCGACGAAACCAACAATCCGCAGTCATCGATCGATGCCGGATTTCTCGTCTGCCAGGTGGGAGTCGCAATTGCAGCACCGATGGAATTCATAACCTTTGAGCTGAGGCGGTCAGTGGCCGGACCACAGGTGGTAGAAGCTTGAAGACACCAAAAAATGACTTCGGCAAAGAGAACCGAACAGCGACCGCGAACCGCAGTCATCGCGGCCAGAGGGCGACGACATGTCCAATGCTCTGAGAATCGACCCGTTAGGCGTCTATAACTTTTATCTGACTCTTCTGGACTCTCAGAAGGGCCTCGGCACGCTGATCACCGCGGCGATCAATTATTTCGTCGCCGGCTTCTCGGAATGCAGCGGCATCGAAGCCTCGATTGAAGTCATGGAGCTCAAAGAAGGCGGACTGAACAGCCACGTCTGGAAGTTTCCTACGCGCGCAAGTCACGCCAACATCTCGCTGAAACACGGAGTCATTTACTTGTACGACGATCTCTGGAGCTGGCACTACGACTGGGTGCAGGGAAAAGGCAGCCGGAAGGACGGCTTGATCGTCTTGCAGGACAACGCCGGGAAACCGGCGAAAATCTGGAAGTTCAAGCGCGGAATTCCCGTTAAGTGGTCGGGACCGACCTTGAATGCCGCGCAAAGCAACGTCGCAATCGAATCGCTCGAGATCGCTCACGAAGGATTGCAAATGACCTTAGGCGCCTAGCCAGGGAGAAAGGGAACCCGATGGAGGAACCAAACCAGGTCGAGATTCAAGAAGTAAAAACGGACATCGTCGTCACCGAGAGCGTCGGTTCGCTCAGCAAGGAAGATGTCCAGAAAGTTCTGGCGCTTGCGATACAACACTTGCGCCAAGAGCAAGAAATGAATTCCCAAAGGGAAAGGGACACCGCGATCACCAATCGGGTGTTTCCGCCGGCCGTGCGATAAAACATGTCATTCGCGAAACTCAAGCTAATCCGGGAAGACGGGAAAGAGATCAAAGCGCTCTACAACCCTGAGCGCTATTCCGTTTCAAAGAGCGTGCAATTCGCCGAAATTGGAATACCGGGGCTTGATTCACCGGTGCTGCAATTTGTGCGCGGGCAAAACGAGAAGGTGACGCTGAAGCTGTTTTTTGACACCACCGAGCAGGGCACGGTCGAGGACGTGAAAGACGTCCGGGATTTGACCATCGCCGTATACAACTTGCTGAAAGTGAACACCGCGACGCATGCGCCGCCCAGGTTTCGCGTCGAATGGGGAGAAAGCAAATCGCTTTTCTGGCAGGGCGCCGGAGATTCGCCGTTGTGTGTGATGGAGAGTATGTCGGAAGAGTTCACGCTCTTCAGCCCATCGGGGACGCCCCTGCGCGCGGAGCTGAATGTCACCATTCGCGAAGCCCCCACGATCAAACAACAGCTTCAGCACACTCCTCGGGAGTCATCGGATCGAACCAAGAACCGCATTCTGCAGCGCGGACAACGTCTAAGCGACGTCGCCTGGCTCGAGTACGGAGACCCCACCAACTGGCGCCCGATCGCGGAAGCCAGCGGAATTTCGAATCCGCGGACCATTGAGGTGGGAACAAGTCTGCGCATCCCGAGCCTTACGAAGGGGGCGGCATAAATGACCGCCGCGACCGCATTCCAAGCCGGAAGCCCTCCCAACCTGACGCAAGTGCAGGGAGACTTTTACGTGCCCGGCTACCGGGTTTTCATCAAGGGAAAAGAGCACCCGGAGCTCGTGAAGGACATTCTGAGTGTCTCCTACAACGACAGCCTGACCAATGTGGACTCGGTCGATCTGGTCATAAACAACTGGGATCCGGAAAAACATATGAGCAAAGAAGGGGCCCAGGGCGGATTTCTATACAGCGACGACTCCGTTTTCAACCCCTGGCAGGACATCGAAGTGCAGATGGGCTACTTCCAGAACGGAGAAAAAAGCCTTAAGCAAATGCTGGTCGGCGAAATCGTGACCATGGCGCCGAACTTCCCAGCTTCGGGAGGCTCGACGCTTGCCGTCAGGGCTCTCAATCTGCTTCATCAGTTCCGGACGGAACAAAAGACGCTGCAGTTCAAGCAGCTCACCGATTCGCAGATTGCCAACAAAATCGTCGAGGACATCAACAAAGACATCAAAAAGAAATTGACGCACATAAAACTGCGCATGGATCCCGACGAGATCAAGAGCAACATCGCCGACAACAACGAAAAGCCCCACGACTACATAGAAATGCACCATCAATATCCGATTGTGTTCTTGATGCAGCGATCGCGGGACATCGGATATGACATCAGCGTCGAAGACAAAGTCGACCTGGATAAGAAGAATCGCACCATTACGTTTCATTACAAGTCGAGCGGCGGCGTGCTGCGCAGCGTCTATGAACTCGAGTGGGGCAAATCGCTCATCAGCTTCCAGCCGACCTTGCAGACCGCGAAGCAAGTCAATGCGGTGACCGTGCGTGGGTGGAACGTTCAGACCAAGAAACCGATCGAAGAAACGGCTACCCGCGCGGAACTGGTCAAGCTGGGCGAAAAGACCATCCAACCCGAGGATCTTGCGGTAAGTGAAAACTCTTTGGCGCAAAAATTGGAAATCGTCGTGGACCGCGGCTTCAAAAACCCCCAGGTCGCGAAAGAAGTCGCGAAAAAGATTTTGCGTCAATTGGCGCAGGGGCTGGTCGAAGCCAAAGGCAAAACCATCGGCCTCCCGGATCTGCGTTCGGGCAGCAAAGTGCAAATCGGCGGCCTCGGGCGGTTCAATGGAACTTACCTGGTTACATCGACGACCCACACCATCGGTGATGGCGGCTACACCACGGACTTTTCAGCCCGCATGGAAGCAAAGGGCGATCCAAAGCAAGGGGGCCAGAAGTGAGCATCGTCAACGGGTTGGTGATTGGCATTGTGACGGACGTCGAGCCGGGAAGGGTAAAGCTCAATTTTCCCTGGCTTGACGACAAGCATGAAACAGACTGGGTAAGGGTTGCAACTCTGATGAGCGGCGGTGGCCGCGGCTCCTGCTTCATGCCGGAAATCAACGACGAGGTCCTGGTTGGTTTTGAACACGGGGACACCAGTTGCCCCTATGTCATGGGTTTTCTGTGGAACGGGCAGGACCAACCGCCCTCGGAGCATGTGCGCGACCGGAAAATTGTTTCAAAAAACGGGCACTCGATCCGTTTTCTGGACTCCACGCCGGACGCCGGGAGCAAAGGGGCGCTGGTGATTGAAGACGCTCACGGAAACCGCATCACCATGTCGAGCGGAAAGGTGCTGATTCAGAGCAAGCACATTTTGGAGCTGGAAGCGGCGGCAATCTATCTAACCGGCCCGGAACTCGCGCCCGATGGCGACGGCGTGACGCAAAAAGCCTGGAGGAGGAAGGTGCTCGCAAACGGCAACACCATCTGAACGGAGAAAGGAAGACCCAGGAAGCCAAGCGAATCTTGTGCGGTGTTCAAAGTCAGGAACGAGGAGATCGTAACTGTATCAGGTAGAGGGCCATGCCGAACATCGATATTCCGGTGCCGAAGGATCTGAGCAAGGCTTTTCAGCTGCCGCCGTGCTCGCAGATAAAATTGCCCAGTCCCTCGCCGCTAAAAATTCACCTGCCCACCGGCGGCACCATCAACGCCTTCGCGGACCTTTCCAAGGGCATTCCGAGCGATTGCGCAATGACCTTCAGCCTAATGCTGCAGATTGCGCCTTTCTTGGCGAGTACGGAGTGCTTGCTGAAAGTCTTGGCCTTGATCGGTCCTTTGATTGAGGTCATCAAGGGCATACCCGACCCTGTCAAGATCGCGCAAACCGTACCGAAGTTCCTGAAAGCGGCGGAAGCAGTTATGCCCTGCGTCGCAGTGGTAACCGGTTTGGGCATCATTCCGTTCTTGAAGGACTTGATCTGCTTGATCATCAAAGCGCTGAACTGTTTTTTGGGTCAGATGAAAAGCCTGCTTGGGATCATGAGCGGACTCTCTTTGCAACTCTTGTCGGCGCAGACGCTTGGCAACACGGAACTCGCAGAGTCGATTCAGTGCGAACAGGAAAATGCACAACTGCAAGCGCAGCATCTGACCGCGGCAATCGAACCGATTGGCGCGATTCTCGATCTTGCCGGAACCATTTTCGGAATCGCGGGAATGGACCCGATCAAACTGCCTTCGATCGGGAAGCCATCGGACCTGGCCGCTTTAAACCAACTGGTCGAATCGATACAAGGCGCGGTGGGCGCGCTTCAGATTGCGGCTGATGCCTTGGGGGGCTGCGATTCATGAACGGCACCGACATTATCGGGCGTGGCTGGAAGTTTCCGATCAAGGTCAATGCGAAAGGCCGGCTGGATTGGTCTGAAGGCGCCGATCGCATCCGCGATGCGATCTGGATCGTGGTGTCCACTTCACTTGGGGAGCGCGTCATGCGGCCGCTGTTTGGTGCAGGTCTCAAAGATTTTGTTTTTCAGCCGAACAGCGATGTCGTGCGGGCGGAACTAGCCACCGCGATCCGCAAAGCTCTGACCGCCTGGGAGCCGCGCATCGAGCTCATCGCTGTGCGCGCCGAAACTTCACCCAATGAGGAGAGCCTGGTTCTCATCTCTCTCGACTACCAAATTCGCGACACCAACGAGTTATACAACATGGTCTATCCCTTCTATTTGCAGGAGGGGACGCTCTAATGCCACTGCCAGATATCCAACTCGATAATCGCCGTTTTGAGGATCTGGTCCAGGAGTTGCGGCGGCGCATCCCTGCCTATACTCCCGAATGGACCGACCACAACGACAGCGACCCGGGCATGGCCCTCATCCAGCTGTTCGCTTGGCTTGAGGACATGCTGATCTGGCGTTTGAACCAGCTGCCGCAAAGGGCGCTCATCAAGTTCCTGCAGCTGGTTGATATCGAACTTACACCGCCGCAACCGGCGCAGTCTGAACTGACCTTCAAGTTGACCTCCAAGGATCTGCCTTTTGCGGTTCCCATCGAGCAAGGCACGCAAGTCGGACTGGCCAGCGCTTCCGACGGGCCGCCAGTCATCTTTGAGACCACCGACAATCTCTACGCGGTAGGCGCAGAAATTGTGGCCGTGCAGGTCTTCGACGGAGGGCGCTATCAGGTCGTGACCGAAACCAATCGACTGAGCGACAAATCCTATTTTGCATTCAGCAAGGTGCCGCAACGCAATGCCGCACTCTATTTGGGATTTGATCGCGCTTTTCCGGCAGGAGATAACTCCTATCCGCTGACCATACACGTGAGCCAAAGCGGAGACACTCCTCTTGCGCGCGGCGGAGAAGCCGGTGCGCTGGACCTAGAACCTCCGGTTCTCGCCGTGTGGGAATACTGGAGCGGAGAGCAAACCCGCTGGCAGCCGCTCAAGGTTGTAAAGGATCAGACGAGCGCGCTTCTAAAGTCCGGCGTGGTGCTATTCGAAGCACCGGCCGATTGGGTGCTCACGAAATATGGAGCGCTTAAAAAGAGCGACGATCAGCCGCTTTTTTGGTTGCGCTACCGGATTGATCAAATCCTTGGCCAGGGTTATGAAGGCGCCCCGCGGATCGTCGATGTCCTGGTCAACACCATTGGCGCGATCAATACGGTTACGGAAACCGCCGAGCTCCTGGGGGCAAGCAACGGCATGCCCAACCAGACCTTCCAGATTTCGAACCTTCCGATCCTGCCGAAGGATCAAAGCGTCGCGGGCATCATCGAAGTGGACGAAGGTGACGGCAGCGGCTTTCAATTGTGGACCGAAGTCCGCGATTTTGCGAATTCAGACCGAACGAGCACCCATTACACGCTGAACTATGCAACCGGACTCATCGCTTTTGGCGATGGAGAGAAAGGCAAGATTCCGCGGTGGCTTTCCGATGACGCTTCGAACCGCGAACCGGCGGACCTGCCCAATATCCGAGTGACGAAATATCGCTGGGGCGGCGGCGCGAGAGGCAACGCCGGGGTCGGCAGCATTACCTCGCTCGCACGATCGATTCCGTTCGTCGACAGCGTGACCAATTTGGTGCCGTCAGTGAACGGCGCGGAAGAGGAGACGATTGAACATGCGCAGGGCCGCGCGCCAAGCACGATCCGGACGCTTTCTCGCGCGGTCACCGCCGAAGACTTTTCTTTTCTGGCCAAGCAAACGCCTGGCGGACGGATAGCGCGCGCCGTTGCTTTACCGCTCCACCGTCCTGGCGCAACACTCCTGCGTCCTGCGAGCGGCAGCAGCCCGGCAATCGAAGTGCCGATGCCCGGCGTCGTCACCGTCATTGTCGTTCCGGACGTTCCGGACGAACCCAAGCCAAGTCCCAACCAGCAAACCGTAAGTCTCGTGGCCCAGTGGCTCGACAAACATCGCTTGCTGACTTGCGAGTTGTATGTCGTCGGGCCGCAATACCGGCAGGTGGAGATCGAAGCGCGGGTCATCGTCGAGCGCGATGCGGAGTCTGGCAAGGTCGCCGAGGCCTTGCGGGCGGCGCTTCTCGCTTATTTCCATCCACTCAGCGGAGGGCAAAAGGGAACAGGTTGGGACTTTGGTCAAACCATTTTTCTGTCTGAAACCTACGGAGAGATCCTAAAGATCGAGGGCGTGCAACGCATCGAGGGTTCGGTCACAACCTACCTTGATGGCAAGAGGCAACCGGAGAACGCAGACGTTCCGATCGGACCCAACGAACTGGTCTATTCGCTGCAACATACTCTTGATGTGAGGTATGCGTCGTGAAGCCAAAGAACAGCAGCTATTGGCTTCTCGATGCCGTCGCCGGCTGGCGGATCTCGTCGAAAAGCAACGTTGCTTTTACGCTCGTGGGAGGCGACATCACGCTTGACCCGCTGCCCGGGAGCGCCGTGATTCTTGGTAGCGATCTGACCGGGGTAATCGCTTGCCCCATCGCGATTGCCAGCCACCGACCGGACCAAGTGCTGGTGCTCGATCAACAGACAGACCGCATCACCGTGCTTGACCTCGCCGACCAGACCGCACGCGTGCTCACCGCATTTGGCGGGAGGGGGAGGGACACCGGGAACCATCGTGTCCTCGTTTTCTCCGCGCCCCCGTACCAGCTGCTGAAGGTTGTGCAAGTAGGGAAGCCGTGCGCGATTGCCGCCGACGACTGCGAAAACATATTTGTACTCGATCGAGCCGCGCGACAGGTGTTCAAGATCGCGGCCGGCGACGATTCGCCGCAAGCGATGTTGGAGGAGCCGCTAAAAGACCCGCAGGACCTGGCAGCAAGTGCAAAAGGCATTGTTGCGGTAGTCGATGGCCGAAACAAAGATGCCGCTGTGGTGGTTCTCGGTACCGAAATGGCGCGCATTCGGTGCGTGGAGTCTCCGGCGAGCGTGGCGTTCGACGACTCAGGAAACCTCTTTGTAGGTACCGCAAACAGCCTCATCGCCAAGCTCGAGCCCGACTCGACGGCCCTCGAAGGCTATCGCGTTGGCGGCGAGGGCGTAACCGACATCGAAGGTACGGTCAGAAAAATGGCCTTTCTCGAAGCCGTGGGACTGGTGGTATTGCTCAAAGACAACGAGACGGGCAAGAGTTATTTGGCAACCGTCAATCCGGCCGGGTCGTTCCGCCGTACCGGAATCGCTGAGACCGAACCACTCGACAGCGGGATCGAAAACTGCATCTGGCACCGCGTTCAAATCATGGGAACCGTGCCCACGGGAACAAGTCTGTTGGTCGAGAGCATGACCGGTGCGACCCGAGATGCAGACTTTGGCCGGAGCTCCATCTGCACGTTCGCCGGAGCCGACAATCCGGACTGCCTGATACAAAGTGCGCCCGGTCGATATCTGAAACTGCGGCTGACCTTGCGCTCCAGCGGCGAAGTTTCTCCGATCCTTCATGCGGTCAAGTTATTCTTCCCACGCCTAAGCTATCTGCAGTACCTGCCTGCCGTTTTTCAAGATGACCCAGAAAGCCGGTCATTTCTCGACCGCTTTCTTTCGCTATTTCAAACTTCGTTCGACGCATTCGATGAGCGGCTGGACAGTTTGTGGGAAACCTTCGACCCGTCGTCGGTAAGCGAAAGATATTTGCCATGGCTTGCGGCTTGGCTCGCGGTGCCGTTCGATCCGGGGATGCCGCTTGCGAAAAAGCGCGCGCTGCTCAAATCGGCGTTTCAGACCTATCTGATGCGAGGCACGGTCCGCGGTTTTGAAAAGGTGGTAAAGGATTACACCGGCATCGGCTCGATAAGGATTCTGGAGCATTTCCGGCTGCGGGACTGGCCGCAGCTGACGCTGTCGGCGGGACTTAACCAGGGAGCCAGGTTGTGGAGCCGCAATTTCTATCAACGTCTGCAGCTTGGCGTCAACTTCCGTCTGGCTGGCTTCAAATTGACCGGGGCTCCTGAGCCGGCAATGGAACCGTTTGACTGGGGCGCACACTCGTTCACGGTGTTTTTCCCTGCCGATCCCTACACCGTTGCTTCGACCCAGGCGCTCGTAAAGCGGGTCGTAGATCGCGAAAAACCGGCTTATGCCGAGGCTTTCCTGTGCCCGGTGTTTCCCCGGATGCGGGTCGGAGTGCAAGCGACACTTGGCGTGGATGCCGTCGTAGGCGAAGTGAATCCGATGGTGCTGAACCGAGAAGCGACACTCGGCTACGATTCGGTCCTTTCGCGGTCTCATCTGGAAATGGAAATACTTTCTCTCGGAGTTAGTCCGCGTCCGAGCCTCGGGGTCAACTCGAGACTATTGTAAGGAGTAAGGCATGCAAACTCAGACTAAGAACGATGAAGTGCCCACCAAGCCGGCACAGAAGGAGCAGTGCGCGCCGTGTGAAATACCCGCCTTCTGCCGCAGCAACTATTACACTGGCAAACTCCTAACCGAGAGAGACTTGACCGGCGAGCAGAAATATTTCGTCGACAAGATGCGGCTGCACTATGTGGCGCTCCACGGCTGGGGAGTGGTTTGCGGCCTGATGGTCCGTCCGCACCCCGAGTGCCCGGATCGATTTGTCCTTACCCAGGGATTTGCGCTCGATGATTGCGGACGCGAAATTCGGCTGACCCATGATTGCGTCGTGTATCTGCCCGTCGCGCCGCCGGCGCCCAAAGAACCGCGCCCGCCAGAGCCCTGCGACGATGACGCGCCTCGTCCGCCCGAATCGGAAAGAAAGACTTATTACGTATGCATTCGCTACAAGGAATGCCAGGAAGAATTCATGCAGGTGCCTTTTGACGAGTGCTGCGGGACGGCAAAAAAACCAAACCGAGTCTGCGAAGGATTTGAGATCGAAGTCGTCGAAGAACCGCCCGATTGCCTGGAACGAGTGCGTAAGCACAGGCACTGCCGGGAAGACGACTGCCACAAATTGTACGAAACCATTCCGGAGAGCTGCCCGCCTGTGGGCCAGTCGTGCTGCGTTCCGCTGGCGGTCATTCACCTCGGTTGCGATGACGACCAGCTCGGCGAAGAGATGATCGACAATTCCATCCGCCCGATCGTGCCGAGCGCCCGTCTCCTGGAACAGTTGATCCTGTGCATCCAAGGCAAGCTTCCAAAAACCGGACGGATGCTGACGCACATCAAGTACTTCAATTGGGAGCACGACGGAGACTACCGCCCGCACGATTTTCTACGCGCTTTCGTAGGCACGCGCGAATCCCCGCAAGGATTTGAACTCGAATTTGACCGACGGGTTCACGGCCGAGGCCTAAATACGCGTACCTTCCAAGCCATGATCGTGCGCGAACCGACTGAGCAACACGAGCATCGTCGCGTGGAGTTTGCGCCGTCACGGGTGACCCGCAGCGAAGACGGGCTTCGTTGCACCCTGCACATCGACCCGGAATACGCGAGGCGGCACTGCCATGAACATGAATTCGACCTTTATATCACGCTCAAGTGCGACAAGGTGGTCGACGAACATGGCCAACCCGTCGATGGAAGTTTGCACGCCAGATTGCTGCGCGACGAGGATCGCGATTATCTGGTGACTGCTCCCACCGGGGACGGCATTCCCGGAGGAACGTTTGAAAGTTGGATCAGGGTCCGGCGGGCGCGCTAAGGCTCGAGGAAATAAGGGAGATAACTATGAGTTACACAGAGACGCAGACCCCTAAAAAGCCGGCCGCCACGAAGTCGCCGTGCGGCTGCGGTTGCCAGGATGGAAGCAAAAAGCATGATCCAGACTGCTGCAACCTGGTCTGCTTTGAGCGCCCGAACTATTTTTGCGGGCACCTGCTATCGGATGCCGACCTTACTCTCGGGCAGAATTATTTCCGGGAGAAGAGCAAACTGTATCACCGCACCATGGAAGGTTTCGGCGTTGTTTGCGGTCTTCGCCTCCGTTGCGACCCGCATTGCGATGGTCAGATTCAAGTCAGCAATGGTTTCGCCATTGATTGCTGCGGCAACGACCTGGTGGTTTGCCAGCCGACGACCTACGATGTTCTCGGAGAATTGCGCAAGAGAAAATGGATCGTGGAAGCGCCAAAAGACCCCTGCAAGAAGGACGAACACCAAGATCGCGATTGCACGGGCAAGCACTGCTTTTATGTCGGAATCTGTTATGAAGAACAGGATGCAGAGTTTATCACGCCATTTCAAACCGACTGTTCGCCGGGTCCGAGCTCCTGTGAACCGACGCGAATCCGCGAAGGCGTTCGCTTTGAGCTCTATCAAGAAATGCCAACGCGGCCGAACCCGCTCGATGAGATCGAAAAACGCATCGAGCGCTGCTTCGCTATTTTCCGGGAAGGCCAGTTTTCACGGGGTTTAACGCAGTACGCGCCCGAAATTCTTAGCATCCTCGAGAGCAATCCTCAAGCCCACGAAGAAGGCAACCGAGAGGAATATCAGCAGGAGTATCAGGATCCTTGTGATCTTTTCTGCAAGGTGCGGGCGCTCTTTCTCCATCAGCTCCGCGTTTGCCCGGATGCCTACAACTGCAATTTGGAACATGAAGTCTGGAAGATATGCTGCCCGGAAGGAACCCAGCAGTTTGACCGCGGCGAAGTGGAGTCTGCTTTTAAAAGGCTGTTCGAACTAGTTCAGAAATACGTGTTCAGCTGCGTGCTCGCGGAATTCGCGTTCCTCTGCCCGGAGCCATCTGACCCCTGCTGCGTTCTTTTAGGAAGCGTTGAAGTGGAGCATGGCCGGCTCACTCGGGTCATCAACTACCCCCGCTGGTATCTGTGGTGTTTTCAGAACTTCCTTGAAGTTCTAATGTACACCCTGGCCAATCAGGCGGCTTGTGAACCGCATAAGAGCCGCACGAAGGTCGAGAACACCGAGCGCGGTGCGCACAAAAACGACGGATGCTGTCCGGGATTCGAGGTGGATGTAAAGGAATTCCTAAGCTTGTTCCTGGCCGATTCGCGGGCTTCGGAGACCGCGGCACGTTCGTTCGTACAAGCCACCCGCGCCGTCTTTCTGTCGCTGGTCGACGGTTTTGACTTTGTCAGCCCGCATGGAGTGTCACCACAAGTTCTTAGAAACATGTCGCGGCAGAAGGCCAGTCGGATTTCCGACAGCTTTCAGTTTTCACTCGACGTTGTTGGCGAAGGAAAGCTTCCCGAAGAAAACGATCCGGTCAGCCTTTTGCTTTCTTTTCTCATCCATCGCGGCGCACAGCCGCTCGCTGTTCACGAAGCCCTCCGGGCGCAGGAAGAGGTTGTGGCTGAAGCATCCCGGTACCTGAACGCTCCTATCCGCGAAACGGGGCCCACAAAAGGCGAGCGCTATGCCGCGATGAAGGAGGAATTGATCCGTGAAGTGAAGGAACAAGTCCTTCAGGAAATTAAGAAAAAGGGCAAGCAACAGCCATGAGCAACCTCATTCAACGGAATCGATACTTCGACGGGGAGTTTCTTCGTAGCTTTGATCTAGGCGACGAGCAAGCTTATCACGTCGCCCTGCGTCGGAGACTCAATCGATCGCTGCACTTGTACGGCATTGTCGAAGGTCTGGAGCTCGAAGTCGACTCCCAGGGTGGAATCAATCAGGTCTCGATTACTCCGGGACTGGCAATCGACGCTTTTGGTCGTGAGATTTTTCTGTTTGCTCCGTATGCCTTTGGTGACGACGATGTCACCGCCAATCGCATTACCGGAAATGCGATCTTGGATGTTTGGATTTGTTATCGCAAGACCGCTGCAACGCTGCCTTCAAGCGGTTACGGACAATGCAACGATCCAAACCAATATACGCGCTGGCAGGAATCCTATTCGGTCATCCTGGTCAAGCAGGGAACCGTTCCGTTCGTCGATCCCGAGTTTGTTGACCCGGACACGGACGATCCAGAACTGGATAAAGTCGGCGTCTTGCTGGGTTCGGTGTCAGTGAATCCGGGTGCGGTTACCAATCTTTTTGCGAATCCCCAGTTTGACAGCCGCCGTGTTTTCATCGGCAACCGCGTGCAAAGGCTTCGCCCGGCCGTCGATCCGACTAAGGCCGGAACCGTGCCTTATCCCATCCTGAGCCCGAATACCGCCCTCAATCCGCCCGCCTCTTTGGGCGTCGAAGCCAATCTCTTCGTCGAACAAAACCTGGTGGTCGGCGATGACTTCAACGTCAACATCGCGGACATCTCTCCAAAGCCCACCGGCGCTTATCCGCCGCCAAACGCGGCCGGTTATATACAAGGGGTTGTCAAGGTTGCCGGCGACGTGTTCGCAAAAGGCAATGTCTTTTCCTATTCTAATGAGCTGAAGAAATTTCTGGCGTTCAAAGAAGTCGCGAAACAAAGCCTGCCGGATGTCCTGACCGATCAAACTGGGGTTAGCCCCGGACCTTCGGCTACCGGCTTAACCAGCGGAACGCAAAACTTTGTCTTGACCAGCAGCAAAATAACGCAATTAAGTTCGGTGGTACCGTTTGCGTCTATTTCCGCATTTCAATTTCAAGACAAGGCAACGTTCGAGGCACTCTGGGCGGGATTCATGCCGCAAGTAAGCATTATTGCGGTCGGAAAGATATTGGGACCTGCGCCTAACCAGTGCACGATCAGCGTGACTTGGACCGTTGGCCCGTCGACTGCTACTCAGTGTGCAATTAGAGATTTCACCATCAGTGTGATCGCCGTCTGTTACTCGTAGCTTATGGCTCTGCGCATCCGAAAACTCGCTACCGGCTGCAGAGTGTCGAAGCGGAATCAGTCCGCCGCCCAGATTGTGGATCATTTTGCCAGGCGCCGATTGCCGCACGACATTGCCTACCATCTCGGGCCGGTGCTGTCCCGGCAGCCTGCTATCGTGCGCATCCGGCGCTTGCCACTCGCGTTCCAGATCTCTGGCCAGGAACTCACAGAAGATGCGCTCTCGCGGGCTTGGGTGGAGTCTTTCGGCCAAGCGCTATTGAGAGCTCTTGCGTATCCTGCGGGCATCGGACCTTTTGAAGTCTTCCGCGCCGCGAGCGTGGGGGAATTCGTAGCGAGCGCCATCTTTGATCAGCTGCGGGGCGACAGGTCAAGACGATGGGCTTACGCGGAATTCGAAGAGCTCCTGGAGTCGGGCGGCATTGCGGGAGCTGTAGCGTTGTTGTGCAGGTGGCCCAGGGAAACGCTCGCCGCACTGCTCTGGCTCGAACGCCATGGAGTGGTCGAAAAGCTGCTGGTGCAACTGGATGAGGGTTTGCTTGAGCAGATCATGGCGACGCTTGAAG